>Ga0116161_1000254_pt1 | contig 62189 bp, 51 predicted proteins | sample AD_JPNAS3_MetaG_FD_89877 | JGI IMG/M metagenome (GOLD analysis project Ga0116161, IMG submission 89877) | Active sludge microbial communities of municipal wastewater-treating anaerobic digesters from Japan - AD_JPNAS3_MetaG | ecosystem: Engineered > Bioreactor > Anaerobic > Digestate | place... | reverse complement strand
TCGCTCCGCGAGCATAAATGCGACCATCGCGCACGGCGGGCTCGAAGGGTGGGCTAGTCCATTCAGCCAGCGGATCGACGGGCTGTGTGTCGACATGGCCGTAGATCAGGATTGTGGGTTGGCCGGGCGCATGTAGCCATTCACCGTACACCACGGGGTGGCCGCAGGTGGGCATCACTTCGACCTTCTCGAGGCCAGCAGCCTGCATGCGTTTGGCTGCCCACTCGGCTGCCCGACGCACGTCAGGCGCATGGTCTGGAAGAGCCGATATGCTTGGGATGCGCAGAAAATCCATCAACTCATTGAGATACTGCTCTTGGTGTTGATCCAAGTACGCCTGCCATGAGGTCATGTCCATCTCTCTTCCACTGAGTACTGCATCTGCGACAATGCACACACAGTCGGCGCAAAACGGGCCGAGGCGTAGATCGGGCCAAACTGAATCCACGATGGGACCTACATGCCTGCACGCCTGGAGTCTGCGGGTCTCAAGCTGGATTCAGTTTAGGCGATCCAGATCAGAGAACAGCAGCGAAAAACGATCTGAGGCACTCTTCGATGCGCTCACCCATGTTGTACACGGCGTGCCCAACACCAGGGAAGAGCCCCATGGTGACGTCGGCTCCAATCCGCTTCAGCGCCTCTGCAAGTGGGATTACCTGCAGAGACGGAATCTGATTGGGGTCTTCGGCACCATGGAAGATAGCCGTCCTCGGCATGGGTGTGCCGTAGGGCAGTGCAAGGAGCCGGGGCAGAGGATCATGAGGGGCCACCTTGGCAACAGCCTCGTCGATGGGAGTATCCAGCGGGAGGTTGTAGGCTTCCAGGCACTGACCCCTGAGCGGCTGGGCGCGAAGGAAGTTCTCCAGGCTGATCATCCCCTGCATCATCACCACTGCCTTGACGCGGCCAGCCAATGGTCCCATCACGCTGTTCCACATCAGGGGGCCGCCCAACCCACCGCCAACAAGCCCCATTCGCTCGGGGTCCGCGTGGCCACTCTCGATCAGCACATCAAACAAAGCCGTGTTGGCGATCACCGAATCGGGTCGCCCAAAGTGGTTGCCGCATGCGTGAGACGCAGCAATGCCACAACCACCTCCTGCACTCATGATAGCCTTGAGTAGGCCGACCTTGTAGTCCTCTTCGAGCCAATCCGCCGAGCCCTCTTTGATCCACCCTGCATATCCATGGTGGTGAACCACCACAGGAATGGGCCTGCCAAGCTCGAACGTCTTGGGCGTCCACAGGTAGCACCACTCTCCACCCGCCCGAAAGAACACCTGCTGCTCGCCATCGCGCAACTCCGGTACAACCTTGGCCATCGTTGTCTCCTCTCTAGTCGTGATGTCGTTCACCATATGCGACCAACTCGAACTGTGAACACCACCGCCCGGCAACTTTCGCAGCACTCCAACGTCAAGTCTCCTGCTTTGGCGCGGACGCTGCCGGCTGGTCGTCGCGCTTCCATGACTCCTCGATGATGACATCGAATACTTGCAGGTGCTCTCGGAGGATGCTGGAGGCCTCATCGGCATTCCTTGCAGTGATCGCCTCTGTGAGTCTACGGTGCTGGACGTTGGATTTCTCCAACTGCCCAGGCAATATCACTACCTGACGCGACAGCTCCACGAGCAAGTCGCTGATCATACCTAGCATACGCTCCAGAGCGCGATTCTTTCCGATCTGTGCGATCAGGTTGTGAAAGGCAATGTCTCTCCGAACGAACGATTCCTTCGCCTGGTCGGGATTCTCCAGTTCGGCCAGCTTCTGCCACAGAAGCACAATATCTTCTGCCGTTGCACGCGTGATCGCGAATCGCAGTGCGGCCTCTTCCACTACTTGGCGTACCTCAACCAACTCAGCAGCACTAATTCGATCTAGGAGCAACGAGGACTCAATAGCATTGGATACGACGCTATGCACATCCTGACTGATGAAGGTACCCACGCCGACCTTCACGGTCACCAGGCCCATGCCCCGCAGCCTCTTGATGGCTTCACGAATGGCCGGTCGGCTGACCGAGAGCATACTGGCTAGTGTGTGTTCGGGCGGCAGCCTATCGCCCGGCGCCAGTTCTCCGTTCGCAATGAGCGCCCGTATGTGCTTCAGCACAACCTCATCGAGATCTTCACGGCGCGATGACGTGATGCTGAATTTACTCATGCTGCCACGACCTTTGCAGTTCGGTTCGACGGAGTCCAAACATCAATCCGTATTCCTGTGAATTCCTTGCGGCCAGATGCGCTAGCCTCACGATCTTCGCCAGCGGGTCTAGCTGCCATCCAGGCCACGGTGTGCAACTCACTAGAATGCCACCTCACACAGATCTCAATCTACAGCGCCCGCTGCTGGCGCATGGCCCGGATCTGTGACCTAGTCTCCGCTAGCCCCTTCTGACAACCAGTCTGAAACTTGACATAGGGGCCAAAGCTAGAGAACTCGTCTGGCATCAGCCCGTCAATCGCGTAGGCTCTTCGAAAGTCCACAAGCTTCTCCTGTAGTTCGAGAATCACTTGTTCTGGGGCCTGTTCACCGATACGAGAGATCGCTGGCAGACTCTCCTTCTGCAAACGATCCCACGTGCTGAAGCTATGCGTGATATGCACATTGCCACCAACAAGGTCCGTGATATGGTAGTTCTCCCGCGTGCCCCCCACCTGAATCTCGGCCTGGTACCCGCGCTCTTGAAAGATCCTGTAGACTCGGCGACACCAAGCGATACCAGCATAGCGCACCAAGTTCGGATCGATATTGATCCCATCGCGCTTGATCACTTCGTGGAGATAGTCGTCAAAAACCCCGGGGATAATCACCACGTAGCAGCGCGGGTTTGGACCTGAACCACTGAAGCGTTTGAGGCCAGCTGCATATGCCTCAGCCATTGCGATAGCCTGCGAAACCGAGAAACCCGCAGTGGCGATTACATTCGTACCCTGTGCCACCAGCTCTTCCAGAGCATGCCTTCCCGGGTCGGTTGAAGGCACCTTGGGGACCACGTTGGGCCCAATATGCTTGTACGAGATGGCCTGCCTGACTAGCGCCACTGGATCGTGGTTGGTGTTAGGGTCGCTCTGGATAGTGACATAGCCATATTGCCTCTCGGTATCCTCGTACATAGACAGAAACACCAGCGACGATCGCTTCGCCATACGCTGTGTCAGCAGTTCTGCCGCAACATCGTCAGTTACTCCTCTGTTACTCTCGAGTATCTCCTCCATCACCGGTCCCCACAAGTGGAAATCGGCTTTCAATGCTTTTGGCGGATGGGTGGGATTCATCGTATTGCCAATCGCCCCCCAACCCCTCGCAGCCTCGATTTCCCTCTGGATAGCGCTGTTGATCCAACAGGCCGTCGACTGCTCCCGGAGCAGCCTGACGAAATACCCTTCCGAACTTACACTTGACATGGCGCGCTGTCTCCTTGTTGGCTACGCTGTTCTACAGATCACCATACCACTGGTTCGTTGGTTGTGAGTACCGAGTAGGAGCGATCGGGCAACAATGTCGACGCTCGATCAGGCCTTCGAAATCTTAAAGACAGTCAGATGTAAGACACCTTACATCTGACATTATACCACAGCCTGCATCCAGTGTCAAGTACACAGGTGCCGGATTTCCCTGGATTTGTATCACCAAACACCGCTCCTGCAATCAGCGGCACCCCTATTGAGCCGAGCAACTCGCGACGCTGATCGCACATCTGCAGAACTGGTTCGCAGCTGGCTTTCGGCACAGTGGTACTCAGATTGACGATGGGTTTCCGGCACGAGCTCCTATCGAGAGGAGTTGCTCAGACCTCGAGTAGTGGCAGAGCGCCTAAGGCGACCCAACCAAGAGGGCATGCAAGCTATGGCAAAACTCTGCCGCCAAACAAAGCCCTTTGCCGGTGGCGCTTGCGCAAGAAAGCTGTTGGCCTAGAATAGGCCGTGTCTCACAAGGAGGGAAGAGCGATGAGCTTGCTGGACCAGGTGCGCGCCGGTTGTGCGGCGGTGGCGGCGCGGGCGCGCTTTGTGCACATTGACGAGGGCCGCATCGCGCCCTATGCCACCTCGCTGCCGCTCGAGCAGGCGGTCTGCCCGGCGATCGACCCCGCCACCCACTACCTCGGCCACGGCGATGATACCGTCGCCTTTCTGCTCACCCTCGATGCCATCAACTTTGGCTCGGGCTACTTTCCGCGCCTGAAGAAGCGCCCGGGGCTCTCGGGGTATTTCACCGTGGCGGCGTCGCTCAACGACCATTACCGCGCCCACGGGCCACTCTCGGCGGCGCAGTTGGCCGCGCTCAGCGCCGCCGATTGTGCGCGCATCTTTGGGCAGGACCCGGCCGACCCGGCGATAGCCGAGTTGATGCAGCACTTTGCCGTGGCGCTGGGCGACCTGGGGCGTACCCTGCTCGAGCGCTACGGCGGCAGCTTTCGCGCCCTGGTGGAGGCAGCCGGCGGCTCGGCCGAGCGGCTGGCTGAGTTGCTGGCAGCCATGCCCTACTTTAACGATATCGAGGTCTATGATGGGCAAGAGGTGCCCTTCTTCAAGCGCGCCCAGCTCGCCGCAGCCGACCTCGCCGTCGCCTTTGACGGCCAGGGGCTGGGCCACTTCACGGACCTCGAGCGCCTGACGATCTTTGCAGACAATCTGGTGCCCCACGTGCTGCGGGTCGACGGCGTCTTGCACTACCAGCCGGATGTGGCGGCACGCATCGACCGCGAGGAGCTGATCCCGGCCGGCTCGCCCGAAGAGGTGGAGATCCGCGCCGGGGCGGTGCATGCGGTGGAGCTGATGGTGGCGGCGCTGCACACGGCCGGCGAGCGCATCACCGCGCACCAGTTGGACTATTTGCTGTGGAACCGCGGCCACGAGCCCCTGTACAAGGCGCGGCCGCGGCACCGCACGAGGACAGTCTACTACTAGGAACCGAGGGAACTGGGGGAATTGAGGGAACTGAGGGGCATATGCGTTTCCTCAGTTTCCCCAGTTCCTTCAGTTCCTCTTCCCATTGGTCCGGAGGTTGCTGGCTGCCGGCAAGCAGTCAACGCTCGGAGGGACGGCGATGGCGAGAGAGGGCGAGATCCTGGTGGGCACACAAACGGTGCAGATTCCGTCGGGGACGGTGCGCCTGGAAGGTGACCTCACCGTGCCGGCCGGGGCGAGCGGCACGGTGCTTTTTGCGCATGGCGCCGGGTCGAGCCGGCTCAGCCCGCGGAATCGCTACGTGGCGCAGGTGCTGCAGGATGGCGGCTTGGGGACGCTGCTCTTTGACCTGCTGACGGAAGAGGAGGCCGAGGACCGCGCCAAGGTCTTCGATACGGACCTCCTGGCGCAGCGCCTCATGGCGGCGACCGACTGGTTGCAGGAGCAGGAACTGCCTGAGGGGATGCGCCTGGGCTATTTCGGGGCCTCGACTGGGGCTGCAGCGGCGCTGCAGGCGGCGGCGGCGCTGGGCCCAGCGATCGGGGCGGTTGTCTCGCGTGGGGGGCGGCCCGACCTGGCCGAGCCATACCTATCGCGTGTGGTGGCACCGACGCTCCTGATCGTCGGCGAGCTGGATACCATGGTCATCGAGCTCAACGAGGCGGCCTATGCGGCGCTGAACACGGAGAAAGACCTGGCCATCGTGCCGGGGGCCACGCACCTGTTCGAGGAGCCGGGCGCGCTCGAGCAGGTGGCACAACTGGCGACGAATTGGTTCAGGCGCTACCTGGGTCGCTAGCCCGGGCTTGTTCGGCCGGAGTCCCGAACTTGTTCGGGCGTTGGGGAGACGGCCCCAACAAGTTGGGGAGTCCGATCGGGAGACCCGAACTTGTTCGGGCGCTGGGGGGACGGCCCCAACAAGTTGGGGAGTCCGGTCCGGAGCCCCGAACAGCCGGGGTCCCGAACTTGTTCGGGCGTTGGGGAGACGGCCCCAACAAGTTGGGGAGTCCGGTCCGGAGTCGGGCTTGTGCGGTGCCTGGCGCAGTTGTGGTATAATGGGGTCGAGGGTACGAATCGACGTGCGTTTTGCAGCCTGAGGAGGAGCATCAGCCCGGATGAGCCGTGTGATCACTGCCGACGGTGTGGGGACGCAGCGCCAGCGGTTGCGCCGCACGATTGCCGAATCCCTGCGCCGCTTGATGGCCAAGCGCGAGCTGGATGATGAGGCCCGCGATCTGGCCGCGCTCATTGTCTTTTCGCTGCGTGAGATCGACGAAGGCATCGAGCAGACGACCGCTGCCTGGGAAAAGCGCGATTACTATATCAAGGCCGACCGCTTCCGTCAGGAGTGGCTGTGGGTGGCGCCTGCGGCCGATGGGCTGGAAAAGATCCTGCGCCAGGGGGCCTGGGAGCAACTGCCGGCGGCCCTGGCGGGGCTGCTTACCCATTTCTCCGACATCACGGTCAACCGCATGGTGCGCACCGAGAACCTGTGGCAGGGCTGCTACCAGCGCCTGCTGGAGAGCCCGCGCGGCGGCGGTGCCGGCGTGCAGCGCTAGGAGTTCGCTTCACCGCAGGGAACGCAGAGGCGATTCTAGATTCCCCTGCGCCTCTGTGGTGGAACCAGTCCCTGGAGTGTGAAACGTGGAATTCAGGGTCGAGAACGCGCGCGTGGAGCTGGTGCAGGGCGACATCACCCGCCAAGACACCGATGCGATCGTGAACGCGGCCAACCCAGGCCTGATGGGTGGGGGCGGCGTCGACGGCGCCATCCACCGAGCCGGCGGCCCCGAGATCTTGGAGGAGTGCCGCCGGCTGGGAGGCTGCCCGCCGGGCGAAGCGCGCATTACCACGGGCGGCCGCCTCGCGGCCCGCTACGTGATCCACGCGGTCGGCCCGGTGTACTATAACGGCACGTCGGGTGAGCCCGAGAAGCTGGCCAGCGCCTATCGCTGCAGCTTGACGCTGGCCGACACACACGGCCTGCGCAGTGTCAGCTTTCCTTCAATCTCAACCGGCAACTATGGCTACCCCGTCGAGCAGGCGGCGCCCATCGCCCTGCGCACCGTGATCGACTATCTGCGACGCCACCCCGGGCTCGAGCTGGTGCGCTTTGTGCTCTACGACACGCCCACCTATGCCGTCTACGAGGCGGCGCTGCACACACTGGCCGCCGAGCCTGCCCGGCCACAGGCCGAGCGCTGATGCGCCTCAGCATCCTGCACACCAACGACCTGCACGGCCATGTCGATGCCCTCGCCCGGATCAGTTCCATGGCCGGCACGATCCGGCGGCAAATGGCCGTTGAGGGTCACTCGGTGCTGCTCTGGGATGCAGGCGACGCCGAAGACCGCATGCTGCTCGAGAGCGACGTCACCAAGGGCGCGGCGGTGATGGCGCTGCTCAATGCGGCGGGCTACAACCTGGCAGCCCTGGGCAACGCCGTGGTCCTCTCGTACGGGCCGCAGGTGGCCGAGGCGCTCACCCAGGCGGCGACCTTTCCCGTCCTGGCCTGCAACCTGTTCTACCCCAACCCTCACGTGCTCGTGGCAGGGCCACAGTCTTCGGTATTGCTCAAGGTTGGCGGGCTGAGGATAGGCGTGGTAGGGCTGACGGCAGCCTTTGAGCTCTACCGCATGTTCGGCGCCGTGACGCCCGACCCGGTGCCGCTGGTCGCCCGCGAGGTCGGCAGCCTGCGCGCCCGCGACGCCCGCTTCATTGCCCTGCTCTCGCACCTGGGCACCAAGGGCGATGCCCACCTGGCCGAGGTTGTGCCCGGCATCGACCTGATCGTCGCCGGCCACGACCACCGCGTTCTGGAGCAGCCGCTCGAGGTGGGCCACACCTGGATCGTCTCGACAGGCGCCTACGGCCGCTACCTGGGCCGGGTCGATATGGAGGTTGACGCCGACACTGGGCGGGTGCTGCAGCGGCAGGCCGGCCTGCTGCCGGTGACCGAGGAGGTGCCGCCCGACCCGGCGGTGTATGCGGCCCTGGAGGGCGAGCACGAACGCGTGCAGGCCCTGCTGGCCACGCCGGTGGGCCACCTGGCGCAGGACCTGGACCTGGCCGGCGACCGCGAATGCGGCATGGGCGACCTGATGGCCGACGTGCTGCGCGAGCGGCTGGGCACCGACCTCGCCATCAGCGCGCCCGGCGCCATGGGCAGCGCGCTCAAGGCCGGGCCGGTGACGCTGGGCGACCTCTGCAGGGCGTGCTCCAGCCCCGGCAACCCGGCGCGAGCCGTGCTCACGGGCGCCGAAATTCTGACGCTGCTCGAGCGCGGGCTCGACCCCGAGGTCTGCGAGTGCGCGCCCAAGGCGCTGCGGGGGCAGAGGATGGGCATCCCGCAGGTTTCGGGGCTGCGCTACCGCATGCGGCCGGGAGCGCCGGCCGGTGAGCGCCTGGCGGGAGCCTGGGCCGGCGATGAGCCACTCGACCCGGGGCGCACGTTTACGGTCGCCTCCAGCGACCTGGAGTTCAGCGGGCAGTTCGGCTATCTGAGCCTGCCCGACAGCGAGGTGACCTACGAGGTGCCGACCGTTCTGCGCGAGGCGCTGCAGGAGCACCTGGCCTGCCGCGAGGTGGTGCGCGTGGCGGTCGGCGGGCGGATCACGGCAGAGAGCTAGGTCGTGTTCGCAAACCCGTAGTATGCCCCCGTGTGGGCGTCTTGGGCGGCGAGACTGGCGCCACAGAACGGCAAAACGGGCACAAGGCCCTAGGCTACGACGGTTTGCGAACACGACCTAGCAAGGCTGCGTTCGGAGCGACGAGGCATCCACCGCAGAGGCGCAGAGAACGCAGAGGGGGCCGAAAGAACCTCCGTGTCCTCTGCGGCTCGGCGGCAAGACCTCGTCTCATCCGCCAAGAAGCGATGGTAGGAAGGTGCCGAGAGAGTCGATGAAGCAGACCTATGCGGAGCGGCGGCGGGGCGTAATCCCCGCCCTTGTGGAGGCCATGCGGCCGCTGCACTGGGCCAGGAACGCCTTTGTACTGACAGCGCTCGTCTTTGACAAAAAGATGTTCAGCCCCCAGTGGGTGCTGCGGGCCGGCGCGGCCTTTGCCTTGTTTTGCCTGGTGGCGAGCGGGGTCTATCTGCTCAACGACCTGCTGGATGTGCAGCGCGACCGCCAGCACCCCGTCAAGAAGCACCGCCCCCTGGCGAGCGGCCGCCTGCCCATGCCGCTCGCGGCCGGCGCTGCGGTGCTCTGCCTGGGCGCAGGCACCGGGCTGGGCCTGCTGCTGAGCCCGGCGCTGGGCGGCATCCTGGGCATCTATGCGCTGGTCAACGTGGCCTACTCGATGGGGCTGAAGAACGTCGTCGTGGTCGACACCTTTGCCGTAGCCTCGGGCTATGTGCTCCGCGTCGCCGCCGGGGCTACAGCCATCCAGGTGGAGCGCTTTTCGCCCTGGCTGTACGTCTTTACGGGCTTTTTTGCCATGATGGTGTCGCTGGCCAAGCGGCGGCACGAGGTGCTGCTCCTGATGGACAAGGCCGGCACGCACCGCGGCAGCCTGAGCGACTACAACCTGACCTTCTTCGACCAGACCATCAGCCTCATGGCGGGCGGCGCCATCGTCGTCTATGCCCTCTACACCTTCTTTGCGCCCAACCTGCCCGCCAACCACGCCATGATGCTGACCATCCCCGTGGCGGGCTTTGCCTTCCTGCGCTACCTCTACCTGGTCTTTAGCCGGGGCGAGGGCGGCGCGCCCGACGCCCTCTTCTGGACCGATAAGCCACTGGTGGTGGCCGTGCTCCTCTGGGGCGCCGTGGCCGCGGCGGTCCTCTACCTGATGCGCTGAGCTACTGCCAGCCTCACTGCAGGGACTCGTACCGTCTGGGCAAGAAACAGAAAGGCAGGATCACATGGATCTGCAGGCGGTGCTGCAGGAGCTCGAGACTCTCGGAACAGAGCGCATCAAGAAGCTCTACATGAGCCATGGTGCACATGAACCGCTCTTTGGCGTGGCAGTGGGCGCGATGAAGCCGCTGGCAAGAAGGATCGCGAAGAATCAGCCTTTGGCGGAGGAGCTTTATGCCACGGGCAACTACGACGCCATGTATTTTGCCGGCGTGATCGCCGACCCAAAGGCCATGAGTGCGGCGGACTTTGAGCGTTGGATGGAAGCGGCCTATTTCTATATGCTATCCGACTATGTTGTGGCGGTCACTCTGGCAGAAACCGATATTGCGCAGCAGGTTGCCGATCGATGGATACCCAGCGGCCAGGAGCTCTATATGTCGGCGGGTTGGAGCTGCTATGAATGGCTGCTCGGCTCTCGGCCGGATGCCGAGTTTGATCGGGCCAAGCTGAGTGCAATGCTTGACCAAGTGGGAAGGACAATCCACAGCCAGCCTGAGCGCGCCAAATACGCTATGAACAACTTTGTCATCTCTGTCGGCATTTCCTATCTGCCGCTCCATGACGAGGCGGTCAGGGTAGCTGCGCATGTGGGCCAAGTGGATGTCACAATGGGGAAGACCGCCTGCAAGACTCCCCTCGCTACGGAATCCATTCAAAAGGCTGTGGACAAGGGGCGGCTGGGCTTCAAACGGAGAAACGTGAGATGCTAGGGCACGGAGCGACGGCCTGAACCGTTCCGAATCGGGCGTGCGCGAGGCCCCAAACCCGGTCGCCAGCCGTTGCCGATCCACTCCGAGCGCATGACGCCCAAGCCGCACAGCTTTATTGTTGCCGTGGCTGCGACAATGATTCGAGATGACTGCGGAACCCTCGCTGGGCACCGGGCGCAGTGCCCGCGGCGGTGCTGTACTTGATGAAGTGAGACGTGAGGCGTGACACGTATCACGCAGTACGCATTACGACGGATGTGAGCTTTGGAACACCATATCGCCAACCCCCTCGGCCGCTCCGACGCCGGCCTCCTGGCCCTGCTCTTGGGCGCGAACCTGGTGGCTCTGGCCTCGGATGTAATGATGTCGCCCCTCTATCCGCTGCTGGCGGCGCACTATGGCGTGGCACTGGAGACGGTGGTGCTCCTGGGCACGCCTCGGGCGCTGGCGCAATTGGGCGTGTTGTTCCTGGGGCCCCTGTCGGAGCGCATCGGCCGCGCCTATCTGTTGGTGGGCGGGCTGGCGCTGACGGCGCTGGCCGCCTGGGCCGGGGCGCTGGCGCCGGGCCTCGGGGCCATGGCGCTGGTGCAGACCGCGCTGGGGCTGGCGCTGGCTGTGGCGGCGGCGGGCATCCCGGCGCTGGTGGGTGACCGCTACGCCTATGCCGTCCGTGGGCGGGCGCTGGCCATCATCCGCCTGGCCATGCCGTTGACGTTGATTGCGGTGGTGCCGGGCCTGGCGGCCCTGGCAGTGGGCGCCGGGGTGGTGGCACCCTTTGTGGCGCTGGGGACGGCGGCGACGGCCATCTGTGTGCTCGCCGCCTGGCGCCTGCCACGGGCGGTGGCTCGCGGCGCTACGCCCAGCGCCGCTGCGCCCGCTGCAGGGCGCCACATCACGCTGCGGGCGGGTGCAGTGCTCGTGTTGGCCCTGTGCCTGTCGCTGGTGCCCAGTACGGTCTTTACCTTCCTGCCCGCCTGGGTCGGCAACACCTTCGCCAACCCCGCGGTCACCGTGAGCCTGGCCATCGCCGCCGACGGCTGCGGCGCCCTGCTGGGTGTCCTGTTCAGTGCGGTGCTCGTCGACCGCCTGACCAAACGCAGGGCAGCGACGCTGGGTGCCCTGGTCGCGGGGGTATTCATGCTGCTCTTGCCGGCGACCGGCCACGCCTTCGGCCTGGCGGCGCTGATCATTGCGGGGTTCTCGGGCTGTCTCGAGGTGGCGCTGGTAGCGTTCATGGCGCTGTTGAGTGAGATGGCGCCGGCGGCGCGGGGCACCGTCATGAGCCTGTGGGCGGTGGCATTGGCGGGCGGCGCAGCGCTCGCCCCAGTGGCGGGGCGCCTCGTCTGGATGCGCTGGGGCATGGCTGGGCTCGGCGCCGCCGGCAGCACGCTGCTGCTCGCGGTGGCGCTGGCCCTGACGCTGGTGGTGGCGGCCGAGCCGGGGGGCGAGCCAAACCCTTCGTAGTGGGCGCTCAAGCCCTCTACGAACCTGGCTGTCCGCTGAGCCGCGCTGGCAACGCGACACGGCTGCGGCCAACAAAAAAGGCCCGGGCATAGGCCCAGGCCTGGCAGACTGCATCTGGCGGAGGGGGTGGGATTCGAACCCACGGTGGGCACAAGGCCCACAACGATTTTCGAGACCGCCCCGATCGGCCGCTCCGGCACCCCTCCGTGCGACCAAAGTATACCACATCACGGCCCCGCTGGCAACCTCACTATTGGCCACGGGGTATGTCCCAAAATCGTCTGTGCATTTCAGGCCCGAATGATGCGTATGGTCTTGGCATCTGCCGCCCACGCCCGAGGCTCCCGTGGTAAGCCTCGGGCTACAGAAGCAAAGCCCCCATGGGGCTGGTGTCGCCCCTGAACACTGATCTCGGCAGACACGCGTCCACGGCGGCAAGCAGCCGAGGTCAAGCGTAGACGATGCGAAGCGCACGAGCCCGAAGGGCTTTGTCTCTGTAGCCCGAGGCTTGCCACGGGAGCCTCGGGCGGAGCGGCGTGCGCAACGTATGCCTGTTGCACAGACGATTGTGGGATACACCCATTGGCCACTGGCCACACGCATATTGACGCGCTCTCAGCAGTATGCTAGAATCGCGCCATGCCAGGACGGGAGCGCACCTTGTCCCCAATTCGTGGCCTCGCGGCATCCTCGGGCGCGGCTCGTACGGTGACGAGCGGGGCTCAGCCCGGCGGAGCGAGTCGAACACTTGACGCCAATCATCTGGGCTGTTGTGGGCCTCGGGCTCACCTACGCCTTTCTGAACGGGATGAATGACAGCGGCAGCCTGGCCGCAGCGGTGATCTGCACGGGGGCGGTGGGCCCGCGCAAGGCCCTGCTGCTGGTGGCCGGCGCCCAGTTGCTGGGGGCGCTGACGGCCGGGGTGGCCGTGGCCCATACCGTGGGCCGGGGGATTGTGGCACCGGGCGCGGCGACGGCGGAAGCCGTGGCGACCGCGCTGGCGGCGACCATCCTGTGGGGTCTGCTCTCGGCCTGGCTGGGGCTGCCCTCCAGCAGCTCGCACGCCCTGGTTGGCGCCCTGGCCGGCGCCGTCTGGGCGCATGCGGGGCTGGGGGCCGTCTCGCTGCAGGGGATTGGGCGCGTGCTGGTCGTGCTCTTCATCTCGCCCTGCCTGGGCTTTGCGGCCGCCTTTGCACTGATGAAGCTGCTCTACCAGGCTCTGCAGGATGCCACGCCCAAGGCCGGCGCGCGCCTCGAGCGGGCGCAGTGGCTGCCCACGGTGCTGGTGGCGATGGGCCACGGCGCCAACGATGCGCAAAAGGCGATGGGCATCGTCGCCCTGGGGCTCTCTGCCGCGGGGGCACTCCCCGCCTTCGAGATCCCGTTCTGGCTGCAGGTGGCGGCGGCGGTGGCCATGGCCGGCGGCACGAGCGTCGGGGGCACGCGCGTCATGCGCACTGTGGGCCTCAAGCTGTACCGCATGCGGGCCATCCACGGCTTTGCCGCCCAGGCGGCTTCGGCCATCGTCGTCGTAGGCGCAAGCCTCCTGGGCGGGCCGGTGAGCACCACCCAGGTGATCGGCGCCAGCATCGCCGGGGCCGGCTCGGCGCAGCGCTTCTCGCAGGTGCGCTGGGGCGTGATCGGCCATATCGTGACTGCGTGGTTTCTGACCATCCCCGCTGCGGGTGGTCTGGCCAGCGTACTCTATTGGCTACTGGTGCACCATCCCTGACAGCCTGCCGGCAAGCCTCCGCCCTCGGCGTCCTGGCCGCAGCCGAGCAATGTGCGCTACTGCCACCCGGCTCTGATCCAGGAAGGGGTTTCAAGGGTCCATACCGGGCTCGTGCGGAGCCCATAACCCGGTCACCGGCCGGGATTGGTCTTCTCCGACAGGCTGCGAGACTGCGGAGTTGCCGCCACGGCGGACGCCCACAAGGGGCGAGGCTACGGGGTTGCTGCTACGGCGGACGCCCACAAGGGGCTACGGGTTTGCAGGCTGCCATCCATAGGGTGGCGAGCAAGGGGGGGCGATGGGTCTCAAATCGTTGTTCAGGCGCAAGCAGGACCGCTTCTACGTGCTCCTGACTCAGCAGGCCGAAAAGACCCTGCAGGGCATGGAGGCACTGCTAGAGTATGTGACGCACCCGACGGAAGAGCGGGCCAAGGCGGTGCGCTTGCTCGAGTCGGAGGCCGACGAGGTGCGCCGCATCCTCATCGACGAGCTCAACCACACCTTCATCACCCCCTTCGACCGGGAGGATATCTTTGCCCTGTCGCGCACCATCGATGACGTGCTCGACTATGGCGAGACCACGGTGGAAGAGATGACCACGCTCGGCGTGGCGCCCAACGAGTATATCCGCAGCATGGCGGCGGTGCTGCGCGATGCGGCCAAGGAGCTGTACCAGGCCATGTTGCGGCTGAAGGACCACCCCCAGGTGGCGCTCGATCACGCCACGCGCGCCAAGGCCCTCGAGAACCAGGCGGAGCGCATCTACCGCCAGGCCATCGCCGCCCTCTTTGCCGGGCCACAGAACCTGGAATCGGTGGTGCTGATGCTCAAGATGCGCGAGGTGTACCGCCACCTCTCCAACGCGGCCGACCGTGGCGACGAGGCGGCCAACATCTTGAGCGATATTGTGGTCAAGACCACCTAACTTTCTGATCATTTGTAGTACGTGACAGGGGAGGGGCAGGGCACACGCTCCGCGGAGCGTGTGCCCTGCCCCTCCCCTGTTATACCGATTTCCATGGCGAGCAATCAGCGCACGCTTCCTGGCAAATACTCGATCCCGCTGACGCCGCGACCGACAGGCGACTCCCCGCCTGCCGGCTGGGGGCCCCCCTACCGTTCCCCCGTCGCGGGGGAATTGGGTTGGCTTCCGCCACCGCGCACGGCTCGTTCGCCGCTTCTTGGCCAGGCAGGTCGCGCTCTTGCGGCCCAATTCCCCCGCGACGGGGGAACGGTAGGGGGGGGGCCCAGCCGGCATGAGCAGACGTCTGGTGGGGTTCTTTTGCCAATCGCCTTCCTGCCATGGAAATCGGTGTGTCACGTACTACGAAGACTCCTTGCCCTGCATGCGAAGCGGGTGTATCATGATGTAAGCAAGATGCGCTTCTTCGTGTCGCTGCTCTGGGGAGGGGGTGGGAATGAGCGCCTGTGCAAGGCTGGGGCCGGCTCTTCTGCTGCTGGGCATCGTCGTCGGCTGCTCGTCGACGCACTTGGCCGGCCCAACGGCCACTCCATCCCCTGTGCCGGTGGCGACCGCTCCTCAGCCGGGCGCCGCGGCAACGTCCACAAGCGCCCCCATACCGGCTGCTCCCCTGCCTGCGATGGTCGCCGAGATCTCGTTCTCGCTGCCGGGCGGCGATGCCTACCAACCCCAGGCAGCGGCCTGTGACGAGGCTGGGCGCGTGGCGGTCGTCTGCTACGACTATGGCGCCGCCACCTCGGGGCTGGCGCTTCTCGACGCGCAGCAGGGCCGCCGCGGCGCAGTGTGGCCCCTGCCCGGGCGCTCGCTGGGGCCGTTGGCCGCGGGCGGCGGCTACGCCTACCTGGGCTATGAGGACGGCGAGCGCCAGCAGCACCTGGCCGCAGTGAGCCTGCAGACCGGCCAGGTGGCTGCCGACGTTGTGACCAGCGAGTTCCTCTACTATGGAGATACCCTGGTCGCCGACCCGGCCGGCCGCCTCTACACCCCCCTGCGCGACCGCCTGGAGGTGCGCGACGGCGCCACGCTGCAGGTCGTTAGCTCGCTGCCCTACGGCGGCACGCCGCAGGAGCGCGCCCTGGCGGCCGACCTGGATCGCGACCGCCTGTACCTCGCCGTGGGCGAGGTGCTGCGCGCCTACCGCGCCTCGGACCTCAGGCTGCTGTGGGAGGCGCCCGGCCTCACGGGCCGGCTGAGCCTGGTGACCGACCAGGCCGGCAGGCGCGTCTATGTGCGCTGCGAGGCCTACCAGGATGGGCAACTGACCGTGCGCCTGCTGGCGTTCGACGCTGCGACGGGCAGCGCCCTCGGCGCCGTACAGACCCCCCAGGGCTCGGGCTGGCAGTTGATCGCCGCCGACAGCGAAGCGGGCTACCTCGCTTTTGCCGGCAGCCAGGGCAATGCGACGCTCCTGTGGCAGACCCAGCTCGACGGCCGTCCGAATGGCGTGAGCGCGACGATCGCCAACTGGGCCTCGGGCTATGTAGCCCGCGACGGCCTGCTGCTCGCCCTCGTGCCTGGCGACCACGAGGTGCGCGTCTATGACCTGGCCGGCCTGCGCCTCAGGGCCGCGGTGCCCACCGGCATCGAAATCCGCAACGTGCTGGCCGACCCCGACCACGAGCGCGCCTACGTCAACGATTCCGCCGGGCGGGTGCACGCCGTCGATACGCAGCGCCACCAGGTGCTCGCGAGCGTGGCCGCGGGGCGCGGCGCCCTGGCGCTCGACGCGGCCAACAGCCTCCTCTTCGTGAGCCGCGAGGTGCGAGGCAGCGAGGTCGCGGTGCTGAGCACGAGCCCGCTCACCGTCACGGCGACCATCACCGGCGGCTACAAGGTGGCAATCGACGCGGCGGGCCGGCGCGCCTTTGTCGGCTGGACCGAGCTGCGCAGCCCCACGCCCGGCGTCGTGCAGATTTGGGATACGCGCACCTTCGAGCGCATCGGCAGCATCGCCCACCGCGGCGAGCCGGCCTACAACCCCCTGCGCGACGAGATCTATTTGCAGGACTACTCGGCCTACGTGGTCGACGGCAAGAGCCTGGAGGTCATCGGCGAGCTCACGCCCGACATCGGCGAGACGCCGGAGGGCCTGCAGGGGTGTAACGGCTGCGTCCGCGTGACCGGCATCACCGTCGATGCTGCCAGCGACGCCATCGTCGTCAGTCTGCTGACCGGCTCGACCGGCGGCGGCCCCGGCACGGTGATCCAGCCGCGGCTCTTCTCGGCGCGCACGCGCCAGCCGGCGACGCACACGGTGACGGTGCTCAGCCGCTGTTGCGGTTCAGCAGAGCCCTTCATCATCCCGCCCGACGAGGGCATGGTCTACGAGTCGCAGCGCTTCCGCCGCTACGTGGCCTACAACAGCACCCTGGCCTACCCGGCCGGCGCGGCCGAGCCCCGCGAATGGCGCGACGGCCTGCCGCTCGACCTCTACCTGCCGGGCACGCACGTCGGCCTGAGCGCGCAGCAGGGTCAGTTGCTGGCCTTCGATACAGCGAACTGGCAGCCGCTGGGCTGGCTGCCCCGCTACTGCATCGGCGAGATGGACCTGGTGGGCCGGCGGCTGTACGCCTGGCGGGGGGCGCAGCTCACCATCCTAGGCTTTGACGGCGCCCCGCCGCTGCCGGCGCCGCCGCCCGAGCCGCTGCCCGCCGAGGCGCGCAGCCCGGGCGCGGGCGTGCAGGCGATCGTCCCCTCGCCCGATTTCGCGCACGACCACACCGTCTTGGCGACCGACAGCGGCCAGATCCGCCGCTCGACCGACGGCGGCGCGCGCTGGGCCACGCTGCGCGGCGGCCTGCCGCCATGGGCGCCGGGGAGTACTCCGACCATCTCTGTGGTCTTTTCGCCGGGCTATGCGCAAGACCGCACCCTCTTCGCCGCCGGCTATGCGGGCGAGCCGGTGGGCTATGGCGTGTGGCGCTCGACGGATGGCGGCGACACCTGGGCGCCGGTCTGGCAGGGGCTCGAGCACCTGCGCGTGGACCGGCTGGTGCTTTCGCCGCGCTACGCCGAGGATCACACGCTGCTGGCCTACTGCCAGTATCAAGAGTTCTGGCGCGCCGAGTCGGGCACGTCGCTCTTCCGTTCGAGCGACGGCGGCGAGTCGTGGCCGCGCCTGGCCACACGGCCCAACGTGGGCAACCCGGCGCCGCTGCCAGCGCCCGAGCAGCTCTTGCCCTACCCAGCGGCGCCGCTGCAGTGGCGGCTCGCGGAGCAGCGCGACGCCATCGAGCGCTCGACCGACGGCGGGCAGACGTGGCAGGCGGTGCTGCGCCGGCCCGACCCAGCTCGCTGGCCCAGGGCCGTGGTGCCGTCGCCGCTCTACGAGCAAGACCGGCAGGTGTTCGTGCTCTACGAGGACCTGATCTACCGCTCGACCGACGGCGGCGCCACCTGGCAGACGGCCGGCGACAGGGGCCTGGTGCGCAGCGGCTTTGAGGATCACTTTACCACATTGGCCGTTGCGCGGCTCGGCGACGGCGTGGCGCTCTTTGTGGGCGATTATACCGGCGCCGTGCTGGCGCTGGACCCGGCCAAGCTGCGCTGGGCTGCAGCAGCGGCGCCCGCGCCCACCGCATCGCCGGCGCCGCAGCCCACAGTGGCGGCCGTGGCCACAGACACGCCCTGCTCGCCGCCTCTGCCTGGCCTGGCCGCTGCGTATGGCCGCTGGACGGCGCGCCTGGGCTGCCCGGCGGATGCGGGCGCCGAGCTGCATCTGGCGGGCCAACGCTTCGAGCGCGGGCTGATGCTCTGGCGCAGCGACACGCGGCAGATCTACGCCCTGGCGAGCGACGACGGCGGCAACACTTGGGCCGTGTACGCCGACACCTGGGAGGAGGGCCGGCCCGACCGCGACCCAGGCCTGGCGCCGCCGGCTGACCGCGAACAGCCGATCCGTGGCTTTGGCACGGTGTGGCGCGAGCAGTTGGGGGGACCACAGTCGGCCGTGGGCTGGGCCGTGGCCGGCGAGCAGGCCTATGGCGGCACAGCGCAGGCCTTCAGCGGCGGCCTGCTCATCACCGGCCCCGACGGCCGCGCCTATGCCCTGTTCGGCGACGGGAGCTGGGAGAGCCAGTAAGCATCCTGTGCCTTCCAGCACACAATAGGTGGGGTTTTGGGTGGGTTGGCCTGCCGCCTGCCCCTGGCGCGCCAGGGGCAGGCGGCAGGCCAACCCACCCAAAACCCCCTCCTGGGTCAGGGCCGGGTGGCGGCGACGCAGAGCACCCGGCTGTCGCCGGGATACTGGCCGGCCTGTCTCGAAAGGAGTGATACCATGGCCGACGATGTCTATCGGGCGCTGGCCCGGCGGTTGGACGAAATCCCCAACGGCTTTCCCGCGGCCCCCGACGGCAGCGAGCTGCGCCTGCTGGCCAGCCTCTTCCAGCCTGAAGAGGCGGCGCTGGCGGCGCAGATGCGGCTGACCCCCGAGACCGCCGCCGAGATCGCGGCACGCACCGGCGGCGAGGTACCGGCGGTGCAGGCGCTGCTGAAGGGCATGGTGCGGCGGGGGCTGATCCGCGCCGAGCGGGGCGAAGGGGAGCTCAAGTTCGCGCTCATGCCGTTTGTCGTCGGCATCTATGAGATGCAGCTCGGCCGCCTCGACGCCGAGCTGGCGCAGGTCTTCGAGGACTATTTCCGCTATGCCTTCGTCGGCGTGCTGGCGGTGCAGCCGGCGCTGCACCGGGTGATCCCGGTGGAGCAGGCAGTGCCGCTGGGGATAGAGGTGCTGCCGTTCGAGCGCGCCTCGCAGTACGTGGACGAGGCGGCGGCCTGGGGCGTGGTCGATTGCATCTGCCGCACGCAGCAGCGCCTGCTGGGCCACGGCTGCGAGGCGCCGCTCGACGTCTGCCTGGTGCTGAGCACGGTGGCCAACGCCTATGACCATGCCCGGGGCGTGAGGGCGCTGACCCGCGAGGGGGCGCTGGACGTGCTCAGGCGCTCGGAGGAGGCGGGGCTCGTCCACTCGACGTCCAATACCAAGGGCGGCGTGTGGTACATCTGCAACTGCTGCACCTGCTGCTGCGCCGTGATGCGAGGCATCTCGCAGTATGGCCTGGCGCAATCGGTGGCGCACTCGGCGTTCTGGACGGTGGCCGACGAGGCGCTCTGCAGCGGCTGCGAGGCCTGCCTCGAGCGCTGCCGCTTTGGCGCGCTGCGCGTGGAGGAGGGGGTGGCCCGTGTCGACCACGAGCGCTGCCTCGGCTGCGGGCAATGCAGCACCGTCTGCCCCAGCGAGGCGCTGCACCTCGAGCGCCGGCCCGAGGCGGCCGTGCCCGATATCCCGGCCGACATGCAGGCCTGGCTCGAGCAGCGCGCGGCCGATCGCGGCATCGATCTCGGCGCCGTCCAGTAGACGCCAGGGGTTACACCGCAGAGGATTGCGTAAAACGTGATGCGTAAGTCACTGCTCAGCCTGTCATTGCGAGTACCCCAGGCCGCGGTGCAGCCTGTGCAAGCACAAGAAACCGCGCCTGTCATTGCGAGGAGGCCGCAGCCGACGAAGCAATCCCCAGGTTGCGAGCGGAGCGAGGCAACTCCAATGTCCGACGTGGAGATTGCTTCGCTGCGGCTCGCAATGACAGGCTGAGCAGTTGCTTACGTTTTACGCGTCGCGTTCTACGCCTCACGCCTCACGCGTTACCTTCCCCCGCGCCAGCGAAGCCAGGATGCCCAGGGTGCAGAGGACGGCAAAGACGGCAAAGAGCGGGCGCGCGGTGGCGACAAAGGGGCCGGCGTACTCGGGGGTGACGGCGACGCGGCCCATGACGAGGGTAAAGACGAGCATGGCGATGCCCATGCTCAGCATCTGGCCGGTGAGGCGCATGGTGCCCAGCATGCCCGAGGCCACGCCGTAGCGCCGCCGGTCGACCGAGCTCATCACGGCGTTGGTGTTGGGCGAGGAAAAGAGGGCAAACCCCAGGCCCAACAGGACCAGCGCGGCGATGACGAACGCCAGCGGGGTGCCGCCGCCCAGGAAGGTCAGCAGCACCAGCCCAACCACGACCAGCGCCATGCCCGCCGAAGCGACGAGCCGCGGCTCGATGCGGTCGGAGAGCTGCCCCGCCAGCGGCGAGAAGATGGCCTGTATGGCGGGCTGGGCCACGAGCACCAGGCCGGCCCACTGTGGGCTGAGCCCCTTGATGTATTGCAGGTAGAGGCTCAGAAAAAAGCTGACCGCGTTGGTGGCGCTATAGTTGAACAGCGCCGCCAGGTTCGAAAAGGCAAAGACCGTGTTCTCGCGGAAGAGCCTGATATCCAAGACCGGGCTGGCCTGGCGGCCCTCCCAGGCAGCAAAGGCGGCCAGGCCGGCGACCCCAGCGGCGAGTAGGGCGAATCCCGCGACCCCAGGCAGGCGCGTAAAGCCGTACATCACCGCCACCAGCGCCGCGCCGTAGATCAGCGAGCCCACCCAGTCAAAGCGCTCGCCGCGGGCCTCGGCCCATTCGCCCGGCAGCTTCCAGGCGGCCAGGGCGATGATCAAGAGCGCCAGGGGCAGGGTGGCCAGAAAGATGGCGCGCCAGCCCAGCGCCTGCGTGATAAAGCCGCCCACGAGCGGCCCGAACGACAGGCCCAGGTAGACAGCGGCGACGTTGATGCCCAGCGCCCGGCCGCGCTCAGCCGGCCCATAGACCGAGGTGAGGATGGCCGTGCCGGTGCCGAAGAGCATCGAGGCGCCGAACCCCTCGATAGCCCGGCAGGCGATGAGCATCGGCAGCGATGTGGCCATCGCCGAGAGGATCGTCGAGACGGCGTACACGGCCACGCCCCAGATGAACACCTTGCGGCGGCCATGGATATCGGCAAAGCGGCCCAGCGGCATGAGGAACATCGCCGCAGCCAGCGAGTAGGCGAGCGTCACCCACCCCAGCGAGACGGCATCGCTGTGGAACTCTTGGCCGATGGTGGGCAGGGCGATGACGATCGACGAGACCATGAAGGGGGTCAGAAAAGCCGCCACCGAGGCCACGATCAGCGCACTACGCTTCAGCCCAGAATCGGCCATGCCAGGCTCCTGTGTAGAGTGACCCATCCGCTACTTCCACCTCGTCAGAATCGCCTCGCGCTGGAACAGGCGCACGGCCACGCGCAGTATCACCACATCGAGCACGGCGACGATGGCCGCGCCGGCCACAAAGGTCCACACGTTCATGGCGATGACGCCGAACATCATGGCCATGCCCACACCGATCAGCGGCACCAGGAAGAGCGCCGACCACTGTTGCGCCGAGCGCGGGTCGTTCATGCGCGAGGAGGCGATGATGCCCACCAGCACCGAGAGCACGGCAAAGAGCGGCCCCAGGAAGGCGATCGATAGCACCCACATCGGGGTCAGGATCATGCTCATGACCACGTCCGATACCAAGAAGCGCGCGCCAATGACAAACAGGATGAACGACAGCCAGCCGGCGATGACCGGCGGCACGACGGCGGCCACGGCCTTGCCTAGGAGCAGCTCCCAGGTGCGCACCGGCGTGGCCAACAGCGGCTCGAGGCTGCGCGAGAGCTTTTCGCCGATGACCGAGTAGGCCGCGATGTAGATGGGCAACGCCACCGGCGCGATCAGAAAGTAGATCATGAACTGGTTGACCATCATGATCATGATAGCGTCGACGGGGTCGTACATCGTCAGGTAGCCGGGAATGTCGCCGTTCGAGCTCAGCGTGCCGGTGCGCAGCAGTTCGAGGCGCATAAAGAAAAAGACCGCCAGCGAGATGACCGTCATGAGCAGGGGCAGCAGCACCAGGCTCCAAAAGACACTCTTGTTCTTGACGATCTCATCCCATTCTTTGCTGATGATGGTGCGCACCCTCATGCCGTCTTCTCCTCTTCCATCAGGCTGAGGTAGACATCTTCGAGCGAGTGGCGCAGCTCGGTCACCGCCTGCACCTCAGCGCCCAGGCCCACCAGCCGGCTGACCAGGGTGGGGTTTTGCGCGTCGGGGTCCGTGAGGTCCACGGTCAACTGCCCGTCGCCCTGCTCCACGCCATGCACAAAGGGCAGGGCGCACACCGCCGCGGCCATCTCGGGCGTCAGGTTGCGCGCGCGCACCACAGTGCTCCGCCCGAAGAGGCGCCGGCGCAGGTTCTCGGGCGTGTCGAGCGCGATCAGGCGCGTGCGCATGACGGCGATGCGGTCGCACAGGCGCTCGGCCTCGTCGAGGTTGTGCGTGCAGAGAAAGACGGTGCGCCCCTCGCGGCTGAGCTCGGCGACAAAGTCGCGCACCGTCTTGGCCGCCTGCGGGTCCAGCGCCGCCGTAGGCTCGTCGAGAAAGAGCACCGGCGGCTCGTGCAACAGCGCGCGCACCAGCGCCAGCTTTTGGCGCATGCCCTTGGAAAAGCCGCCCACGGGCCGGTCGCGCTGCTCCCAGAGATCGAGCAACTGCAAGTAGCGCTTGATCTGCTCGGCGCGGCGCGCTGCGGGCATGCCGTAGAGGCGCGCAAAGATGTCGAGGTTGCGCTCGGCGCTCAGCCGGTCGTAGAGCCCGGGCGACTCGGTGAGGATGCCCACCGAAGCGCGCACCGCGTCCTGCTCGGCGTCGATGGGGTGGCCGTTGACCCAGGCCCGGCCCGCGGTCGGCGCGATCAGGCAGGTGAGCATGCGCATGGTGGTCGTCTTGCCGGCCCCGTTGGGCCCGAGGAAGCCAAAGACCTCGCCCTCATGGATCTCGAGGTCGAGGCCTTCGACCGCCGGGCGGCCGTCAAAATGTCTCGTCAGGCCTTCCGTACGGATCATCGCTACTCCAGCCGTCCCTTCTTCGAGCGGCGCATATTCATCACCAAGAGCACCACACCCGCCGCGATCAGGGCCAGCGGCCAAAAGGCGCGCGCGACCAGCGAGTCGCCGGCGACGAACAGCACCAGGGCGCCAAAGCCCAGCAGCGCCAGCGACGGAATCCACGCCCAGTCGAGCGGGCGCTCGGGGCTGCGCAGCAGGTAGAGCACGCCAAAGGTCACACCCAACCCCAGGAAAAGCGCCGCGCCGGCCAGCTCCTCGGCGCCCAGGCCGCTCAAGACAATCACCGCGGCCAGGCTGAACAGCGCCCCGGCGGGGATCAACGTCCACCAATTGTGGCGCTTGCCGTCGATCTCGGCAAAGTAGAGCGCCGCGAAGACCAGGCCCAGCCCCAGGAAAAAGACCGCGCCGGCCAACTCGCCGCTGGCCAGGCCGCTCAGAAGCACCAGCGCCGTCAGCGCGAGCATCGCCCCGCCGGGGATCAGCGCCCACCAGTTCTGGCGCCGGTCGAGCAGGTAGATGGCGGCAAAGGCGGCGGCCAGGCAGAGGAAGATGGGCGTGCCGGTCACCTCGTCGGGCACCACGCGAGAGACGCCCAAGAGCAACGTGGCGCCGCTCCCCACGAGCGCCAAGCCGGGGATCAGCGGCCACCAGTGCATGCGGCCGGCGAAATACGCCAGCAGGAAAACCAGGCCGCCGGCGATGAGGAGGAACCCCCACAAGAGCGGCGTCAGCGCCGGCGCCAGGCCCAGGTTCTGCAACAGAAACACCAGGCCCGCGCCCACGAGAAAGAGGGCGCCCACGACTTCGGCCCAGCGGCCGGGGCGTCGCACGCTTTTCCCGCCTGTGGTCTCGATGAACTGATCAGGCTTCATGACTGCTTCTCCTTGAATGAAGGCGACTGCAACGACAGTGATCTACTCAGTACTACGAACGAGCGGACCCTGCGGTTCCGCGGCGCCGCTCTGCACTTGTCTGATGCGCCCATTATACCACAATCGGTCACGCCTGGTGCACAAACACTGCCCAAGTGCTCAGCCTGTCATTACGCGAACCCCAGGGTCTCGGAACCCTGTGCCATACAGATGACGTCGCACTGTAGCCGCGGCATCGTGCCGCGCAGAAGAATCTCGCGGCAACATGCCGCGGCTACGGTCCGGCGGCCTACGTCATGAGCAGCCGCCGACGAAGCAATCACTACCATTTGCATTTCACTGGCAGTTGCGCTACTATTATTGTCGACCATCATACCCACTCAGACGCTCCGGACTGCGGCCTCTCGGGTGGCTCGTCTTAAGGAAGGTCCCTGTAAGCTGTGAGTGCTCAACAGTTCTTCTCTTGGGCCGGTGGCCCAATGACCGGTCTCTTGGGGTTGGGGTTGCGGACGGCCGCGGGCCTGGCCTTGAGCGCCGCCATCGCCTGGGCCGGCTACAAGCGCGAGTCGCTCTCGCGGAGCGGCCTGTGGGGCGCCATCGTCGTGGGCACGCTCATCTTCGGCCTGGGCGGCTGGGTGTGGGGCCTGCTCCTCATCGCCTTCTTTGTCACCTCCAGCGCGCTCAGCCACTACGGCTCGCGCCGCAAGCAATCGTTGGCCGAACATTTCGCCAAGACGGGCCGGCGCGACCTGGGCCAGACCCTGGCCAACGGCAGCCTGGGCGCTGCGTTGGCGGTGGCCAACGCGCTCACCGGCGGCACGCATCCGCTGCTCTTCTTCGCCTTCACCGGCGCCCTGGCGGCGGTCAATGCCGATACCTGGGCGACCGAATTGGGCATCCTCAGCGGCGAACAGCCACGGCTCATCACCACCGGCGAGCCGGTGGAGTGGGGCACCTCTGGGGGCATCTCCTCGCTGGGCGCTCTGGCCTCGGTCGCCGGGGCGTGGACCATCGGCTTCCTGGCCCTGGCCTTTGGGATAGTGCAAGGCCGGCTCAGCGGCATGCCTGCAGGCCCACGCCTGGGCTGGCTGCCCCTGGTGGCGGCCTTTGCCGGCCTGGCCGGCTCGCTGCTCGACAGCCTGCTGGGCGCCACGGTGCAGGCCACCTACTATTGCCTGCACTGCGGCAAAGAGACCGAGCAGCCGCTGCACCGCTGCGGCCGGCAACCGATATTCCTGCGCGGCTGGCACTGGCTCGACAACGACTGGGTCAACTTTGTCACCTCGCTGGCGGGCGCGCTCGTCGCCACTGCCTTCGGCGCCCTGGTGCTCTACTTGTAGTGGGTATTGTGGGTAAGCGGGCGTCGTTGGCCACCCGCGGGTGGCCAACGACGCCCGCTTACCCACAATACCCACTACCACTTGTATGGAACCTTTCCCACGGAGAATGCGTCTATGGGGCAGATCGATCCGTCTCTCGCCACTCCATCCATGGGAGGAAGATCATGGCCCAACCCAGACGTGTGCTCCATCTCCTGCTTCCTGCTGTGCTCATCAGCGCCGCGCTCGTCGTGAGCGGCTGCGCGCCCGCGCTGGCCCAGACGCCACAGCAGCCCGCCGGCCGCGCGCTCACCGTCAGCGGCCAGGGCACGGTGTCGGTCAAGCCCGACCTGGCGCTGGCCAGCCTCGGTGTCGAGACCTTGGCGGGCACCGTGGCCGAGGCCTCGCAAAAGAACAACGCCACCATGGCCGCCATCATGGCCAAGCTGGCCGAGCTCAAAATCCCCGACAAGGATATCCAGACCTCCGGCTTTAGCATCAACAGCTTTAGCGACGGCATGCCCAGGGCCGCGAGCGACGGCGGCACGGGCACGCAGTACCGTGTCTCCAACATGGTGCAGGTCAAGATCCGCGAGATCGAGCAGGTGAGCGCGGTGCTCGACGGGGTGATCAGCGCCGGCGCGAACCAGGTGTATGGGGTGAACTTTACCGTCGAGGACCCGAACGCGCTCCAGAGTGAGGCGCGCGCCAAGGCCGTGGAGGATGCCGCACAGCGGGCCGCCGCCCTGGCCAAGCTGGCCAAGGTGCAACTGGGCCAGGTGATGGCCGTCATCGAGGGAGGCGGCAGCAGCCCCATCTTTGGCGGGGGCGTCGTCTACGGCAGGGGTGCGGCCGCCGCCGACAGCACGCCCATGAGCCCCGGTGAGGTTGAGGTCTCCTACCAGGTGCAGGTCACCTACGCCATCCAGTAACGTCACCAGCGGGCAACCGGCTCACGCGCTCCGCACCAGCCCGGTATGGGCCCTTTTGGGGGTTTTGGCGGGTTGGTTGGCCCTGGCGCGCCCGCGGGCGCGCCAGGGCCAACCAACCCGCCAAAACCCCCGGCACTGGAAGCATTTAGGCCACGCGACCGCCGGGGATGGGTGGGCCGCCGGCATAGACCTCCTGCACCGCGATGGCGCCGTCGCCCAGCCAGCGCCCCTTGGCCTGATAGGAGATCGCGTCGAGGGTGAGGACGTTGGCCGCCACCGCCGCGCCGTTCGCCGGCAGGCGCCCGGCGTTGCGGCAGACGAGCGCGCTCGCCCCCGCCGGCTGCAGCGAGAGGGCCGGCGCGACCGTCGGGTAGCCGTCATCGCCCGTCCAGGCCAACACCTTGAGCGCGGCCATGCGGCCGAGCTCGCGCCGCGCCGCGAGGGGCATGGTGACGCCGCCCGCGGCCGCACGCGCCGCACGCCCCGCCGCCAGCCGGGCCAGCAAGAACCCCCACACCACCTGCAGGCGCGAGATGCGAAAGGCAGCCTCCACTGCGCGCACGCGGATCACACCGGCATCGCGGATGCCGGTGTAGGCGTTGTAGCGCAGCAGAGGGCTGGCCATCTGCGCCTCGTAGTAGGGGCCGCTGCGCTGGAACTCGACCAGGTCGCCCGTGAGCGCCCAGCCCTGCAGCTCCTGCGTCATCACCAGGATGCCCAGCCGCGCGTCTTCTTTGAGGTTGCGGATGCTCTTGCGCAGCAAGAAATTGCCAAAGAAGAGCGTATCCGCCGCGTCAGCCGCGGGCAGCAGCGACACCACCGGCACCACATTCGGCACCCCCGCCGCACTCCGCGTCGCCAGGAACTTGGGCGTCATCGCCCCATTCAGCGCATCCAACAAGCCGGGCATCTGCTGCACTAAAGACATGCCTCGCCTCCCAACTGGGAACACTTCACCGCGAAGGACGCCAAGGGCGCGAAGGAGGCATAGGTCTCTTCTTCTGCTCTCCCCCTGCGTGCCTGGCGCTCGTGCACGGGAAACCCGGACCCTCGAGATTGTTGACCACTCGAGTGATGCCATTCTTCATTAGCAGGACGTTCCAGTTCAGCAAGCCAAGGTGGCAGTCTCGCAGCTTCATGTAGGTCAGGAGTTGGGCACCGTAAATGGGAAGGACGCGATCGACGGCCTTGTTCTCGATCATGATCAGCCTCTCGATCCACATGTCGACCCTGTAGCCTACTTCTATTACCTGGCCGTCATACGCAATCGGCAGCCCCACCTCGCACTCCACCCGCAGACCACGCTTGCGGAGCTCATGAGCAAGGCAGGCCTGGTAGGCCGACTCGAGCAATCCTGGGCCAAGTGAACGATGAACCTTGATGGCGGCATCGACGATGATCGTAGCACACTCTTCGATGTCCATCTCCGCCTCCTTGGCGTTTCCCTCGACATGCTCTTCGCTCCGGCACACACACTCGCGCTCGATGCCCATAGTCAACAGGTCCACATGATCCCCGTTTCCCTAGCGTTCCCTTCGCGCCCTTGGCGCCCTTCGCGGTTCAGTCGTTCCTCACTGCGTCGCGCCAGACCAGCGGGCGACGGGGACGAGGTCGACGGCGGCACGATGGATGGCTTCCATCTCCTCGCGCGCCATGAGCGGCGCCTGCTCGAGGGCGTAGGCGCGGCCCAGCCGGTGGTACTTGGGCCGGCCGAGGTTGGTGTAGGCGAGCAAGTCCCAGCGAGCGACGGTGGGCAGGCACTGGCGGATGAACTCGCCGATGGCGACAATGTTCTCTACGTCGGCGGTACAGCCTGGGATGACCGGCGTGCGCACCCACATGGGCACCCCGGCCGCCGCCAGCCGCCTGGCGTTGGCGAGGATCTGCTCGTTGCCCACGCCCGTGGCCGCGCGGTGGCGCTCGGGGTCCATGAGCTTGAGATCGTAGAGCACCAGGTCGACCCAGGGCAGCACGCGCTCGTAGCGCGCCCAGGCCGGCGCCCCGCAGGTGTCGAGTGCCACGTGCAGGCCGGCCTCCTTGCAGCGGGGCAGCAGGCTGCAGAGGAAATCGCCTTGCAGCAGCGGCTCGCCGCCGCTCAAGGTGACGCCACCCGCCGAGGTTTCGTAGAAGGCACGGTCCTTCAGCAGTTCCTCGAGCAACGCTTCCACGCTCCAGGCGCGGCCGATCACCTCCAGCGCCCCTGTGGGGCAGGCCGCCGCGCAGGCGCCGCAGGCATCGCAGCGCGCGCGGTCGATCTGCATGCCCTGGGGCGTGAGCGCCAGCGCGTCGCTGGGGCAGGCGGCCAGGCAGTCGCGTGCGGCGATGCAGCGCACGTCGTGCCACACCAATTCCGGGCGCGCCTCCAGCCCCTCGGGGTTGTGGCACCAGGCGCAGCGCAGCGGGCAGCCCTTGAAAAAGGCCGTCGTGCGTATGCCCGGGCCGTCCTCGGTGCTAAAGCGCTGCACGTTGAACGTCATACCGACAACAGAAGTATCCACCTACAACTCCGGAAGCTCAACCGCAAAGGCGCAAAGGATACACCAAGCATCTCTTGGGCGGAGTCTCTTATGCCTTTGCGTCCCCTTTGCGCCTTTGCGCCTTTGCGGTTCCAATCGTCCTTCACGCCTGGATATCGATCTCCTGAAGCAGCTCCCACAGGAACGCCTCGTAGCGTTCCACAGTGGCCGGGTCCACGTTCTCCAGCACGTCGCTGACCTGGTGCCAGTTGGGCAGCGAGCCGTCGCGGCGGTGGCCGACAAGGGTCAACACGCGCAGGCCGTGCTTGGCGCCGGCGGTGCTGTCGGTGTAGGCGCCGGCCATCGCCGAGGGGTAGACGTCGAGGTCGGGCTGTCGCTCGCCGATGCGCTGCGCCACATCCATGAGGCCGCGATCGCTCTCGACGGTGAGCAGGAAGCGCTCTTGCGTCAGGTAGGCCACCCCCACGCCCTGGCCGGCCACGTTGTCGACCGTCACCCAGGCGGCGTCGCCCAGCTCGGCGCGGTGGGCCGCGGCAAAGGCGTCGGCCCCGTAATCGCCCACCTCTTCGGCGCCCGAAAGCACCACCCAGACGGCGGTGCGGGCCAGGGGTGCCGCCTTGAGCTTGGCCGCCAGGCTGAGCACAACCCCCACCCCCGAGGCGTTGTCGTTGGCGCCTTCGGTGTAGGGGGTCAGGTCGGCCTGCAGGGTCAAGACGAGCAGCCCCGTCACCACCAGGGCCGGCGGCAGCGAGAGCCAGCGCCACAGCGCCGCCGGCGCCGCGGCGCCCAGCGCAAAGAGCACGAGCAGCCCCACCGCGCAGCCCAGCCCGGCAGGCACAAGCGCCTTGAACAACCGCACCCAACCGGGGGCCGAGAAGACGAGTGGCGTACGGTGTGTATCCAGGTGAGCGACGAGCACCACCTGCGCGCGCGCCTCGCCCTGCGGCTCGAGCCGCGCCCAGACGTTGCGGCTCTGGCCCTTGGGCAGCAGCCAGCGCAGCGGGTTGGGCCGGAAGGCCAGCTCCAGCAGGGTCGCGGCGATGGCCAGCGCGCCCAGCGCCAGCCCGGCCAGCGCCCCCCAGCGGCCGCCCAGCCAGAAGAGCACCTCGCCCACGAGCACCAGCGCACAGAAGAGGGCTGAAGGATACCAGGCCGAGCGCGCCGCGGTGAACGTCTCGACCGTGGGCGCCAACCCCTGGTGGCGCAGCACATCGGCGGCATAGCGCGCCGCCAGCTCCTCATTCTTGGTCGCCGAGCCACGCGGGCCGATCGTCTTGGCCAAGTAACGCACATGCTCCATTGCCGTCATCGCCCCTCCTCAGACTCTACAGAGGCCAGGTTCAACCGCGAAGGACGCAAAGGGCGCAAAGGGATCACGAAGGAGACTTCTGTTTTCCTTTGCGTTCTCTTCGCGTCCTTGGGGTTCTTCGCGGTCAAGCTGTCCTCTCTCCCCATAGCCTCTTGGCTTCGTGCACCCAGGCGTCGAACTCGGCCGGGTCCTCGGGGTAGCGCTGGTAGTGCGCCTTGACCTTGGCCGCCGCGGAAGAGACGCCGAGCAGCCGCTTAAAGCTGCCGGCCGAGAAGCGCCCGCTGGCGACGCCCCAGGCGAGCTTGGCGGCCATGGCAACGGTGTCGCGGGCGCTCATCTTGGTCTCATAGTCGAGGTTCATCTGGCGGAAATCCTCGCCGCTAAAGATGACGCCCTGGTGGAAGAGGAAATCCACCTCGCGGCGCTGTAGCTCAGCGGCGGCAGGGAGTTGCACGAACATGCTCGCGAACTTGGCTCCCTGGCCGCGGAAGTAGCGCACGTTGTAGGGCCAGAGCGCCTCGCGGCTGACGTCGCCGAGCTGCAGGGCGGCGATGGCCACCTCGGCGGCGATCTGGCAGGCGGTGAACGACGAGGTGACGCCCTCGCCCGAGAAGGGCTTGGTCTGGAAGGCGGCGTCGCCCATGAGCATCAGGCCGTTGCCGACGAGCGAGTAGGGCGAGCGGCGGTAGGGGGTGCGCCCTTGCGTGCGCTTGAGCACGCGGCCGGGGTCACCATAGTACTCTTCGCGCCAGGCGCGGTGCCGCTGCCAGGCCTCGTCGTAGCCACCAGGCCAGCCAATGCCCAGGATGGCCCCTTTGCCCCGGCTGGGGTTCCAGAAGGCCTTGTGGAAGGGGTAAAAGTTGAGGCCGCTGGGCGTGCCTGGCGGCAGCTCGTCGCGGAACTCGAGGCAGACGTAGAGGGTATCGGCCTCGCGGATGGGGTCGGTCTCCACGCCGATATCGGCCGGCAACTTGGTGCGCAGGGTGCCGTCGATGCCCGAGGCGTCGACGACGATGCGGCCGCGCACCTCCAGCGGTGCGCCCTCGTGCAGCGCGCGCACGCCGGCCAGGTAGCCGTTCTCGATCAACGGCCACACCACCTCGGCCCGCTCGAGGATCTGGCCATTCTCGCGCTCCACATAGCGGAAGAACCTCTGGTGGAAGGCCGGCTTGTGCATGACGTAGAATGGGTAGCGTACTTCGTTCTGGACCAGCAAGTCGGGCGACCAGGCCAGCCCGGTAGGGTAGTAGCCGATCAGTTCTTCGCCCGCGGGCGGGGGCAGCCCAAACTCGGGGAAGCGCACCTCATCCATGTGAAAGATGTCGGTCTCCTGGCCCACGTCGGCCAGGCGGCGCTTCTCCAGCACGATGGCACGCAGGCCCGCCTGGCCCAGCCGCCAGGCGAAGTAGCAGCCACTCGTGCCCCCACCGACGACGACAGCATCAGCTTCCAGTTGGCGGATCATGGCTCCTCTCCCGTGGGTGGTGACGGCTTGCGCAAAACGTAATGCGTAAAACGTAAGGGTGTCACTGTTGCGCATCGCGTGTTGTGTTGTGCGACTACCCCTTACGGAACACGCAACACGCAACATGTGAGCGGCTTGCGTTTCACGTTTTACGCATTACGTTTTACGTCACAATTGGTGCGACTCGCGTGCAATGATCTCGTCCTGGATCTCTTTGCCCAGGCCGACAAAGTAGGCGTTGTAGCCAGTGACGCGCACCAGCAGGTTGCTGTACTCTTCGGGGCGCAGTTGCGCTTCGCGCAGGGTGGCGGCGTCGACGACGTTGACCTGCAGGCAGGTGCCGCCGACGCGGCCGTAGGCGCGCAAGAGCGCGGCGAGCTTGACGCGCGACTCGGGGTTGGCGAGCAGGCTGGGGCTAAAGCTCATAGTGTGGCTCGCGCCGTTGGGCGCCGTCTCGAGGCCCAGGCTGCCCACGCTCTTGATCACCGCCGTCGGCCCGGTGCGGTCGGCCCCGTTCACCGGGCAGACGGCGTTGGAGAGGAACTGGCCGCGCCGCCGTCCGTCGGGTGTGGCCGCGGTGCTGGGGGCATAGGCGATCCAATAGTTCCACGAGAGGTAGCCGCCGCGGTAGCGCTTGCCGGTGGGCGAAGTGTGGCGGAAGGCCTCCTCCGTCCAGGTGCGGCTGAGCTCGCGGGCGATGGCGTCGGCATAGGCGTCGTCGTTGCCATACTTGGGCGCCTTGTTCACGAGCATCTGGCGCAGCGGCTCGTCGCCCTCGAAATTGGCGGCGAGCGCGCTCAGCAGCCGCTCCCAGCCGACCTGGCCCTCGCCGTAGACCAGCTTTTTCACCGCGGCCAGGCTGTCGGCGGCGGTAGCCAGCGCCACGCCCTCCACAGTGAGGAAGTTAAAGTGCGCTCCGCCGGCGTTGGAGTCGCGCCCACTCTCGAGGCAGCCGCCGACCAGGGCGCTCAGGTAGGGCACCGGCTCCCAGCGCGCGCGGCCGGCATCGGCCATGTCGTTGACGCGGATGATCCAGCGCACCAGGTGCGTGAGCTGCGCCTTGGTGGCGGCCATGAACTCGTCAAAGCCGGCAAAGCGCCGTGGGTCGCCGGTGCGCGGGCCAATCGGCCGGCCCGTGGCCATATCGCGCCCGTTGTTGAGCGCCAGCTCCACCGCCTTGGCCAGGTTGAGGTTGACATCGACCGTGCCCGAGCGGTCGTCGCCGGCCAGAGTGTTCTCGAGGCAGCCGACGGGGGCATAGTCCCACAGGCGCTCCTCGGGCAGGCCCTGCCAGCGCAGGCCGGCCATGGCCTGCTCGTCGAAATTGATGAGGAACGGCGCGCCCTGCGCCCGGGCGAGCATCTCCACCAGGCGCTGCAGCAGGCGGTCGGGGGTGCGGGCGTGGATGCGCACGTTGGGCTTGGGCTCGAGCAGGTTCATCTCTTCGATGACCTCGAGCATGAGGTAGGTGAGGTCATTCGAGGCGTCGTTGCCCGCGGCGTCCATCCCCGCCAGGGTGATGAGCTGGCCGAACGACGCGTTGATGCCCTGGTTGGTGCCCACCCAGCCCTGGTAGTCGTACACATAGTTGTGCTTGATCCACAGGCACTCGAGCCACTCTTTGGCCTCGCGGCGCGTGAGGCGGCCCGCGGCCAGGTCGGCCTGGTAGTAGGGGTAGAGGTACTGGTCGACGCGGCCCGGCGACACGCCCGGCCCCGGGTAACTCTCGGCGGCCATGACCAGCATGTGCGTGGTCCAGAGGGCCTGCAGCGCCTCGGGGAAGGTCTCGGGTGGCTGCCAGGGCACCTTGCGCACGATGCGCGCGATCTCCACGAGCTCCGCCTGCCGCGTGGGGTTGCTCTCGCCCGCGGCCAGGCGCTCGGCCTCGGCGGCGTAGCGCTCGCCGAAAGCGCGCACGGCCTCGCCGCAGATGACGATGGCCCGCGCCAGCTCGCGGCGCTCGCGGCCGGCGGCCGGGTCGCTCCACACGGCCTGCGCCTCGGCGGCGATGCCCTGCCAGCCCAGGCGCAGCGCCTTGGGGTAATCGGGCACCAGGTGGCCGGGCACGGCGGCGCAGTTGCCCACGCCGTGGTCGTTGAGCACCTGCCATTCCTTGAAGAAGGCCTGCTCGGCGCGGTCGCGGGCGCGCGCCTCGTCCTTGTTCAGGCAGCGCGAGAGGGCGGTGCTGAACTGGCCGCCGACGACGAGCTCGCCCTCCAGGATCTGCACCGGCAGGTAGCGCAGCAGCACCTCGCGGAAAAAGAGGGCGCGGCGCACGGCCAGCGGCTCATCCCAAAAGCCCACGGGCAGCGCCACCGGCGTCGCCGCGGCCAGCAGGTAGCTGCGAAAGCCGGGCTGGAAGAGGGCCACCTCGGGCACGTTAGTCCAGTTCCACATCGAGTAGACCACGTCCCACGGCGTGCCGGTGGTGTAGGCGCGCACCTCGTTGGTGAAGGGGCGCTCGTAGAAGGACCAGTACTCATCGCGCAGGCGCTGCACGCGGGGCGAGAGGGTGCGGGCGGCCGACCAGAGCTGGCCGGGGGCCACGGCGAAGCAGCGCTCAGGGGTGGCGGGCATAGGCATCCCTCCTTGGGGCATGGGGGAACCCTGCGAGGATTCGGAACCCTGGCAGGGTTGGCCGGGCAAGCCAGTGTTCTCTCTAGAGTATATGCAAAAGAAGAAGTGTGGCCAACGGCGCAGATGCGGCGGGCCTGAGGTGGAGGCTCAAGCGCGAGGAGAGCGCGTACATGCCACCTTTCTAGTAGAGGCGCCGCTGCCGTCTGTGATACATGCCGTAGGGCCGGAGCCGCGCCGGTGGAGCCTGTGCTCTTTCGTCGGGCCGGAGAACTGCCTGCAGAGGGTGTGCTCGGGATCCGCTTTCCCCGCCCCGGCAGCAGCCAGCTATCCCGCCCCGTGCCCCGCACGTGGCCACCACCCGGCACCGCCCCGGGGAGGGGTTGTGGCGAGTTTGGCGACGCGGCTGGACGCCCCGCGGAGCGTCCAGCCGCGTCGCCAAACTCGCCACAACCCCTCAAAAGGCCTGTACCGGTCCAGTGCGGAGCATGAGGCCCGGTCGTGGTGCGCCGGCTACCTGTCAGCTGTAGCTCACCTGCGCATCATGGATGCACCCCGCAGGCTCGGCCACGACTCATCCCATGCGCTGGTAGGTGATCCCCCTCATCGCCAACTCTTCCAGAAAGGCCTCGTGGTCCAGGCAGCCCTCCGGCGCATAGGCGCCCTTGGGCAGCCGGCCCGCGACCAGCCAGCGGGCGCAGATGGCGGCGGGGATGCCGGTGATCTTGCCCATGGTCTCGGCGGCGCCGAAGGAGACGGTGCACGGCGCGCCGCCCTTGCGGCCGATCACATCGACGCGCGCCCCCGAGGCAGGCACGCCGCCCAGGCGGAAGACGCCCTCGACGGCGTGGACGATCTTGGCCATGCGCCGGTTCTTCTCAGGCGTGCCGATGAGGCCGATCTTGGCAAACGACGAGGCCATGGTGTTGTTCCAGTTGGGCACCAACGCCCCCTTGAGGCTGACCGTGCGCGCCTTGAGGTAGCGCGGGATGGTGAGCGGCTCGGGGTGCCCGCAGTGGAACACGCGCACCACGCCCAGGGGCTGGGGGAATTCCACCTTCTCCACCCCACTGCCCGCGGGCACGTCGAGCCAGGCGCCATCCTTGTAGGTGGGCACCTGGCCGGTGACGGCATAGAAGACGTGCATGATGACGGCCAGGCCGGTCGAGTCGGCAGACGAGCCGGCCCAGAAGACCCTGATCTCGTCGACCTCGTCGAGCTCGGCGGCGCCCTTTTTGGCCAGCAGGTTCGTCAGGCCGGGCGTCCAGCCGACGCCGGTGACCAACGTCATGCCCGCGGCTCGCGCGGCGCCGTCGAGTGCGAGCAGCTCCGCGATGGGGCCATAGTCGTCGCAGACGTCCACATAGTTCACACCCGCCTGCACCGCGGCCCGGGCCACCGGCGCAGCGTAGCGGTAGAAGGGGCCGATGCAGCCGACAGCGGCGTCGGCGCCCTTCATGGCGTTCACCAACGACTCCTCGCTGTTGGCGTCGACGAAACGGGCCTCGGCCTTGGCCCCCAGCTCGGCCGCCAGTCTCTTGGCCAGCTCGACGCGATAGTCGGCGATGACCACCGTGCCCTCGTAGGTCTCCGCCAGATCGCGCACGGCGTGGCTGCCAACATCGCCACAGCCACCCAGGACGACGATTCTGCCCATGGTGCATCTCCTTTCGATGAGGCAGACAAGACCAGACAATAGGTATTCTACCACCTCTACGTTGCGTCTGTCAATGCCGGGCTCGCTGACCGGATCTGGCGCTACGCGCTATCCCGGTGCGGAGCCCCTAAAGCCCCCTGTCGTGCGGGTAAATCCCACAGTTGTGGGGCACCCGGGTGCTGGCCGGGTTATCTGCTCCGCTGCCTCCCCTTGGGCGCGGACAAGCCTGCACAGACCATGCCCCCGTGCGCCCGGCCCTGACCCGGGGTAGGGGTTTGGCGGGCTGGCTGGCGCTGCTGGCTGCCCCGCGGGGCAGCCAGCAGCGCCAGCCAGCCCGCCAAACCCCTACCCTAGAGGCCGGCACCGGGTTCGTGCGAAGCCCAAGAGCCGGTCGCCAACGATGATGGGATATACCCCTGTCGTGTGGGGATATTGGCCTACTGCGCAAAGGGGAGTAGAATACTCTCGCACGTGAGAACACGCAGCCAGGCAAAGGGAGGTGGCCGTGGCCAGTCGACCGGCAGTGGCGCTCGTGGAGTGCGACGACTATGCCCCCGAGCACGTGGAGGCCGCGCTGCGGCGGGCGGTGGACCTCCTCGGCGGCCTCGGCCGCTACGTGCGGCCGGGCATGCGCGTGGCGCTCAAGCCAAACCTGCTGCGGGCCATGCCCCCCGAGGCGGCGACGACGACCCACCCCAGCGTGGTGCGCGCCGTGGTGCGCCTGGTGCAGGAATGCGGCGCCACGGCGGTGATCGCCGATTCGCCCGGCGGTCCCTTTACCCCGGCCCTGCTGCGCCGCCTCTACGAGAAGACCGGCATGCGCCAGGTGGCCGAAGAAACGGGGGCCGAGCTCAATTACGATACCGCCGTGGCCCGTGTGCCCAACCCCGAAGGCGGCCTGCTGCGCCTGGTAGAAGTGATCGCCGCCGTCGCCGGCGCCGATGTCGTGATCAACCTGCCCAAGCTCAAGACGCACAACCTGACCCGCCTCACCGTGGCTACCAAGAACCTCTTCGGGGTCATCCCGGGTGTGACCAAGCTGGGCTACCACGCCAAGCTGCAGGACGCGCTGGCCTTTTCGCAGGGTCTGATCGATATCCTGCGCTGCGTGCGGCCGGTGCTCTCCATCGTCGACGGCATTGTGGCCATGGACGGCAATGGCCCGTCGGGGGGCGACCCGTTCGATGGGCGAGTGCTGCTCGCCGGGGCCGATGCTGTAGCCGTCGACGTCGTCGCCATGGCGCTCGTCGGCTGGGAGCCGCTGACCATGCCGGCGATCAAGGTGGCCGTCGAATGGGGGCTGGCCACAGGCCGCGTCGAGGATATCGAGCTCCTGGGCGACCCCCTGGAGGGCCTGCGTTTCGCGGGCTTTCGCCCCGGCAGCGCCACCACCGTGGACCCCGGCCTCCTGCCCCATGGCCTGCAGCGCCTGCTGCTGCCGCTGATCGAGGCGCACGCGGTCGACGGCCGCCGGGCGGGCTCGGGCGAGGTCGCGGCCGAGTCGCTCGACGTGGGCACCGTGCCCGCCGGCATCCGGCGCTGGGCCACGCGCCAGCTCGTCGTAGCGCCGCAGGCCGGGGCGCGCTGCACCGGCTGCGGCTACTGCGCGGAGCACTGCCCGGTGGCGGCGATCGTCGTCAACGGCCGCCGCGCGCATATGGACCCCAAGCGCTGCATCCGCTGCTACTGCTGCCACGAGCTGTGCCCGCAGCTCGCCGTCGAGCTGCACCGGCCCTGGCTCGGCCGCCTCTTCTTCGGCCAGTAGCCTCTGTAGGGCGGGCTTTCCAGCCCGCCCAGCCCACGCCCGTGGGGCGGGCTTTCCAGCCCGCCCAGCCCACGCCCGTAGGGCGGCCTTTCCAGCCCGCCCAGCCCACGCCCGTGGGGCGGGCTTTCCAGCCTGCCCCACAGGGCTTTGGCACATTTCTTGCTGGGCTATCACCTGCATCGCCTCTTCTGGCACCCTACTGCCCGCAGGCCGCAGGGCGGCGTTGCGGCCGATGAGGAGTGCGAGGGAGCTTGAGCCGTCAGCGGCGAGGAAGATTCTTCATCCTGTGCCTGGTAGCGTTCTTAGGACTTGCCATCCGCAAGCAGGTCTCTCTGCCCGCGCCGGCGAGCCTCTCGCGAGTCGCGCCGCCCTCCCAGGCTGCCGCGCGCGGGCAGGCCGGCCAGGCCGCCGAGAAGGTGTCGATCCTCGGCCCATGGGCTGGGCCCGACTCTGAGAGCTTTTGGGCCGTGGTGCGGCTGTTCGCCCAGCGCAGCGGCCTGAACGTCGCCGTCGAGTCGACCCCCGATGTGGCGCGCATTCTGGCCGGACGGCTCGAGGAGGGCGCTGTACCCGATATCGCCATCCTGTCGAACGTCGCCCTGGTGCAGCGCTATGCTCGGGCCGGCTGCCTCGTTCCCCTGCGGCGCGTGCTCGATGTGGAGCGCCTGGCCGCGAGCTACCCCGCAGGCTGGCTGGACCTCGTCAGTGTCGACGGCGAGCCTTACGGCCTGCTCTACCACGCCACCAACGAAAGCATCGTCTGGTACCGGCCAGCCGAGTTTCAGCGGCGTCGCTGGACCATACCGGCGACCTGGAGCGACCTCGTCACCCTCAGCGGGCACATCGCCGGCCAGGGGCTCGCGCCATGGTCAGTCGGCCTGAAGGGCCGGGCGCTCGACGGCGCCGCCGGAACGGCCTGGATCGAGAACCTCCTGCTGCGCAACGCCGGCCCCGATGCCTACGACCGCTGGGTGCGCCACGAGCTGCCCTGGACCGATCCGGCCGTGCGCCAGGCCTTCCTGGCGTGGGGCCAGATTGTCGGCCGCCCACGCCAGCTCACTGGCGGCGTCGCCAGGGCGCTCGCCAGCGATTCCGCCGAAGCCGCCCTGCGCCTGTACCAGGAGCTTCCAGAGGCGTATCTATGCCTGGGCGGCTCGGCAATCCAGCCCTTCATCGCCCAGCACTTCCCACAACAGGCCGCGGGCGAAGACTATGACTTTTTTGCCCTGCCGACGGCGAACGCTGGCGATGGGGCAACGGTTGTCGCCGGCGCCGATGTGCTTGTGCTCCTCAGCGACGCGCCCCAAGCCGGCCGTCTGCTGGCGCATCTGGCTTCCGACGAGGCCCAGGCCGCCTGGGCGCAGCGTGGCGGCTTTGTCGCCCTGAGCGGGGAGGTGCGAGCCGATGCCTATGCGGATACTCTGAGCCGCCGCGCTGCCGGGCAGATGCTCAATGCCGAAACCCTGCGCTTTGATGCCTCGGCCCAGATGCCGCCCGAGGTCGAACAGGCCTTTTGCCGGGCTGCCTGCGATTTTGCCGCCAACCCCGGCCGCCTCGAGGCCATTCTGGGAGAAGTGGAGGCGGTGGCGCGGCAGGCGTACCCGCAGCGTCGGGAGACTCCTGCGGCGCCGGCGGCGGCAGGCGAAGGAAGGTCTTTTCTGCCATAGCCGCGGGGCCGGCTCGCAGGAGCCTACCCCCTTGCGGTTGCCCCGATGGACCGGCGGCTCGCCCGAGCTCCGGCAGTGATCACAGCACACACGGCAGAGGGGGCAGTTCGCTCGTCTGAGCGCACTGCCTCCTCTGCCGTCTTGCAGGGTCAGGCTAGCGCAGCGGCTGGCATTGGGGCAGATGTAGCTGGTGGTTGCACCGACGCGGAGCGCTTCGACCAGGGCGCCGCAGGCCGGGCAGGGCTGGCCGGTGCGGTAGCCCACCTGCAAGTGCTCCGCATAGTGGCCGGGCTGGCCCCAGGCATCCTTTTCGCCAGGGCCGCCGCCCCAGCGTATGCCCTCCTGCAACACGTGCTGCATGGCCCCGTGCAAGCGCTGCACCTCTTCGGGGCCGAGGGCACGCGCGGGGGTGAGGGGATGCAGGCGAGCGTGCCAGAGGATATCCTGGATGTAGACGTTGCCGATGCCGGCCACCACCTGCTGATCGAGCAGGTACTTTTTCAGCGCGCCGCGCCCTGCAGCGGCCACCTCTTGGTTGCATTGCCAGGCGCTCCCAGGCCCGCGATAGGGGATAGCGGCCGGAAACGGCGCAACATAAGGTGTCGGCCTGCGGCTTTGCTGCCTGACGGGTCCGGGACGTGAGTCGCAGCATGGCCCGACTCGCGACCGGGGCGCGAGCGCTGCCGAGTCGCCGGCAATCGACTAGACATAAGCTCACCAGGGCCCACAAGAGGCCAGCGTTCTCGGCTTTTACCCTGCGCTTACGCCCCTGTGGTGGCTACTGTAGGGGCACACATCGCGAAGGGTTGGACGGCCGGGGCCGGTACGACGTATAATCCTCCCACTGTGAGGCGAGGGGGGCGGTATGGTGCGTGTGCGGAGATTCCGCTGGAGTGATCTCGATGGCGTGTTGGCCGTGCGCAACGCGTGCGTCACAGCCGGGGCGGGCCAGGGCCCGGCGACGCGCGAGGGGCTGGCGGCCTATTGGAGCCAGGGCGGCGTGCGCGCCGAGCGTGACGTGTGGGTGGTGCAGGGGCAGGATGACCTCTTGGCCTATGGCGGCCTGCGCCCATGGCACAGCCCGGGCTGGCTGCAGGTCGAGGTCGCGGTGCTTCCGGCCTGGCGGGGCCAGGGCCTGGGCGGAGCCCTGCTCAGGCGGCTCAGCGACGATGCCAGGCAGCGCCGCACCGCGTACCTCTGCGCCGTAGCCGCCGACGAGCCGGCGGTTGCGGGCCGCTTTCTGGCGCGCAACGGCTTCCAACCCTTCGTGGCCAGGCAGCACATGCGCCTGCGGCCCATCGTCGGGCCCGAGGCAGGAACGGTGCCCGGCTTTGCCCTGCGCCTGGCGCAGCCCGACGACTGCGCCGCCCTGGCCGAGGTCAACAATGCGGCCTACCCCACCGGGGAGCGCACCGGCCGGGCCAACGGGGCCGGCTACCGCCGCTTCATCGAAGCGTCGGGAGCGCAGGTGTGGGTCGCCGTCGACGTGGATGCCGGCGGCATTGCCGGCCTCTGTGAGGTGCGCGAAACCGAAGCCATCCTCGACGGCACTGCCGTCAAGACCGGCCACATCGGCTCGCTGGCGGTGCTGCCGTCGTACCGCCGGCGCGGGCTGGGGCGCTGGCTCCTGGCCCGCGGCATCGCGTTCTGCCAGGAGTTGGGCCGGCCCTCAGTCGAGCTGAACGTGGACCGCGACAACACGGCCGCGCTGCAGCTCTACGAGCACACCGGCTTTCAGACGACCTATGCCTTCACCGTGTACCGGCGGGCGCTGCTCTGAGCCAGAGACGAGCGCCAGACAAGCCCTCCGGCGGCATGGGAGCCACCTCTGCTGGCCTGCGAGGGTTGTGCTCGCGTGCCGCAGCCCGGCGGCATGGGAGCCGCCCCCGCTCGTCTTCTTGAGCGCTCAGCGCGCCGCCAGGCCACCGTCGACATGGAGGGCCATGCCGTGGACATAGTCGGCGGCCGCTGAAGCCAGGTAGACCACCGCCGCCTGGATGTCCTCGACCGTACCCCAGCGCCCGGCCGTCACCTGGGCCTCGAGCTCGTGCTGCGCCTCGGGCGACAGGCTCACAAAGCCGGGAATGATGCAGTTGACGTTGATGCCCAGCGGCGCCCACTGGTTGGCGAGCAGCCGGGTGAGCCCCAGCAGGTTGTTGCGCGTGGGGAGGTGGGCCGCGCCAGTGGCCTGATCGCCCGCGCTCAGCATGGCACCGATGTTGATGATCTTGCCGTGGCCCACGGTGCGGAAGTGCTGGGCTGCCGCCTGAGAGACAAAGAAGGCGGCCTTCAGGTCGGCATGCATGCCGTCCCAGTCCTTCTCGGCATAGTCCATCGCCAACGGCTGCGCCGCGCTCGCCGTACAATTGACGACGATGTCGAGGCGGCCAAGCTGGTTCGTGACCTGCAGCACCGCTCCCTGGAGCTGGGTGACGTTGGCGCTGGCAATGTCGAGCTGTACCCCCATGAGGCGGCGCTTCAGCGCCTGAATGGCGTGGCGGGTGGCCTCGGGGCGAGAGGAGTAGAGGATGGCGACATCGGCGCCTGCTTCGGCCAGGGCGATGGCCACGGCCTGGCCCAGCCCTGTGCTGCCTCCGGTGACGAGCGCCACCTGGCCGTCAAGCTTGAAGAGGTCGAGGATCATCGGTTCCCTCCTGCCAGAGCTGGCGCTCTGGCCAAGAACAGGCCCTTCGGGCATCAGCCGCAGTAGGTCATGCTCCATCCCTTTGCAAAGTATATTCTACGCTGATAATGGCACTTTGTCAAGTTCTGCATAGCATTTGCGTCAACCGCCCCATGGCGCATCGAGCCTGGGAGGGGCACGGTTGTTGCTGGGCCGCCGCAGGGCGTGTTGCGCCCAACCATCACGCAGGGAGGAGCTGGAATGCAAGAGCGCAATGTGACCGACCCGGTGTGTGGCCTGGAGGTCGATCCGCGCGAGGCGCGCTTCACCTCGACCTTTCAGGGCAAGACCTACTACTTTACCGACCCAGACTGCAAACGCATGTTCGATGAGGACCCGGCAGCGTATGTCGGCGCCGGCAGCGTGAGCGAAGGTGGCTTCAACATCCCCGGCGGCAAGGAGCCATCGTCGCATACTCGCTGAGCGCCGGGCGGCCGCAAGCTCTGTCGGCCTCGTCTGAGGCGGCACGATTCTTGCCGGTGCGGGCCTGAGGCCGGCCGGCCGTGCCCCAGCAGCGAGCACGCCGGCACAGCAGAGCCTGGCCGAGGATGAGTACGTGGAGGTATGGCACATGCAGGAGAGAATGGTGACCGACCCTGTCTGTGGCGTGGAGCTCAGGCCAAACGAGGCCAAGTACAAGTCGGTCTATGAGGGCCAGACCTACTACTTTAGCAGCGCCGAGTGCAAGCGCGCCTTCGACGAGGACCCCGACCTCTACGCCGAGGATCTGGCCGAGTTCGAGGAAGAGGAAGAGCCCTTCGGCCTCTAGGCGAGCGGGCCCGGTGCCGGGGAGGGAGGCGTTACTCCCTCCCCGGATAGGGCCGTGACTGATAGCACTTACACGGTCGACATGCCTCGCGTATCGCAAGCCCCCACCCCCTGCCTGCAGCCTTTGGGCGGAGGCCCTGGCCCCGCACCGGGGGCGGGGAAGCTGGAGTTTGGGGGGTTTGGCGGGCGCTTCGTGCGTAGCCCAAAGCGCCCGCCAAACCCCCATTCGCGTTTGTCGCGGCCTTTCGTGCATTTCGCGCCGCGATCAGTTCCTTTTCTTGGAGGTGCGCCGTGTCAGAGAAACGCCTCGACGGCATCACGGTCGCGGCCTTGGTGGCCGACGGGTTCGAGCAGGTAGAACTGACCGAGCCCATGCAGGCGCTGCGCCAGGCCGGGGCCGAGGTGCGCATCGTCGCGCCCAAGAGCGGCACCGTGCGCGGCTGGGACCACAACAGGTGGGGCGACGAGTTCAGGGTCGACGTGCCGCTAGCGGAGGCCCGCGCCGAGGATTTCGACGCTATCCTGCAGCCGGGCGGCGTCATGAGCCCCGATACGCTGCGCATGGACCCCGACGCGGTGAACTTTTTCCGCGACTTTCGCGTGCAGCGCAAACCGATCGCGGCGCTCTGCCATGGGCCATGGATGATCGTGCAGGCGGGGCTGGCCGAGGGGCTGACCCTGACCTCGTGGCCCTCGCTCAAGACCGACATCCGCAATGCCGGGGGCCACTGGGTGAACGAGCCGGTCGTCGAGTCCAATGGCATCGTCACCAGCCGCAAGCCCGCCGACATCCCCGCCTTCAACCAGCAGATGATCCTCCAGTTCTCGCGCGTCCGGCGGGGCGAAAAGGTCGGCGAGCAGGTGCCGCTGTGCTGAGGCGTGGGGCGTAATACGTGATGCGTGATGCGTAATGCGCGCGTCACGTGTTGTCACTGCGAGTACCCAGGGGTTGCCGCAACCCTGCAGCAGGCGGATGACGTCGCACTGTAGGCGCGGCATGTTGCCGCGGGACTCTCCCGCGGCAACATGCCGCGCCTACAGTCCGGCGGCCTACGTCATGAGCAGTACCCCGGGGTTCGTGGAGCCCTGGAGTACTCGCAATGACAGCGAACAGACACGACTCGTCAGCGAAAGCGGTGGGTGCCGTCGACAATGGGCCAGTCGGTGCCGCATTGGCCGCAGCGCAGGTGGCCGGGCGCATCGTCGCGCAGATCAGTGGCCCGGCAGCGCGGGCAGCGGAAGAGGGGGCGCCCGGGCTGCGGCCGGCCGGCGTCGCCGACGGCGCGGCAGCGCAGGAAGACGCTGGGGCTGGGGCGCAAGGGCGCCAAGGGGCGCTGCAGCACCCCGTCGAGGCCCGCCAGCAGCGACGCCGGCACCAGGCGCTTGAGGGCCGGCACGCGGAAGGTGGAGACGGCGCGCTCGGCCTCGACGGCGAAGCCAGCCCGGGCCAGGTGCTGGCGGATGTACTGCGGGTGAAAGTCATAGTTCAGGTAGGCGAACTCTTTTGGCTCCAGCGTGAACGGCGTGGGGCCCCGACCCAGGCGGTAGCGCAGCACGGCCTTGAGGTGGCACTTGTTGGCATGCTCCAACACCAGGGCGCCGCCAGGGCGCAGGATGCGGCGCAGCTCGCCCAGCACCCGCGGCACGTCGGCGGCGTGGTGCAGGGCGCGCACCATGACCACTGTATCACAGGCGCCATCGGCCAGGGGGATATCGTAGTAGCTGGCGGCCACAGTCAGCGGCGGGCGGGCCGCCAGGTACATGCGGGCATCGCGCAGCAGATCGGGGGAGTAGTCCAGCAGGATCACCTGCTCGTAGCCCGTGTACAGGTTGGCCAGGCGGCCAAAGCCCGCCCCGACATCGATCAGACGGCCACCGCTCGGCGGCAGCAGGCCGCGCAGCGCCAACCGCTCCGCGCGATCCTCATAGTCGCGGCCCTGGCCCTTCCAGAAATCTCGCTCGTACGTGCTCGCCCCATAGTCCAGCACCGGGGGCTGCTGCGTCATATGCTTCCCCTATCCATGTGTTTCACGTGAAACATAGCGGCTGGCGGCCGATGTTTCACGTGAAACATACTCCCGGGCCGCCAGTTGCCAGCCACCAGCCCAGGGCGTGCAAGCGCTCCCATGTGCCCCCAGCGAGCACGCCTGACCACCATCGTCCTGCCCACGCGCCGCAGCGCTGCGAGGCCGTCACCCTCAACGACACCTGCCATGTGGACAGCGCCGGCTGCCCGCGAACCCGTCCCACCGGTGCCTGCCTGCCAGCGAGTATAGGCGAAAGAAAAGGAGGTGTCAAAGCTCCTCTTCTTGGGCCTCGTCCGACGCCGGCCGCTCGATCATATCGCAGCGGCGCGCCTGCCAGCGCCCGTCACGCTCCACGAGGCGCAGGCTAACGACCTCGTACGACTTGCAGGCGATGCTGAAGGCCTGGCCCTGCCACACCACGCGCCCCACGCCGCCATAGCCGTGGCGGTCGGCGATGCGCACGATGTAGCCGTGGCCGTCCTCCGCCGGCTTGAGCGCGGTGAGCTCCAGTTCGTCGCCCTCCAGCGCGGCCAGGCCGGCAACGGGGGGCAGGGGGCCGGGGTGCGCGTGCATAGTGACCGGCAACACGGGCATGTTCAGCTCGCGGGCGCGGCGCACGATGCCGGCCTCGCGCCAACCGCCCAGGTGCGGCAACAGCGCCAGGGTAAACTCTTGCGGCCCCTGGTCGACCCAGTCGTAGCGCCGCTTCGTGCCCATCTCGTGCGGCACGTGGTAGGCGTAGGGGGGGCAGCGCAGGACGGTCAGGCGCAGTGTCGCGCCACGCACGTCGCCGGCGTACTTGCCGTCGTTGAGCACGGCCAGGCCCCTCACCCCGGCGCCTGGGCTGAGCGCAGGCGCCGGGGTGAGGGCCTCGCCACTGACGTCGAGCCACATCTGCAGCGGCACTTCGCGGCCGTCGTTGGGGCAGCGGAAGGCGCCAAAAGGCACGTCGCGCCAAGCTTCGGGCTGGGCCACGGCCACGTCGCAGGCCAGCTTGACCATGCGCCAGCGGCCCTGCCAGAAGAGCCAGTTGCGCAGCAAGAGCTCGCGCTCTCCGGCGCGCAGGATGAGCTGCTGCAGCCAGGTCGAGCCCTCCCAACTGCGCTCGAGGTACAGCGACGCCTGCAACGGCCCCTGCTCGCCCACGGCGATTCGCGGCGCACCGAACTCGCCGAACACGCGATCGAAGGCGCGCACGCCGTGCGACCAGGTGTCGCTCGTATCCTCCAGCACCTGCGCCACGTTCCAGCCGCCCGGGCCCACGAACTCGACGCCGCTCGCCTTGTCGCGGCACGACACGATGGCGCCGGTCGCGGGGTCGAGCCGCACCGCGAGCACGTCGTTCTCCAGACCAACAGCACTGGCCTGAGCAACAGGATTCCACCGCAGAGGCGCAGAGGACGCGGAAAGGGATTGATGCTTCTCTGCGTCCTCTGCGCCTCTGCGGTGAGCCCTGCCCTCGTCGCCCACCCCGCGCGCGAAGCGGTAGAGGCGGTAGCCCAGGGCCGGCAAATCGGCCGGCCACACCAGGCGCTCGATGCCGCGCTCGGCGTTGCCCACGGCGGCCTGCGCCTCCAGCACCTGGTGCGCCACCGCCCGGCCCGCCTCGTCGACCAGGCCCCAGCCGCAGCGCTGCCAACGCTGGTTCTCGGTCCACGGCTCATACTCCACATATTCACGGCGCGCGTAGGGGGAGGGGTTGAAGAGCAGCACCGTCGAGCCGGGGCCGGCCGTATCGACGCGGCTGCCGATCTGCCGGCAGGCCGTGTCGGCGATCTCGCGCGCGCCCACGATCACCCGGCCCAGCGCCATGATGGCCTCGTCCTCGGCCTCCTTGATGCTCGAGCCCGCCAGGGTATCGTGAAACTGGTTGAAGAGCAGGTCGTGCCACAGCCCCCGCAACCGCCCGCGCTGCGGCGCACACCCGGCCCACTGCGCGGCCAGGCAAACCAGGCGCTCGGCCACGAGCAGCGCGCACTCGGCCTGGCGATGCGTGCGCTTGAGCCGGCTGTTGACCGAGTAGCAACCGGCGGCGTGGTACTGCAGCTCGTCGGCAACCACCGGCAATTGTGCGGCGCGCGGCGCGATGGCTTCAAAGTACGCTTCCGGGTGGTCGAAGCGGATGGCCACATCCTGCCGCTCGGCAGCCAGGCGCAGCACGTTCTCGATCTGCGCCACCGTCGGCCCGCCCCCGTGGTTGCCCACGCCAAAGAAGCACATCGTATCGCCGACAGTGGGGGGCATATCGGCCAGCGCCCGCGCCACGTGCGGGGCCACATCGGCCGGCCAGTGGCAGTAGGCGCCGCTGATGCGGTAGGCGAGCACCCGCGAGCCGTCGGGCCCCTGCCACCAAAACGGCTGCGGCGGCAGGTCCTTCTCGTGCGCCTCGGGGCGCAAGAAGACATAATAGTCGCAACCGCACTGCTTGAGGATCTGCGGTAGCGTGCCGGCGTGGCCGAAGGAGTCGACGCAGTAGGCCACGCGCACGTCGACGCCCAGCTTCTCGGCCAGGTAGCGCTTGCCCAAGAGCGCCTGGCGCACCAACGACTCGCCCTGCGGCAGGTTCATGTCGGGCTGGACAACCATGCCGTTGACTACATGCCAACGACCGGCGCGGATGAGCGCCTTGATCTCCGCCAAGAGCTCGGGGCTCTCCTCTTCGATCCACTCGTAGACCTGGGCCTCGCCACGGGTAAAGTGCAGCGTGGGGTATTCGTGGAGCCGGTCGACGGCCGAACGGCTGGTCGCCAGGGCCTCGGCGCGGCCCTCCGTCCAGCGCCAGAGCCACACCGGGTCGAGGTGGGCCTGGGCGATCATGCGAACTGTGGGGCGCACAGGTAACCTAGCCTTCCCAGGATGGGGTCATCAGCCCTGCCGCAAGCCGGCGCGGCAGGTTCCGCCGCCCCATTCTGGCACAAAGCGGTAGCGCTGTCAACAAACGGTTGCAGCGGGGTGTATCCCACAATCGTCGATGCATTTCTGGCCCGAATCATGCGCATGGCTCCGGCGCCTGTGCTGCCCACGCCCGAGGCTGGCGTTCAGCCTTGGGCTAAGAAAAACACAGCCCTTCGGGCTCGTGCCGGGCAACCTATTGCCACTCTGCGTGACACTCCGCCGGAAAAGGGGGCACCGCCGCGCGACGCTAGAGCCCCAGCGAGGCTTCGCCGCCCCTCAGCCCGAGCCTTCACGGCAGGCTCGGGCTACCCCGCACCGGTGCCATCCTTGCGCATGGGATGCAAGTTCTACCGACGATTGTGGGATACACCCTTGTAGCGTGTTCAGGAACGGCGAATCTGGAGTCGCGCCGTCCTGTGGTATAATACCTTACTTACTCTGCGATGACAGGAGTCGGAAATGCAAATCGTCAGCGACCGCGGCATGGACCTCTCGCCCGAGCAGACCCGCGGACTCGAAATCCACCTGCTGCCGCTCATCCTCACCCTCGACGGCCGCTCCTACAAGAGCGGCGTTGATATCCAGCCAGACCAATTCTACCAGTTGCTCGCCAATACCGAGAGCTACCCCACGACCTCACAGCCCTCCGTGGGCGATTTTGTCACGCTGTACCGGCACCTGGCACAGCGCGACCCCGATATCCTCTCGATCCACATCTCCTCGGGGCTGAGCAGCACCGTGAACACCGCGCGCGCCGCCGCCCAGATGGTGCCTGAGGCCAACGTCACCATCATCGACTCCAAGACCCTCTCGGGCGCCCAGGGCTGGCAGGTGGAAGGCGCCGCCCGCGCCGTGCGCGCCGGCTGGCCCAAGGAGCGGGTGCTGGCACTCGTGGAGCGCATCAGCCAGGCGACCGACACCGTCTTTACCCTGCGCACCCTGCGCTACCTCATCCACGGCGGCCGCATCAGCCACATCAAAGGGCTGCTCGGCCAGGTGCTGAACATCAAGCCGCTGATCGCCGTGGAAAAGGCCGGCGGCACCTACACCCAGGTGGGCCAGGCGCGCTCGCTCGAGCGGGCCATCCTCAAGCTGGCCGACCACGTCGCGCGCCAGCACGCACCGGGGAGCGCGCTGCGCCTGCAGGTGCTGCATGGCCACAACCCCGAGGGCGCTGCCTTGCTGTGCGAGCGCCTGGCGCAGCTCTTCCGGTGCACCTGGCTGCCGACCGGGCCCATCGCCCCCGTGCTCGGCGCGCACACCGGGCCGGGCCTCGTCGGCGTGGCCTATGCCCCCGCCGCCGCCTTCGAGCTGCCCTGATCGTCAGAAGGAGATGTTGAGTGTGGACGCCACCTCTTACGCCGGCTACCGCGAGCGGCTGCGGCGCTGCCTGCGCGCCTACCGCCGCCGCCACTTTGCCGGCCGGGGCGCACTCTTTGTGCGCGGCATTGCCGGCGGCCTGGTGCTTACCGGCGACGCCGCCCACCTCAACTACTTTGACCCCGCGCTCTACCATGCGCTGACCTGCCGGCCGCGCGCCTTCCGCAACCTGGCCAACGCCCGCGTGCTCGCCATTTCGGTGTTCGGCACGCTGGCCCGCCGCGACGGCCTGGCCCTGCTCTCGCAGGTGCCCTGCGACGACGGCCGGCCCCTGCTCAGCGCGGCCGAGGCGCGCCACGCGGCTCTCGACCTGCAGCGCCCCCCTGGCGTGCCCAACGAGCCGGGCCCGCCGGTCGTCGACCTCTGGCTGACCGCGCCCGAGCTGCGCGTCACCATCCTGCCGCGCCTCCTCGAGCGCGGGCTCGGCCCCTGCCCCGAGCCGGCCCGCGGCCGCTGCAGCGGCGACTACATCCCCCAGGCTGCCGGCTGCGTGCACACCGCCCAGGGCGCGGCCTACTGGCAGCACCTGCCCGCGGTCGCCGGGTGGGGCGCCGACGTCGACCTGCACCCCTGCCCCATGGCCGCCGCCCTGACCCTGGCGCGCGCCCTGCTTGCCGCCGCCGACCCCGTGCCAGGCAACGCTGCCGCGCGCTGCGGCACCCTGCTCGTCTACGATGCGCGCAACCCCGCCTGGCGCCCCGGCAGCCGCGCCGACCGCCTCTTCAGCCAACTGCGCCAGGCCCTGCCGCCTGCCACCCTCCTGCGGCGCACCACCTGGCAGGCCATCGCCGCCGCCCTCGCCGCGTCCGACTGGTACAGCGACCTGGTGGAGTATCTGCAGGCGAAGTATGGCATAGGGTGTAAAACGTGATGCGTGAGGCGTGAGCCCTGTTGCGTGTTGCGTGTTCCGTCATCATCGCAGGCAAGCAAACGCAACACGCAATACGCAACAGGGCTCACGCCTCACGCATCACGCATCACGTTTTACTCTTTACGCCCCGCCCCACCTGCGGTATAATACCGGCCACGTGTCTAGTGCTCATCGGAGGCGTGTTCTTCTATGGACATCACCTGGTACGGCCAGTCGTGCTTTCGCCTGCGCTTCAGGGGCGCCACGATCATCACCGACCCCTATAACGGCGAAATCGGCCTCAAGCTGCCGCGGCAGAAGGCCGATATCGTCACCGTCAGCCACGACCACCCCGACCACGCCAACACACGCGGGGTGAGCGGCGACGTGCGCGTCTTTACGAGCCCCGGCGAGTATGAGCGCGCCGGCATCTTTCTCTTCGGCATCCCCACCTTTCACGACCGGCGCAATGGCCGCGACCGCGGCCGCAACACGGTCTTTATGATCGAGGGCGAGGACCTCACCGTCTGCCACCTCGGCGACCTGGGGCACGTCCCCACACAGACGCAGATCGAGCAATTGAACGCCCTGGATGTGCTTTTCATCCCGGTCGGCGGCAACCCGACCCTGAACGCGGCCGAGGCGGCCGAGGTGGTCAGCCTGCTGCAACCGCGCTACGTCATCCCCATGCACTACCAGTTGCCCGGCCTCAAGGTCAAGCTCGACCCCCTCACCAAGTTCCTGCAGGCCATGGGCGTGGCCAAGGTCACATCGCAGGAGGGGCTGCGCGTCTTGCCAACCGCCGAGCCGCAGGAGACTCAGTTGGTGGTATTGGAGCCAAAGCAATGACAAGCAACAACAGCTCTATCGATCGCGAACGCATCAAGCGCGCCGTCCGCGAGATGATCGAGGCCATCGGCGAAGACCCCGAGCGCGAGGGCCTGCGCGACACGCCTCGGCGCATCGCCGACATGTACGCCGAGATCTTTTCCGGCGTGAGCTGCGACCCGACCCAAGTGCTGACGGTCACCTTTGAAGAGAACCACCAGGAGATGGTGATCCTGCGCGACATCCCCTTCTACTCGATGTGCGAGCACCACTTCCTGCCCTTCCACGGCGTGGCCCACGTCGGCTACATCCCGCGCGGCAGCCTGCTGGGCATCAGCAAAATCGCCCGGCTCGTGGAGATCCTGGCCCGCCGCCCGCAGTTGCAGGAGCGACTCACCGGGCAGATCGCCGACGCGCTCATGCAGGCCCTCGAGCCCCAGGGTGTGGCCGTGGTGATCGAGGCCGAGCACCTGTGCATGACCATGCGCGGCATCAAGAAGCCGGGCAGCACCGTCGTCACCTCGGCCACCCGCGGCATCTTCCGCGACAAGCCGGCAACCCGCCAGGAATTCCTGTCGCTGATCCATCCCGCGCGGCAGTCGTGAGGTCCACATGAGCGCATTCAACACCCGGTCGCTCTCGCGCCTCGACGCGGGCTCGCTCGCGGCCGAGATGGCCGCCATCGACGTCGACGCGCCCGGCGTGCGCATCATGGTGCCCAAGGGGCGCTTCCATGCCGTGCGCCTCGACGGCGTGCCCTACGCGGCGGCCTCGATCCTCAAGCAGGAGATGCTCTCGAAAGGCGGCGAGGCCGCGGTCGGGCGCAACATCTACAAGGGCCAGGGCGGCAAGAGCGGCGTGCTGCTCTTGGGCACCGAGGCGCAATACCGCCGGCTCATCCCCAAGCTGCGGCAGCAGCCCATGCGCAGCCTGCACACCATCGCCGGTGAGCTCGAAGCGCTGCTCGCCGGGCCATCTCTGCCGCCGCCGCTGACCGTCGGGCCGCTCACCTGTCGCTGGGGCGAGCGCACCTACGTCATGGGCATCCTCAACGTCACGCCCGATTCCTTCTCGGGCGACGGCCTGGCCGCTGCTTTCGAGGCGGGCAGCCCGGCGCTCGTCGAGGCCGCCCTGCGCCAGGCGCGGCGCATGGTTGCCGAAGGCGCCGACATCCTCGACGTGGGCGGCGAATCGACGCGGCCCGGCGCCACGCCGCTGCCGGCTGAAGAGGAGCTGCGCCGCGTCGTGCCCGTCATCGCGCGGCTGGCCAAGGAGCTGCCGGTCGCCATCTCTATCGATACCTACAAGGCCACCGTTGCCGAGGCGGCCCTCGACGCCGGCGCCCACATGGTCAACGACGTCTGGGCGCTGGGCCGCGACCACGAGCTGGCCGGCGTCGTCGCCCGGCGCCAGGCGCCGGTGATCCTGATGCACAACCGCAGCCGCCCCGCCGAGGCCACGGTCGATGCGCAGCTCGGCGGGCGCTACCAGGGCACCGAGTACCATGACCTGCTGGGCGACGTCATCGCCGAGCTGCGCGGCTCCGCTGAGGCCGCCCAGGCCGCAGGCATTGCACGCGAGCGCATCATCGTGGACCCGGGCATCGGCTTCGGCAAGACGGTGCAGCAGAACCTGCGCCTGATCGACCGCCTGGCCGAGCTGCGGTCATTGGGCTACCCGCTGCTCATCGGCACCTCGCGCAAGTCGTTCACCGGCTACACCCTCAAGCTGCCGCCCGACCAGCGCGTAGAGGGCACCGCGGCCAGCGTGGCCCTGGCCATCGACCGCGGCGCCGACATTGTCCGCGTGCACGACGTGCAGGCCATGGTGCGCGTGGCACGGCTGACGGACGCGGTAGTGCGAAGAAGGGGCTGAGCGGTTGACGAGCGCGAAACGCACGAAAGGGGCGCGAAAGGAGCGCGAAAGGAGCGTGACTTGGCCGTTGTCTACCTCGCCCTGGGCGGCAACCTCGGCGACCGCGAGGCCAACCTGCGCGCGGCGCGCGAGCGGCTGGCGCAGGGCGGCATCGCCATCGCGCGCTGCTCCTCACTCTACGAGACAGAGCCCTGGGGCGTCCGCGACCAGCCGCGCTTCCTCAACGCCGTCTGCTGCGCGCGCAGCGAGCTCGAGCCGCTGGCGCTCCTGGCGCTCGCCAAACGCATCGAGGCCGAGCTGGGCCGCGTGCCGGGCGTGCGCTACGGGCCGCGCCCCATCGACATCGATATCCTGCTCTACGGCGATGAGACCATCGCCACACCCGAGCTGACCATCCCCCACCCGCGCCTCGCCGAACGCGCCTTCGTCCTCGTGCCCCTGGCCGAGCTGGCGCCCGAGTTGCGCCTGCCCGGCGATGGCCGCACGGTCCGCGAATTGCTGCAGGCGCTGGGCGAGACGGGGGGTGTGTGGCGAGTAGCCGCGTTCGACGAAACGTGATGCGTATTGCGTATTGCGTGTTCCGTCGGCGCATCACGCTGCAGCACCGGACGCAACACGCAACACGCAATACGCAATACGCACTACAGGAGTATCCATGCACCAAATCACCACCCTCGATAACCAACTGCGCGTGGTGACCGTGGCCATGCCCAACGCGCGCTCGGTCTGCGCCGCGGTGTACCTGGCGGCCGGCTCACGCTACGAGTCGGCGCCAGAGAGCGGTGCGGCCCACTTTATCGAGCACATGCTCTTCAAGGGCACCAAGCGGCGCCGCGCTCGGGAGATCGCCAACACCATCGAGCGTGTGGGCGGCTCGGCCAACGCCGGCACCGGCCGCGAGTCGACCACCTACTATGCTATGGTCACGCCCGAGCACCTGCCGGTGGTGCTCGACCTGCTGAGCGACATACTGCTCAACAGTGCCTTCCAGCCGAAGGAGCTCGAGCGCGAGCGTGGCGTGATCATCGAAGAGATCAACCGCACCCTCGACACGCCCGATGACCTCGTCTTCGACCTGATCACCGCCCTCGAGTGGCCCGACAACCCTGTGGGCCGCAGCATCGCCGGCACGCACACCACGGTCGCCGAAATGAGCCGGGCAGCCCTGCGCAGCTTTGTGGCCCGCCACTACCTGGCCAGCAACGCCGCCGTCGTCGTGGCCGGCCCGGTGCAGCACGAGGCGGTGGTGGCGCAGGTGGGCGAGTATCTCGGCGCCTGGCAGCCCGGCACCGCCCCCACGCCCGTCGAGGCCTCGGCCCACCCGGCCGAGAGCTACGCCCTGCTCGAAATCCGCGGCACCGAGCAGGCCCAATTGTGCCTCAGCGTGCGCGGCGTCGCCCGCCGCGACCCCCAGCGCTTTGCCGTCGATATCCTCACCGCCGTACTCGGCGACGGCATGGGCTCGCGCCTGTTCCAGGAAATCCGCGAAAGGCGCGGCCTGGCCTACAGCGTCGACGCCTCGGCATGGCACATGCAGGATACCGGCGCCTTTGTCGTCTACGCCGGCGTGCCACCCGAAAAGGCCGATGAAGCCCTCGCAGCCATCATCGAGCAGCTCGACCGCGTGCGCCGCCGCGCCGTCACCAAGGCCGAGCTCAATCGCGCCAAAGAGTATACCAAAGGCCACCTGCTGCTGGGCCTCGAGACCCCGGCGGCCAACGCCGGCTGGTTCGGCTCGCAGGTCATCCAGGGCGTCGAGGTCATGACCCCCGAGCAGTGGATCGCCGCTCTCGACGCCGTCACCGCCGACGACGTGCGCCGCGCCGCGCGCAGGCTCTTCGACCACGCCGCCCCGCAGCTCGTCCTCGTCGGTCCATTTCAGGATGCCGAGCGCTTCAAGCCGCTGCTGACTCTGTGACGGAGGTTCATAGTTGGCGCTTCCAGCGCCAACTATGAACCTTGTGGGAATTTGTGTGCGGACGCTGCTAGACTACAATAGGCTGCGGACGGCATGCACAGCAAGCGCTGCGGGCGCAAGCGCCCGGCCTAGAGTAATGGGAGTCCGCATCCATGGCACCTCTGCGAGTCGGCGTGATTGGCGCCGGCACGGTCGCTGCCGGCCACCTGCGCACCTACGCCAGGCACCCCGGCGTCACGCTCGTGGCCGTGAGCGACGTCTCCCACGAGCGGCTGGCCTGGGCCGCCCGCGAGTTCGACCTCGCCCGGGCCTTCACCGACTATCGCCAGCTCCTGGCCCTGCCCGACGTCCAGGCCGTGAGCGTCTGCCTGCCCAACTGGCTGCACGCCACCGTGACCATCGAAGCCTTGCACGCCGGCAAGCACGTCCTCTGCGAGAAGCCGCCCGCGCTGACCGCCGCCGACGCCCAGCGTATGGCCGAGGCCGCCGCCGCCAGCGGCCGCACGCTGATGATCTGCTTCAACTATCGCTACCGCAACGACACGCGCTTTGTGAAGCGCGTCGTCGCAGCCGGCGCCCTGGGCAGCGTCTACTATGCCAAGGCCAGTTGGCTGCGCTGCGCCGGCATACCCGGCCCACAGGGCTGCTGGTTCAACCGCAAAGCGCTCGCCGGCGGCGGCCCGCTGATCGACCTGGGCGTGCACCTGCTCGATTTGAGCCTGTGGCTGCTGGGCCACCCGCGCCCGCGCTCGGTGACGGCCTCGACCTATGCCGTCTTTGGCCCGCGTGGCCAGCACTTCTTTGAGGGCACCCCTGCCCCCTGCGGCGAGCCGTTCGAGGTGGAGGACCTGGCGAGTGCTTTCATCCGCCTCGATAACGGCGCCACGCTGCTCGTCGAGACGAGCTGGGCGCTGCACACGACGCCGGGGCGCGACGAGTACACGCTGCAGCTCTACGGAGACAGGGGGGGAGCCGAGCTCGACGTGCGCAACTATGCCCAGACGGGCACGGTGCACGTCTACGGCGACATGGCCGGCGTGCCGGTTGAGAGCACCCCCAGCGCCCTGCAGGCCGGCAGCGGCCACACGGCGGCCATCAGCGACTTTGTCGACTGTGTGCGCCAAGGTCGCGCCCCTGCGGCCTCGCCCCAGGAGGGCGTGGCGCTGATGCAGCTCATCGAGGCGATCTACCGTTCAGCCGAGGAGAAGCGCGAGGTCACGCTGCCGTGAGCGCGGCGCCGAGCCCCCGCCCGAGCCGGCCGCCGCGTACGCAAAACAAGGGCGACCCAAAGCGAGTCGCCCTGCCTGAGAGGCGAATACTCTCGTATGAGTGCAACACACGCCTGGCCCGGCCCAGACGGCCGGCCAGGGTGCCGCTGCGTGGCGGGTCAGGCGCCGGCCTGCTCGCCGCGCAGCGTGTGCAGTTGCCGCATCAGCCGCGACTTGCGCCGTGCGGCCGTGTTGCGATGGATGACGCCCTTCGTCACCGCGCGATCGAGCGCGCTGATCGCCTGGCGCAGCGCCTCTTCGGTCGTCGGCGCGGCGGGCGCCCTCACGATGGCAACTCGCGCTTTCTTGACAAAGGTGCGCGTGCGCGTGCGGACCATCCGGTTGTAGACCCGGCGCCGCTCGGCCTGGCGCAAGGCCTTCAGCGCGGACTTGGTATTGGCCAAAGCTCCTACTCCTCCTCGATACTTGGCAAGGCGAAAGCAAGCGTACAGGATACAACAGTTTCGCCATTCTGTCCAATCGGGCCTGCCCTCTTCCGGCATGCCCCGATGGCTGGTAACCGGCTCCAACGCTCCGCATCCACCCGGTACGGGTCCCTCTTCAGGGGTTTGAGCGAGCGGGCTGGGGCTGCCGGTCGCCCCGCCGGGCGACCGGCAGCCCCAGCCCGCTCGCTCAAACCCCCACCCAAGGCGAAGGCCGGGAGGCGGCGGAGCGAGATGCCCGGCGATAAGCCAGGGCCATTGCACGCCCCTGCTTATGCTGTTGCGTCCCACCTGAGGAGCAGGGTCACGATCTTCTTCGGCCCGGCGTGCACCGGGATGGCGCCGCCGGCCTCCAGGGGCACGGGCCGCTGCGGCGCCTCGTCGAGGGTGGCAAGCCGGGCCTGGTGCGGCGGCCGCCAGAAGCGCACCCTGCCCACGACCGGCTCAGCGGTGGGGTTATAGAGCCGCAGCACCCAGGCGCCATCCTCGTCTTCGGCGGCTTTGAGCGCGCTGAACTGCAGCGCCTCGGGCTCGACAGCGAGGAAACTCGCGTGGCGCGGCCCCGGGCCCGGCTCGGCGGGGCGCATGAGCGCGCGCCAACCCGCCAAGCTCGCGGCGCGGCGGCAGAGCGCACCCTGCCAGCCCGCCGCCGGGCGGAAGGCCACAATGGCGAGCTCGAACTCGTGCCGCCCCAGCGCCTGGCCGCCCTCCTCGCCGCGGCGCATCACCGTCTTGGCAAAGCCACGCACCAGGCCCAGGGCGATGGTGCGCGCGGCGTCGCTGCGCACGTTCACCGCCGGCAGCCCGCGGCTCAGGACCGCCAACCCCCCGGCCCCGTCGTGCACCGCCACCAGCGACTGCTGCGGCACCATCTCGTCGGCCGCCTCGGGCCAGTCGTGGCTGTCGGGCCTGTGCACCGGGCGGCGCACCAGGTCGAAAGCGCTGTCGGTGTAGAACTCGCCCGCGGCGCGGCCGCTGGGGAAGAGGGCGCGCAGCGCGTGGTCGCGCGCCGTGTTCTCTACGCGCAGCCGGCAGCGCAGCTCACGCGCATCGTCGGCCAGGTCGAGCCAGGCGCTGATGGGCAGCTCGACCTCGGCCTCGCCGCGCCCCAGCCCATCGGCCGCCGCCGCGGCGGGCACGCACAGGCGCCAATCGATGCGCACGCGGGTGAAGAGTGGCCCCTCACACTCGGCCGTCACCTTTGCCGCCGCGCCCACGCTCGTCACGCAGCGGTCATGGACGGGCCGGAAGTGATTCCAGCCATCGCCCACATCGCCGACGTCCTCCCAGGTCAGCAGGTTGCGATACTCGACGCCCGTCTCCTTGTCGAACAGGTTGACCGACCCGTTGCCGTTGACGCTCAGGCGCAGATAACGCCCCTCCCACACCCCCGGGCCCGCGGCCATCGAGCCCTGCGTGCGCTGCGGCGCGTCGCGGCGCTCAAAGGTATAGCTGGCGTAGCCACAGGGGGGCAGCGACACCTGCATGGCCACGGCAAAGCGGTCGACGGCGTACTCCACCGGCAGCGCGCGGTGCGGCCGCGCACAGCGGGGCTCACCCTCGCTCACCGCCAGGAGCTGCAGCGGCAGCGCCCGTCCCTCTTCGTCATAGACGTAGACAAAGTGGCGGTTGGGGTCGACCAGCGCGCGGCGCGGCGCCGGCGGCTCGGCCAGCAGCTCCAGGTCCACGCAGATGGTCTCCTCGAGCGGGGTCGCGCTGGGGTTCCAGAGCACGAGCAGGTTGTCGCCCGGCAGCTCGGCGCTCACACCCACGCCCGCCGTCAGCGCCTCGAGCGCCGCACTCGTCGCATCCTCGGCGAGCAGCGCCGCCTGGTCGAAGCGATAGGCCATATCGCGGTGCACCTGGTCGATGGAGCAGCCGCAGATCGAATCGTGCGCCTGGTTCTGCAGCAGGTGGCGCCAGGCCGCCTGCAGATAGGCGCGCGGGTATGGCCGGCCGGCCGCCAGAGTCGCCAGCGCCGACGCTGGCTCGGCCCAGCGCTCGAGCAGCGCCTGGCAGCGCGCGTTGGCCTGCTTCAGGCCGCTGCGCGAGGTGAGCACGCCGTTCAGCAGGTCGTTGCCCGCAGCCACCCGGCGCGGCTCGCGCAGCTCGCCATAGACCAGGCGCGGCGTGCGCACCACCTCGCGCAGCCGCGCCAGGTAGGCTTCGGGCGAGGAGTGGATGAAACGCACCCCCGGCAGGCGCTCGTTGAGCAGCGCCAGCCACTGCGGCAGGCGCGCATCGGGCTCGGTATGGTCGCAGCCGTCCATAGCCAGCAGCACCGGCGCCGTAGCCCGCTCGGCCTTGAACGCCAGGTAGTCGCGCACCACCTGCAGCAGGTGCTCGGCGTCGACCGGGTCGTTGTAGCAGGGCTGGCGCACCAGGCTGTACCAATCGCTGTAGCCGCACTCGTTGGCAAAGTGGGCCACCAGCACGCGTGTGCCGTCGGCGCCCTCCCAGGCCAGCTCGCTCGGGCAGTCCTCAGCCGAGAGGCCGCGCCAGAGAAAGGCGTTGTCGATGCCGAAACCGGCCAGGATCTGCGGCAACTGCCCGCTGTGGCCGAAAATGTCGGGCACATAGCCCACCCGTGGTGCCGGCCGGCCATAGCGCGCCGCCATGCGCAGGCCCAACAGCAGGTTGCGCAGCAGCGCCTCGCCCGAGACCAGCGCCTCGTCGGGCTGTACGTACCACGGCCCCACGCCGATGCGCCCGGCAGCGATCAGCGCCTGCAGCCGCGCCTCGTTCTCGGGGCGGATTTCGAGATAGTCTTCGAGCACGACCGTCTGCGCGTCAAGGAAGAAGTAGCGGTACTCGGGGTCGGCCTCCATGATGGCCAGCAGCTCGTCGATCGTGCCCACCAGCCGGCGGCGAAAGGTCTGGAAGGGCTGGTACCACTCGCGGTCCCAATGGGCATGGGAGACGACGTACACTTCGCTCGGCTGGCAGGGCATCGCGTTCCTCCATTCGTATCAGCAACCCGGACTCCCGAACTTGCTCGGGCCACGCCCCAACAAGTTGGGGAGTCCGAGCTCCGGTTCGGGCCACGCCCCAACAAGTTGGGGAGTCCGAGCTCCGGTTCGGGCCACGCCCCAACAAGTTGGGGAGTCCGAGCTCGCGGCTGCAGCGACTATCCTAGTCCAGGCGCGCCGAGTTGTCCAACGCAGGGCTGCCACATCGACTGCATCTCCCACACGTCGAGCGCCACGAGCCGGGTCGCGTCGCCGCGGGCGTAGAGGGCCACGCCCAGCGCGTCATCGCGTGTGGGGTAGATGCGGCTGGCGCAGTAGCGGCCGCCGTTGGCATACAGCTCCAGCGCCGAGCCGTCGAGGAAGACCCGCAGCGTCAGCGGCTCGCCCTCCGCCAGGGGCAACGGCATCTCGCATACGTCGCGCGCCACATCGGGCGCCAGGCTCGAGCGCCGCAGGTCCACGCGCAGCACGCCGCGGCCGCGGTCGTAGGCGATGCGCGTTTCCTCCTCACCGCCGGGCGAGCGGCGCAGCGCCAGGCCGGCCTCCAGCGCGTCGCCGGGCAGCATCGTCACGGCCAGCTCCAGCGCCTCGCCGCGCACCCCTGGCGGCGCCCAAGCAGCCTCCGCGAGCGGCACGTCGCCGAAACGCCATTGCCGCCCGCGCAGCGCCTGCACCTCCGCCGCCGGCTCCATCATGAGCCTGCCCTCGGCCGTCAGCGAGAGCACCTGCGGCAGCGACATGATCCCCGACCAACCCGCCGCCCGCTGCGCCTCGGGCGTGCGCCCCTCCTGCAGCCAGCCGAACATGAGCCGCCGCCCACGATTGTCGGCGAGCGTCTGCGCTGCGTAGAAGCAGCCGCCCCAGTCGAGCGTGCCCTTGGCCTCGGGGATGAACGCCTCCCCATCGTAGGCGCCGCTCAAGTACACGCAGTGCCGCTCGGGCAGGTGCGACACCACAAGCAACTGGCGCCCGCCCAGCGGGAAGAGGTTGGGGCACTCCCACATGGTGCCCGTCTCGCGCCCATCGCCGACGAGCAGCGGCCCGCGATAGGCCCAGCGCACCAGGTCGGGCGAGCGGTAGTGCAGCACGGCGCCCCCCAGGCCGCGCAGCCCCGAGCCCATGATCATCGACCAGCCGCTGCCCTCACGCCACACGCAGGGGTCGCGCCAGCCCAGCACATCGAGCCCCGGCGGCGGCCCGGCGAGGATGGGATTGCGCGCGTCCTTGCGCCAGGTGAGCAGGTTGTCGTCCGAGCGTGCCAGGCAGAGCGACTCCACCAGCGGGTCGAGGCTGGCAAAGGCGCTGTAGACGAGCGTGGGCGTGCCGCCATCGTCGACGAGGCAGCCGGTAGCGCACTGCGCCTGGTCGGGGCCGCCCGGCGTGGGCGCCAGGGCGATGGGCAGGTGCACCCAGTGCACCAGGTCTGCGCTCACCGCGTGCCCTTTGTGCTTGTTGGCCGAGACGGCGCCGTGGGGGTTGTGCTGGTAGAGGAGGTGGTAGCGCCCATGCCACTGCATGAGCCCGCTGGGGTCGTTCATAAAGTTCGCCGGCGACGTGAAATGGTAGCGCGGCCGGTGGCGCAGGTCCATGGGGTGCTCCAGACTAGAAGGCAGTGTCCCTTAGCTTCGACTTCCAGTCGACTGGCTTACTGGATGATGGCGGGATTCTGCCTCGTCAACTTGCACGTAGAACAGACCTGTCTCGTCGCAATCCGGGTCCATGCCCACGCGAAGTTCGGCCTCCCGCGCTTCTGCTTTCTGCTTATCGCTGTAGACTTGCACAGACATTGGGATGCCGCTTTCCACCTTGACCACAACCCACACGGCAGAATCCCTTGCGTGAGGGGTCATCTCAGGTCACTCCTTCTCCCGCAAGACGGCCATACCAACCGAACACGTTGGGATACTCCATGAAGATGCACTGTTCAGCCAGACCGCTTGATCGGAATGTGGGCCTGCTCAACTGTCGTACAAAGAGTGATCGCCTGGCCTGGTTTGCGACGATCCCGAAGGTGGCGTGAAGGTTGGGCGCTGTGAGGTGTATGTCGTTAAAGCGCAGCAGCCCGGAGTAGATTGGGGTCGAATGCTCTACCTCAAAGAGGGCCCTGACCTCGCTGGAACCTTTCCCAATCCAGACTACATCGACCTCTTGCATAACATCGGCAACTTGCTGGAATCCGTAAGGCAAGGACCCTCTGCAGTCGAAGCGACTCGCCACACTCCAATCAAGTCTGGACCGGTCGGCCGGTGGCACCCATACATCATACTTCTTCGCAGCCCCAATGGCGCCAAGCAGAGTCTGCACCTGCGCATGCGAGAGATCGGGCACGCTCACCCTGGGGATGTCCACCAGTTCCTGCAGAGCCGCCCAGCCGAACCGACCCTCAACACTGAACCGCCCGGCTCGGGCAATATACAGCTCGGTCCCATCGCTGTCCAGGTACACCTGCACCTTGTATTGGCCATCGCCAGCCGGGGCTACAGTGCCGAAGACGTCCTCATAGTCCGAGAACGGCACGATCAGCGGCTCAGACTGCCCCTCCCACAGGAAGCACACGACAGAGGGATATCCCTCCAATTGGTGCAGGTCCTCTGCCCGCAACCCAAAAAAGGTGCGATCGCCACCGTGCACCTTGGAGTACCGGATGTAGGCGCGCGCGGCTCCGCCCCCTAGCTCATACAGAGACTGGCTGCCTCCGAGTTTGTGGATCGACCCAAATGTTTTTGATATCCTAAAAGGGAACCAGTCAGCCGGATTTTGATGATCGAAAAGGGAACCACCTGAGCCCAAATCTGCTATCATGGACTGACCAAGTTCATGGTGGCGGAGGAAAGGATGAT
>Ga0116161_1000233_pt1 | contig 64798 bp, 84 predicted proteins | sample AD_JPNAS3_MetaG_FD_89877 | JGI IMG/M metagenome (GOLD analysis project Ga0116161, IMG submission 89877) | Active sludge microbial communities of municipal wastewater-treating anaerobic digesters from Japan - AD_JPNAS3_MetaG | ecosystem: Engineered > Bioreactor > Anaerobic > Digestate | place... | reverse complement strand
AGTACGGCATTTCAAGAAATGTACCCCGAAATAGACATCAAGGAAGATAAAGATACGAAATCAAACTTCAAGGTTGTCAAGCGTCTTCCATCAACACCCGGGTACATGCCGAAGACATTATCAGGGGGGAGTCGTTACTCAACGTCAGTAGGAGGTACGTTGACAGGGTTCCACGGTGATATACTGATAGTGGACGACCCCTTGAATCCGCAACAGGCCGTGTCAGACACCTTACTGCGGTCGGCAAACGATTGGTGTGAGAGAACACTTTCCACACGTAAGACGGACAAAGCAATTACCGCTACCATATTTATAATGCAGAGACTGCACCAGGACGATCCTTCCGGACACCTGCTTGCCAAAGACAAACGCAATGTCAAACACATTTCTCTGCCAGGGGAAAGTCTAAATTTTCAGAAGCAAGTAAAACCGCATCAACTGTTACAATATTATAAAGACAATCTACTTGATCCAATTCGTATGCCTTGGTCCGTATTGAAGGACTTGGAGGCTGACTTAGGCCAATACGGTTACGCAGGGCAGATAGGGCAGAACCCCGTACCGCCCGGAGGGGGCATGTTTAAGGTGGACAAGATAATGACCGTAGATGGACTTCCAGACGGAGTTTCACGCATTCATACCGTTCGTTATTGGGATAAGGCTGGTTCACAAGGTGCCGGGGCCTTTACTGCGGGCGGGAAAATGTCTGCTTTATCCAATGGAAAATGGCTCATGGAAGACATGACACGTGGTCAGTGGGGTACGGATATACGGGAGCGTTGGATTAAGAGTATGGCTTTGGCAGACACGTCTGAGGTGGTTGTATGGATTGAGCAAGAGCCGGGGTCAGGCGGAAAAGAGTCAGCCGAGGGGACGATAAGGAATTTGGCTGGGTGGTCTATTTATGCTGAGAGGCCTACGGGAGATAAGATATTTCGTGCCGACCCGTTCTCTGTACAAATTAACAATGGCAATGTGTGGATGATGAGAGGTGATTGGAACCATGATTTGATTGAGGAACTTCGTTTCTTTCCATATTCTACTTATAAGGACCAGGTGGACGCAATGAGCGGAGCCTTTAATAAATTAGTACAAAAGAAAATTTGCAGGAGGGTAACTTAAATGGACTTAATTTATCATTTCATTGCCGGTGCTTTTGTGAGCACATTGATTATGTTTATCTTCGGAAAGCGGGATCCAATAACTGACCAGCGACCTGATCTAATAAAGGCCATTGCCGGGATCTTTCCACTTCTTGTCGGTCTTGGAAAAGAAGCATTGGACAAATGGTGGGGAGCCGGAAACCCGGAAATTGCAGATGTCACTCTGACTTGGAGTGGCGGTATCTTTGCAGTTGTTGTCATTTTATTCATTGATACTTTTAGAACAGATAAATACTAAACAATCATGGGAACAATTTTAACAGGTCGTGTAAAGTTTTTCAACGAACAAAAAGGTTTTGGCTTCATTGCCGGAGATGATGGAACGGATATATTTGTCCATAAGTCAGGTACACTTGATGTGATCAAGAAGGATGATTTGGTTGAGTATGCAACCGAGAATGGAAAGAAAGGATTGAAAGCGGTAAGAGTTAAACGAATAAAGGAGTAAGAGATGGCAAACAGTAAAAATGATGGGCATGGGTACAAGTACGCCACGGTTGATACTGCACCGGCCCCCGGTAGTGGAGGATACTACACCTCGGAAGTAGCCCCTCGCAAAGAACAGATTGATCGGTTCTATTTCTCCATTCGGGAAACCTCTCGTGATAGTGTGGCTTCGGTTGTGACTGTCAAACTTCAGTTCAAGTGTCCCGGGGATACTGATTGGACTGACAAGAAGAATGGGACAGAGGATTGGGCAATCGGAGATCGTGCTGTCATTAATGATTTTGCTGCGGGAGTTCTTTGGAGAGCAGGTGTTGTTGACAATTCCGATTTTACAAGTGGAAGTGTAACCTTTGGATTTGATTGGTAGGCAATGGCAAGTGAAGCATTTGCAGGAGTAGGTACAAAGTTCCAACGATGGGATGGAGCAGCATGGCAAGACATTGCTGAGGTTAATTCCATTGATGGTCCGGGAATGACCAAGGACGTTCTTGAGGTTACGTCATTGGATACGGATGCAGGATACAACGAGTTCATTACAGGATTCGCTGAAGGAGGGACTCTCACACTGGATATGAACTTTACAAGAGAGACCTATGAATTGATGAAAGAGGATTTTGAATCAGATGAGGTGCGGTCTTATCGAATTCAATTACCGGATTATGATTTAGCACCAAGTACATTTACAATAGAAGGGTTAGTAATCGAATTACCTATAACGATGACAGCAGATGATAAAGTAACGGCCGACGTTGTTATACAGATAACAAGTCAGGTAATATTGGATGATGGGATTTCGTGGAGCACATACTGGACGGCACTAAAAGCAGCTATGACGAATAAGCCTTCACAGGCATACTCAATAGCTGCAAATACATTTATTACGTCATTAGTTGACGGTGGAGTATGGGCAAAACTTGACAGGTTATTTGTTTTTGCCGCCGAAACAAATGACGGGGGAGAGGCTTTGTTGGATTGGATACATCCAACAGGCACCCCTGCAATTCTTGCATATGGGAGTGGCGGAAGCGTACCGACATTTACTGCAAATAAGGGATTTAAGGGAAATGTAGCTAATAAGGCATATATAGATACTAAATATAATCCAACGTTGCATGCGGTAAATTATACTCAAAACTCCGCATCAATGGGTTGTTATATCAATGAGCTAAGTACGGGTACGGGAAATCATTTAATGGGTGGGGTGGCTGGTATAAATTATCTTTCTCCAAGATATAACAACGGCCAATTCAGGTGTAATGTTAACGGAGCTGTGGATTGGACCGCTCAAACAATGCTATCAACTCCATCTCTCGTTTCTGTTGTTAGATCAAATGCGACTACGGTTACTGCATATATAGGAACAACAGCGTTAGCCGCTAAAACAATAAATTCGGCGGCTATTGGGAATCATGAAATCACAATACTTACAATAACTACTGCTTATGATAACTCAGAAGTGTCAATGGCATATATAGGGGCGGGGTTGACAGAGGCAGATATAACAGTATTGAAGAACGCTTGGGACGCTTTTTTTTTGACATAAATCCGGCAACAGAGCTACTGGTGAGAATGAATGACGATACCGACCTTTATGCACATGAGAGTCATCTTTTGATTAAGGATGATAGGATATTTCTCATGTATATGAGCAATAAGGAAACATCTACCGAGTGGCAAACTACCGCTAAAGCAATACTAAAGGTATTTAATTTAAACACACTTGTAAGATTAAAAACATTTGAACTGTTTTATCCGGGATTAGAAGCGGGGGTAACACTTCCCGCCGACGTGCCAATTAATGTACCGAGAATGTATTTCTATGGTGATAATACGTTAAGATGTTTCTGTCCTAATAGTGCAACTTTATATACAAGAGATGTAGATATTTCTGATGGCGATCCCGATAATTGGACTGTCGGGAATATTTCAATCGCTCAGATGACAATGAAGGATACCGAAGGTAATGATGTGGTTGCTGATGTGACAAGCGCAAATATATTAACACATTTAGATTATGTTTTGGGTGATGATTATGCGGGATATCACGATCTAATGCCAATGTTCCGAAATCTTGACCCAGTGAAAGATGGAAGTACATGGTATGCACCAATGGAATTTAATAGTGAGAAAAGCCACACATTAGCATCTCCTACAATAATATGTAAATCTACGGATGCGGGTAATACATGGGCTTTCGGTTCACTAATGGGGTATAATCCTTCTGTTTATAGACTTCACCTAACAGAAACAGGAGTTGTTTTAAGCGGAGGTGTTTTACATAGCCTTTCAAGAGGAACGGCTATGAGGTATGTGACATCAGATGATAATGGCGTGACATGGGTAAGGCTTGCCGATAAAAGCACTGTTGCAGGCCTGACGTATTTGAGCGCAAAACCATGCTTGATTAGTTACATAGAGGGAGCTACACAAAGAAACGTTCTTGCTATTAATATAACATCCGAGGTTAATGGCAATAGCGGCAGGACAACACTTGCTATTGTAGAGACATCAGACTTTACCACTTTCACATTGATTAAAAAGATAATAACACCCACCTATTGTCATTATCCTTCACTATGTAAATATGGCAGTAGTTTATATATGGCATATACTAAGGGATGGCCGTTAGGTTCTGCAACAGATAGAAATACAATATCATTTGAGAAAATATATTAGTGTAGTAGCGAATAGACTCCACGAAATATAAATATGAATATACTGAGAAAATATAAGAAATTTACAGAGATCAGTCCAATGTTTTTGGCAGAGAAACAAATACAGATTGTTCATAAGTCATATTTGGCATATACTCGTTCTTCAGATGTATTTACGGAATGGTTACAAAGTAAGAATTATATAGATTTACCAATGCGGAAAATTACACCACAAATCATATCTGATTTTTTCATTTACTTAGCTAATGTGCGAAAGTATGATAGACCGACTTGTCAGAAGTATTTTATGACTTTGCGTTCTATATTCAGATATGCATTACGTATTGGTGAAATAAAGTTTATTCCATTTGATAAAGAACATATAGTATTTCCAAAGAAAGGTAAGGATTGTTCTGCGGCTCTTATACCATCTCATATTATGCCTATTTTATTAGAGGATATGCGAGAAAATGATCCTCAATTGTTTTTGGCTTGTATGATGGAATTTTATTGTGGAGCTCGTCCTGGTAGGGAGATTCGTTTAATACAAGTGCGTAATTTTGATTTGATCAATGGTATTTTAACAATAGATGCCGATAAGACCAAGAATGGTAAAGTTGGCAGAATAACAATGAGTGATGATTTTATTGAGATGTGTAAAGCGTATGGTATTGCTGATGCTGCTCCAAATTTATATGTATTTGGTAAAAACAAACACATAGATACCAGACCATTATCTGAAAATATGCTCAATTATAGGTTTCATACGTATCGTGCAAAATATCAATTATCAAATGATGTGAAGTTATATTCTTTTAAACATATGGGTGCTAGTTATCTAGTTCATTCCAAAGTATTAGATATACTTGAGTTAAAAGATCATTTGCGGCATTCTGATCTTAGTGCTACACAACATTATGTAAAGAAAGTACTTGGGGCTGATAATGCTGCAATAAGAACACAATTTCCGAACCCTTTGAAAATAGCGATATAATTGTTCACTAATACACTGTCAGATGAGAATAGATAAGTCAAATTCAAAAGAAGGAGGAAGTTATGGAACCATGTGCAAAGGAAAAGGAGATAGATCACATTTGTGAAAGGATCGATAAGATTGAAGAGAATATTGAGGGTAATGGAAAACCAGGTATGAAATTTGAATTAGGTGAAATAAAAATCGAACAGCGCCATATGAACACCTTTCTTAAGGATTTGAACACGAATATGGCTGCTGTTATGAAATTTATGATTGAATCACAGATGTCTTCAAGAATTAAATTGCAGACACGTGATGTGGTAAATATGGTAATTACGGCCATACTATCTGCTTCGGCAATAGCAACGGCTTTTATTGTAGCAGGAGGACGTTAATATGCCAAGGTTCTCACAAATATCAAGAGATCGACTCCGCACCTGTCACCGAGATTTACAGGTGTTGTTTGAGTTTGTTATCATGAATTACGACTGTACCATTGTTTGTGGTCATCGTAATGAGATTGCCCAAAATTTGGCATTTGCTGAAAATCGTTCACAATTACAGTGGCCTAACTCAAAACACAATACTTGGCCATCAAATGCCGTGGACGTTGCTCCATATGAAACAAGTGGGATTGATTGGGGTAAAACGCAGTCAGCTTATTTTGCTGGTCGAGTGATGGGAGTTGCCGTAGAGTTGAAACGTCAAGGTTTAATTTCACATGATATACGTTGTGGGATTGATTGGGACAGAGATAATGATGTGGACGATACCAAGTTTTGGGATGCGTGCCATTTTGAGATAGTACCAAACAATTAAATCAAAACAAGATGAAAAAACTGTTTCTTTTAACAATCGTAGTGCTGCTTGCAAGCAGTTGTACTTGTCTGCTTTCGCAGATTCCGCCACAGACTATTCCGGTAAATGCAAATTGTCAGGCTGTTCTTCCGGATTATCTTCCAATGGTGCCAGCAACAGATAATTGCGGATTGGCAAGTGTTGTTCAAATACCAGAGGCTGGGTATATCCTTGACGTGGCAAATCAATCGGTAGAGGTTACAATTCGGGCAACAGACCTTTTTGGTAATTTCAATGAGGTTAGTTTTATGGTCACGGCTGTTGACACAATTAAACCTGTATTGAGTCCCATACCTGAATTATTATCAGCGAATTGGGATACAATACATAAGGTATATGATGTTGCCGAAAGGCTGGTAGCGGAGCAGGAACAGTATTTTGATGAGCATTTTGATTGGGAGGCCGCAGGTATTCCTGAGGATAAGCGTCCTATCAATCAATACGATACAAAAATGCTTTCTGTAATAACTTCCCCGGCTCATGCAAAGACGGGATATGGAAGTCGTGTAATACTGTTTAAGAGTAACAATGATGAATTTATAGTCAAATGAAAAAGCTGCTTGTCATACTATTCTTGCTTCCTGCCATACTTTCGGCTCAGGTTGTTTTAACATATGAAGGGCAAAAGTATGTGGATACCATCTGTGAAAATGTAAATGGGCTCTCCATTCCGCGAACAGAGCAAACGACATTCACGTTCAAGAATAATTATGTGCAAGCGTGTAATACAGGTGGCTATATTTTACAGGCGGGGCATGAGTCTCCCAACACGATACTTGATCATAAACTTGATGGGGAATTAATTGTTGGGAATAAATTTGTCTGGGCTGGTGATCAGAACGCCAATACCATTACGCATGGTATATTTACAGGGTATCAAAACAATGTGCGAATAATGTACAACTATCTGGATTATGTTCCTATGGGGATTGTCCGTAAATCTAATGGCTGGACGGATAGCACAGGTGTTGTTGCCTACAATATTATTCGGAACCCTCCTGCGGTAGGAATTGTAGTGAAGGGGATGAATGGTGTTCGTATTTATAATAACACTTTGTTCAGTGAGGATTCTTTGTATGTAGGTCCGGGTATTGGCACGTGGAGGGGCTTGATAGATGTGTACGAGAACGACAATCCTGTTGGGAGTGCCAAGGGTGCCAAAATCAAGAACAACATCTTTTACACCAAGAGAAAGCTCACCAACATCAACGTCATGAATGAATCGTGCCTAGAGGGGTTTGAGAGCGATTACAATATCTTTTGGTGTGAGGAGGGCGAGCCGATGTTCATGATTGGAGGGAATCGGTTAACCTTTACACAATGGAAGGCTCGGGGGTATGATTTACATTCGATGGTAATGAACCCACATTTCAAAGATTTTGTTAACTTTGTTCCAGAGTTTAGAATTCAATGGGGTACTCCAACTGAATTTGATATGGGCATTGCCATGTCAGATTATTGGGCCGTTGGGTTTGATCCGGTACTTGTAAAACAGGATGGGTATTGGCAACAAGGTGCCAGAATTTATGAAGGGGATTTGGTTATCTTTTACCGAGGTGGTCGGTTGCTTGAGGGTGATTCTACTAATATTCCTCTCAAGACTGGCAAGGTGGTAATTAAACAAGGTGAAATTGAAATACAACAGTGATGTGCAGAAATTGGTTTTCAAAAGAGGAGCCGGTATTTAATCCGGCCTCGTTTCGGATGATGTCATTCGGAAAGAATACCTATCCTGGTGGTAACAGTTTGCCCGGATGTGTTAATGATACGAATTTTCTGTCGGCTGATATTGGTCACCAATTTGGTGGGGATATTCGTAAGTACACTGAATGGAAGGCAACTGCGAAAAGGTATGTTCAAAATACCAATACTGCGATTAGTGTACTTAGTCCGGGAGCCACGGTTGCCATAATAGCGGATAGTTGTTTTTCTGGGGGGATACTTCGTGCAAACCCACACGTCCCAATGCATAATGGGCATCCTGTTTACAACAGGTTTTTACCCAATCCTGATATTAAACCGGGCCTTGTTGTTGAAAATCATTTTGCCATTCGTTCGGATCTTCATTGGCTTGTTATAAGTGCTTGTCAAGAACACCAAACGGCTATGGATGCTTACTTTAGTGATATTAAAACCAACATGGGTGCATTAAGTTACAGTCTTCGTAAGTCACTCGTAAAAGGAATGACTTGGCAGGAATGGGTTAATGCGGCAATGGTTTTACTTGCATACCATGGTTTTGCACAGATTCCAATGTTTTACGGGCCATTGGAGAAGAAACATGAAATTATCGGTTCAAGCGAAACCCTTATTATTCATAATTCTTCCCATGGTTCTCAGCGGAGGGATTTGGATGGGGATGAAGTTGATAAACTTGATGAAACTATTGAGTTGGATACTTTCGTCCTTGATGATACGTTGAATGCAATGTTGCAGAATATACCAAAAAAATTAGCGTCATGACAACACAACAATTCTTTAAAGGCTTATTTATGGCCTTGGTAACAGTGGTAGTCGCGGCTTTTAGTCAACAGCCGATTGATTACCTTCTTCTCGCAGTAACGGCAGTAAGCACCATATTGGTGTATTCTGGAAAGAATCTTATTGCCGTTTTGCATTCTGACTCTCCAGCAGGGGCTCTCAGTTGGATAAACCTACTGTCTGGTATTCTTGTTGCCGTTGGTACGGGAATTCTACAGGGGGTTGGAATATACTTGGTAGAGGGCACCATTATATGGTCCCTTGTATGGCGGGTTGTCCTATCGGCAGCATTTACATATCTTGGTACCACCTTCTTTGCACCGGAGCATAATGTAACCAAGCTGCGAGTATTTGGCAGTGTACGAAAAGCCGCTTAAGGAAAGAAGTTCCGGGGTGAAAGATCCCCGGAACTATTCTAACAATTAACTTGTCAAGTGATGGAACGAACGAAAGGAATAGTCAAACAAGATGCCGGGTTGGTAGCCTACGCCCAATTACTTGGTGACCTTGTTGGGAGGATGCAACTTGCCACAACACTTGGCATGCAATACGCGGGAGAGCGTGATATCTATAAAGCCTTGGGGTATCCACAGACAAGTGATTTAAAATTTGAAGATTATTACGGTAGGTATTGTCGGCAGGATATTGCGAAGGCTGTTATTGACAGACCGGTTCGTGGTACGTGGCAAGGTCCACTTGAGTTAATTGAATCAGAGGAAACAAAAGATACAGAGTTTGAAAAGGCCTGGGTTGCTTTAAATTTGAAGCTCAGTTTAAAAGCAAAGCTTTCTAGACTTGATAGGTTAACCGGTCTTGGGCGGTATGGGGTTCTTTTACTTGGACTTGATGATGTTTCCACACGTGAAGGGTTTGAAAGACCTGTAAAGGAGGGGGCTCGTACTTTAAAATATGTTAAGCCTTTTGGAGAAACCAGTGCAAAAATACTTACCTATGTCACAAATCCAAGTGATGAGCGTTTTGGATTACCATTGATGTATTCCATTGAAACGGTTAATATCAGTACAGGTGCAACAATACTGACAAAGGTTCACCACTCACGAATGTTACACGTAACAGATGAGGCGTTAGAATCAGAGATATACGGTATTCCTCGATTACAATCCATCTATAACCGCTTGATGGATTTGGATAAGGTTATCGGCGGGGATGCTGAGATGTTTTGGCGGGGTGCCCGTCCTGGGTATGAGGGTAAAGTTGATCCTCAATATACGATGACTCCTAAGGGGCGGGAAGATTTAATTTCACAGATATCGGAGTATGAGAACAATCTACGCCGTATCCTCATAAATGAAGGGGTTGAATTAAAATCATTAGCACAACAAATTGCCGACCCCTCTCCACACTTTATGGTAATACTCCAAGCAATATCGGCAGAGACTGGAATACCTGTACGGGTGTTAACAGGCAGTGAACGTGGTGAGTTAGCAAGTTCACAGGATGCTGGGGAATGGAAGGCCTACGTACAAGCCCGCAGGGAGGAGCACGCGGAGACTAATATAATACGCCCACTTGTAGGGATGCTCCTTAAATACGGCGTTTTACCAAGCCTTAAGACGGAAAATTACACGGTTAAGTGGAACGACCTGTACTCCCTTAGTGAAAAGGACAGAGTTGAGATTGGTAAGTCAAGGGCTAATGCTTTACGTGAATACACATACAGTCCAATGTCTGAGGCTATTGTTCCGCCGGATGCCTTCTTTGACTTGTTCTTAGGGTTGACCCCGGAACAGATTACACTTATCCGTGAGCAACGTGATGAGCTTATTTCACAAGAAGACTTGTATGACAAGATTTTGGAAGAGTTGGAACCTGAGCCTGTTGTGATGCCAGGGCAGTCTCCGGCAGGTGGTGCAAAGAGCACACCGGCCAAGCCGACAAAGAAGAATACGATGAGTAGAACAAAATGAGTGAAGTAGCAACATATACTGAAGCCGTTCGTAAGAACTACGATCCTACGCATACGACCGCATTGAGAAACGCTTTCGCGGCAGACTTCCGCAGGCGTTTCAAAGAGTTGGCTGCCGTAGTTGCCATAGGTGTTTATCAAAACGACTGCTTTGGTTTGAAAGAGAAATTACATACCTTCCAAATGCAATCTCCACCAAGAGAAGCTTATGCGTTCTTACGGAGCCAAGAGAAGATTGCGGCGTTTATGAAGTGGTTAGAAAAACAGGTGGAGTTAGGTATTTTGACAATACAGGATCTTGATCAAATAGGTACTGCAATTGAATCCGTTTGGACAAATAAATACATCTACGATTCTTATAAAAGAGGGGTTCTCAGAGCGCGATATGAGATGGGGCAACTTGGTATGGAACTTACTCCACTTGAAATGATCGGAGGGGCTGCAACATTGTTGGGGTTACCAATGCATTTGGATCGTCTTGGTTTACTGTACACAAGGCTATTCACAGATTTAAAAGGGATCACTTCCGCAATGGATTCACAAATTAGTCGTATATTAGCTCAGGGATTAGCGGATGGAGATGGTCCGCGATTGTTGGCTCGTAAGTTAGTATCGACAATTAATGGTACAGGAATGGGTGATTTAGGTATAACAGATACATTAGGTCGGTTTATCCCTGCTGCACGACGGGCTGAAATACTTGCTCGCACGGAGATTATTCGGGCACACCATTTGGGTACCATACAAGAATACAGAAATCAAGGTTTATTGAATATTGTAGTAAAGGCTGAATGGAAAACGGCTGGGGATGATCGCGTATGTTCAAAGTGTGCCAGTTTGGAAGGGAAGGTTTTCACGTTGGATGAGATAGAACCAATGATACCACAGCATCCACAATGCCGTTGTATTGCACTTCCATATATTGAGGAACTTGAAAAATATAACGTAAAGTAGGAGGATAAAAAGATGCCAAGAGGTGTTTATATACATAAAAAAGGAAGGAAAATAACTTGGGGTGATAAAATATCTGAAGCTTTAAAAGGTCATACATTTTCGAAAGAACATAAATTACAATTAAGTGAATGTCACAAAGGGTATGTTATGCCTGAGGCACAAAAGGAAAAGATACGAAAATCTTGTTTAGGAAAGAATAAAGGTAAAAAAATATCTGAGGAACATAAGAATGTGCTTCGTAATATAAATAAAGGAAGGCAGCTATCTGAAGAAACAAAAAGAAAGATTGGTAATAAATCAAGAGGTAGACATCATACAAAAGAAGCCAAAGAAAAAATTAGGAGATTTACAACAGGTAGAAAAAGACCAGAATTGACAGGGGACAAGAATCCAATGCACACCCATCCCAATTCATATAAATCTAAATTTGGAAAATGTGGATATAGACAAGATATTGGAATTTTTGTAAGATCAAGGTGGGAAGCAAATGTATATAGAATATATAAGTATTTGGGATATAAAATTGAGTATGAACCAAAATCATTCAAACTTTCTGATGGTAGAACGTACCGTCCAGATTTTTATATCAAGGAATTAAATTTGTGGATAGAAGTAAAAGGATGTTGGTTAAAAGATGCAAAAAGTAGATTTGATTTATTTCAATTGGATTATCCTGAAATAAATATTCAGGTGATTGATCCTCTTAAATATAAAGAATTATTACAAACATACTCAAGTAAAATAAATATGGAAGGGTAATGCTATGTGGGACATAAATGATGTAGATAAGCACAAGAAGGGTTTATCTGACAAAAAGAAAAAGCAATGGGTTCGCATTGCCAATGCCGCTTTGGTGTCGTGTATGAAGAAAGGTGGTACTGATGAGGAGTGTGCTGCCAAGGCAATAAAACAGGCAAACGGCGTTGTTAACGCAAACAGTGGTGCTTACGCAGTGTACAAGAACCGACCTGACTCAGATTATGAAGTCACCCTTACTGTACATCAGGAAAGACCCTGTTATGTGGTACCTGTTGTAATGATGGTAGAGGGGGTACATAATGGAAGCCATGGACCACTTCTCCATAAAATTGATGAACTTGGGAAAATTCCGGCTGCTTGGAATGGTATCCCTGTTGTGATAGATCACCCGGAGGATGAGGCCGGTACTCCGATTTCAGCGAACTCTCCCGAGGTTATTGATAAGCGAACAGTTGGACGGGTATATAATACGAATGTCGATGGAACGAGATTATGCGCGGAAGTTTGGTTGGATGAAGAGAAACTTAATTCGATTGCTCCTGAAATACTTGAAGACATCACAAATAATAAACTTATTGAAGTTAGCGTGGGGGTATTTTCGGAGGAAGAGGAAGAAAAGGGTGTCTGGAACGGGGAAGAGTACGTAGCAAAAGCATACAACTATCGGCCGGATCACCTTGCCATACTTACAGAGTTCGTTGGGGCCTGTTCTTGTGAGGATGGGTGTGGTTTGCGAAACAACAAACAAAATGACATGATACAGGTATCAATTGAAGGAACATTAAAAGGTAAGGATCTTGTTCTTGCATTAAACAGGCAAGGTGTTGCCACACGGGCAATCGGTAATCATGCCGATGCTGGGTACAAAGAGAAGCTGGATGCTGTTTATTCGGCGTTACGGGCAGTAGATGGGGATGACTCTTACAGTTACTTGGAGGAGATGTTTGACACCTACTTGATATATAGCAAGAGTAGCAAAGGTGCTACCAAAATGTATAAACAGGATTATTCGTTTGAGAGCGGGAAACTTGAATTGACGGGAAATCCTGTTGAAGTCCATCGTAAGGTGGAGTATGTGACTAATGATTTGAATACTAACAAAAAGGAGGTAAAAATGAGTAAAGAATGCGCTCCTTGCATCAAAGAGAAGGTTGATCATCTGATTGCAAACAGTCAGGGTCGCTGGACCGAAGATGACAGGGAATTTCTTCAGACGCTCTCCGAAGCTCAGTTGGATAAAATGAAGCCAATTGAGACAGAGAAGGTCGTTGAGAAGAAAATCGAAGTGAACAAACTCACTCCGCAGCAGGAAGCCGACCTTGCCTTTGTGGCAAACATGCGTGCGGAGAAAAAGAGGAGTATGATCTCTGGGATTCAGGCAAACACTTCGAAAGAACTGTGGCCTGATGAAGTACTGAATGGAATGGACGACGCGAACCTTGAGAGAGTGTTCAAGTCTGTCAAGAAAGAGGAAGTTGTTGATTATTCACTTGGTGGTGAAGTACCAATCCGGACGAACGCTGGTGAAGAGCCGATGCTTCCTCCTATGGTTGAAGAAACACCTAAAAAGTAAGGAGGATAAACAATGGCTTACAACACTATTAAAATCAAAAAGTACCTGGATATTATCGAGGAGTTTATTGCAGCCGATGCAATATATCCGGGTATGGTTGTGGAGATGGACTCTGCTGGTAAGGTAAAAGCCCATGCCACTTCCGGGGGAAACGTCGTTCCTGTAATGGTTGCTCTGGAAGATGAGCTTCAGGGAAAAGGAATCGATGACGCTTACGCCGCCAATGATAAGGTCCAGGTATGGATTCTTAATTCTGGAGAGGTGTTCTACGGGATAATTGCTGACGGGCAGACGATTGCGAAGGGTGACCTTCTTGAGTCGGATGCAGGTGGCCGATTGATCAAGCACGTACCTGATGAAGGTTCAGTGAATGCAATCTACCAGAATGCTATTGTCGGCGTCGCCCTTGACGCTGTCAGTACTGCTGCCGGTTCAGAAGACAGTGATATCAATTTCCTCTCTATTTACAGGAGGATTCCGGTAAGAGTTCGTTAATTAAAAATAGGAGGAAAATACAATGAATGATATCTTTGTTGATCTTATCGCGAATGGACAGGCTCAGGGGCAGGTTGCTCAGATGATCCTTAACAACGGCCGTATGGATACGGGCCGTATGCGTCCATTTATCGGGAGAGACGGCCGTGCGTATATGACCGTTTACAAAGGGGGTGACCCCAGGAAGCCCGAGAGTTATGCAGTTATTCAGTCATACGCTGGTGCTACTCTCCGCAGGGATGAGTGGAAGCGTTTGGATGAAGCGATTGTAGAACCTTCCCGTTATCGCCTTGGTGGTGTGGAAGACCTTATTTCCAATGGTCTTGTGTATAACCTTGGCAACGGACTTGGCACTACGGTGCTTGAGTGGCATGACGTGAGTGAAGGTATGAATGCTGTAGTAACAATGGACGGCGTTACCCGTGGTAACAACGACCGTGTTGTCTTCCAGCACAATTACCTGCCCCTCCCGATAATTCATGCTGACTACGAAATCAACGCCCGTGTTCTTGCCGCCAGTCGTAATATGGGGAACCCCCTTGACACGACTATGGCAGAAAGGGCCGCGCGCAGGATTCTCGAACTGAAGGAGAAGATGCTGTTTACCGATGTTACATATTCCTATGGTGAAACAGACACCCGTGGACGTAACACGATTTACAGTTATATCAACTTCCCGGATCGTAACCTTGTTAACCTGAGTATTCCTTGGGACAACTCGGCTTGCACTGGCAAGATGATTCTTCAGGATGTTCTTGAGATGAAGCAGGCAAGTTTGACTGCGCTGCACTATGGGCCGTGGATGCTTTACATTCCTCCCGCTTATGAGACTGTTCTTGATGATGACTATGTTGGGTCCAATCCTGATACCGCTCCTACAGTGACGGTAAGGCAGCGGCTCCTTGGCATTGCCGGAATCAAGGGTATCAAAGTGATTGACACACTTCCTGCAAACAACGTTCTTCTCGTCCAGATGACATCTGACGTTGTACGTCTTGTAAGAGGTATGGCTCTCCAGAACGTTGAGTGGAAGACCGAAGGTAATATGGTTACCAAGTACAAGGTAATGACTATCGAGGTTCCGCAGATTCGTTCTGACATCAACGGCAAGTGTGGTATTGTACACATGTCATAAACTGAAGTTGACTAATCAAGTCATTTCATTAAAAACTATCAATTATGGAACGTACAAAAAAGAATGAGAAGCCTCCGGAAAATGAACCTGAGGTTCCTGAAACACCTGAGGTTCCTGAAACACCTGAGGTTCCTGAAACACCTGAGGTTCCTGAAACACCTGAGGTTCCTGAAACACCTGAGGTTCCTGAATCCAAGGAAGAACCAATTCCTGTTGACCCCGATCCGATTATAACATGGAAGAAAACCGGAGGGGGCTCACTTCGCCTTGCTAAGCGATTAATTCCCCCTGGGGCAACGTTTAAGGCCCGGGTAAGTGAGATACCCAAAGGGTTCCGGGATGTGGTTATTCCAATGGAGCTCATACCAGAGGCACAACAGGTAACAGTACCTCCGGTAAAGTCAGCCTTCCAGGTAGTACCACGTGGTAAGAGCAAGTCAATGTTTGACATCATTGGTGCGAATGGTAAGCGGATGAACGAACAGCCCTTAACAAAGGCCGTTGCGGAACGTCTTAAAGCCGACCTGGAAAAATGACCTGGCGAGTTCCTAAAATATGGGAAGGTGGTGATGTTTGGATCATAGGGGGAGGCCCGTCTGTGCCTCGTCAATTTGATGTTCCTGAGGATATCATTCAAAAGGTAACTCAAGGGACTCTCCCTCCAAACGCCTACTCACCCTATATGCATCCAATACATGACAAGCACGTCATTGGTGTAAATATGTCATATAAACTTGGCATGTGGATAGATGTAGTAATGTTTGGGGATAGTGGGTTTTTCCTTAAAGAAAGAAATGGTTTAGCAACCTTTCCCGGAATCAAGGTTTCATGTAATACAGGCAGCCAAGGAGAGCGGTGGATTAAACATCTTGGAAGAGATGGCTCTCATTCAAAAGGGATAAGTACCAATCCAATGTTGGTGGGATGGAATGGTAATACAGGTGGGGCGGCAATCAACCTTGCCGTTCATATGGGGGCTAAACGGATTTTACTCCTAGGCTTTGATATGAATTTGGATGGTACACGCATGCAACACTGGCATGATTTGTATGGAAAAGGACCTGTATTGGATGAGAGGAGAAAGAGAAAACTGCCATTTTCTAGGCATATCACGTCCTTTTCGTTTATTGCGGCAGACGCTAAGAGGCTTGGTGTAGAAATCATCAATCTATCCCCAGGCAGTTCAATTAATGATTTTCCTAAGATGTCCGTTAAAGAATTTTTACTTGATACGAAGTGACATGAATATTGTTAAGTTGGCAGGGGGATTAGGTAATCAATTATTCCAATACGCATTCGGAAGAGTTGTACAAGAATGCAGTGGAAATAAAACGGCGTATGATAAAACGTGGTATGATACAACTCGTATCCCTCCTAGGCCTTATGTGTTAGGTCAATTTCAAGTAGAGGTTCCCACATCAGGTTATTTAAAAACAGGTAAGGTTGTGGAGAAGATAAGTGAAGGGATCCCCTCCTTGTATGTTGATAATAAATATTTCCAGGGATATTGGCAGAACCCTGATTTGTACAGTTTCAAATTGATAGAGGAATTTCGTGAACAGTTTCATGTGCGGCCACAGTATCAAACCGCTGCGTTTTTAGAATTACGGAAACAAGTACAATCTTGCAATTCAATTGCCCTCCATGTACGTCGTGGGGATTATCTATTGCATCCAAATCATTTGGTATTGCCTTTACAGTATTACCAAAATGCTTTATCTTACATGGACGCAATGAAAAAGAATACCGAGGTATTTGTATTCAGTGATGATTTGGATTGGTGTCGAGAAAATTTTATGGATTGTCACTTTGTAGAATTGGGGGATGAATGTTTGGAATTTGATTTAATGAGATCTTGTAAACATTTTATTATTGCCAATTCTACGTTCTCTTGGTGGGCTGCTTATTTATCATTGAATGCCACTATTATTGGGCCGAAGCGGTGGTGGCGGAGTAATGTAAATGGATTTGGTGTTTATGAGAAAAGAATGAAGCGTAATGATTGGTTAAACATATCGTTATCGTAATGGATATACTAATAACAACGGCTCCGAAGGATTTTAACAAACTCAAGTTTAACTATGAGTCCATTGTGCGGAACATAGAAGGAATTGATGAGGTTATCTATGTTTCTCCCGTGGTTATTCCATCTGAATATTTACCGAATAAAGATGTTCTTTGTTTCACTGATGCTGGGGTACTTGATTTTGATTTCTTCCTTATTAAGGATGCCAAACGACGTGGTTGGTATCGGCAACAGTTCATTAAGTTGTTTCAAGAACTTACTTTTAGTAATTACCTTGTGGTTGATTCAGACGTATATATTTGCAAGCCGTTAAAGATAAGTGATGCCCAGCCAATATTTTACCTTGGGCAAGATCAACTACATCAACCTTACTTTAATTTGATGAAAGATCTTGTCAACCTTGACCGGGTTTATCCTCATTCTTTCATCAGTGAAATAATGTATTTTAAGAAAGACATTATTGATGAAATTGTTTCTTACGTAGGAGTTGATGATTATGAGTTCTTTAACAAGTGTGTCGCGTACATAAATGAGGCAAATGACCCTTCTGGTTTTTCCGAATACGAATTGTACGGAAATTTTACAACGAAATACTTTCCTGGGTTATACCAGTATGAACATATAAAGGTCCTTCCAAAAGCATTGAAGAGAGAATGGACTACCAAAGAGATTCAGCAGTTTATTGAGCAGAATAAAGACAAGGGGTTTGATTTATTAACAATGCATAGTTGGTTATGAGAGTAGTGATGTTTCATAGTGGGAAAGAGCTCCCAAGTTTCTTGGAAGCCAATTTTAAGCAGTTCCGGTATTTCAATCCGTCGGTCCCTGTTTATTTTCTTACGGATTACCATCATTTACAAAATCCTGTCTTTGAGAAGTATTCAATAATTGCTGTTAACAAAGATGATTATTATTCTGAAAAGGTTACGCACTTTGAAATATTGTTTGGCAGAACTTCAAATGATTTTTGGACCTTGGCCGCAACGAGAATGCTATACATTGAAAATTTTATGCGGTTGCGGAGTATGACAAACGTTTACCATTTTGAAAATGATGTATTGATTTATTACAATTTACAGAAACATCATACATACCTTCGGCAATATTGGGGAATGTGGATTACCTTTGGTGGACCAGATAAGTGTATGACTGGTTTTATGTTCATCAAGAATTATAAGGCTCTTCAACATATGACTAATTATTGGATTAATTTGCTTAGTGAATATGGTGTGGGTGGTGTAAAGAACACATTCAAAGTTGATATGGTTAATGAGATGACGTTAATGCGGATATACGCAAGTGATGCGGAGTCAAAGTTACGCCCATTGCCTACGATGCCTGTTCCTCCAATGAACCATGGGTTTGAAGATTTTGGTTCTCTGTTTGATCCAGCTTCCTGGGGACAGTATGTAGGAGGTACCCGTAACGAAGGGCCTGGGGCAATGCCGCAGGACCATTACATTGGGGTATGGTTAAAGTCTTTACCAGAAGTCCGCCTTGTTTGGATATATGAAGATCATTTGAAAATACCAACTCTTATTTATAATAACGAAGCATTTCGAATAAATAATTTGCATATTCACAGTAAGAACCTACATTTATACATAAGCAAATGATAGACTGGATACAAGGAGAACGGTTTATGGCATTGGCAAACAATGAAGACATATTCTACTGTCATACGCATGACGTGAATTATTTCTTTAAACACTTGCCAACTGAGAAACCTTTTATCCTTATCAGTCATAATAGTGACGGGTGTATAATGAGGCATCCAGATCGGGCTGACCATGCCGATGTTGGTCTTATGCCCCCGAATCTTATTCATTGGTTTGGGCAGAATGTCAATACGGTAAATGTCAAAGTCAGTTCTTTACCATTGGGAATGGAAAATAACCGGTGGCTGAAGAAAGAACGCAAGCTCAAGAAAATGGAAGAGAAAGTAAATGAGCCACGTAAGATACGGAATTTACTTTATGTCAATCATAATGTGGCAACCAATCCAGAAGAGAGGCAACGTCCATATTTTCTCTTTGCAAAGCAGGATTGGGTGACAATGAAAAGAGGAAAGAACGGGGAAAGTTTTTATGCGTACTTGGATGACTTGTACAATCATCAATTTATTCTTTCTCCGCAAGGGCATGGGATAGATACCGTTCGTACCTGGGAGGCGTTGTACATGGGCACAATCCCAATCGAGAAAAGAAACCTTAACAACCGTTTCTATGAGGATCTTCCAATCTGTTTTGTAAGTGAGTGGGAACAGATAACGGAAGAGTTCTTACAGGAAGAATATGTGAGGATAATGACAACCAAGTGGAACCTTGAGAAACTTAACTTTGAGTATTGGGCAAACAAAATTAGGAACTATGATAAATGATCGTTACATGGAATTGGTAAAACCTCAGTACAAGGTTTCTTATTTGGCATATTTGAAAGATGCTAAGAAGATGGAGGCCTTCAGCACACATCAACCACCACTTATACACATGCTTAACACTATTATTGAGGGGGAGGTGTTAGAGTTTGGAATGGGTTGGCACAGTACTCCAATAATGCACCTACTTTGTGGGATACAGGGTCGGAACCTGTTAAGTGTTGACACTGACAAGAATTGGTTTGACAAATTTAAGGACTACCGGGCACCTTGGCATCAATTGCAACTGTCGGAACAAGAACCAATATTTAAAGGACAACACAGTATGTTTGATAAGCATTATGCCATTGCGTTTGTGGATGCAGCCCCGGCACAGATTCGGCAACCTGTTATTGAAAGAATCAAAGATGTGGCAGATTATGTTATTGTGCATGATTCAGAATGTACTTTCCAAGGAAGGAAGAATGCGTACGCATACGATTTTTCAATGTATAAGCATGTGTTGCACTTCCGTCCAATGAATCCTGCCACGTCGGTGTTGTCAAACTTGGATGAGATTCCAACTGAAGTAACAAGAATATTTGAATAATGGAAGAACGTAAAACCATAGTGCTTGTCTTACGAAGCGGAGGCGACTTTGCCATACGTGATGTTGAGTTAATCGCTCGGCATATTCAAGGTAAGTGGCAATCTCCAATTAAGCCTCGTATTATATGTCTGTGGGATAAGGCATCACAACATTATGATCTTGGTAATTTTGAATTGTTACCGTTAAGCAATACATATCCTGGAACTTGGAGTCGCATCCAATTATACAGCCCAGAGATGGATCAGTATCGTCCGTTTTTGTATGTCGATCTCGACACAGCAGTTGTTAATTCTCTTGAGCAAATATTCGCTTCTATTATTGATCCATCTCTTTTTATTACTCTTGAGGATTTTTGGCAGAAGGGTTCTTTAGCAACCGGACTTGTATGGTTCCCCAAAAATTGTGAAAAGACAAAAAAGGTTTGGGAGTCTTGGAAGATGCCGGTGGGTCGACGCATGGACAATTACATTCGCTCAGTTATTTCGGCGGACACTTATTGGCAGAAATTAACCAATTCTATTTATGACTTCAAACCAAGGCGCGGAGGGTTACTCCAAAAAGTTCCGGAGGGGGCTTCGTTAATATGTTTTCATGGTAAACCTCGCATTTTTGAGGCAGTTAATATAGGATGGGTTAACACCTACGTAAATTCAAGGGTTTCCTGCCCGCTCCGGGGTGATCGTAGTGTTACTGTTATAATACCGTACAACAAGGATCGGGGCTGGTTACAGGCAGCAAAAGACAGCGTACCTGAAGGCGTCCAGTTGATATTAAGTAAGGGGGACGGAAATTGGCCTGAGAATTTTAATGCGGTACTTGATAAGGCTACCGGGCGTTATATTCGTTGGTTACATGAGGACGATATGCTTACTCCAAATTGTATAGAGGATTCAATAAAGACATTTGAGGAACAAGATGTTGATTTCATTCATGGCCCCGCTGTTGAAATCTTTATGAACGCTGGACGAGCCACACAACGATATACACCACCTATTAAATATCCTACCGTAGATGATTTATTGAGGAAGAATGTTTTGCACAGTGCTACAATGATGTATAAACGTGAGGTATTTGAAAAGGTGGGCAAAATGAATGAGACATTAAATACAGCAGAGGAATTTGAGTTTAATCTGCGGTGTTTAAAAGCAGGGTTGAAAATAGGGTACTGTGAAACACCTTTGGCTTTTTACCGCAGACACGCTCAGCAAAAGGTACGGGTCGTTCCAAAAGAACAGAAAGATAAAGAACGTGAACAAGTGAAACAGTTATACAGATGATAGAGCAAGATCCTATATTAGTCACCGGAGCCTCCCGAAGTGGTTCGGGCATCGCCGCCGGAGCATTCGTCAAATGTGGGGCGTTTGGAGGCATAATGACCAATAAGAGGGGATTGTACGAGAATGATAAGGTACGTGATCTCTTGGTGAAGCCTTATCTCCAGGATGCTGGTGTTGATCCGCTTGGGCAATTTCCATTACCGGATACGACCAGCATGTTGATACCGCGCCATTGGCGCTCTCAAGTACAGGAGATAATGGAAGAGGAGGGCTATACAGGGGGCCCGTGGATGTACAAAGATTCTCGCATAGGGTTGATGTGGCCGATTTGGCATTATGCCTTTCCAAACGCTAAATGGATTCTTGTTCGTCGTCGTACAGGTGACATTGTTGATTCTTGTAAAAAGACAGCGTATATGTCTGCTTATAAAAATCAGGCAAATCTTACGGCAATTAATGTAACCACAGAAGAAGAAGGTTGGAAGTGGTGGATACATGAGCAGGAAAAACGTTGGGTAGAAATGATGAATGAGGGAGTTAATGTCAAGGTTATTTGGCCTGAAAGAATGGTGGACGGGGATTACCGACAATTTCATGAGACTTTGGAGTGGGCGGGGTTAAAATGGAATCCAAATATTTATAACTTTGTGGATACATTACTTTGGACAAGTCGTAAAAAGAAAGGAGGCTGATATGGCAGTTCGCGTTACAACCGAAGAGGTTTTGGAAATAATGGACAGTGATGTTGTCATCAGTTCTACACAGGCAACGGCCATGATACGTGCCGCCAGTTTAATGATTGATAAGATATTTGCCGATGACAGTGATGTAACAGCAGAGGAACTAATTGAGTTAGAACGTTGGCTATCGGCACATATGATAGCTTCAACGTTGGCACGGATGGCCTCAAAAGAAAAAGTTGGGGAAGCTGAAGTAACATATACAGGTAAGTGGGGGGAGTTATTAAAATCAACTCCTTACGGGCAAATGGTACTTCTTTTGGATACGACAGGTAAGATTGCAAACGCAGGGAAGGCGAAAGCAAGTATGTATGCAATTCCAAACTTTGACGAATGAGCAGTTTTGAACAGTTTCTGAATCGCAATTACAAGCAAACGGCTGTCTATTGGGGTAACCCAAGAAATGATGGATATGGGAGAAATCTTTATGATGATCCGGTTGAGATCAAATGCCGTTGGGAAAACAGTCTCCAAGTCTTTGAGGCAAATGACGGGAAGGGAACAGAGTTTGTGTCAAGGGCGATTGTTTATGTCGGGGTGGATCTTGATTATGATGGGGTACTGTGGTTGGGGACACTTGCTGAATTGGAGGACTATTTGGATAGCAGTTCAGGTTCTTATATAGATCCGGTTGATGTACCAGAGGCCTATCCAATTAAGCGTACTGAGAAAATCCCAATATTGGGAAAACCTACGGCGTTCGTAAGAGTAGCATATTTAACACCTTGGTTGAATACATAATGGCAAAAAGATTATCGGCACGGAAATACAGAGCCCAATACCCGTTAACTGGTGTACAGGGATTTGAGCAGGTAATGGAACGGCTCAATAAAGCCCTATTAGAAATTGAGGGGGGTTCTGTCCGTGGTTTGGTTTTAGCGGCAGATGCTATCCGGGTTGCTACAGAAACAACGCCACCCCTGACACCGGTTGACCTTGGTAATTTACGTGCCAGTTGGTTTGTAGTAACGTCAAATAAAGATAAGGTAAAGCTACCTGAGGTAAGAAATGAAAAGGGAAAACTTGTACGAGAAGGACGATTCCGTGGGCCGAATGCCGATACAATGAAAAAAGAACACAAGATGGTAAAGACATTGGCTGAATCCGAAATTTCTGCACAGGATGATCTGCATATTGTGATGATGGGGTATAGTGCAAACTATGCAGTCCATGTACATGAAGGTCCTCGGGGGAACCTAGGGGCAAACTTCAAGCGTCCCGGGGCCGGGGTAAAATGGTTTGAAGCAGCCTTCAACCGTAACGCAAAAAAGATATTACGTGTAATCGCAGCTAATGCAAGGGTAAAATGAATGCACCAAGTGAAGATGTAAAAGATATGTTGATTGCTGAAAGTGATTTGAATTTAACTTTTAATAGCAATCTATTCGTCGGAAGAGTCCCTCCCAAGCCTTCTGATGTAGTTGTCATTATTGATTCATATGGTTATCCCCCAGACTTGGGTTTATCAGACGCTGATTATGAAAGACCTGGAATTCAAATTGTTGTTCGTAATCGCGATTATAATGTTGGAATGCAATTAGCGCAAGATATCAAGGCGACGTTACATGGTCGTAAACACGAAACATGGAATGGAGCTTTGTATTTGGTTCTCACCTGTTTGGGAAATCCCGCTCTCCTTGAATGGACTGAGAACAATTTAGCAACATTTAGTATTAACTTTAATCTGCAGCGAAGAGCTGTTTAAAAAGGAGGTTAAAAATGGCAAGTAAAGCTATTGCCGGTGTAGGAACAAAGTTCAAGAGATGGAACGGCTCTGCATGGGTCGACATCGCTGAGATCAATTCCATTACCGGACCAAGCATGTCGAGGGACACGATTGACGTCACCTCGCTGGATTCTACTGGAGGGTACAGGGAATTCATCACGGGTTTCCGTAATGCAGGAACTGTTGTACTCGCAATGAACTTCACTCGTGAGACTTACGAACAGATGCTTTCTGACTTCGAGAGTAACACTATCCAGAACTACCAGATTGTTCTTCCGGACGAAGAAAACACTGGCCTGGACTTCGAAGGTCTGGTTTCTGAACTTCCGTTGACAATTCCTGCTGATGACAAGGTCACCGCAGACGTCACCATTCAGGTAACTGGAAAAGTCTACGTCAGTTCTGGTGGTAGCACGGGTGTGTAATCAAAAGACATTCCTAATCAAGGAATATTTTTTCAACAAATTATTAACAATCAAAAACAAACTAATCATGGGATTTTTAGACAAGACAGCACTCCTTACAAAAGAGGAACTGGAAATCGTAAAAGTTGACCTGGGTAAAGGTGACTTCGTGTACGTTCGTCAGATGACTGGCAGGGAACGTGACAAATTTGAGCAGTCTCTTATCAAAGAGAACAAGAACGCTGAAGGTGGTTTCGAAAGGGCCCTGGATGACTTCCGTGCTAAGCTCGCGGTATGTACCATTTGTGACGAGAAGGGAAACCTTCAACTTACCCCACCCGATGCTCCCCTGCTCAGCCAGCGTATGAGCGCCGCACGATTGGAGAAGATCGTTAACAAGGCACAGGAGATGAACAAAATTTCGGAAGAGGATAAGGAGAACTTAACAAAAAACTCAAGCGGCGACCAAGTCGCCAGTTCGCCTTCCGACTCTGCCGAGAATTAGGGTATCCTCATCCAGACTACCTATTGGACCATTTAACATCGGCACAACTCTCAGAATGGGAAGCGTACGACAAGATGGATCCAATAGGCACCTGGAGGGAAGATTACCGAATGGCCGTTCTAGCATCATTGATTGTAAACATTGTTAGCAAACTTTATGCGAAGAAAGGGCATACTCCAAAAGAGGTACTACCTACTGAGTTTATGCCAAACTGGACAGGAGAAAAACGGATTGAGCGTAAGCAAAGTGTTGCAGATATGAAAAATGTTCTTATGAGTATCGCCAAAGCAGCGAAACAGAAAGAACAACAGGACAAAGTGGATGAGATGAGATCGAAGAGACCGCCTTTGGCTTTTAACAAGAAGCCTGTGCGGAAACCTCTTAACAAGTAGAAGCGATGGATATCGGGCGATTGACAGCAACATTGGCAGTGCAAACCCGTGGTTTTGTAGAGGCAAATCGTGCCATGCAAAATCTGCAAAAAACAACTCTTCAAGCCGTCAACATAATCAATAACAGATTGGATGCTCTTGAAGGGCAGGTTGGGGCTTTGACAGGTAAGTTGACTGCCATGGGCCAAGCGTCGGCCTCAGCCAATCGTATGATTGGGGATTCTACTGCCGCAGGTGTTGGGAAAGCAACGGCCTCATTTGATACATTATCTTCCAAAATGCACCAGGCCGCAATGGGGTTGAGGAGCTTCGGTTGGTTAGCAACAACTGTATTCACCTTACCCATTGCTGCAGCTGGTAAAACTGTTCTAAAATCATATTCTGAGTTTGAATACTCCATGATGAAAATTGTGGGGTTGGTTGGGATTGCTCGTTCTGAAATTGAGCAGTGGTCTGTTTCCGTCAAGGAGATGTCAAAGAGTATTAGGCGCTCACCGTTGGAACTGGCCGATGCTTTGTACTATGTAACATCCTCAGGTTATAAAACGGCCGCTGCGTTAGGTGTTGTTGAACAATCTGCGAAAGCCGCCGCCGCAGGCCTCGGAGAAACGCAAGACATAGCTGACCTTGTTACTTCCGTTATGAACGCCTACGGGCAAGGAAACATATCCGTAGCGAAGACACTTGACGTATTGACGGCAGCCGTTCGAGAAGGTAAGGGAGAGGCTTCACAGTATGCAAAAGTACTTGGTTCGGTTGTTCCTTTTGCCGCACAATTAGGTGTCACATTTGATGAGGTTTCTGGGGCAGTTGCCTCAATGACATTATCAGGGGCGTCCGCAGCCAACGCGGCAACGTATCTGAGAAACATCTTTATGAAATTACTCAAGCCGGCGAAACAAAGTGAGGATGCTTTGCGAGCGATGGGATCCTCAACGGCTGAGCTTCGAAATATGTTGGGTGAACAAGGATTAATGCCGACCCTGATAAAAATACGAGAACTCACCAATACATATGGAGAAGATATGTTAGGTAAAGTGATACCTAACATTCGTGCTATGTTGGCAGAGTTGATGTTAACCGGAAAGAACCTTGAGTACAATCAACAGGTGATGGAATCGGTTACCAACTCAAATATGGATTTGGCGAAGGCCTATCAAGCCGTTTACGATGTAACAAAGAACCGTTTAAACCGAGCAAACGCTGAATTGAAATCCAGCCTTATTGACTTAGGAGAATCATTGAAGGAAACAATTATTCCAATATTGGAGAATCTTGCCAAGACACTTGCTAATATTGTTGAATGGTTTATAGCACTTGATGACAGTACTAAAAGGACAGTACTTGGTTTTACTGCGTTCCTTGCTTTGATTGGTCCTGCCTCGCTTATTGCATCTACATTTGGTTTAGCAATACACCAGGTAGCCGTTTGGGTAAATGGATTGGCCCGTGCTATGGGTGTACTCCGTGTGGCAACGATTGGGGCATCTGGTCCAATAGGCGCCGCAATTACATTACTTGGTGTTGGTGTTGTTGCTTTAGCACGTTACCAAAAACGGTTAACGGATGCCGCCCGTGATAACAATGTATTTGAAAAGACATTGGTTGATGTTAACGGGGAAATTAAGAAACTGAAAGAATTAACCGCAGTTGACTATTCCATCTTAGGACCAGAGGCTATTGGTAAGATGAACGTTCAAGCCCGTAATGAGGTTTTGAAATTGACTAAAGGTATTCAGGAAGCCTTTATGCGGGGATTTGAGGATAACAATAGTCTTAAAAATATGGAAGTAACCATTGGCGGGGTTACAGATAAATTGAAAAACTTTTCACAGGAAACACAGGAAGCATTTAAATCAAAGCTTGCCAAGAAATATACAGACGAAGTTGTACAAGGTTGGGAAACAATAGGGAAGACTCGGCAAAAATTCCTTATGAAAGAAGCTGGACCACAGGATGATTACTTGAGCAAAATACTTATTCCAAATCTTCTTTTAGCAAAGAAACAGTATGATGAAACAAGCATTGCGGCAGAAGACTTTTATAATACCTTCTTAAAGGGTTTAGAAGCTTCAAGGGTGAAAACACCTCTTGAAGATCTATTTAATGCAAAAGCAGCCTTGGCCTTAATGAATGAACAGTTACGTCAAATTGATGTATTAGAAAAGGCTTATACTAAATTAGGTGTCGAGGGGTACGATGCTAATAAGGAACGATTAGACCTTTATAATGATACGCTCCGTGACTTCATTGAAAATGGACACGGGGCGGATGCTGCCGCGAAAGCAATGGCGGAAGCAATTAAAAACTTGTCATTTATTGTTGAAACATCAAAGAATAAACTCTACCAATTTGGAGAGGCTTGGTCCTTTATCGAGGCAAAAGAAAAAGCTCTTGGTGATGGATTTGACGCCACCGCTGGGAAGTTGTCCATGTACAATGAAATGCTTGATACATTTATTGAGACGACAACTGAGGCCGCTAAGACAGGGGCTGATTTAAATAAGGTAACGGAAGCCTTTGTCAAACATAATGGGGCTGATATATTTGAGGGGAATGTTCCGACGACATATGAAGAAACATTATCAAGGATTGTTGAACTTATACAGAAGTATATTGATGTAGGTGCTTCGGAAGAATTACAAAAATCAATTGACTTACTTGAAAAGCAAGCTAAAGCGTTTGGTGATCTTGATATATACCTTGAGCTTCTGAAGAAGCGAATGCAAGTTACCAGATCCGAAATGGTTAAACTGGCAAATGCTTCTAAAGAGGGTATCAATTCTCAGGCCTTTAAAGATGCCGCAAAAGCATTCCTTGATCTGAAGGATGCTTATATTGACCTTGAGGCTTCACTTGATGCCGAAGTTGTATTAGGTGTTGCTAAGGCCTTTGGTTCCTACGCCTCTGCCATGGATATGGTACAAGTGGCAACAAACATAACGGAGGCTAAGATACGTTCCCTGTACGAAGTTATTGAATCCAACCGTGGAGAGGCTTGGACGGCTGAGATGGAAGAGCAGATGGGGAATCTCAAGGATCTTCGGGAAGAGGTGTTGAAGACCCAACTTGCAATGGAGTCACTTGGTTGGATTGCTAATCTGTGGGATAAACTTACGGACTCAATCGGAGAGGCTGATGAGAAGTGGGCCAAGTGGGTAGGTAACATACTTCGTGCCATTCCGCAGGTGTTGGCCTTTATGCAGAAGTACGGAGAATTGTTTGGTATAACATTTGGCAATTCAAAAGCTCAAGCCATCCTTGAGAAGTCTGTTCAGAATCGTAACCTTGAAGCCGCATCAATTGAAAAGGTTGCCCTTGCCAAACAGAATGAGAACGTTGCCATTGCGGCGTCCTTGCCGTTACGGGCACAAGCAAACTTGTTATCTGAGGCAATGGTACTGTCTAAGAATACAGAACTTGATGCCATTGCTAAATTGATACCGGCCACTACCACGGAGACTGCGGCCAAGGTAGCCGATGCTGGAGCATCTGCCCAGGCGGCAGTTGCCAACTCGGTTAATGCGGCCACAGCAATCGTAGCGGCAAATGCTAAGGCCGCAGAGGCTTTGGCATCGGCAGTGGCAGAAGCCGCCAAGATGCCGTTCCCGTACAGTTTAGTTGCAATAGCACTGAACTCGGCTGCAGTAACCACGGCGTTGTCTGTACCTATTCCAATGATTACAAAAATGGCAACGGGTGGCGTTGTTCCGGAGGGTTATCCGAATGATACATTCCCGGCACTTCTATCTTCTGGTGAAACCGTAATTCCGAAAGGCAAGGCAGGGGAATACGCTGAAAAATTAATCAAGGAGAAACAACAGAAAAAGCGGCTTGTAGAATTCTCACCTGAGACTGAGATCTCTTCCATACTGATACCGAAGTTACAACACGGGGGAGAAATCCCGCCCGGGTATCCTAATGATACGTACCCTGCATTCTTAAGTTCAGGTGAAACGGTCTTGCCAAAGAAAGTTGATTTCACTGGGCTTGCTTTTGGGTTTAAAGCAATGCAACAAAGTACTGCCGGGGCCATACGAGCATCAGAAACACTTGGTGAGAAGATACACAATTTCTTCTCTGATATGGCAACGGGTATGTTAACATGGGGCTTCCAATTCCGTAAACCACAACCTGCGGAACTTGAGGCTGGGCGTGGTAGTTGGGGAGAACGTTTACCACTTATTACCGAAGCGGCAACGTACGGAATGCTTGATGAGATGACAGGTAAGTTAACGTCGCTCATACCAGATGCCGTTAAAGCAGTGAAAGGTAGTATGATTACAGCCAAGGCCCCTATGGAACAAGCATCATTAGGTTCTCTATTTGATGCCTTTAACGTTTCTAAAGGACCTGAAGTTAAGTATTTCCAACGGTTAAACGCAGTTGAGGAAGGGAATCAATGGTTGCTCAATTGGTTAAACGATCCGGCAACACAAAAACGTTATGACGCTTTAATTAAGGAAGATCCTACTTTTGATATTATGCAGTATAGAGGTAAGGATCGTACGATGTTTGAAAGTGATTTAGTTGATTGGGATGACTTAACTGAATCTGCGGCCAATGCTTTCCAACACGCTGCAGGTTTGGCTGGTAAGGGTACATTTAAACCGGCATTGAACGAGTATATGGCCTTCGTTCGGCCTGACTTACCTTTAGCAAAGACAACTTCTGTTGCGGTACATGAGGCCACACATCGGTTAACCAAGGGTGAGGAACTCATCCCGCCAATGATGAAACGTGATTTAAAGTCTGTTATGTATGACGCCTCAGATCCAATAGGTTTTCTAAACGACAGTCCTTTGTTTAGTAAAATGCTTGGTGAGGTAGCGGATAATCCAGATGAAATTAAGGGGCTCTTATCGGACGTAACTAAAGATCTAAAATATTATAGTAAGCCAACAGAGGTTTATGCACGAATGATGTCGGTAAGACATGCGGCTGGTTTAAAACCTGGAGAAGAAATTACGCAAGAGGTTGGGGATAGAATATCTGATCTTTTCTTTGATTCTGATGTTGTTGAAAATATGCAACCTTTCATTAAAGATCTTGATGGGTTATTTAAGTTAATGAATAAACTTCCTGTCGCTGCCGGGCTCACGGCCGGGGGTCTTGCCCTTTCAAGTAATGAGGCTTCAGCTAAAGAATACGAAAAGTCAAAAGAAAAATATCCTGAAGTATTTAAAGTAATTGATCAACGTACAACTGATACGATTACTGGCAAACCTGTTTCGGATTATTCCAAACTACATGGTTCATTTGACGCCACCTTTGTAGAAGAAGTAGTTAAGAAAGCACTTGCCCGCGGAATTGATCCGTACACCGCTCTTGCTATACCACACGTAGAAACGGGAGGCACACCGAGTGGTTCTGCCAATCCGTTTGCAGTTAACTATGAGAATCCGCAACAACTTGAAAAGTTGATTGCCGATCCTATTGGGGCGTCACTTGACATACTTCGACAGAAACTCAAGTTAGCGGACAAGTTAGGATATGATACCTATGCCAAGATGGTACAAATGTACAATGGTATGGGCACACTTACCCAAGGGGCAGTTGGTGGTAAAAAGGCTTACGGAATTGAAATACCAGATGAGGGTATCAAGATGAGGGAGAATCCTCTTTACGGAAAGCGTGTCGAGGATGTTCGTAATAATATCTTAATGCAGAATGAGGAATTGGTATCCTTTGTGGAAAGTTTAATGAAAGACTATCCGCAGCCTTCCTTCCCCTCGACATTATACAAGCCTGAGCCTCCTACTCCAATAGAATACGAAACACCGCTGCCCCTTACCGAGCCTGCGATCGGTGCCGTGTACAAGTTTATTGAGGCATTACAATTATTAGAATCTCAGGTAGTTAACACCGCCGCAAGTACGCAACAACTTACGGCTGCCACGCAAGCCGCTGAAACAACGGCAGAAGCAACTCAAGCAGTAGAAGGCGCCGGAGATGCTTCAAAGGCAAGCACCGTAGCAGCCTCAGCCGCCGGGGCCGCGTCAAATATAGTATCGACAGCAATACAAGGTGGCAATGTAGGCAAGGCAATGGTTGCTGGTGTGGGAACAACTATGACAACGGCCGTAACTGATTGGCTGACACCGATGCTTTCCGCCATCCCAATTATTGGGCCGTTCTTGGCTCCGTTATTGGGCGGGCTCTTCGGCGGGCTATTTTCGGGCATGGCCAGCAAGATGGCCAAGGGGGGTATAATACCTCCCGGGTATCCCAACGATTCGTTTCCTGCGCTCCTATCAAGCGGAGAGACGGTTTTACCGAAGGAGTATAAAGACATGCCGCAAATGCAGGATGTTCTTAGTAAATTAACCAAGCAAGGTTCTATTCCTTCAGGGACGATAAGTGATGAACTTCAACTGCTACTTTCCACATATGAAATCAACTTCCCGGAAGAGAAGTTTAAATCGTTGTTTGCCCCATTGATGAAGCAACCAAGGGTCACTGCGGAGAAGGCACTTGATACAAGAAAGAAAGTAACATCAAGAATTTATAACTACAATAACTATTCAAAGAACCTAACACAGATATCAAAAGCACAGGCAAACAAAACGAATGCCATGCTTAAATTGAGAAAAGAAAGTACGATTGGTGTTACAAATTCTCTTGCAAAACTGTCAAAAGGAATTCTTGGAAATGATAAAACATTAAATCAACTCACCCGTTCAAATAAAGCCTCCCGTGATATGCGAGTCAAGGACGCTTCTTTCAACAGCATTGATCGACTAACACGCGTGATGAAAGAAAATAAAGTCAAGGCTCGTGTATCTGGCGGTACTAATAACGAGGTGGGTAATATTCAACTGTTTGAGAAGATTTCAAAGATGAAGCGAACAAATGATAAGTCGCTCGCGTATCTTACACGAATTTCTCGCGGAACAGAAATGACAGAGAAGATGCTTGCCGGGGCTGACTATTATCCGAATGTAGCACGTATGGCAGGTGGCGGGGCCGTGCCTCCAGGGTATCCCAATGATTCCTTCCCTGCCTTCCTGAGCAGTGGTGAATATGTATTACCGAGCAACGTTCGAACAGATGTTCGTAACATTGAACAGAAGCCGCAGAAGATATCTATTGTAGTAGATGGTAAGGTTAGTGGTAAGGATCTCATGCTTGTACTGAGACGGGCAAATGTAATGAGCTAAGATATGGATCAACAATTTGAACTTCGATATTGGGATTTGGCACGGTGTGCTTGGTGTGCTAAATTTTACGTACCATCATACGCAGGGGCCGTCGAGCAGCTACAAGGTAGTGGGCACCCCATTGTTATTGAATTTCAAAACAGTGATGATGATTACGCCGACCCCTACCGTCCTACACAAGCAAAGATAGAAATCAAGGTAGGAGAGAATTGGAAGTTCACTGATTTATTTGACCCAAACATAATGTCGTGCTGGGTAGAAATATATCAGGGCCTTGATGACGACGCCACATTGTTCTTTCAAGGATGGGTAGATCCTTCACAATATGAGGAACCTTATGACGTCGCTCCTTACTACCTCACCATTGTTGTAGTTGATGGCCTTAAGTACCTACAAGACATTATGTTTGCTGAGTCAGAAAACAGTGATGGTACATTTGACTATTATGAGGACCGCAGAACTGAATCTCAAATTATTTGGGATATACTTTCCAAAATAGGGGTAACACAATATGAAGAGTATGTAAACCTGTTTGCAGTTCAAATGGCAATGGGCTCTGCCTATTCACCTTTTTCACAGACACTATTGGAAAGGGATCGATTTTATGATATGACGTGTGCGGAAGTATTGACAGAGATGTTGCGCAAGTTGGGGGCTGTAATTCGGCAGAGTTTTGGGGTTTTCCAAATCTTTCGACCTGTTGAATTATATCGAAGTGTTGTTTATGGAAGACTTTGGACAAGTGCTACAAGTAATACCCCGATCTCGGCAACCCCAATTCAATACATACATCGCACAGCAACACATCAAGAATCCGCCTTACATCAAATACCAGGGGGGATGCAAATGCTTGTTGCCCCCGCCAAGCGAGTTAATATCAAACAAGAATACGGAAACAGAAACAGTTGGGTTGATAATTATACGTTGCATCGTGATACGTATGATCCTGTTACCCGTAGATTTGAAAAGTGGTCGGCAGTCACTTTAGGCATCTCACAATACGCTCCAATCCCGGTTGCTGATATTTTACCAAGGGAGGATGAGGGGGTGGCCCTTCGTTACTTGACGGGCGTGCGGCAGACCTTTGGACAGTATGCACGTATGGCCCCAGATACTGAAATGTTTAAAATTGAGTTTGAGTATGGTTTTTATAATAAAGCGACAGCATTTAAAGATGATGTAGTTGCCTCCTTTGTCATCATACAAACGGTATCTGACATCCCCCTTTGGGCACAAGGAAAATACCTGCTAAAGAATTCAAAGGAGGCTACTGAATTAACTTGGGTGCCTTTAGATTATAGTGGTTCTGCCAATTATTCCAATACTGTACCTATGGATGATGTGGGGCATGGTTGGACTGGATGGCAGACAGCTTCATTTACATTTAAAGGTTTACCATATACACGACCTCTTTCTATACGGTTTATAAACCGATATTCAGATAGTATTTATGTCTGTATTAAAAATGTCCGGTTTGTAGCTTCCGCCACAGAGATATCAAAAATAACTTATCAACGTGGATTGTTTGAACGTTTACGGGCACGAATAACGAGTGAAGGTTTTCGTATTTGGTTGGCAAAGAAATACATCTTAAAAGATAAGTATAGTGAAGTTGATGTGGTTACAGAAAATTTGTACAATCCAATCTGCGATGTCGTTCATGGTGATGTGCGAGAATACGATTTTATACTTGGTGACATTGTAAAGGAATCAACTCCACCTATCAAGGGGGACACGGGTATAACAAACAACCTTGAACAGTTTGCCGGGTCCCTTGCCATACTGGCTCCTGAAACAGTAGAAGCGGCAATACAGACTTTTATATCAGCCTTTGCTTCCTATTATGCGGCGGTCGATGTCTTGTTAAGTTATGAGGAAAACAGTGCCGGGATAGGAATGCTTGTTTTCAAGGCTGCCGTGCCCGGAGTAGACTTTGGGGCGGCTGCTTCCATTAGTAGTATTACGGGGGACATCGTCGCACAGGCCTACACAATTCAAGCGAACCAGGCGGGAACAAGACAATTAGTAGAATTATTAATTGAGGGTACCGGTGGATATGTTACTATCACTATTGCCGGGGTCACTCGTAATATGAATTATTACGGAAGCAGTATAGATGAAACCATTACACATTTTATAGATTTATATGATTATGTTTACGCAGCGGTAGGTATTACACTTGATATTAATTCAACGAATGATGCTTTATTAATGTTGGGGGATGCTGAAGGAAACAGTTTTACATACTATGCTCTTGATACGGGGTTAATTCCAACTGAAGTGCTTTTCGTGGCGGCTTCCCCAATTGGTCAACGTACGGATGCTATTGAAATTACAGGAACAACTGGATCAGCTGCAATAACATGTGCTGGGGTTACTAAGACATTTTCATTCGGATTTGCTTTGGTTACCCCATCTTCGGAATGGTGTGCTGGGGATGATAGTAGTGATGCTTTTCCATATAAACCGTTAGTTCAAATTATCGGGGATGAGATTGCAGCACAGTACAGTCGTTCCAAGTATTTAATTCAAATGCCAATTATAGAAAGGGTAACTGGTGTTAAAAGCGGATTAAAAATTAATGGTTGTATTATTGACACTGAAAATGAAGTAGATGGTGTACCCCGTAAATTTATAATCAACCGGGGTTCATTTGATACAAGACATCGTAAATGGGAATTGGATTTGGTAGAGTTACTTCCGTATGAGGGAGTGCAACCTGAAATTGAACCTGATTCTATTCCTTCATACGAATCAGATGAGGAACCATATTACATTCCAGGTAATGCAGGTAACATACCTTCGTCAGAAGACCCGGAACCTTCCGGTTTACTGGACAGTTAGAAACAGTTCTTTCATAATTATAGCAAGTGGACAACAGACATTTGCATTTAGTATAGGAACGAGTTACAACAGACATTTGCATTCGGTGACATGTCCTATGGGGGAATATGAGGATTGTGTTCTGACAGTTGGTTTTACGCCAGGAACTGCAGTGGCATCAAGTAACAAATTTACAATAGCCTTAATATGAAAAAGTTAGCAATTTTATCAGTCCTTCTCTGCTTGACAATTGGATTGTCAGCACAGAGTAAATGGCAGGGCTTTGGAACCCCTATGACCAAGTACCGTTTATCGTCTATGTATGATGACTTCCATGAAAAAGCCTTAGTAGGAAAGGCTTTGATTCGCCCCGCAATGTCAGTAAACTTCTTGGCAGTGAAACCAATGTTTGATGAGAATTGGAACTTTACTCAATTTGATTTACAGGTGGTACAAAGAGCCGGGTTTGGTTTGAGTTACTGTTTTTATGAATCTTTGGAAGGAGAGGGTGTCGCTTATGAAAAGTACAGTATTGATCTGCTACTCACAATCGTAAAACAGAGTGAAGTACAAGGAATGAACAGTGGTGTCCTCTTAACCTTTTCCGCTTTTGATCTTTGGAACTTGAAACCAAGTTTCGGGGCAGGGATTGATATTGTAAAAGATACCCCGTTCAAGTCTTGGTGGTACGGGGCCTTCAACGTTCGGTACAGTTTCTAAAGATACTTTCTTTTCCAAAAATGCCCGTGAATTGTCTGCCGACCTTTAAGTGCACTCCACAAAGAAGTTCGGCAGATATTTCCATATTTAATGGCATCTTGTGGTGTTGGGTATTCATTAAGTAATACCATATTTCTATCAAACTGTTGAATGATATACGGTCTTTTATGCCAACGATTTTTGGCAAGGTCCTTCCCGCGATGTTCCCATCCCACCATCCACATTAACCCGTAATGCTCTTCTATTATATCACTCAGGTTTCGTGGTAGACTTGGAACTTTTGTCTTCAAATCTTTTAGTAATAACCGCACGGCTTTTTCTTGTTCCATCTTCTCTTGCTTTTCGTCCAAGGTATCCTCCATGATGCCGCTTGGCGTATTCCTCACGGGTGAAATTAATCTCTTCCATCATCAACACAACCAACGCATCTGATATTGGTATGGCGTTAATCGTTGCATCTCTCGCCTCCTTCCGTCTTTCCATACAAAACCGACCATTCGCCCGTACTCGATGATATCCATGTCCTCACAGGCGGAGGACAATCACATCTTAAATCAAACGGACTATGTACCGCCCCACATCTCGGACATATCCATCCGTACATTGCAACAGTTTCCGCTATCCGCTTCTCCACCTCCTGATTGATGAGAGGTTCAATCATATCAATAATTGCATTCATGGACTTATACCGTGAACGTACTTTCATTTCGTCGAATAAATTGCGTAGCTTCTCTTTCATCTCTCAATTCCATTTAAATGTATCTCCAAATGCTTTCATAAGCCACCATAACAGGGCAACCAGCCCCACCACCACAACACTCAAAATAATTATCGCTGCTTTCATCTCTCGGTTAGTTTTCAATTACATCTACCATGCATGGATCAAAACTATCGTAGTTATCTCCGCAGGTCTTACAGATACAGTCCTTGCCCCAATCATCATTATAAACAATGCGGGTGTTTACCGCATGACATATCCACATATCCTCACCGGCAACCTCATAGTTCATGGAGGCTTTGCCGCACTTGCATTTTTCTGTGTGTTTCATTTCGTATCGGTGTTTTTATTTTCTATCCCTGGTTTTATATGTTAACCTTTAGTGTACATATAACATAGTTAGCAAACATTAAAACGATTTGCTAACAGGGGCTATAAATAATAAAACCCCTGCCAGCGCACCGCTACTAATCAACAGGCTCAAAATTATCTTCAAAATACTGTTTTGCCACAAGCCACTGGTCGTTATGGTTTTTTGGATTTCGTGCAATCATATCACCTACTTTTGGACTTCCTGCATCTTTGTCGGCTTGTGATACGGATACTGCATCAGATAATTTTTCACCTTCTTCAAAAGGTCGTAGTTCTGCAATCTGCTTTCTACGGTACTCTTTAAATTCACTCATTTTTATTATGTATTAAGTTACGTGCAGTAATTATTCCCCCACCGCACAAAAAGGGGTTTTACATATTCATAGCCCCAAAACGTTGTAGGTAATTAAAAATACTACTTCTGTGGTTTTTTCGAAGCGTATTTCCTTTCCCAACTTTGCCGTTCAAAATCTAAAAATTCAATAAGGTATTCCAAAACCTTCACCTTATCCCATTCTTTTAATTCTTCTTCGGTGTAATCACTTTCGATTTCAAATGAACACTCTTCTACCGTGTCCATCATAAACTGTTGCATTTTCTCTAATTCCATAATTTTTAGATTTTTATTAGTGTTTCAATTCCGTATTTTTAACATACCTACAACAAGCGGTATAGTGCAGTTTGCCATTAGGTTAGTGGTAAGGTGAAAAAGTCTGCAATGCAAACCGACACCATACCGCCAACCGTTATATGCAAGGCTAAGACCGTGCATCGTTCAACCTTTGTAGTGTTATTTCAATCGCTCGTGGGTTAATATCACATCCGATAAAATTTCGGTTTAATTCTTTACAAACTACTGCGGTTGTGCCACTACCTAAATAAAAATCTGCAACCAAATCGCCTTCGTTACTACTTGCTTTTATTATTCGTTCAATCAATGCTTTTGGTTTTTGGGTATCATAACCTAATCTTTCTTTTGCTGTTGGCTGTATATGTTGTATTTCCCAAACATCGTGTAATGGCACACCCTTGTTTTCAGTTTCACGCTTTTTATAACTACCATCTTCATTTTTTAATCTTACCAATTTGCCATCAATCACACCCCTAACTGTATCTTCAATTTCATTTGGCTTTGCGTAATCCTGATATTGAATGTTAAATTTTGATTTATCTTTTGAATAAAACAATATTACATCGTGCATTTTTTGAAAACCAAATGAAATATTTGACCATCTTTTATACCACCAACTTATTTCGTTTCTAAATTTATCATACCCAAAAATATCGTCCATAATACACCGCATCCAATGGTTTATTTTAGTATCCATTTGCAAATAAATACTCCCTGTTGGTTTCAATATTCGGTGCATTTCTTTTATTCGTGGTATGTAGTGCGCTTCAATTTCACTACGTATCGGTTTTAAATCTTGATAGTCTGCAAATTTCCTTCCAGTACCATAAAGAATATCACAATAAATTAAGTCAATCGTGTTGTCTTTAATTTCCGCCATCAATTCTAAATTGTCGCAAATTCTAAGGTCTAAAAAATTTCCTCCCCCTATTTTTTCTTTTACTTTCATTTGTTCATTTATTTAAGTTTCTACTAATTTTACCGCCCAGCATATAACACGTTGTATATGTCAGTTTTGCCAATTGGCAGTATCGCTTTGAATGGAAGTAGGTGCATGGCAAAACCGAACACATACAACCATACGTTACCGCCAATTAAATAGAACATCGTGTTCGTGAATAAACTGGTCAGCGCAATTGTTTAATACGTTTTCTGTCTTGTTTTTATACGCTTGATTTTTGCCAAATATTTCATCAATAACATATTCTCTTGCAATATCTCGTGATGAAAACACTTCTGCAACTTCTGAGCCCCCAAAACCGTTTTCCTGATAAACAACATATACTTTCATTTTTTGTCAATTTTATTGTGATACTTTTCGCTGTTATTTAAAAACACGTCAATGAACCAATGTGTTACATCATTTAACACCGCACTCCATCGCCACTGTTCAAAATGATTCTTAGAACTCAACCATGCCCCCTCTGCCACGCCTCCACTATGACTATAAATCAATACGCATTGTCCACTTTCTGGCATTCTGTCCTTTATGTCAATCCACTCTTCCTCGCTCGGCATCTTCTCCGCTATCCGCTTCTCCACCTCCTGATTGATGAGATATTCAAGTTGTTCTGAAAATTGTTTGTGATATTCTTCACTGACTTTCCATCCCGTTCTCTCATCCCATTCAGAAGCCCAAGTATTAATAAATTTGGCTTTTGTTATCTCTTTCATCTCTTGTTAGTTTTGAACTTCAATTTCTTCAACCCTCCAATCTTCATGTTCACCAAAGGGACTTGTGTAATAATCATCAGGTCTGTTATAAATGTCCCAATGCTCCTTTTCTTTTTCCGCTTTATGAAAAGCCATTGCCATTTCTGCACCCTTTCGTGTTTTATGAAGGCTCATTGTTGCATAAGCACTTTCATAAATGCAGGAATTATATAAAAAGGCATAAACCTTCATCTCTCGTTTGTTTTTATTGTTCACCTTTAGTGCACATATAACCCAGTTAGCCACAATTTCCACATCCGCAATCGTAGCCCATGATTTCTATATCTTCAGGATTAAGTTTATCTGGATATAAATTAATAAAGCACTCTAAGCATAAAGCTGTATTGTGCCATCGTTTTGGTATTTTAACCCAATCTTCATCTTTACAACTCCAGATAACATGTTGGTCTCTGCCGCAATATCTACAGCTTTGTTTGTCTCTAAGTCTTAATTTTGTTAGTAAAAACTTTTTCAATCCTACACGTAAGTAGTCTAATGTCCTAAAGTACCATGCGTAATCAAAAAGATAACTTCGCTTACCACAGCTAATAAAACTGTGGCTAACACCGCATAAAACCAATAAAGGTTTTAGTGGGTTGCGAAGGGTTATAATTCTATTTAATGTTTTCATATATTGATAATTAAGTGTTTCAAATTCCTTTACTGGTCTTATGCCCACCGTTATCGTCCACTTCGCAGCCGCTAACACTCGTTCTCCTTCCAGTAGGCAAATAGTTCATCAATGGTTTGAAGTTTTCGCCCTTCAACATGAATGTTATCGTTGAGGATATATTCCTCGTTTAGTTCGCCAAAAAATATCTCCTGATCTTTTATGAGCCACTCAATAAATTCAAGTGGATAACCCGCATCTTCTTTCGCCACATAGTGTTCGCTGATGAGGGCGGTGAGGTCGGAAACATAAGACCGCATAGTGATGGGATGTTTTTTCCCCATCCATCTCTCCACCAACTCCCTTGCCGCTGCTGCTGATTTATCTGTCATGGCTCAATGTATTTTTCTGTTTCGTATCCTTTTAATTCCCTTGCTATCGTAAGGATTAACCTCTAACGGATTAGGTCTGTCTTTGAATTGAGCCTTATATTGCTCCATCCTCTCCTCCACCATCTTCTCTGCAAGTCGCTGGGCGTGGAGGGTGGCAAACTCGGTCATGGCGGCAATAGCACTATTTTCGTGTACAAACGAAGGATATTCTATACTGTGAGGATATTTATCAAGTATCTCCTCCGCACCCTCGGCTGTCGGCTGCTGCTTTTGAGATGCAGCAAACGCATTCATCAACCTTATAACCTCATGTACCGGAATAAATGATCCATCATGTTCACATCCTTTCAGGAACTCCTCTGCTGTTGCACCCTCTCCGCAAAAAGGACAAGGCTTTGCCTGTTCAAATTGTTCTGTTGTCATATCGTTCCACAATTTTTACGTTCTATATCATTGCTATCAAGTTCAGTCCAGTATATTTCGTAAGCAACTGTCATATCCTCCAATATTTCAAAGGAGTGATATTCATTTGGTTGAATAACTATGCTTTGCCCTGTTTCTAATACGGTTTCATCAGTAAGAGGGTATTCGTTCTTCTGTATTAAAATTTTAATTTTTCCTCGTTCTATAAAGAACATGGATAGCTTTGCCGTGTGGCGATGTAAGGAACTTTTGCCCCCTTCCCAACCAAATATACGATGTACCTCTACGTTATTCTTGGAGAATATCTTACTTGTGTACCCCCAAATCTTTCCGTTCTTATCCATTTGTTATCCTTTTTGTATTGTCATAAGTAATTCTCTTCTTCCTTCAAATCGAGCCTCATATGTCTGATCTAAATAAGCAGCAAACGCACCTGATCCTACAAGTTCCGCAAGAAAGACTTCTCCACAAAATTTTATGTTATCCTTTGCCATTAGGCATTTCAATACATTACCTTTATTAAATACTTGTACTGGATCTACCTTCCATACAATATTATGCGCAGATACAGACCAAGAAGGAGGTGCTTTTCTATAATGCTCTTCATCCGGATAATATCGGCATTGCATATCTACTCTGAAGTCTGTGCTTGCTGCAATGAGCTGCTGTTCTTTTTCATCATAGATATATAATACATCTATTGATTCAGGATCGACCTTAATAGTATGCTCAATTGGACCTGTATAAGTCTTACCAATAGCATCTACTGGTGGGATAGGTTCCTCTGGCAGAGCATCAATTTGTTTTAATACCACTGCTGGAACTGCCGCTACGGCGGCTGCTCCAAATATTCCTTTAAGAAAATCTCTTCTTCTCATGTTGCTATTACTTTTGATTTCCCTTTCTTAATACTTACTTCAAATACTTTATCAGCATAAGAGGCCAATGTACTCTCATGCGTAACGATAATAAACTGAACACCTAACCGCTGACTGATTTCTTTTATCATACGTGATGCCTTTTCTTGATTATCTACACTCAAAAATCGTAAAGGCTCATCCAAGATTATAGTTGCACGTGTTCTTGGATGGGCCATTGACCAAGAGGCTATCCTTAAGGCGAATGCAGCCACGTCCACTGCTCCGCCACCACTTGCTGTGAGCGGATCCATCTCACTATCCTCTCTTACGAATTTCAAATCACATTCCGTTTTATTCCTACGCTGTACAAACTCTACCTTCAGTTGGTAGGGTTCATTAAAGACACTCTCAAGGGCAAGAGATGTGATGTCCGAGATGTGGAATTGTAACTGCTGTTGCGTTTTCAATCCTACTTCCCGTACAACTTCTCGGGCAAGTTCATGACGGTGTAAGGTGCGGTTAGTTTGTTTCAATTCCAATTCTTTCTCTTCAATGCCTTTTTCAATTTGGAGGCGTTTCCCTTTCTGTTTGTCTAACCGGCTCCGCAAAGACTTGGTATCCATCATTCCTCGGGGTATTTTTCATCAAGTTCTTCGATGCTTGATTCAATATTTGTTTCAAGCGTTTTAATGTCTTCCTCCATTTTAGTAAGCTTTTTCTTGGCAGCCTCAATAGAAGTGGCACCCCATTGTTCTTTCAACTGCCGCATCAGGGCTGTCTTTTGCCCTTTAAGCTCTGCTAACTCATTCTTGGCTTCAGTGATCTTTTCTTTCAGATCAAGTAATTCTTTTTCTGTCATTTTATAGGGTTCTTTTTTAAGATGACTATTGCTGTTTCATACTGTTTAATTAAGGCGTCAAGGTTTTTCTTATGTCCGACGTGTTGTACAACTGAAATGGTTCCCATTTGACAGCACTTTGTGGAAGATTGTAATGCCCCCTTTCCACACGTCTAATTGCTTCTGAAGGCATTCAATTGGTGTCATCCTACAGGCCTCCCCCCTACGAATTTTGAAAACTCCCGAGCTTCCTCTTTCGTAATGAAGCCAGCCTTGTAAAGTTGGGATGCATGAAACGGACGGTCATCCGGGCTACAATAACGCAGTAGAATAATTGGATCCATTTGTTCAATTACGGAACCTAGATTTTTGTGCACGGCATGCACGGCTCTTTTTAATGCTTTCAACTGACTCATAATTCTTTGTCTTTGGTTAGTAATGCTTTGAAATATGCTATTGTTAATTTCAATCCCGTCTCAAGTGTAACCTGTGGTTCCCAATCCAACACGGCCTTTGCCAATTCTATGTTTGGGCATCTTTGTTTTGGATCATCAGTAGGTAAATCTTTGTAAACAATGACAGCCTTTACCCCTGTCAATCGGGTAACGCTTTCTGCAAGTTCTTTCATTGTAAACTCACCGGGGTTCCCGAGGTTGAGTGGGCCAGTAAAGAAATCAGGTTGTTGCATAAAACGAATAAAAGCCTCAATCAAGTCATCAACAAATTGGAAGCTTCGTGTTTGACTACCATCCCCGTAGATTGTGAGTGGAAGCCCTTTCAAGGCTTGTACAATGAAATTACTTATAACCCTACCATCATCTTTTCTCATCCTAGGGCCGTAGGTATTGAAAATTCTTGCTATCTTTACCGGGGTTCCGTATTGCCGATGATAGTCCATACAAAGTGTTTCAGCACACCGCTTTCCTTCATCATAACAAGAACGGAGCCCTACCGGGTTTACATTGCCCCAATACCACTCTGGCTGCGGATGCTCTTCTGGATCCCCATACACTTCGCTCGTAGAGGCCTGCAGGATTGGGATGTTAAGCCTACGGGCAAGGTCGAGTGCATTTATCGTCCCCATTACATTGGTACAGATCGTTTGTACAGGATCTTTTTGATAATGCACGGGGGAGGCCGGACAGGCCAAGTTGTAAATTTGATCCACTTCTACGGAGTACGGTTGTGTAACATCCCAACGTATAAACTCAAAGTTGGTGTCGTTTAACAAATGGTTGATGTTACGCTTATCTCCCGAGAACAGGTTGTCCATACAAATGACTTGGTTTCCCAAGCTTAGAAGTGTCGAGCAGAGGTGGCTTCCTATGAAACCGGCCCCTCCTGTTACAAGTATTCTTTTCATTTCTGATATGGATTAAAGAACACTTTAACTTCTGCCTTTTTCCTTGCCGGATCTTCTATATACATAATATCAAATCCTTCATGTAAGTTTGAGTCTTTTAACTTCTTTAGATTTTCATCTAAGAAATCCTTCTCTTCCTGAGTGTCTCTTGGTGGGATAAAAATTACAACTACTGATTTCATATTTCTATTGCTTTATAAATGATGTCCATTACTTTTGGATTAATTCGATTTGCTTTACTAAAAGCCTCAAGATTCTCCTCAAAGGATAATGAGGTTTCCCAGCCTTCTCCTAATCTACTGATAAAAGCATCTATCCGGGCGTTTCTCTCCTCAGTAACCTCTATATGTGCTCGGCTTATAGAACCCTCGGAAAAGGGAAGGAAATGAGGTTCTACGGTATTCGTTTCCCCGTACCAAAGATAGACTCTTGGGCGGAAATCTATTTGGTCGGCATGTTGACGTGTTATGCCCCCGGGATTAACAAGTATTCTTCCTTCATGGTGTTCTACAAAGGGTAAATGATTGTGTCCTGTTACAATCAAATCATACTGAGGATACTTACGCAACAGAGCTCCAGCCATTGGGTCAGTTATTCCTGGCCAGGGTTTCTTCCCTTGGTAGGTCATCACGTGCCATACAAGTATTATTCTTTCATGTGCTGCAAGTAATCCATCCGCCTCTTCCGCAGGGCCATCCTCTTCAGGCTTCTGTCCCCAATGAACACCACCCATGACATTTAACTTACCAGCCTCTTTCAATACATTGATGCCACACTTGTTTGCCAAGTCAAGGTTGTGTTGGGGAAGATCATGATTTCCGTAAATGGTAAAGAACTTGTTTGGTAAGTGTTTCAATGCCATTGACAGTAACCAAGGAGAAGGTTTCCAATGATTAAATAAATCGCCGGTGTGTACAATAGGACAATCATACTGCCGTTGGAGTTTCATTATATCCTCGACAGCATTCCATTGTTCTTCCTGGAAGTCACCGACGAAAGCCGTGGGGGTATCTTCCCGTAGATGCCAGTCTGCCGTCAAGATTAAGTCTGGGGCTCTCCTATTTTTTGTTCTTTGCATTTTCTTTTGCCATATATTTTTGACATTCTTTCCAGGTTCCACGGAACCAAACAATTAATTCATCACGGTCTGTTACTTCGTATGTGTGGCCGTAGGCGTGTCTTATTTTCATTTCTTTAATATAGTATCACATAATGGACAAATGTCTGGCATCTCTTTATGGAACTTTGTTTCTAATTTCGTAACATTGTTTCCAGTGGTTACAATATCATCATCAACAAGATTTACTTGATTTAGCAGGTATTGTAATTGAGATTTCGTTTTCTTTAACTCACGCAATTGTTTGTACTTATCAAGTAAGGATAGTACTAAAGGTTCAAGTGGCAATAACTCATTGGCGGTTGTTTCTTTTCCTTCAAGCCCTTCCAAGTCATCAATTATAGCGTGTAATTCATCCGCTTGAGTTTGTAATTGATCCTGTTGTGTAATGTTATCCAAAGTGGAAGTGACTAATCCTTCAAGCTCAAGTAACGGAGTTAACGTTTCAATCTCTTCCTCAAGGTCTGCATACTGGGTGATGACCTTTTTCAACGTGTCACGTTTCCCCCGCATGGAAGTAAGTCTAGATTCCATTTGTTCAAGGACCTCAATTTCAATCTCAAACTTTTCAAGGTTTTCAAATTGAGGTAACTTCGCTTTCTCAGTTGCTATGTCCGTTTCTAAATGGCTGACATCACTTTTCAATCCACGTATCCATCCGTTAATGGCAGAAGTTGCCGAGTCAATACGGTCAAGTCGGGCAACCTTGTTAAAGTGTGTTGCTACGGCTCCCGGGGTGTCTGATAACAGGAAAGTGGCATCATGTTGGTTTTGTAAATTGATTTCACTGATGTTAAGAACCCCTTGGATCTCTGCCGGTACTGAAGTACCAATAGCCTTAAATTCAATGTCTTCCTGTCCCTTGAGACGTAGAGTGTATTTATCAATCTTATCCTTACTCCGAGTAATGACACCTTCTTCTGTCTCCAACTGTACATTTGTAGCACCGCCCCATCGTGATCGTAAAGCGTCCCCAGAAGGTCTATTCCAAATAAGCCAACGCAAAGCTCTGATAATAGCCGTTTTTCCTCCATCCGTCGTACCAACGATGACATTAACTCCTTCATGAAAGTTGAGTACGGTTTTTGCATGGCTTTGGAAATTTTGTATTGATACTGATTTAAACATGTTACAAATGTATTTGATCTTCAGGATACGTTGCTACACCTATTCCAGTTATATCCACTAAATATTCCCAATGAAATTTGGTTACATTTATTAAAGAAAAATCTGTCTTTACAAATTTTGCTTCAAGTATTTTCACCGGATGTTCTTTTCCAAATAAAGGCATATATCCGGTATCTCCGTACTTATACTTTGGAGTATTTTCTGCTTTCCAAATAAATTCATTTACTTGGTCTTTTAATCTACGAACTTCACCATCAAGTTCGTTAACTTTGTTTTCAAGATATTCAATTTTATTCATTTTGCTTCATTTACATCGGGTGATACCGGTTTTGAAAACATTACCACTTCCTGTCCTTTTGGGAATTGATCCCACTTAGGTACAAGAGCCTTATGATCGAACTCAACCGTCCTGAAATGCATCTTATACTTTACAGGGAACATCTGCTCAAGCCACTTTGGGAAGAGTTGCAATTTTAAATGCTCCCACCAATTCTTTGGGAATTCATACCCAACGTCATACTTCTGTATGTTTGACTGGCCGAGTATCTTCATAGTCACCTCAAAGACCGCCTCATTTACTATAGACGTTGCCAGTGACCGTACATCAATTGAGCGGAATGAATAACGACCAAAAGTTTTGCGTAGATGTACACGCATTTCATCCAAAACGATTTTGGTTACAACGTGTTCTTTGTATTCTTTTCCAGTGCTCATTGTTTCATCATTTTTAACATTGGGGATTGTTGATTCGCCACATAATGTACGGCAAGGGCGTCAGCGACAGCCTCATCAATATATTTTGTGCCAGTCAAAAAAGAATGCCCATATAGTTTTCCAATAGCAACAATAGTCTCAGTCTTCGTCGCTGATTTCTTTCCAAGCAATTCCTTTTTAGAATCTTGTTCAGAATAATATTCAATTGGAAGAGATAGTAAGTCAGCCATTGTTTGTACAATACCTTGGACAATACCAATCATTACGGCTGCGTTTGCGTTTTGACTACCATGTGGGGCTTCTGTCAAAATACAGTGCACATTGTACTTTTTAATGATAGCCAACAATTTTCTAACAATTTCAGAAGTACGACGGGCTCGGTCATCTGATACCCGTGTGCGGAGTTTCTTGTGTTCTGGTTCAGTCTTGATACACCCGGTAGCAATTACTTTACCTTTCACATCTAATACGGCCCAACCCCAGGCAGTGAAGCTTGGGTCATTAGTTAGAATAGTAGGTTCTTGAAAAGTGCATTCGCCTGTTTCAAAATTAAGACTGGTCAGTCTTCGGCCTGTGTGTTTGGTCCTTTCCATTATCTGCGAGGTCTACGATTTGATTTAAACTGTAATTCTATCTTGTTCCAAAGTAAAATGACTTCCTGCCTTAAACGTTCTGTCAAGTTCTCCTCCTCAATAATGGCAATAGACTTGTCCATTGACATATCCAACGAACGGTCACCAAGAATGTATGTCTTACTTTTACCATACGTTTTCAAAAACTGTAGGTTCTGCCGTATGTCATCAATCCCATAATCAAATATGATTGTCAACGGTGCTTTTCTGTACGGACGGTCAATAGAACTCTTGAAGACTTCTATTTCTACTTCAACGCCGACCACACGTGAAATCTCCTTTCCTCGGAAAGTGACTTCTTTAACAATCTTTTTCAAGACGTTTGTTTTCAAGCGAAGACTGGAGTAGAAGCCGACAGATTCCCCGCCGGGTGTCGTGTACTTAGGTGACCATTGTCCCCCGTCCACGTTGATTCGGACCTGGTTACTACATACCATGAGGAAGTTGTTTTGCGCCAGGATACGGCAGGTTTTTCGCAGTTCCTCACTGAATTCTTTGGCACGTCTCATCCCCATCTTATCCCCGTCATCTTTCCCCATCTCCATATCAGTGGATAAAGCAGCCAATGAGTCCGCCATGATACCATGTATCTTTCCCTTTTGCGGAGGCTTCCATTCTCGAACCGTTTTGAAAACTTCTGGTACGGTGTCAGGTCGGTAATAATCCCCGTCCTCAAGTTTCATACCAAACATTTTGGAGAATGTAGGATTGATACGGGCCTCAGGATCATGGAACTTTACAAGACCCCCCTTCTCTTGTATGCACCCAGCAATTGAACTAAGCAGTACTGTTTTTCCTGAACCACTTGGCCCAAATATCTCTACCAGAATCCCTGCTGGTAAACCACCCCCACGAACTCTCCCTCCAGATATTGCTAAGTCAAGAAGAGTTGAACCTGTGCTAACGGTGTTGTAGAAATTTCCGTCATACTCAGTAAATACCTCTTCTTTATCCGACGCTATCTTGTTTTTCATTTGGCGGCTGATTGGGCCGGTTGGTCTTTTCGTTCGTTCCATCATTTAATGAGTTTAATGATTATTTCAGTCACTTGCCGTTCTTCCAAACCTTTTTTCAAAAGCTCAGATTTTAATCTTGTTTTGAATTCATCAAAATTAGATCTTGGCTTCTTCAGTTTTAACTCTTTCCACTCCTTATTTATTCGTTCGAAGAGTTCTTTTGTCAGTTCCTTCTCTGACATACTGGAATCAGTTTGTTCCATCCATTGCTCAATTAGCATTAAGAACAATTCTGCTTTGGTTATTCCTTTCGCCAGTGTGTAGAGAGTTAAATAATTATGAACCCGGGGGGTTACTTGAACCCCCACGAGTTTATAATCATCACGCTTGCTTTTTACACCTAAGATTGGCATAGTCTGTTATTCGTTTGCGTCAGCACAGGCATCATACATTTTACAGGTTTCACATTTGTCGTACTTCTCAAAGTCAACGCCAAACCTGTACCCATGTGGACAGGTGTCTTTGCCTTTCGCAGTTGTTTTCTTCCCTGGCTTTTCTTCTTCCTCCTCTTCAGGTTCTGTTTTTCTTGCCAGTTTACCTATAGGTTTACGAGTGAAAGTTTTCTTGGCAGCTGGTTTTTCTTCCTCCTCTTCCTCTTCCTCTTCTTCAGTTGGTTTGGTTTTACGTTTACTTGAATTCAACGTACCCCCGTCTTCTTCATGTTCCATCTCCCAGAACTTGGCCTCAAGTTCTTCGAAAGAAAGCATTATAAGCATCTCATCAAGTGCTGGAACATCTTCAAGGATAGATTCATCATACTGTTGATCCCTCTCAACAAAGTCAATTCTGGAAGCCTCGGCAAACGGTTGGCTATTACCGATTGTCTGGCTTTCAAAACGGATTTTGACACTGTACCCTTCTTCCAGATCGGCGAAGTTTTTGTATTCTGGGTTCTCCTTTGCTTCCTTGAGCAGAAGTTCAGTGAACAGGTACTTACTGATGTCAAAGATACAAATCTGATCTTTCAGTTTCCTGTCATCAAGTGGGACAACAACAAACAGGTTCCTTTCAGAGGGTTTTAATGCTCTTGTCTCTTCCTGCGGAGCCTGTGCCTTTATCCTCTTGGCACGGTACTCACATATTGGGCACCTCTGCTTGATAGAGGTGGGACAAACGACAGTGTCATTTGAGGCACCAATGTTTCTGTGTACGAAATAGGGGAGTCTCCACCACAGATCTCCTTTGGCAGCACCTTCTGGGTGGTGATCAGACGTAACTTCATAAGGAATTATGTCAAGGGTAACTTTACATCCCTTTGCATCTGGTGAGTACACACTGATACCCTTCGGTAGTTGCAGGTACCCGTATGTTGCACCTGATCTTTCACTTTTTTGGATAGCATCATCGATAGCTTCCGCAAAATTAGTTTTTCTCTTCTTCTGTACCATTTTGTTTGTGTTTCATTTTTTGTTTATATTTCTTGTAAAGGTAATCATCAATCTCATGGAGTATGCCTTTCATTCCTATCCTTGATAGGACATAAACGGCAAGTACGCCAAGAGCTCCATATAGTATTACTTCCCACATGGCTTATTTCTTCCGTGATAGCCCTCTGCCGATTTCACCACTTACGGCCTTTTCCCTGGCAGCTCTTTGTTCAGCCAAATCTCTCGGAACAGATGGGCCGGCAAAGTACTGCTGTCCATGTAATCGAACCAAGTTTTCCAAAGCGGCCTTTCTGGTAAAGCTAAATTCGTTCTTTGCCACCTCTGCCATGTCAAGTTCGTATTGGGCTTGCACCCAGGCTTCCTTTGCCTCCTTGTGCCGCTTATGATTACGGTAGTAGGCTTCTATGTCAGCCGCATTGGGTTTTTCTTTATTGCAGCATTTGACAGGGTCTAAGTTTGCTTCCGCAATCAATTCGGCTCGGATAACCTTTATACGCTCTTCAGCCTTGGTCAATTCTCTTTTACGAATCGCCCAATGTCGACCATACCGCAAGGCAAGACTTGCCTGTTCCAACCACTCTACATCGAGAGCAGTATCATCAATTCTTATGTCACTTTCGTAGTCCATCTATCAATTTTTAGTTACTGCATAACAAGCGTAAACAAGTTGTGGAAAACCACTATCGTAAAACGGTGTTAAGAATTCTTCCAAAACCCGTCCTGCCCGTACCATGTCTGACTTCAACAAAACAGATTGGCAGTATCCAAGAACAACGCGACGGATGCTCTCCGCTTCCTGATCCTTTAAGCCAACCAATATCTTGTTAACTTCCCCCCAGGGTTTCTTATTTAACAGGGCACGACAGAGTTCAATTGACTGTGATTGTTCAGCGGCACTCTGTTGTGCTACCTCTATCCGTTTGTCCTCGGGAACACTAAGCACACGTTCGAGAATTTGCAGGGCATTCCGGGGATGTCCGAGACTATCACGTGTTATAACGTCGTACACCTCCTTTGAGACTGTTGCTCCCTCCTTCGCGACTACACGGCGCAATAATTTGAACATCTGAGATTCGTCCAAAACCTTTACCTGTAACTGTACACACCGACCTTTTATGGTTGGTAGAAGTTTCTGTGGGTCAGTTGTACATAGTACGAAGTAGACATGTGATGGAGTATCCTCAAGAATCTTAAGCAATGCATTCTGGGCATCGTTTGTCATCTTGTGGCACTCATCAATTATCCATACACGGCAGTCTGATTCCATTGCCATGTACTCGCTCGTACGACGTATCTCACGGATGGTATCAATACCACGGAAGTCAGCTGAGTCTACTTCCTTTAGATCGGATCCGCTGGAGTTAAGTTTACGGGCAATGATTCTTGCGATAGTTGTCTTGCCACAACCCGTTGGGCCATGGAGAAGAAAGGAATGTGGGCAAGAGTCAGTATTGCCCAGCATTCCTTCAAGAGAGGCAATCACTTCGTCATTGCCACGCATTTGGGTTAGGTCGGTTGGTCTGTATTTCAAATATAAGCTCATCCTGTTGGGGTTTAAAACATATTATACGAAAAATCATTTAATTTTGTATTCATCCTTTTCCGCCCAGCTTCCGTCAACTGGGCAAAGTTCTATTTCTACTTCAAGTGGCACAATAATCCAAGGCCAATGTGCCGGGAGGTCTTCACAGGTAACACGATGTACAACTTTCACAACATACTCTAATTCGTCAGGGTGTACATCAAGTATCATACTGTCATGTATCTGTCCTACAAGTCGTGTCCTCCAATTCTCTTCCTGAGATATCCTGTCAATCTCCGTAAAGGCCCAAAGTAGGCAATGAAAGGCAGCACCTTGTACAGGATAGTTGATGCAGTCATTCTTCCCCATAACACCGTGGCAGCGGAAGCCTGTGTACATATCAATATATCCATACTTTTGATATGTTTTCCACCAACGATCTTTCCATGCGGCATAGTCAGCAAAACGGACACCCCAGAAGTCTGACTCAATCTTTTTCACATGGTTGATAAAGGTATCAAGAGATTTGATTCCCTTTTCAATAAAGTGATCTGACAAATGGGCTCCGTCAATTTCTATTCCTTGTCCAGGTTTCCATTTGGTAGGAGGCAACTTACCCCAATTGCAAGCCATGTACGTAGCACAGTTCTTGTAATAGTCACCGTAGAATTCCGGGAAAACAAAACCATTCTTTGCCGCTTGTCTCAGTACCTTGTGGGCTGGATTAGATTTGTCAAACGAATCTAACATAAAGATTTGGACGGCCATATCTCTATGCATATCCCCTTGCGTAATGTCATATATCAATTGTTGATCATGGTTGTAACATGCCGCTATTCTTACCTCAAGTTGACTGTAATCAACTTCCATTAACTGATGTCCTGGACGGGGGTACAATGCTTTGCGAACAATCTGCATAGATTCCTCATCCCGTTTTGGTATGTTTTGAAAGTTAGGGTGGTCGGAGCTTGAGCGAAACGTACGAACAAGATGTAAGTTGAAGAACGGATGTATGTATCCTTTTACCTGTTCTCTTGAAAAGGCTTCAAGGTATGTGTCCCGTACCTTTTTCAACTTACGCATGTCTAACAGTATGTCTAACTCAGGTATGTTTAACTGGCGTAAGGTTTCCTCATCGGTAGAACCTTGTCCAGACTCCGTTTCCTTTTCAACTTCCAACTTCTTTGTCTTGTACAGGAAGTGGGCAAGTTGTGCGTTGGAGTTGATGTTTACCCTGCCACCTCGAGAATGTTCCCAATGCCGATAGAAATCTGAGGCCTTAAACTTCCGTTCAAGCCTGTTTATTTTGGAAGTTAGATTGGCTTTACGTTGTTCAAGGTACTCTAAGTCAACACGAAGCCCTTGTTGTTCGGCTCTAGCAATGGCAAGAATACCATTATGCATCAAACGGTACGCGGCTTCACTATGTGGGCTGGTATCCATTCTTTAAATCGTTTTTCAAATGTTCGTACTATTTCATCTGCTTTGTTACAAAACACAGGATCACTCATTTCCTTACGGGCTCTAATAAGTTTGAGCTCATGCACGATGTTATTGTAATTCTCCTCGGTGATCCCACATTTGTTTACATAATCCCCGAACATGCACAACCTGGCATAGATAGGGCTTCCGTACACTTTATGCACTCTTTTAGCTTCGTTCTTCCCATGCCACCACAGGACAACTATGGTAAAAAGAAACAAGCCAATTAAGACTACAACCTCTAAAGGTTTCATTGTTGGTAATGCTTCCATGATTAGAAAGGTAATAAGATTTGACTTTGTTGTAACATTGCTAACCGATATTCATATATCGTATCGAGGGCACAATACGTTAGGAGTTTTTCAGTTCCCCCTGGTACTGTAAGAAGTTCAAGTACACGATTAAGTCCATTGCCATCACTATTATCAACGGCATGTAAATATGGAGAGATCTCACTTGCGTAATCAACGACACCAAGTTGTACGTAGGTTTGAAACTTAAGACTTGTTATCCCTGGACGGTTGTCAAGAATGTGTGCGGCTTGCATACTATCCCAATACCAGTTGACGACGGGTTGTCTTAATCGTACGACACTCCAAGTATCCTCAAATTTCATGTTGTGTGCCATCTTTCCTACTTTGGGATTGGCTAACAAGTCAAGGAACGGTTGTCGTTCGGCCTTTGTTTCTGGCATCAAAAACGCATACGTATGATCTGGGGAATCAGCAACTGCCGCACAAACGACACGATGCCCTGCGGCATGTGGCTTAAGACCCGTTGTCTCATAGTCGATCGCAACAGGACCTTTTATACGTTTCAATACGGATAAGTCTTCAATTATCTCAATCTCCGGCTCATTGTATTTCGGCAGAGCACCAAGTGCAAAGGCCTGTTTCAAATCCCTTTTCCATATGGCTTGTACGTCAGGTTGTTCTGAGACTCGTTCAATGTAACTCGGATGAAATGTAGGACAGAGCCAAGCATTAAAATCTAAATCAGGTATTGTAAACCCCCGCCACTTACTTATCGTCCCCAGATCTTTCATCCAACGATGTCCTATTATGCTGTATAGTGCCGTATTTCCGAGGATAATAATTTTATGTGGGCAATACTCCTCTATTGTCCGAAGTATTGACCTACGGCAGCATTCCGCCTCAAAATTAGAAGGTGGGCGGTTAGTTCCCTTAAGATCTACAGGCCTACATAAAACCGCGTTGATGTTAACACAATCTTCAAACAAATCAATACCTAATGAAGAGTATGTTTTTTGGAGAAGCTTGCCAACTTTACCCTGCCAGGGTTTTCCTGTACGATCCTCTGCCTCTCCCGGAGCCTCACCTATGTTCAGTATCTTCTTTTTGAAATTACCGAAAGGTTTCATTTGTGGGGATTCACAGGTTCGGTGTAGGCCGCAAGTTACACAGGTGCCAACCTTACCCGCCGGTCGTGTAATTGACTCGACCTCTTTCTTTGTGAAGAACCCCTCTATCATTTGTTGTTCTTAAGAGCTTTCAGAATACCAACGTACACCCAGCCACTACCTGCGAACTTTATACGGTTACTTGTTAGTTCACAGGCTTGAGTTTCTTTCAGAATATCCTTCAACAGATATGGAGTAATGACAAAGGCTATTTTCTTTCCTTCATACTTTTCCATCTCTAATGTTTCCACGAAGCGACCTGTATCCGAAGTGGCTTCCATTGTGAGGCCTTCATCGTCTACCGTTATGTGTATTTCTTCTTCCAACATGCGTTCACGTTTGGAGAACACCATGGCACGGGCAAGTGTCTCATCAAGCCCCTCCGGCAGGATAACCCTTGTACCGGATACCTGTAAGTGTTGATCCATTGCTGGATACTTGTCTTCGGCAAACAAACGACATGAAATTATTGTACCCCCTTGACAACGAAAATGGGCCCAACCTTGTCCCAATGCAATTCGTGTAGGTGCCAACTTAACCATCTCCACAACCGAAGCGGCAGGGATAAGTAAAGTAGGAATGGATAGTTCAGTTGATAATGTATAACGTGTGATACGGTAGCCGTCTGATGCCTCAACGAAACCGTCCTTGTTTATGTGTACACAGGTGAGAAGTGGTTGACTCATGTTTGTTCCGCTTGAAGTCATTACGAAACGGCAGGCATCAATAAACCCCTCAGGTAGTTTCTCCCACTTGCCTTTCTCTCCGAGTTGTTCTTCAAGGGGTAGTTTGATTTCACTTTGTAAGGTGAAGTTTGCCTTTGCTCGTCCAGCTGACAGCACAACTTCGGCATCGTTAATTTCAAGATCAATTTCTTTTTGTGACACCTTGCCAAGAAACTTGTACAGGTTCTCTGCTGAGATGGCCCCTGTCAAATTGAGGAAGTCCACAGGATGAGAAATACTGATCTCATCATTGTAAGTGACTACCTTTCCGTTTACAAAGGCAAAAGAAGTTGATTGCTCTATCAAATCTCTGTTTGCCAAACCTGGCTTAACAATTTCAAGAGCTGTTTTTAGATCATCCTTTACTATTTTCATTCTTCATATGGTTTAATAAGGTTTCTTTTAACTTGGATACAGGAAGTAATGTACCATCCAGGTATTCCGGTGCAACATACATGCGGTTTACTTTCTTGTCTTTGTGTCGATAAGATGTGTGCCAATATTTTGTGGGGATATCTCCGTACTTGAAAAATACAAACCAACCAGTTCGTACGAATAAAAGAACACATACCCCCTCTCCTCCTAATTTTTCTAAGGCATACTTGACACGATCCTTTTCAGCCGTGGCTTTAACGATTGATGAGGGCATATCATAACGAACATGCCCTTGTATCTGTTTAACGTAATCAACAACAGACATTTGACATTTAACAGGAACCGCCGTATATTCTTTTGAGGTGATCCATTGTGTATTACCAACTATTTGGCTTTCTTTCGTTGGAACTTCCTTTACAGGAGTCAATACGAAACCAGCCTCTTCCAATATTGGACGTAGGAATAACTCAATATCTTGTAGGTTTTTATCCCCACCAAAGACATGTTCTTTTTCAGGTAACGGAAATAACGTATCCATTATTTTCTGTATTTTGCTACCGCTTTGGCAATGTTCTCACTCCAATAAGCGTAGCTGATTAAGATATCAAGTTTGGGCCGTACCTTGCCAAAGATTGCCAAGTGTGTCGTTGTTGAAACACCCATGTACATGATGGTCTTTGGACCTTGTATCATCTCTTCCTTCTTGATCAAATTTTCTACGTACGGACGTGGATACACAGGTGTCCTTCTTTGAAGACGTGTCCACATCGTTAAGTTCCACCTCATGCGTTCTTCCCAGTGATTGGCAAGTGTACGAACTTCGGTGTTAGAAGGTTTGATTATATAACCAAACTCGGGTTTCAGTTCCTTCTTCGGATTCTTCTTGTCTTTACGTGTCGGGCGTTGTTCCTGATAACGAAGTTCTCCTAATTCAAACCCACCATCTACTATCAAACCTTCGTATGCCTTTTGAGCACTCGGTGGCAGGCCAAGAAAACTTGTCTCATTACCAACGACATGTTTAGCCTGATCCGATACACGGCAGATAAACATATCAAAGTATTTAAATTCGTTATCCCGTATTATTGGCAACAGGATACTGCCCCATACGGCGGATATGACAGGAGTAAAGGAGTCAACTGAGAACCAGGGATACTTGAGCATCTGATCAATCTGTGTTAAACCAAGCCCATGTATCTTAACTTTGGGCATGCCATCTTTATCAAGGAAGAACTTCTTCCATATAACATCAAGGCCTTTTAACCGTTGTTCTGTATCCAAGTTAGCTACGGCACCGATGGCAATGTGATCAGTCTCGTCCAGGTACTTTTTCAAGTACTCTTCCTCTCCGGTTACCATGTGGTAAACAGGAATGGTGTGGGCTCCTAAGGATTTCAAGTACTTCCAATTCTCATAACTTTTCTTTGTGTCGTTGATATGGTCAAGGTTAATACAACCGTCAAACTCATGACCATGCTCAATAACGAATTGGGCATACTTATCAATGTCAATGGTGATACCTTGTCTGTATGCGGTGTAGGCACCGGAATCAATTAATACTCTTGGCGTTTTCATTCATATAGCATTATGTGAGAAACATCTTCATAGAACTGTTCAGCCTGACCTTCTGTCAATAACCGTGGTGTAGAAACCTTGTCAGCAAGTACTCCTTCAATGATTTTTACACATTCATCAATTGAGTCATATAAGTACTCATTTGGGAGTAACTCCGGGTAACTGAACGCTCTTGGTGCCACCGGTACGCATCCGTTGCGTACGGCATCTACAATTTGGTAACCGTAGGTTTCCTCTTTGGCGGTTATCAATAAAACTTTGGATTCTGCCAAGTATTGGTAATAGGCGGCCCAAGAAGCCATCACAAATGGTGTTTCAACTTTTAAACCCAATCGTCGGCACACTTCTTTTTCAAACTTCATATTTCTTTTCTGTAAACCTGGACGAGATACATTTATCAAAGTCCTGGTTTTCATTGGAAACAATAGCATTGGCAGTTCCGAAGAGAACGGTGGGTTTGGAAATGGCACGACAGCCGTATTCCCCCAACCGAGTTTTAAACGGTGGTAATGGGATGCTACGAATACAGTATCAAACAAGGCTGCTTGCCGTGTTTCAATCGGCCACTTCAATCCGCGTTCGTGTAAGAAATAATCATACCGGTTTTTGCTTGTGGCATGACAAATGGCAAAGCACTTCTTTGGTCGTTTGTGGAATAAGGCATTGGCAAACAAACCAGGATAACTTAAATCACAAAGCAAAAGGACGTCATCCGGTTTCAATACAAGATCAGCATATTGCATAATCTGCCGTGCTTCAAACTCCATAGCATTTTCCATAGGAGCAAATACACTACCGGGCATTCCGCTGGATTCAGGTAAGGAACTGAAAACAGAAGGATCAGTTACTCCAAGAGTCACTACCTTATCAAAGTATTTGGAGAACTGTTCTGGGAAGACTTTTGCCCACCATTGCTGATAACGCATCGGGGTGGGGTATTGTGGTACAAGAATTAGTCGGCTCATATTAGATTTTTATTATCCATTGTGTGTAACCTTCAAACAAGAAGTACTTATGGTCGTACTGCCACAGACTTTTCTTACTGGTGTAACAGTATTCTAAGTCGCGGCGTTTGAGTTCAGGGGTTTCAACCTCATGTAGGTATGGTACGTTCATATTTGTTGTGTAGAAAATCACTTTGTACCCGTCACGTAACATAATCACACCTACATTTCCAAGGTGTCGGTGTAGGGGGTGTATTTCATTCGTGGGGTCCGGGAAGAGGTATGTCAGCCTGTTTAACATTGGAAGACTGTCTATTGACCGTACACTGAAACCAAAACACTCACTTGAGTTTACGGCCTCTTCCATTGCCTTTTCAGAACCGAAGTACACATCTGTCACCTGCCCTGTTTTCAATAGCTCGTAACAACCAATGATTTCGTCATCAGCATGTGGGGCTATAATTACATGGTCTCTCATACCCCGGTGCTCATTTGGAGTAAACCGTAGAACTCAATACGACAGGCGGTGTGATTCATAAAGTCTCCGTGAAGAGAAGATATAAAGCACTTGTCAACATAGAACACTACGGCGACACCTTCTGATTTCTCAAAGGTGTCATTGAGGTGTTCCGTCAACGCTCCTGCCATGTTACGCAATTTCTGGATATCGTTTACCCAGCCATCAGTTTTGTTTGCCTTCATAAAGGCTACAACCACATTGTCAAGTGTGGTGAGATCATCATCGGTAATCATACCGACGTAAATAGGGAAACCCCAATGCGTGTACTTCCGTATGAGCAGGGGGCTGGCATGTTTGTCTACCAGTTTTGTAAAGGTGTCATTCTCCATAACCACTAAATATTTCGTCTTTGTTAATTTGATAAGCTTCTGCTAATTTCTCTATGGTTTCTTTTTGCATACCAAGAAGAGGGGCTTCAAGTTTGATTGGCCTACTGCCGTTTATTTGTAAGAGTTTATTCATTTGGTAAACCCACTCCTGTGAACAATCTGGGAATATGTTTTCACGATCGGCATAATTGGCTCCGTACCAGATTAAATCAATGCCTTGACTCTCTGCCAATGAAGCCGCGTATGCCGTGAATAACATATTTCGGGCGGGCACGTGCCACTGAGATACACCCTCATACCGTTTATTCTGCCCTGTCAAGGTGGAAGAACTGAGTGTAGGTATTGTAACATACACAAATTTGACAGCCCGTTTAGAACATTGATCCATGGCAAACTCTGTCTCTTTTTCATGACGTTGTCCGTAATTGAAAATAAGACAGGTTATCTCATAACCCAAGTCAAGTGCCAGGCACAATAAAACAGTACTGTCTAATCCACCACTATAGAGTAGAAGAAGTTTCTTTTTCATGTTGTTTCCTTTCTCTGATTTCAAGTAATAATCTATCAATTTCAAGATGTCGTATGCGGCCGAATCTAAAAGCCGATCCAGTCAAATAGTTAAGGACTCTCCGAACCCTGAGTGGATCGGAGAAGTCCTGTAAATATGTTCTCAATATTTGGCAGTTGGCTGCGGGTGTATGCTTCCACGTACCAAGGAACGAGCGACGTATTATCTGCCACTCAGGATCGTTTACAATTTCTTGTATTTTCATCTTCGTATGGCCTCGAACTGTATTTCGATTTTGGAGGGACGCGATACTTGAACAACTTCGAACAGATCTTCTCTGTCTAAGTACCATACACCCACTTCATCAAACCAAATGGAACGGTGTAATGTTTCATCAGGTGTGCTAAAGAGTTTGAGACAGGTGATGTCCAATGTTGAGAAGTCCCCGTGGCTTGTCCTGTCAGCCAATTCATCCAACAGTTTGATAAAGTCCGGTGTGATAATTATCAACCGACCACCCGGTTTTAAGACACTCCATATTTTGAATAAGAGTGTGGTTATCTCCGCATGAGTAAGGTGCTCAAACAAGTGTTCAGCCCGTACCTCATCCACCGATTCTGCGGCAAATAAGGAAGGCAGTTCCTGTACATCAGCCTCAATGAAATTATGCCCTTTATATTCTTCTTCCGGCAATACCATAAGGTCAATGTTGATGTAGTCAGGCAACAGTTTATTGCCACAACCAAGATTCAGTTTTTTCATTCTACTCTTCGTTTAGACCATTTTGATTTATCAATGTGTTCTCCGGCATGCGAGGTAAACACCTTCTCCCCCATGGCAGGATCTTTTTCTTTCCAATAGTGATGTATAAAAGGACAGACCCAAATACAACCAGGGCAGTCCATCGCATCAAGACGAACAGCCTCCTTCCATTCCTCTGTCTTTTCAGGCAAATCAAAAATGGTAAATTTTGGTGTTCTTGTGCCCTTACGGTAACCACAGACTCGTAGAGTACCATCGGCATCAATTGTAGGACCATCATAGGGGTTACCCTGACAATGCCAACCCATCCCTATCAATTTGGGATTGTCAACGATTGCCTGTAGGTATTCAGGGTTGTATATTAGTAAATTTGATTCCTCAAGAAGAGACTTGAAAACAGAAGTCACAACGATATAATCTTGTTCTTTAAACAAGTAATCTTTCATGTCTTCCTCCGGTGGAAAGAAATCATACTGATGATCTTTACTCCAATGGATAAGATTAATGCCAGCGAAAATGCCTAACTTTGACAGCTGCTGTACAATCAAACCAATGTAGGCAATGTTCCTGCGGTGTACCGTAATTGTACCTTGCATGTCAACTTCCGGGTGTAACTTTTTCACTCGGTAGAAGGCGTCCCAGGCATCCGCCGCTTTTTCAATTGAGGCATCCCGTACCTGACTCCTGGCTCCCATAGGATAATCAACACCACAAGATAAGTTGTCAATAACTTTATCTCCAAGTAGAATCTGCTCATTCTTACTAAACAGTTTCTTTGGTGCAGTGGTGTACATGGCATATGGCACTTTGTTTGCCTTGAATATAGGAACCAACTTTTCACCCAAGAGCCAAGGTTCGTTTCCTAAGATAAGGTTGAAAGTTACACCGATATCTTTCAATATATCAAATGCCTCAATCCACTGTTCCTCTGTCAATTCCGGTCCGGTATCCTTTCCTTCACGAATAGAACAATAGGCACAGTCTCTTGGACATCTTCGCGTCATATACGTTACGGCAAGTTTCATGGTAAAGCAATCAGTTGTAACAATTCTGCTCTAGCTGTGGCATCATCCAAGAAGCTGCCCGTCAATGACGAAGTTGTCATAGTTGACTGCTGTTTGTTTACTCCACGCATCCTCATACACATATGAGTGGCCTCAATGATACAGGCAGCACCCTCTGGTTGTAGATATTCCATTAACGCCTCAGTAACTTGTTGACCGATACGTTCCTGAATTTGTAATCTACGGGCAAAGACATCAACAAGTCGAGCCAACTTGGACAAGCCTATTACCTTCTTTCCTGGTATATAGGCAACATGAGCTTTTCCAAAAAATGGAAGCATGTGGTGTTCACACATAGAATAGAGCTCAATGTTCTTACAAATGACAATTTGACTGTACCCATTCGTGTCTACGAAGGTTGTGAACAATGATGCCACGTCCTGTTTGTAACCGGCATACAGTTCACTCCAAGACCTTACAACACGTTTGGGGGTGTCGTATAATCCCTCTCGCGAAGGATCCTCCCCCAAACGGTGTAAGATTTCTTTGAGCAGGTCTTCACTACTCAATCCCATTCTCGGTAAGTTTGAGGTTACCAAGCCAGTTCGGATCACGCTTGATCCTGTACTTGATGTGGTTGTTTACCAGTCCCTGGTTGGCAGACATCTTCAGCCCACGGGCTTTGATTTCCTTTTCAAGCTTGGGCAGGATCTCATCCCAGGCACCTCCGGCAAGTATCACCTCATCGGTGAAAGCGGCGAAAGAGCCTTCATGCTTGAACTTCGGTTTTGCATCGCCTGCGACCTTGACGTTGTTTTTCTTGGCAGGGGGTGCCGGTGGGGCTTTCTTGGCAGGTGCTTTCTTGGCAGGTAGAGCTTCCTCTTCAGGATCTTCCTCCTCTTCAGGATCTTCCTCCTCTTCAGGATCTTCCTCCTCCTCTTCCTCTTCAGGTTCTTCTTTCTCCTTCACAGGAGCCGGTTTCTTTTTACCAGTTGCCTTGGGCTTGTCTTTGTATTCTTCGATGATTTCAAGAGTTTCCTCAGTGAACTCATCATCAGGGGTAATGAGACCTGGTTCGTTAACGGTATCTTTGATGATAGCTTCCAGCTCGGGAGCCTTCATCTTATTCGTGATGACAATGTCATCCTTGTTCTCGTCAACAAGACCAAGTGTTTCAACCAGTTCTTTCGCCGCTGATCTCAGCTCTTCAATTTTACGCATAGTGTTTCAAATGTTTTAAATTAGACATAAAAGAGTGTTCGCAATATTATACGAAAAAGTTTTCTATTTCTATTTCAAATACCTATTTTCTTATCCCACAAGACAATGTGTTCACGTGTACGGAACAGTACACCTTCCCGGATTGCTAATTGAACAACCATTTCTGTATTTGCATCTACTTCAGTCTTGGTTGCCCCTTCAGGCATAAGAATAACTTGAGACCGATCAATGTATCGTGTTTTTAAAAACATTGAATCAATCTCATACCAATCCTCAGGTTTGGTAATAACAAACTTGAACCAAGAATTACGGTAACTGGCAGCGTCTACAATGACTAAAGGATTATATCGCTTCTGGTACGGATTCCCGCTGCTATCAAGTTTTGGCGAATTATTCCAACAATCAATGTACTGAGACATAACGCTGGTCGGGAATAAACTACACTCATTTTCAATTTCTGTGTAGGGTTTGAAGTGAAAACGCTTTTGAAACTGATACAAAAATTCTACCAAATGATCTTGTTGCAGTAATGGACTACCTCCGGTAAGGACAAGATGTTGTCCATTTTTTAGACTTGGTATGATTAGACTATCCGCCATCATTGAAAATAGTTCATCAAACGTGTACGGATTACCTTGTTTCCAAACTTCAGTGGTGTCACACCATACGCAATCCAATGAGCAACCTTGTAGGCGTAAGAAAGCCGAAGGGTGTCCAAGGTTTATCCCTTCTCCTTGTATGGAGTCATAAAAGAACTCAGAAACACGAAGGTAATTTTCATGCTCTGGCCTTTTTCGCTTTTCAATAGGAAAAGCCCGTATCAATTGTTTTGCTTCAATCATGGTTCGTACCGGGCTGAGGTTTTTGGTGTCTCACTTACTTCCACTGCACATACTTCGGGATGCATTGCATGAAAAATATTGAACAGATCCCAAGCCATGTTTTCAGCGGTGGGATTGTACTGTAAGAAATCATTGAGATGTTGATGATCAAACACGTCATCAATAAACTTTTTGATGTCGTCCAATTCCCGGTAATCAACGATAAAACCTGTGTCGTTAAGTTCTTCCGCACAAAGCTCCACAGTCACCACATAATTGTGGCCGTGTACCCTGCTGCACGGGTGAGTCTCAGGCCGGCAATTAAGTTGGTGGCTTGCTGAGAAATGAAATTCTTTTCTAATTTTGTACATCTTGTCCTCCTATCTTTTGGTTAGTTATTCATCCGCTGGCATAACACCTGACATGTCTATCCACATTGGTTTTTCGATTCCCTTTTCATCAACAACCCATAAACGATGATTTTCATCATCAATACGATTGACAAGGAATCGCATAGAAAACCCTTCCGGTGTCATATCAACACCAAGTTTAGCAAAGGCGTCAGGGTTGAGCTTTAATCGTTGCCGCACATAGAACTGAGATGCGTTCAGTTGCTGTTGTGTTTCCGCCTGCCGCATCTCACGAAGTTCGTCCAAGCATTCTGTCAGTAACTGCTTATTGGCCTCAGACTTTGTCGAAGCTCGTACTGACTGTAATTTGAGAATGATTTGTTCTGTACTCATATCAATTGTTTTCTGTTGCTTCCCAATTCGTGTTGAGTTTATCTTCAGTCTGTGTGTAATGTAGAGAGAACGTCTTAAAACCAAAGCCCCCGGCACGTTGCTTATCTTTCATGATGGTAAACCAAGCTTCTCCAGCGTCTGGGTTCTTCCTTGCGTGATTTGTCAATCGGAAGATATTATGGGCCATAGCCCCCATGGCCGATGCTCCCCTAAGGCCCTTTTTGCCGTCTTTACCAGAGTGGTGTAGGAGAAGGCATGCTACATCGAGCGCACGGAGATCTCTCAAGAGGGGGCTTATTTTCACGTTCCATTCGCTATTACTGTTCTCTTCCTCAAGCCCAAACAGGGTGCTAGCACTATCCAAGACAATCAACTTGTAGGTTGGGTGCTCTTTTAGCCAACGTAGAAGTTTCAATTGATTTTCACGTTTGGCAAGGTAGAACGAATCTTCTGTAGCTAACTGATACTCCGGTATTGATAAAATTTGCATACGAAAGTCACTTCGTTGCTTACCCAACCACTCAAACTGAGTAACCCTTTCTTCCATCTCTTGCTCACCTAACTCCCCGTCAACATACAAGCATCCCGTGTTATGTTTGACTTGCCAAGTACCTATATCACATTCTTCTCGATCGAACTCTTTTAGGCCAAGAAGGTACCCGATAGATATTGTCAACAACGATTTACCAGATCCGTAGTTCCCATAGATGATTGTCAACTGCCCTTCTCGTAACCAAGGTGATAAGAGCATTCGTGGTGGGTCCTTCCTGT
>Ga0116161_1000232_pt1 | contig 64841 bp, 58 predicted proteins | sample AD_JPNAS3_MetaG_FD_89877 | JGI IMG/M metagenome (GOLD analysis project Ga0116161, IMG submission 89877) | Active sludge microbial communities of municipal wastewater-treating anaerobic digesters from Japan - AD_JPNAS3_MetaG | ecosystem: Engineered > Bioreactor > Anaerobic > Digestate | place... | reverse complement strand
TTTAAAAAAGTAGAATATACTTTATATCAAATTAAAATTCCTCGCTATATTGAACAAAGTTTTAAATCAATGGAAGATGTTTTTAACACCTTTCATTCTATTCAGATTTCCCCTCCTAAATTTAAAGACCGTTATTTTAAAGGCAAAGCTCAATTATGGTTAAGTTTTGAAATTGTTGGCGATAGAGAGAACGGGGTTGCTTTTTATGTGCGAACGCCCAATGAATATAAATATTTAGTAGAATCGCAAATGTATGCTCAATATCCAGATTTGGAGTTGGATGAAGTTGATGACTATACTAATATTTTTTCCTCTTCTTTGCCTAATGATTTTTGGGATATTTGGGGAACTGATTTTGGTTTAATTAAACCATCACCTTATCCTATTTTAACCTATCCATTTTTTGAATCTTTTAAGGAAGAAAAAAATATTGATCCACTTTCTAGTTTGATGGAAATAATCAGCAAACTAAAGGCTGATGAACGAATTTGGATTCAGATTCTTTTTAAGCCGGCGGATGATAGTTGTAAAAAAGAAGGTGAAAGTATTGTTAATAAATTGATAGGTAAAAAAGAACCAAAACAACGTTCTTTTTGGGATTATTTATCAGAATTTTTAATTAATTTTATTAAGGCACCATTTGAGGCGCCTGAATGGTCAGATGGTGGAGGAAGCGAAGGTTCATCGGGAGCAGTTGGTCAATTGACGCCGGGAGAAAAGGATGTTGTTCAAGCTATTCAACATAAAATTTCTAAATTACTTTTTGATACTACTATTAGAGTTGTTTATATTGATAGAAAAGATTCTTTTTCTCGATTAAATATTGCTAGTATAATGGGATTTTTTCGTCAATTTAATACTTTAAATTTAAGTGGATTTAAGCCCGTAACTTCTTTTAAGGGAAAATGGCCATTTAAAAATCAAAAGGAAATTTGGAACAAAACACAATTTTATCAAAAATATTTAAAACGAGGGTTTAATTCTGATACTAAAATGGTTTTAAACACTGAAGAATTAGCGACAATTTTTCATTTTCCAACTAGCATTGTTAAAGCGCCTGTTTTAAGAAGAATTGAAGCAAAAAAGGGGGAACCACCAGCTAATTTGCCTATTGAAAAATAAGAATAAGGAAGAATCCCATCCACAGCAGTGAGTTTCCATAGTCATTCTGAACGTTAGTGAAGAATCCCACGCACAGCCGAAGGATCCTTCGGCTGCCTGCCGATAGGCAGGGGCCAAAGCCTGCCTGCCGAGAGGCAGGAATCCCACGTTAACTTGGCTGTCATTCTGAATGAAATGAAGAATCCCACCCACAGCAGTGATATCCGCATAATACTGAAAGTCGAGAGATCCTTCGCCTGCCTGCCGTAGGCGGGTCTTTATGATGACATTAAAAAACAGCAGTCATTCTGTGGGTAATTAGGTGTTTGACAAACTATTATTTTTTTTGTTATAATATAGATATAGAAGAAGTCCGATAGAAACGGACTTTTATTATTAAATTAAGTACAAATAAGTCGATAAAAATATATATAATTTATGTTTGATTTAAGAGATTTTTTTTCAGCTATTAATCAAATTGCTGAAGAAAAAGGTATTTCTCAAGATAAAATTTTAGAAGCAATTGAACAAGCTATTGCGGCTGCTTATAAAAAAGAGTATGCCAATAAAAGTAATATTGTACGAGCTAAAATTGATCCAGATACGGGTGAAATTAAATTTTGGCAAGTTAAAATTGTCGTAGACAAAGATATAATTAAAGAAGATGATGAGGAAGATGTATTGGAGAAAGAAGAAATTTCTCAATTAACAGCTATTGAAAAGCAAATTCAACAAAAAGAAGAAAATATTAAAAAAATTCGCTTTAATTCCGAAAGACATATTTTATTAGAAGAAGCTAAAAAAATTAAACCAGAAGCTCAAGTAGGAGATGAAATTATTTTTCCTTTGGATACTCAAAAAGATTTTGGTCGAATTGCTGCTCAAACGGCTAAGCAGGTAGTACTTCAACGTTTACGCGAAGCCGAAAAAGAAGCAGTGGTAGATGAATTTAAAAACAAAGAAGGAGAGTTAGTTAGTGGAGTAATTCAAAGAATTGAAAATAGAAATGTTTATGTTAGTTTAGGACGCGTTGAAGGAGTAATGTTTTATAACGAAGCAATTCCTACCGAACGATATCGAATCGGTGAGCGAATGAAATTTTATTTATTAGCTGTTCAAGAAAATAATCGTGGTCTGATGATTGTTTTATCTCGTAGTCATCCTAATTTTATTTCTAAGTTATTTGAAATGGAAGTGCCAGAAATTGCTTCAGGTACGGTTAAAATAATGGCAATTGCTCGAGAAGCTGGTTTTCGAAGCAAAGTAGCAGTGACATCTACAATAGAAGGAGTTGATCCAGTAGGATCATGTGTGGGTCAAAAAGGAACAAGAATTATGGCGGTGTTAAATGAATTGGGTCAAGAAAAAGTTGATATTATTAAATGGTCACAAGATTCTGAAGAATTTGTAGCTCAAGCTCTTTCGCCGGCAAAAGTTTCACGAGTGGAAATAATGCAGAGAAGAGAAATAAGAGTTTTTGTTCCCGACGATCAAATTTCTTTGGCTATTGGGAAGGGAGGTCAAAACGTTCGTTTAGCGGCAAAATTAACCGGTTGGAAAATTGATGTTCGAAGCGAATCGGCGCCTGAAACTTTAATTGAAGGAGGAGTGGCGGAAGCCGATGAGGAAATAAATGATTATGAAGAAAATGATTTATCACAAGAAACATTAAAAGGAGATTTTGAGGAAGATACAGAATTATCAGAAAAAATCAGAAATTTACTTAAAGAAAATGGTTATGATGATGAGAAATTAAAAACAGCTACCAAGGAAGAATTATTAGCCATTAAAGGTATTGGCGAAAAGAGTGTCGAAAAAATTATTGATTTATATCAAAAATAATTTAATCAAATTAAAAATACCATGCAACACAAAATAAAATATTTACCCCAATCACAAATTGAATTAGAAGTTTCTTTGTCAGATGAAGAAATGAAACCATTTTGGAAAACAGCCAGAAATGAAGTTTTAGAAAATGTTAATTTAAATGGTTTTCGTAAAAGCGCTATTCCTGATGAATTAATTAAAAATACCGATTTAGAAGAAAAAATTTTTGACGAAGCGGCTAATCAAGCTTTTAAACAAAGTATTAAAAAAATAACCGAAGAATTAAATTTAGAATTAATTGGTACGCCAGAAATAAATATTACAAAAATTGCGCCCGATAATGAATTTGTTTATATTCTAAAAAGCGCTATTTTACCTCATCCGGAAATAAAAAATTATAAAGAAATTAGCGGCGAAATTTTTAAGAAAAAAAATAAATTAGAAGTATCAGAAAAAGAAGTAGAAGAGGCTTTAAAATGGCTTCAAAAATCACGATCAAGTTTTAATAAAGTTGATCGAATAATTAAAAAAGGTGATTTTGTGGAATTGCAGATTAAGGCTTTTGTTGACGATAAGGAAATAAAAGATTTTCCAGAAAAGGATCAATTTATAATAGGAGAAGGAGGTTATCCTAAAGATTTTGAAAAACAAATTGAAGGAATGAAAGAAGGAGGAGAAAAAGAGTTTAAAATAAAACTACCCGAAGATTTTTTTAACGAAGAAATAAAAGGCAAAGAAGCAAAATTTCAAGTAAAAGTTTTAAGTGTAAGTGAAATAAAATTACCAGAATTGAATGATGATTGGGCAAAATCTTTGGGCAATTTTCAAAATATAAAAGATCTTACCGATTCTATTAAAGAAGGGATGATTGAAGAAAAACAAATAAAAGAACGAGATCGTTTGCGTTTGCTATTACTTAATAAATTAATTGAAGAAAATGAATTTGAATTACCCGAAATTTTAGTAAAATCAGAAACCGAAAATCAAATGCATTCATTAGAACATTTTTTACAAGATCAAAATTTAAGTTTTGATGATTATTTGAAAAAAATTAAAAAAACAACGAAAGATTTAGAAGACGAAGTACGAAAAGAGGCAGAGAAAACTTTGAAGGGTTTTATTATTTTAAGAACAATTGCTAGTTTGGAAAATATTGTTCCTAATGATAATGAAATAGAGAAAGCAATGAACGATATTTTAAACCAGCAAGTTCAAAGAGGAGAAGATATAAATCAAATTGACAAAGAATCTTTGAAAGAATATATTAAGGAAAGATTAACAAGCGAAAAGGTATTTCAGTATTTAGAAAATTTAGTTAAAGATAGTGAGGAAAATAATAATAATGAGAATAAAAAAGAAATACCAAAAAATAAAAAATAAAAATAAAGGACGATTAAATTTAAAAAATTATGGAAGAAGAATATTTTAGTATTATTCCAACCGTTATTGAAAAATCACAATTTGGTGAACGAGCTTATGACATTTATTCTCGTTTACTTAAAGAAAGAATTATTTTTTTAGGAGGGCCAATTAATGACCAAGTGGCTAATAGTATTATTGCTCAATTACTTTTTTTAGAACACGAAGATTCTAAAAAAGAAGTTCAGCTTTATATTAATTCACCCGGTGGAGTGGTTACAGCTGCTTTAGCAATTTATGATACCATGCAATATATTAAACCCGATGTTTCAACAATTTGTATTGGACAAGCTGCTTCAGCTGCTGCCATTTTATTGGCGGCTGGCGCAAAAAATAAAAGGTTTGCTTTGCCCAATGCCGAGATTTTACTTCATCAAGTAATGGGAGGTGTTGAGGGGCAAGCAGTAGAAATTGAAATTACGGCCAAGCAAATTTTAAAGATTAAAAACAAAGTAAATGAAATTTTATCAAAACACACGGGTCAGCCAATGGAAAAAATTGAAAGAGATACGGATAGAGATTTCTATCTTTCGGCTGAAGATGCTAAAGCTTATGGTTTGATTGATAACATTATTAACAAAGAAAAAAGAGGTATTAAAAAATAAAAATTGATTTTATTTGGAGTGGCGGCAGATTTTTTCTTCAGAAAAAATCTGCCGCCTTATTTTAATTTTATATTCTGGAAAAAAAGAAAAAAAATGATAAGATAGGTTTATGATTGATGAATTAAAAATACTTAAAGATTTAAATGAAAAGCAAAAAGAGGCAGTACTTTATACTGACGGGCCACTTTTAATTGGCGCTGGGGCTGGGTCAGGAAAAACTCGTACTTTAACGCACAAAGTAGCTTATTTTTTAGCAATAGGAATTAAGCCAGAAAATATTTTAGCTTTAACTTTTACTAATAAAGCGGCTGAAGAAATGAAAGAAAGAATTAAAAATCTTTTGGGAGAAGAAAATTTTTCTCAAAAGTTGTTTATTGGCACTTTTCATAAATTAGGAGTAATTATCTTAAAAGATTTATTAAAATTAGTACAACGTCAAAATAATTTCGTGATATTTGATGAAGAAGATAGTTTAAAATTAATTAAAGATTGTTTAAAAGAATTAAATTTACCCAAAGAACAATTTATTCCGACAAATGTTCGCAATGAAATTTCTCGAGCCAAAAACGAGTTAATTTTTTTTACCGATTATGAATTAATGGCGGATAATTTTTTTCAAAAAAATGTTGCCAAAATTTATAAACTATATGAAGAAAAATTATTAAATAGTAATGCTTTTGATTTTGATGATTTGATTACTTTGCCGGTAAAAATTTTTCAGGATCACCCCGAGATTTTAGAAAAATATCAAAATCAATGGCGCTATATTTTGGTTGATGAATATCAAGATACAAATTATTCTCAATATCAACTAATTAAAATGTTAGCTTCTAAATATAGAAATTTGTGTGTCGTGGGAGATGATGATCAATCAATTTATTCATGGCGTCAAGCTGATTTTCGTAACTTTTTGAATTTTGAAAAAGATTGGCCTGATGCCAAAATTATTATTTTAGAAACTAGTTATCGTTTAACTAAAAATATTTTAGCGGCCGCTCAAGATGTAATAAAAAATAATAAGTGGCGTCGGGAAAAAGTTTTGGTTTCAGCTAATAAAGAAGGAAAACCCGTATTCGTTATTCGTACTTATAACGATATTGAAGAAGCTGAATTTATTGTTTCAATGATTCAAAATTTGGTGGACGTTTATCATTATCAATATAAAAGTTTTGCTGTTCTTTATCGAATGAATGCTCAATCAAGAGTATTAGAAGAGATTTTTTTAAAAGCTCATATCCCTTATCAAATTTTTGCCGGAGTAAAATTTTATCAAAGAAAAGAAATAAAAGATATAATTGCTTATTTGAGAATTTTAATTAATCCGGCTGATTTAATAAGTTTTGAAAGAATTATCAATGTTCCAACGCGAGGTATTGGCGCCAAAAAAATATCTTTAATTTTTAAAAATGATGATTATCAAAAAGTTTGGCAAAATTTGGAAAAAATTTCCGAAGCTAAAGAATTTTTAAAAATTTATCAAAAACTAAAAGAAGATATTAATTCAAAAAAAGTAGCAAAAATTATTGAAGAATTAGTTGAAAAAATAGATTATCAAAAATATTTAAAAGAGACGAGTCAGCAAGCGGAAGAAAAATGGCAAAATGTTTTAGAATTAATAAGATTAGCTGAAGATTTTGATGAATACGAAAAAGGAAATTTAGCTGATTTTTTGGAAAAGATTTCTCTTTTTCAAGAAGGTGATGAAAAAAATATTAAAGATTTTGTTTCCTTAATGACGCTTCATAGCGCTAAAGGATTGGAATTTGATGCGGTTTTTATTGTGGGAGTAGAAGAAGGAATTTTGCCCTATAGTCAATCACAATATAATGAGGAAGAATTAGAAGAAGAAAGGCGTTTGATGTATGTCGGAATGACTCGGGCAAAAGAAGAGGTTTATTTATTGTGGTCATCGCGACGAAAAATTTTTGGTAATTTACAAATTAATACTTCTTCCCGTTTTTTAGATGAAATACCAGAAAATTTAAAACAAGAAATAGAATTAGATCCATTTAAAGATGTTATTGACAAAGATTACAAAGACGTTGAATTATTAGATGAAAGTGATAATGATAATATAGATGATTTTTAAAAAATTTATGGAATATCAAAAAAAATTAGGTCAAAATTTTTTAATTAATAAAAAGGCTTTAAAAAAAATAATCGCCTTTTTAAATATTTCTCAAAAAAATATTATTGTTGAAATAGGAGCGGGAAGTGGAAATTTAACCGAAGAACTTTTAAAAACAGAAGCGTTAATTATCGCTATTGAAAAAGATGAAAAATTAATAAAAAGATTGGAAGAAAGATTTAGTAATTATTTAACTAAAGATAATAAAAAATTAAAAATTATTAAAGGAGATATTAGAGAAATTTTACCGCTTATTAGTAAAAAATTAAAAAATTATAAAATAGTAGGAAATATTCCTTATTATTTAACTAATCATTTGTTTTATATTTTTCAGCAATTAAAAAATCCTCCTCAACTAATTGTTTTAACCATTCAAAAAGAAGTGGCAGAAAGAATTGTTGCTAAACCACCTAAAGCCAATCAATTAGGAAATATTATTAATTTGTGGGCCAAACCGAAAATTTTATTTCATTTAAAAGCGAAAGATTTTTTTCCTCAACCCAAAGTTGCTTCCAGCGTGATTAAATTAGAAATAAAACCATTTTTTCAGCGTTTAAAAAACGAGGAAGAAATTATTAAATTAATAAAAATAGGTTTTAAACAACCAAGAAAGGTTTTAATCAATAATTTATCAGAAAAATTTGATAAAAATAAAATAAAAAATGTTTTTAAAAAATTAAATTTAGACGAAAAAATAAGACCAGCAGAATTATCATTAGAGATGTGGATAACTATTAATAAAATGCTTAATTATTAATTTATTTTGTTATATAATAAAATAAATAAATGAAACAAAATTTTTATTTAAAAATTAGTTTATCAATTATCGGGATAGCTTTAATAATTGGTTTAATAATTGTTAATTATTCTGATAAAAGTAAAAATACCAAGGAAGCTTTAGCTGACCAAAATAATAAAGGAGATTATATTCTTCAATCTTTTAATTTGCAAAAAACTAATAAAAAATTAGGGGCAAATTTAGAGGATTTAGAAATTTCCGAAGAAGAAAATTTAACTGAAAAAGTAATGTCAGAATTATCTCAACAAATTATTCAATTAAATAAAAATAATGATTTGTCCTCTGGTTATTTAGAAGTTCCTAATGAAGAATTGTTTAGCGAAGAAATGATAGAAAAATATAAAGATTATTTTTTAAAAAATTTATCATTAATAACTATATCCGACTTGACGTTTGATAAAGAAGAACCTCCCTATACCTCTATTAAATATTTTTATGATATTTTACAAATAATTTATGATAAAAAAATAACCAATGATATTGTTGATGAAGCTTTGAATAGTTTTATTGATAGTGAAGACCCTGAATATTTAAAAGATATAATAATAAAATTTAATGAAGCGATTGAGAGTTTTAAAAAGGTGCCTATTCCTTCTTCTTTTGCTGATCTTCATTTGGAATTAATTAATTTAATGATAGAAAAAAAAGTGGTTTTAACAGCGATGTATAATTATCAAAAAGATTCTATTAGTGCAATGGCCGCAATAGAACTTTTTGAAGAATTAGATAATCAATACGAAGAATGGTTATCAAATCTCATTACTAAAATGAAAAATGATGGTGTTCAATTTTCTTATTAAAATATCACATTAATAAAATATATGTTTAAAAAATCTCTAATAATTTTTTTAATAATAATTCTTTTAGGAATAAATTTTTCTAACATTTTAACCGTCAAGGCTCAAACTTATAGAGAAGAACGTCCCATACCAACAATGCCATCTATAGACATTAAAAAACTTGAAATTCCTTCAGCTGAGCAAATGGAACCAGTATTATCATCAGCGCCGGAATCTTTTGAAGTTTCATTAGAAGAAATACTCATTTGTAGTACTGGTATTTATAGTTTTATAACAGACGCCCTTAATTCTTTTAAAGCAATAGTTTTAAATCCAGTTTGTCAACTTTTAGGTCGCGAAGTAAGCGTGCTTGGTATTGGAGGAACAGTTGTTTCTGGAATGTGCACTATTAATGTTGGAGGGGCTGACAGTTCTCAAGCATGTAAACAATGGGTTCAACAGAAAAAAGCAATTATAAAAGCCAAAATGGCTGAGATGAAAAAAATAGCTTTAAGAGCGGCAGCAAAATCTTTTGCAGATCACTTAGTTTATGACATAGTTGATTGGATTGGTGGGGAAGGAGAAGATAATAATCCCCAGTTTATTACAAATTGGCGAGATTTTTTCAGTGAGGTAGCTGATGACGCGACGGGACGATTTATTAAAGAGGCAAAACTTTCAAAATTATGCGAACCATTTAGATTTTCTGTTCAATTGCAACTTCAAACACCGGGCACACCGGGCAGACCAACGCTTCCCACCTGTACTCTAAGTGATGTTGTAAATAATATAGAATCTTTTTATGAAGATTTTAATAATGGTGGTTGGTTTGCTTTTGAAGAAGCAAGTTATCCATGGAATAACAGTATCGGAGCAATGTTAATGGTTAATGATAATTTGGCTCTTGAAATTGAACTAGCTAAAGAAGCTGCCGAAAAAGAAACTCAAAGTGGTTATAAGCCAACAAAATATTGCCTAGAAGTTGAAATAAATGAAGAGACTGGTGAAGAAGAATGTGTTAAAGAAATGGTTAGTATTCCGGGAGATATAAAATCCAATATGGCCTCAAAAGCCATTACTCAGCAATTAGATAAAACCGAAAATTATCTTTTAACAGAAAGTGATTTAGAAAATTATGAAAAACTGATTTCTAATGCTTTAGTTAGTCGATTAATTAAAATTGTTAAAGAATCTGAAATTATTGGCAATAAATCATATAGCCAAGGATTATTAAAAGGGAATTTTCTTAGAACAGAAACTACTCCAGCTACTGCGACTTTACAAAAATATAGTTGTAAAGAGTATGATGGGAATAAAGTTTGCGAACCAGATTCTAATGGCAGTTATCAGTCAAAAAAAGATTGTGAAGATAATTGTGAATCTGATCTAACATCTTCTATAAAGTATCTTTGTAATGGTGAGTTTAATATGTGTTATATAAGTAATAAGGGTGAATTTTCTACTGAGGAGGAATGCGACTTTTTTTGTTCAAAGTCAAAACCAAGATGGAAGTGTATTGAGGAAGCTGGAGCTTGTGTTGAATTACCTTCTGTTATGAATGAGGGTGTATATTTCTCTCCAATATCTTGCCAAAATAATTGTAACCCTCCACGCTATAGTTGTAATAATGGAGCGTGTGTTCCAGATGATAAGGGTAATTATACATACGCGACTTGTAAAATTGATTGTAAACCTTCTGTTTCTCCATCTCCAACCTCAACGCCTTCTGTAAAGTATCTTTGTAATAGTTACAATGACGCGTGTTATATAAGTGATAAAGGTGAATTTTCTACCGAGGATGAATGCGATCATTATTGTGAAGAGTTAAATCCTCTTGAACGTTGGAGTTGTAATAAGGACATTGGAAGTTGTGTTAAATCATTTGATGGTAAGGGTGATTATATCTTTCAAGATACTTGCAATAGTTATTGTAAATCTCCAACACCTTCTGTTTCTCCCTCTCCTTCTCCAACACCTTCTGGACACTATCGTTGTGATAATGGAATTTGTGTTCCAGATGAAGAGGGTGAGTATACAAGTTACTCGAGTTGCATAAGGGGTTGTAAACCTTCTGTTTCTCCTTCTCCAACACCTTCTGTAAACTATAGTTGTTATGATGGACAGTGTGTTGAAGATGAGGGTGGTGAGTATTCAACTCTTAGGAGTTGCATAAGTGCTTGTGAACCTTCTGTTTCTCCCTAACATCTTCTGTACTCTATTGTTGTGATGATACTGTTAATAAGTATGTTATAGATAATGGTGAGTATTTAGATATTGATGTTTGTAATGCTAATTGTAGTTTAATTATCAAATATGTTTTTAAAAAATATTGGGTTAAAAATTAAAAAAATATTAAAAAATACCAAAATTAGAAATGGATTGATGTTGGGTTTGTTGTTTTGTTTTATATTTGTTTCTTCGGCTAAAGCAAGTCTTATTGAAAAAATAACAGGAGATGCATTATCCAGTCCATTTATTTGGATGGGTAATTTAGTTTCATTCGTAGCTAATCAAATTATAATTTTAGAATTAAAACTTTTATCTTTAATTGTTGATGCTTCGGTTTTTACCAAAATGCCAGTAGTGATAACTGGTTGGAAAGTAGCCCGTGATTTTGCTAATTTGTTTTTTATTGCTTTGTTAGTATATGTGGCTTTTGGTTATATTTTACGAATTAATACTAAAAACAATCAAAAGCTTTTGGTTAATATTATTGTAATGGCTGTTTTGATAAATTTTAGTTTAATGATTGGTGGTATTATTATTGATTTTTCTAATGTCTTTTTTAATTATTTTCTTTTTGGGCCATCAGCGGGTTCGTCTGAAGGAAGAGGGATTTATATTTCTAATGCTTTAGCTAACGCCTTTCAATTACAAAAATTTCTTAATTATCAAGAAGCCGATGATTCTTTAACGCCTGTTCAGCAAAAGTTAGAAAACAAATTCGACGATTCAAGCATAGGTGACAAAGTTTTTATGTCTATAGTTCGATTAATATTTAGCATTATTTTTAGTTTTATGGTAATTGTTGTTTTAGGAGCTTTGGTGGGAACATTATTAGTTCGGCTTTTTTCTTTGTGGATATTGTTAATTTTAGCTCCTTTGGCTTGGGTAGTAAATTTGTTTCCTATTCCAACTCTAAAGAGGCTTGGAGGAGAATGGTGGGGTAATTTTTTAAAGCAATGTTTTATTGCGCCAGTAATTGGATTTTTTGTTTATTTAGCTTTATTAACAGCAAGTAATTTTAAATCATTAAAATTTAGTGATGCTTATATGGCGCAATTTAATCAAGGATTATTTGGTGGTTCTACTAACACGATGTTTAATATATTAAGTGTTTTGCAATTACTTTTGGTGATTGGTTTTTTAGTTGGAGGATTAATGGCTGGTCAAAAATTAGGAGATGGCGCTTCAAAGGCAGCATTGGGGTTTGCTAAAAAAACAGGAGATAGGGCAGGAAAAATGGTAGTTTCAGGTGGTAAAAAATTAGCAGTGGGAGCTGCTACTCCAGCGGCCAAAGGAATACAAAAGGGGTTAGAAAAATCTTCTAAGGGTATAAAAACAGTCGCTGCTTTAACGGGTGTAACCAAATTAAGTCGAGGGATAGTAGCTCAATCAGAAGAAAATAAGAAAAAAGCTAATGAAAAGAAAATGAAAAAATATGAAGGTTATGATAAAAGTCAATTAGAAGGAATAATAAAAACTTTTGCTAACGATAGACACGAAAAAGCAGCGGCTTTGGCGGCTTTAGCTAAGAAAACCGATGGTGATATTGGTCTTAAATTTAAAGATAATGTAGATTTATTATCAAAATACGGATTTAATAATGAGTATAAGAGTGTAATGAAAGCTCATCCAGAGTGGAATAAAAAAATCTTAGAAACAGCTAATAATGTTGTTGATGGAAAAGCATTCACTAATCAATTAGCTGACGTTATTTCTGAAGAATTCAAAGGAAAAGACCCGACTGAAATTAAAATTCCAACCTTGCCTGATGAAAATGATTCTTCTTATAAACAATTATCTGCAGTAAGAGACGGTATTATTCAATGGAAGGCCAAAACTACTGAACCTAAAGAATTAGGACGTTCATTAATGTTAGCTAATAAAAACAATCCTAGTCAACTAAATAATGATATTAATAAGATACTTGATGATATTTATAAAAATGATGAACAAGCGCAATTTAAACTACTTGATTCCTTGAATAATTATCCGTTGGGCGCTAAGACTATAGAAGATGATGCTAAATTAAAAGGAATTTATGAAAATTTATTATCAAAATATGATAAGAGCGCAATGAACGTTCATCCAGAGTGGAATAAAAAAATCTTAGAAACAGCTAATAATGTTGTTGATGGAAAAATATCCATCAATCAATTCGTTGAAGTTGTTTCTGAAGAATTCAAAGAAAAAGACCCGGCTGAAATTAAAATTCCAACCTTGCCTGATAAAAATGACCCTTCTTATATGCAATTATCTACAGTAAGAGATGGTATTATTCAATGGAAGGCCGAAACTACTAAACCCGAAGAATTAGGACATTCATTAATGTTGGCCAATAAAAAGACTCCTGATCAGCTAAATAGTGATATTAATAAACTGATTGATGATATTTATAAAAATGATGAACAAGCGCAATTTAAACTACTTGATTCCTTAAATAATTATCCGTTGGGCGCTAAGACTATAGAAAGTAATGATAAATTAAAAGGAATTTTTGATAACTTGAAAAAGAAAGAAATTGAGAGAAAGGCCAAAGAAGAAGCAGCCAAAGAAAAAATAAAAGAAGATAGCAAAAAAAATATTATTTATGATCAATTTGGTAATCCTATAAACCAATAAAATAAAACTATAAATATGAATGAAAAAGAATTAATTAATCAATATAATCAATTACCTGATAAAATTCAGGATTTATTGATGAGTGAAGAAATTGCCGATCTCATTAAAAATGAGACAGATATTAATGCTCTTTCTTTAGAAAAAAAACATATTATTTCCAAAATAGTAGGCGATGTTCTTTTGGGAAATTTATCTTATAAAGATTTTACTCCAACCTTAATTGATCAACTAGCCATTAATCCAGTTATAAGTAAAAATATTGCTCAAAAAATAGAAAGTCAAATATTTTTTCCCATCAGAGAAGATCTGGAAAAAATTTATCGTAGATTTTCTTTTAAAGAAGAATCAACAAAAGAAGAGTCAGAGGTAGAATCAAACAAAGAATTGAAAGAAGAAATAAAAATAGAAGAGGTGCCATTAAAAGAAGAATTAGAAAAACCAATAGAATCAGCTATTTTTGCTCCTCCAATAATTGAATCAACAGTAAATAATAACGAATTTTTATCAGAAATTCAGCCAGTAGCAACGAAAAAAAATATTCTCATTGAAGAAAAACCCATTGAGAAAACAACAAATAAACGTTCATTTAAATCTTTGTTTCATTTTAGAAAATCTAACGAAGAAAAAACTCCATCACCTATTATTATTGGCAAAGAACAAGAAGAAATTGTTAGACCAGTTTTAGAAGAAAAATCACCTTGGATTATTTCTTTTGATGAAATTAAGCCATCAAAAGAAAAAATTGTTTCAAAAATAGAACTTGATGGTAATAAAAATAAAGTAAATAACGAAGAAATAAAAACACCGCTAGCCACTGATGAATCTTTAGATAGATCAATGGAAAAAAGAATTTTTCAAACACCTTCGGAATTTGTCAAAGATCTTTCTAGTGTTGAAATTCCTTCAGAAGATTTTTTAGTTACGAAAGAAAAATTGGAAGAAAAAAAACAAAATATTGAAGTAAAACCAGAAATAAGTTTGGAAATAAAAAATGAGCAAAAACAAGAAATAAAACCCGAGATTACTTCAATAACAGAAGCGCCAATAAAAGTAGTAAATTATTCTGAAAACGGAAAAGATATTTCTTTAAAAAATTTAGAAGAATTGCCGGAAAATTTTAGTGTTGAAAAACAATTTGAGAAACCAGCGTTTAATTTTTCTAAATTAGAAACAGAAAGTTTAACACCTCAATCAACTCCAATTAATAATATTCAAACTGAATCAGTTGTTTTTTCGCCTGAATCAGAAAAAAAATCATTAGAGCAATTAGCATCTCGTTCAGAAAATATCAGCGAGCCATTAAAAGAAGAAAAAAAAGTTGATCTAGTTGAAGATTTGGTTTTTAAGCCAGATAAAGAACAAAATGAAGAACAAATTTTAAAGGAGGAAAACAAAAAAATAATTGAAACTATTGAAAAAAATAAGGAAGAAAAAAATGAGATTGAAATAAAAGAAGAAAATTCAAATATTTCTCAAGAAAGTATAATTAATAAACCAAAAGAAGAAATATCAAATATTCCTCAAGAAAATATTATTGATTTAAGAAAATTAAAATTCTAATTATATGTCAACAACACAAGTTCCTCAATTTATAGATATGGAAGCCAAAATTATAGGGCCATTAACCCTGAGGCAATTTTTGTTTATTGCGGCTGGGGGTGGTTTAATTTTTGGTTTGAGCTTTATTTTACAAACTGGCTTATTGATTATTGTTGGTCTTTTTATTGCCGCTTTATCAATTGCTTTGGCTTTTGTAAAAATTAATGAGCAACCTTTATATAAAGTTATTATCAACGCTTTCAAATTTTATATCAGTCCTCGTTTATATACTTGGAAGCGTCAACCAAAAAGTAAAGAGTTGATAAAACCCGTAAAACCAATAGTCGAAAAACCAAAAACTCAACAAAGACGTTTAACTTCTGAAGAATTGCAAAAAATCGCTGAGGAATTAGAAAATAAAAAATAATTATGTTAGGAAATTCTGTTTCAACTGAAAAATTTGTAAGCATTAAAACCATCAGAGATGATAGTGTCATTTTAAAAGACGGTTCATTAAGAGCGGTTGTGATGGCATCGGGTATTAATTTTGATTTACTTTCTGAATCAGAACAGGATATGATTATTAATGCTTATCAAAATTTACTTAATGGCTTAGATTTTACTTTGCAAACTCTTGTTCATTCCCGAAAAATAAATATTAATAATTATTTAAAAAAAATTAAAAAAAGAGAAACTCAAGAAACTAATAATTTATTAAGATTACAAATAGGAGAATATTATAATTTTATTGATGAATTAGTAAAAACTTCTAATATTATGGTAAAAAGATTTTATTTAATTATTCCTTATTCAGCTATGCCAACAGAAATAGCAACAATGAGTGGTTCTTTATCTCAGGTTTTTCAAAAGATACCTTTTGGCAAAAAAGAAACACCTAAACAATTAGAACAAAAAGAAGAGTTGGACTTTATAAATCAAAAATTACAATTAAGTCATCGAGTAAACGCCGTTATCACAGGGCTCAAGCCAATGGGAATTAATGCTATTCGTTTAAAAACGCCAGAATTAGTAGAATTATATTACAATTTTTATAATCCAGAAAAACAAGAAAGGACTGATTTAACCATTGCGTCGGAATTAGAAGATTTATCTTCAGAAGAAGATAATAATTTTTAATAATAAAAATATGCCAGATTTTTCTTTGTTTCAATCAAAAAAAGACGAAAATATAAATATTCCTAAAGTTTCGCAAACCGGTTCTCAAACTATTTCAGAAATTTTAACACCGCCGGCGTTAGAAATAGAATCTAATTATTTAAGATTAGGAGATTTATATGTGAAAACCTTTTGTATCATTTCTTATCCTCGTTATTTAACTACGGGCTGGTTTTCACCAATTATTAATATTGATCAAACGGTTGATGTTTCTATTTTTGTTGAGCCAATTGATACTGCTGTGGCTTTAAAAAAACTACGACGAAAAGTAGCTCAAGTTGAAGCCCAATTAATGGAAAAAGAAGAAAAGGGAACGGTAAGAGATCCAGTTTTAGAAACAGCTTATTTAGATTTAGAAAATTTACGAGATGCTTTGCAACAAGCGAGGGAAAAATTATTTGAAGTGGGAGTTTATATTTGTATTTACACTTCTAATCTAAAAGAATTAGAAATATTAGAACAAAAAGTTATTAATTTTTTGGAAGGGAAAATGATTTATATTAAACCAGCTTTGTTTCAACAAGACAAAGGATTAGAATCTTGTTTGCCATTAAATATTGATCGATTAGGCGTGCATTCAACTTTAAATTCATCTCCCGTAGCTACTTTTTTTCCATTTATTTCTTTGGATTTAACTTCTGATGAAGGAATTTTATATGGTATCAATCGCCATAATAATAGTTTGGTTATTTTTGATCGTTTTTCTTTGGAAAATGGTAATATGGTTATTTTTGCTAAAGCCGGGGGTGGTAAATCTTATTTTTCTAAGTTAGAAATTCTACGTTCATTGATGATGGGAATTGATGTTATAGTAATTGATCCAGAAAAAGAATATGCTCATTTAGCCGAAGTAGTAGGTGGTTCTTTTATTAATATTTCTTTAACGTCAGAACATCACATTAATCCTTTTGATTTACCTCCATCAAGACCGGATGAATCATCGGCCGAAATTTTAAAATCAAACATTTTAAATCTCACGGGGTTATTAAAAGTAATGTTAGGCGATTTAACCTCGGAAGAAGTTGGAATTTTAGACAGGGCATTGGCTGAAACTTATGCTTCGCGTGATATTACACCGGATAGTGATTTTTCTAAATTAATTCCGCCATTAATGGAAGATTTGCAAGCCGTGCTTGAAAGTATGGAAGGGGGTGCTTCTTTGGCTGATCGTTTATATAAGTTTACGCGTGGTACTTTTGCCGGGTTTTTAAACCAACCAACTAATATTGACATTGATAATCGATTAGTAGTGTTTGGTATTAGAGACTTAGAAGATGAATTGAGACCAGTGGCAATGTATATGGTTTTAAATTTTATTTGGAATTTAATTCGCTCCCAATTAAAAAAAAGAATTTTAGTAGTAGATGAAGCTTGGTGGATGATGAAATATCCGGCTGGTGCTGATTTTCTTTTTGGACTAGTAAAGCGTTGTCGTAAATATTTTATGGGCGTTACTACTATTACTCAAGATGTGGAAGATTTTATTCGTTCACCTCAAGGAAAGCCAATTATTACTAATTCTGCTCTGCAGCTTCTTTTAAAACAATCACCTGCTTCAATAGATGGGATAGGAGAAACTTTTAATTTGACTGAAGCCGAAAAGCAACTTTTATTAGAGGCAAATGTTGGGGAGGGAATATTTTTTGCGGGAGCTAAACATGTGGCTATTAAAATCATTGCTTCTTATACAGAAGATCAAATTGTTACTACTAATCCATCTCAATTATTAGAAATTGAAAAGGCGAAAAAAATTTTTGATGATAGTTTGAAATAATTTTTCATTTGTCAATTTAAAAAATAAATTTTATAATTATGGAAGAAGATGAAATTTTACAACAGAATGGAGTAAATGAAGAAGAAGAGACGGAAGAATCTAATGAAAATTCTTCGCCAAAGATAACTTTTATTGAACTTATTCTTTTTCCTTTACCTCTATCAATTATTGCTGATTTAGTTGATTTAATTAGTTGGACGGGTATCGGAACAATGATTAGTTGGGGTTTGGATATTTTATCAGCTGGTAGTTTAACATTATATTTATTTTTGAGAGGATTAAGAGGGGAATTTATGCTTTTATCTGGAGTAGTAGAAATGATTCCCGGCATTGATTTTTTACCCATTAGAACTGCTACTCTCTTATTACTTTATTTTAAACAAAAAAATCCTAACGTAGACAAAACGATAGAAAAATTAGGAAAAATAATTAAAAAATAAATAAAATATGGACAAGAAAAAAATATTTATATTAGGATTTATTTTATTGAGCTTTCTATTAGTTATTTTTTTGATAGAAAAAAATGTTGTTTTAGCGCAAGTTAATAAATTACCGCAAAGCTTTTTGTATTTAACATGGGAGTCGAATGGTATTGTCCCGATTGATTATCAAGCCAAAGCTCTACCCGCCCAATTAGCAATAATTAAAGTATCGGTTCAACCATTGATTTATTCTAAAGGAGCTTATTTAAATTCTGATAATTGGAATTATCGTTGGTATATTGATAACGATTTGATTAATGAAGGAGTGGGATTAAAAGAAATTCGTTTTACAGCCGATAAGTTTAATGGAACTTCTTATGTTGTAAAAGTGAAAGTTTTAAGTCCAGTTTCTTCAACGCCATTTGAAAAAAGTATTACTATTAATTTAGCTAATCCTCTGGTTTTTATAAAAAATAGTGATACAAATAGTATTATAATTAATACTGGTGTAGTTAATAGCGATGTTGTTAAATTAGAAGCTGTACCATTTTTCTTTAGTAGTTATGATGCCAATAAATTCAATTATAAGTGGACTATTAATAATAAACGAGAAATAGATTTTGATAATAAAAAAGAAATTTTTGTCTTTAATTTAGAAGATAATTTAGAAACATTTCCTGTTAAATTAGTAGTTGAAGATGTTGGAAAATTTATTGTTAGAGCAGAAACGGCCATTAATATAAATTTTGTAAAATGAATAAAAAAATAATTTATCTTATTGTTTTAATATTTTTAGGCCTTTTTTCTAATGAGGTAATTTTGGCTCAATCAACTTCTACGGCTTCTACGACTAATCAAGAAGTACTTCTCACTGGCGGAGGAAAATGTTTAGAAATTCCTTTACCATTTATTGATCAATGTCCATCAACTCCAGCAGATTATTTGTCAGGATTATATAGATTGGCTTTATCAATTGGTGTAATTGCAGCTGTAGCTATGGTAATTATTAGTGGTATTAAATATGCTATGAGTGGAGATAATGCGAGTAAGCAAAAAGAAGCGCGAGATCAAATTATGGATGCTGTAATTGGATTAGTAATACTTTTTGCTTCTGTTTTAATACTTCGGACAATTAATCCCGACTTAGTTAATTTAGGTAATTGGTTACCACCAACAGGAGTGCCAGAAATGGAATATAATTGGAGTGCTTACGAGTATTCAGAAAAACAAATTAAAGATTTAAAGAAAAAGTGTAAAGATTGTAACGAGTTTTGTAATGATAAGTATGACGATGAAGACGATGAAGAAGAATTAGCAGAATGTTTAGATTATTGTAGTTCTTCGCCAAAATTTTGTAATAATGCAGCTAATAAAATTGAACCACCTCCTTCACCATCTCCTTCACCATCTCCTTCGCCATCTCCTTCATCATCCACTTCACCCTTCTTTTCACCCTCCTATGCTCCACCACCCCTTTTATAGTCCTCAAATTTCTTCTACTCTCACATTTAATCCTGTTTCTTTACGTTAATAAACGAAAAAAATTATATGAAAAAAAATATTATTATTACTATAGTTGTTATTATATTAATTGCCGGTTTGGCATTAGGTTTTTATTATTTTTATTTAAAACCACAAGCCGAAATCAATGAAACTTCCTTGTCAGAAAAAGGGGGAGGAATTTTACCAACAATAACTGTTTCGCCTACGCCTTCAACAACATTAGAAAATATACCAACTTTTTTTCAGCCTGTTTTGAAAAAATTAACTACTAAAAATATTTTAGCCTTTTGGCAAAGTAGCACCTCTACTTTACAATATTTAACTCCAGATGGTTTGTTTGAAATTAATCATTTTGACTTAAAAGAAGAACAAAAAGATTTGGGTATTAATTTTTCAACAATTTTATCTATTGAGCCATCAACAAAAGGAAAAGTTTTAATTAAATATTTAGCTGAGGGAGCAACAAAACCAGCTTATTCGATTTTAGACATTAATACACGAGAAATTAAAAATTTAGATTTATATGTTAAAAGTGCTACGTGGTCGCCGGATGGGAATAATTTAATTTATTATTATTCGGATAGTCCTCTCTATTATCAAGAAAATTTTAAAGAATCAAGTTATTTAGCTCAATTAGATAAAAATTTAGCTAATCGAAAAATTATAATGAATTTTAAAACTTCGGGCGATATCAATCTTTTATGGCCCGAATCAAACACTGTTTATATTATTGAAAAACCCAGCGGGATGAATGAATCAACCATTTTATCTTTTGATTTAAAAAATAAAATTTTTACCCCTTTTGTTAATGGAAATGGTTTAATTTTAAAATGGGATCATTTAGGAAAATACGGTTTACTTTTTAGAGTTGAATCAAATAATCAACAACCTAAATTAAGTTTGATTAATAAAGATGCTTTGGTTTTAGCCGAAATACCTAATATTACATTGCCAGATAAATGTGTTTTTGCTAATAATAAGTCATTACTTTATTGTAGTATTTTTGTTAATCCTAATTTTGGGGGCATATGGCCAGATGTTTATTATATGGGTATGTATCCTTTTGATGAAATGATTTACGAGATTAATTTAGAGACCTTAGAAGCGAAATTACTGAATAATAATACTTTTAGAATTAAAGATATTAAAATAAGTAATGATGATAAATTTTTATTCTTTTTTGACGAAAAAACTTATAATTTTTATAGTTTAAGTTTAGAGCCCGAAACAATAAGTAATTCTTTAATTGAATCAACAAATACGTCGTCAGCCGATTATTTAAATAACAATACTTCAAATTCAACGTCTTCTCAATAAATTAAGTTAGAAATTAAAAAATCGCTTCTTTTTGTTGAAGCGATTTTTTAATTTTTGCTCATTTAAATTTATGGATAAGGTTTTATAATCAAACAACGTTCAGGTTCTTCACCAACACTTTCAGTTGTTACATTAGGATTAATAGCTAATTCTAAATGAATGATTCGTCTTTCATAGGCATTCATTGGCGGTAATTTTATAGGATTTTTAGTAACAATAACCTTATGAGCAGTTTCCTTAGCTAATTTTTTTAACCGTTCTTCTTGTTCTTTGTGGTAATTATTTACATCAATATTAATTTTTTTAGGATAATTTAGTTTTTGAGCTACTAAACGAATAAGAATTTCTAAATTTCTTAAAGTGGAGCCATCTTTGCCGATAAAAAATTTTCCATTGTCGGTTTTAATATTTATTAAAACAACCTCGTCGTTTTCAATGGTATCAAATTGAGCATCTTCAATATTAAAAAAGTTTAAAATATTTTTGATAATTTGAACAATTTCTTCCATGGCAATTATTAATTATCTTTAACGGTTTCAATTTTCTCCTCGACCTTTAGATTTTTTTTGATAAACCATTGTTGAGTTATGCTAAATAAAGTAGTAACAGACCAATATAATCCTAAATTGGAAGGCAATCCTAATAAAATGATAAAAGTAATAGCTGGTCCAATAAAAACCATTTGTTTTTGAAAGACATTAACCATTTTTTGAGTAGGGTCAGACATTGTTTGAGAATTTGAAAATGAAGGCAGCGATAATTTAGTGGAAATATATTGTAAAACAGCAGAGATAATAGCTAAAAAAATATTAGGTTTGTTTAAATCAACTATTCCCAAAAACAAAGGATTTATATTTTGAGGAAGATTAACAAAGGAATATAAGTTATTTTGAAGAATTTCTGGACTGAATCCCATTAAAAAAACTCGATAGACAGCTAAAATAATCGGCAATTGAATAAGAGAAATAAAACAACTTCCAAAGGGATTAACTTTATGTTTACTATATAATTCCATTTGAGCTTTAGCTAATTTTTCAGCATCATTTTTATATTCTTTTTGAATTTTTTTAATAGTTGGTTGTAATTGATTAATAATTAGTTGTTGTCTAGTGCTTTTATAAAATAGAGGAGCTAAAATAAGACGAATAATAATTGTTAAAATAATAGTAGCCATTCCAATGTCTGGCCACGGTAAGATGTTATAGATAAAAATTAATAGATTAAAAATTGGTTGAATGAAGGTAATGTAAAATAAATTTCCCATTTTTGTTAATTTTTTATAAAACCGCTACAACGACAAAATCTTAAAAAAGCCATTTTAGAACCTTTTATGCTTCCGCTTTCTTTTATTACTCGATAGGCATATATTGAACATGTTTCTTCTTCTTCAAAGCGACAATGATGAGGAAGAAAATAAAAATTTTTTAATAATCCCGTTGAAGGGGATAAAAATATTTGATAAATTCTAATTAAAAAAAGTAAAAAATATTTCATAAAATATAATTAAATCAAATTTTCTTTTTCTAAAGTTTTTTTAATAATTTCTTCTATTTCTTTAAAACTTTTTTCAGCTAAAGAAATTTTAGCAATTATAATTAAATTTAATCCAGAAGTTTGAAAATTTATTTGATCAAAGATTGATTTAAAACGTCGACGAATTAAATTTCTTTGATGAGCTTTTTTAAATGCCCTTTTAGGAACTATAAAAGCCAAGCGATTTTTAGGGTCGTTATTTTTTAGATAAATGAGAGTAAATAGGGGATTATTAATTTTTTTTCCTTCTTGAAAAATTTTTTTAAAATCCCGTTCTTTTTTAATAATAGAATATTTTCTCATTAAACTGTTAAACGTGTACGACCCTTCCGTCGTCGTCTTTGAACAACTTTTCTTCCTCCCGGTTTTCTCATTCGTTTGATAAAACCATGAGTTTTTTTTCTTTTTCTTTTTTTGGGTTGGTAGGTTGTCGACATATATTTTATTCTAACATAAATTTTGATTTTTACAATAATTGTTTATGATATAATTAAAATATTAAATAATTAAATAAAAAAGAAAATTTATGAGTGAATTTTCTGAAAAAGAAATTAAAAAATTAGTAAAGAAAGCTCAAAATGGTGATGGAGATTCTTTTGGGGAAATTTATGAAATTTTTATAGAGCGAATTTATCGCTATATTTATTTAAAAGTTAGCAATAAAGAAGTGTCGGAAGATTTAACTCAACAAGTTTTTGTTAAGGCTTGGAGTAGTATTTCCGATTTTAAATTTAAAAAAAATCCTTTTAGCAGTTGGTTATATTCTATTGCTCGAAACACTGTTATTGATTTTTATCGAAAGAAAAAACCAGATTTTAGTCTTGATGAAGAGATTAAAATTGATATTTTTGACGAAATAGACATAAATGAAAGATTAATCAACAAAGAACAGCTCGATAAAATAATAAAAAAAATTTATCAATTACCAGAAGAACAAAAAGAGTTATTAATTTTACATTTTATTGAAGATTTAAGTTATGATGAAATAGCTAAAATAATGAAAAAAACACCTTTAAATTTACGAGTATTACAACATCGAGCATTGAATCGATTAAAAAAAGAATTAGAAAATAGCGATTAATCTAAAAACCCCTTAAATAAGGGGTTTTTAGATTTTGTCCGAACAAATTAAATAATTTGTCTATTTTACAGCTTCTTTTAAAGCTTTGCTTGCTCTAAATTTAGGCTTCACAGAAGCGGCAATTTGAATTCTTTCGCCAGTGCGTGGGTTAATTCCTTCACGAGCTGCTCGGCGAGCTACTTTGAAAGTACCAAAACCACTAATTGCTACTTCTTCTCCTCGGGCTAAGGTATTGGTAATTGTTTCAAAAATAGTTTCAACAATTTCTTTGGCTTGTTTTTTACTATCTAATTCAAATTTGTTTAAAAGTGCTTCAACTAATCCTTCTTTTGTCATTTTTTTAGTTATTAACCGACCTTTGGAAATAGGAAATATCCTATATAAATTATATCATATATTAGATAGTTTTTACAAGTAAAAACAAAATATTTGTGGATAACTTTTAGCGGGCATATTCAACGGCTCTTGTTTCTCGAATAACATTAACTTTGATTTCACCGGGATAATTTAATTCATTATGAATTTTTGTGGCTATTTGTTTGGCTAAGTTTAAAGCGCCCAAATCATCTATTTTTTCTGGAAGAACAAAAATTCTTAATTCTCGACCAGCTTGAACAGCATAAGCTTTTTGAACACCATCGAAAGAAAGAGCTATTTTTTCTAAATTTTCTAATCGTTTTAGATAATTTTCAATATTATCTCGACGAGCGCCCGGTCGGCTAGCTGAAATTGCTTCGGCGGCGGCTACGATATATGATTCTGGGGTTTCAAAAGGATAATCTTCATGATGGGGTTCAATGGCTTTAATAATTTCTTCTGAAATGCCATATTTTTGAAGAATTTTTCTACCCAATTCCACATGAGTACCTTCAACTTCATGATCAATAGCTTTGCCAATATCATGGAGGAGAGCTCCTTTTTTAGCTACATCGACATTAGCGCCCAATTCAGAAGCGATCATTTTAGCTAAATGAGCCGCTTCAATTGAATGTTGCAAAACGTTTTGGCCATAACTGGTGCGATAATTTAATCGGCCTAATAAATAGATAATTTCTTTTGGTAAATCTAGAATTCCCAATTCAAAAGCTGCATTTTCTCCCGCTTCTTTAATTTTTTCGTTTAATTCTTTTTTTGCTTCTTCGGCTTTTTCTTCAATTTTAGCTGGTTGAATTCGACCATCTTTAATTAATTTTTCTAAAGTAATTTTAGCTAACTCTCTTCTTAATGGATCAAAAGATGACAGGACAATGGTGTCAGGTGATTCGTCAATGATAATATCAACACCCGTTGCTCTTTCTAAGGCTTTAATATTTCTTCCTTCGCGACCAATAATTTTACCTTTTAATTCTTCGTCATTTATCGAAAAAACAGAAGTAGTCATTTCACTGCTAACGGAACGAGATAATCTTTGAATATTTGTTTCTAAAATTTCAGCTGCTTTTTTTTCTAATTCATCTTGTTTTTCTTTTTCTAATTTTCTTAATAAATCAGTAATTTCTTGTTGGCGAGTTTTTTCTAATTGATCAAATAATTCTTTTTTTGCTTGTTCAATAGATAAGTTAGCTACTCGTTCTAATTCTTTTTGAGCTTCTTGTCTCAGTGATTCTACCTTCTCTTTTATTTCTTTAACTTTTTTTATGTTATCTTCTAAACTACGATTTTTTTCTTCTGTTTCGGTTAATTTTTGATTTAATAATTCTTCACGATGATTTAATCGTTGCTCAAAAAGCGAAAGTTCGCGTTTTCTTTCTTTTTCTTCTTTTTGAGCATCATCTAAAATAGCCGCTGCTTTGTCTTTGGCGGTTAAAATAATTTCTTTTGCTTTGGTTTTTGCTTCTTCTAACTGAGTTTTTATTTTTTGTTCGGCTGATTTAATTTGTCCTTTAACGATGTTTTGACGAATTAAATAGCCAATAATAATACCAAAAATAAAGGTGATTAAAGAAACCACAATAAGCTTGTCCATAGGATTGGATTTCGCGTTTCAAAAATTGTGATTTTGGATAAATTTTTTCCACAAGTTTTTTATAGCGAAATTAAGATTAATTGACGAAGTTAAATTAAATACTTTTTTATTATACTGCCGATTTTTAAAAATGCAAGAATAAAAAAAGCAGGTAAAACCTGTTTAAATTTAATTTTGTCAAATTTATTTTTTTAAGGGTGGCCTAAGGGATTTGAACCCTTGACCTCCTCGGCCACAACGAGGCGTTCTAGCCACTGAACTAAGGCCACCATTAATTAACTCTTTTTATTTTATTCTTAAAACTTTTTTTGTCAAAAATTAAATAATTTATTATTAATAATTAGACAAATTTATTGCTAAAAGCCGAGGGATCCTTTGCCTGCCTAAGGCAGGAATCCCATCCACAGTAATGATTGCTGATTATTGCTGAAATCCATGGGATCCTTCGGGCTTCGCCTTCAGGATGACAATAAAAAAAACAACAGTCATTCTGAACGAAGCCCCGCCTACGGCGGGCAGGCCTGCCCGCCGTAGGCGGGGATTGAAGCCTGCCTACCGGTAGGCAGGCCTGCCCGCCGAAGGCGGGAATCCCACGCACAGCAGTGATTGATGATTTTTTAAAATCAGACTAATAAATACTTATTTTAAAAAATTATTTTAATAGCGGCGAAATTCTAAAAGAATTTCGCCGCCGCAACTCACGCTACAATTCATTTTATTCGTTTGTACGTTTATTTGATGAAATCCAAACTTTTTTGAACAGAACTGACCGTTTTGTTCCACCCTGCCGCCGTGCCGAGTCGCCCTCGCGTTTAATTTTTCAAAAAGAAGAAAGCAGCTAACAAACACGGCGTTTGTTAGCTGCTTCATGTTATAAAATTGTCGCGCATGGCAGTTATCTCTAGCGGGTCTCTAAAATACAAATTCTATAATCCCTTGCGGACAACCTTTGGGCCTGTAGACGTGTCTCTGACCTCATACCCTTTTTCGAGTATTTTCTGACGCAGACGATCAGAATCTTTCCACTGCCCATTTTTTCTCAAGAATTCGCGTTTTTGAACAAGAATCCTAACTTCTTCCGGAATTTCTCCAGTAGAAGAATGGGTAAGTCCAAGACCGAGAACCTTATCAAATGCCATAAGGGTAGCTCGTTTCTTTTCTGGAGCCAAAGAAGAGTCAACGACTTCCCACAGTAGCGCTATCGTTTGAGGAGTATTAAGGTCATTGTTTATCCGAATCCTAAACTCCTTGAGGAATTTTTCGTCAGGGGTACCATGGCTGCTCCCCCAACTCAAAACTTTTTCACGCAGGGACATTATAGCCTTTTGGATTCCTTGTAGTCCTTGCCACGTGAAATTCAAGCTCGAGCGGTAATGAGAAGTTAAAGCATAGTAGCGAAAGGTGAGTGGGTCATAACCCTTTTGAACTATGTCTTGTAGAGTTATAAAATTTCCTTCGCTTTTCGCCATCTTTTTTCCGTGGCTTGTCAAGAAAGCCACATGTAGCCAGTAGCGAGCGAATTGCTTGCCGGTAGCCGCTTCTGATTGCGCTATCTCGTTGGTGTGGTGAACGGGGATGTGATCGATACCACCTGTGTGGATGTCAATTGTCTCTCCCAAGTACTTCATTGCCATAGCACTACACTCGATGTGCCACCCTGGAAATCCTATTCCCCAAGGACTCGGCCACTCCATCTGCCTTTTTTTATCCTTAGATGAAAACTTCCATAAAGCAAAGTCCGTAGGATTCCTTTTTTCCCCGAGATCAACTCGAGCTCCCGGCTTGATACCTTTGACATCTAACCGAGCGAGGTAGCCATAATTTGACAGTCGACTGGTGTCAAAGTAGATGCCGTCGGAAGTCAAATATGTATAACCCCTTTTTTCCAACTTTTGAATTAAAGCAATTTGTTCACTGATATGATCAGTCGCCTTGCTCCAAATTGTCGGTGGTTCTACGCCGAGATCAAGCAGATTCTGCTTGAAGATCTTCGTGTAAAACTCGGCAATCTCGGAAGCCGACAGCTTCTGCTTGCGAGCACTTAGCTCGATTTTGTCCTCGCCGGAATCGGCGTCGGAGGTTAAGTGTCCTACGTCTGTAATGTTAATTACATGCCGCACTTCGTAGCCATTGAATTCGAACATTTTGCGGAGTGTGTCCGCAAAGATGTAAGCCCGGAGATTCCCAATGTGCGGATAATCGTACACCGTAGGCCCGCAGGTGTATATCTTAACCTTGCCTTGCTCGAGAGGGACGAATTGTCTTTTTTCTCTTTGATAGGTATCAAAGAGATAGATAGGGCTATTTATGCGTTTTTTTCTTTCTTGTTTCATAATTATGATAGATAGTCCCTTATATCAGATTCACAAAGAATTATCTTGTTTATACCAAGTTTTAATAATATAGTCAAATTTTTGTTTAAATTTGTAAAAAACATCATTATAAATTTATTTTTCGGTAGTAAGACATTAACGATTCTACCGATTATTTTAAATACCCAGATTGGGATTTCCAAGGGCAAAGGATTGCTAAAGTATTTTATTTTATCCAATCAATATTTTACCCTCGTCTTTAGCGATACTCATAACTAAATCAATAAGAACTTTATTTTTATAGAAGTATCCTGTATCTAATCTATAATTCGGATTAGTCTCGAGGAAAAACTTCATAACCCACACTTTAATAGTGGGACCAGAATAGAAATTTGGCGCCTCAAAAGTGATCATCTCATTAGATTTTTGTAATTCGTATCATTTCTTTCAAAATTACTTCGATGTCTGTGAATTTATAATGTTCAATAACTCTAGTTTGATATATTCTCTCAAATTGCTTTTTTATAGTTGGCAATATTTCTAGCGGAATTTTTAGAGAATTTAACTCAAAGTTATATCCATTAAACATCAACCAAATCCATGTAATAATTGCATCGACGTGAATATGCGGGGAAAATGGAAATTTGTATTCTTTCACAAGTTTATCTCTCAGTTCTATAAATCTATAAACGTATCAATGTCGTCAACTGCAAAATCGTAAAACGGACCTCCATTTATTAGGAATCCCGTGAGAATTCTGCCTTTTTCAATTATATTAATATATTAATTAGTGCCTGGGGTGGGACTCGCCTATAAGTAATTTGCCTGACGGCAAATTCTCGCAGGCCGCCGCTCGCGATGCTCGCCTTTCTAACCAAAGGTTAGAAAACTCGCCTAATGCTGCGCGCTTCTTATCCCCACGCAAGCCAAGCAGTTGGCTTGCTCCTCGTCTCAAACTCATTTCATTCGTTTGTGCCCGGGGTGGGACTCGAACCCACAAGTCTGTGAAGACAAAGGATTTTAAGTCCTTCGCGTATGCCAATTCCGCCACCCGGGCAAAATATTATTTTTGTTTATTAAACAAATCCGATTCTATTTTAATTTTAATTTTTTTTCTTGTCAATTGTTAATTTTTTTGTTTAAATAAGTGATATGGATAATAAAGATTTAACTTTAATTGTTTTAGCAGCAGGAATGGGTAGTCGTTATGGTGGATTAAAACAAATTGATCCTATTGGTCCTAACGGTGAAATTATAATTGATTATTCGCTTTATGATGCTAAATTAGCTGGTTTTAATAAAATAGTTTTTGTTATCAGAAAAGACATTGAAGAAGTTTTTAAAAATCGTATTGGCAAACAAGCTGAAAAAGACTTTCAAGTTTTTTATGTTTTTCAAGAATTGAATAAAGGATTACCAGTTTGGTTTAAATTATCTCAAGAAAGAAAAAAACCTTGGGGAACGGGACAGGCCATTTTATTATGTAAAGATGAAATTTCTTCTAATTTTGCTATTATTAATTCCGATGATTTTTATGGACGAGACGCTTTTATTAAAATGGCTAACGCTTTAAAAAATTTATCCGATGAAGAAAATTTATATCATTATTTAATGGTGGGTTATCTTTTAAAAAATACTTTATCAGAATTTGGTTCGGTTTCTCGAGGTGTTTGTGAAACGCTAGAGCAAAAGTATTTAAAAGACATAAAAGAAAGAACTAAAATTCAAAAATTTGATGATGGAATTAAATATGAAGAGAATGGCAATTGGTATTCATTGTCTGGAGAAGAAATTGTTTCAATGAACTTTTTTGGATTCACGCCAAGTATTTTTTATGAATTAGAAACACGATTTTATCGATTTTTAATGAATATAAACAATCCCGAAAAGGATGAATTTTATATTCCAGAAGTAGTAGGACAATTAATTAGAGAAAATAAAGCAAAAGTAGAAATTTTACCAACTGAAGCTTCGTGGTTTGGAGTCACTTACCCAAAAGATAAAGAATTGGTTAAACATAAAATTGAAGAACTAATTAATCAGAATATTTATCCCAAAGATTTATATAAAAAAGAAGCTGATTTAACAAATAATACAAATAATACTAATTTAGATCCGATAGCCATTTCTTCTTTAATGACTTCAACGCCGACTTTTCTTTTAGATAACGAAAAAGAAATTTTGCCAATTAATAATAATGAAGAGTTAATTAATAATGAAGAAAAAAATGAGGACGAATATGATAATAAAAATTTAGAAATAGAAGAGAATAAAATAATTGATGAAAAGATTAAAGAAGAAATAGAAGAAATAAAAGAAAAAGATTACGAAAAAAATTTAGTTGAAAAACCATTAAAAAAAGTAGAAGAAAAGATAGAAAACAACGAAAATAAAGAGGATTTTTTTTATAAAGAAAAAATTAATAAAGAATTAGGTCCAATTAAAGATGCGGTTTATTTAATTGAAGTAGAAAAAATAAAGCCTAATCCTTATCAACCACGAAGAAATTTTGATGAAGAATCATTAAAAGAATTAGCTAACTCTATTAAAGAGTTTGGAATTTTACAACCATTGATTGTTTCGCGAGTGGAAAAAGAAACGCCTTATGGCCAAACAGTCGAGTATCAATTAATTGCCGGTGAAAGACGTTTGCGCGCCGCTCAATTAATTGGATTAGAAAAAGTGCCAGTGATTATTCGGCCATCATTGGAGGAGCGACAAAAACTAGAAGCAGCGATTATTGAAAATATTCAACGAACTGATTTGAGTCCTTTAGAAACAGCTCGAAGTTTTGCTAAATTAGCGGAAGAATTTGGTTTATCTCAACGAGAAATTGCTGAGCGCGTTGGTAAAAGTCGCGCTTATATTGCTAATACCTTACGATTATTAGAATTGCCATCAGAAGCTCAAAAGGCCTTAGAGGAAGGAAAAATTACGGAATCACACGCGCGTTTAATTTTAAGTATTGAAAATCCCGAAAAAAAGCGAGCGTTATTAGGAGAAATTTTGAGTCGTCGTTTAACGGTGCGAGAAACAGAAATTTTAACAAAAAGAATTTTAGAAATGCCATTAGGAGTATTTGTATCTCAAAAGCAAGAAACTTCAGTTAGTGATTTGGGTGATGCTTTGGAAAAAGAAATTGAAAAAAAATTAGAAGAAATTTTTGGAACAAAAGTAGAAGTGAAAAAACACGGCGATAAAGGAAAAATTACTATTAATTTTTTTTCCGATGAAGAATTAGAGGAAATTTTAAAAAAGTTAGTTAAAGAATAATAATAATTTAATAAAAAATAGAAAATATTTATTTTTGTGTTTTTTCTTGCAAAGAAATTATTTTAGATTACAATAAAATTATTAGTTGATTTTATTTTTTTATTTAAATTTTTATGAAAGAGAATTCAAAAAATTTATTAATTGTTGGTATTATTTTAGTTTTATCAATTGTTGCCGGATTATTTGCTTACGGTCAATTAAGTTTTTTGCCTAATTGGTTTAAGGCGCCATATCGTTTGGGATTAGATTTAAGCGGTGGAACTCGTTTAATTTATGAAGCTGATTTAAACCAAGTAGCTGTTAATGATAGAGAATCAGCAATGAATGGTTTGCGTGATGTTATTGAGCGAAGGGTAAATTTATTTGGTGTTAGTGAACCAAGAGTAGAAGTGGTAAAAGTTGGTGATAGTTATCGTTTAAGTGTTGAATTGGCTGGTATCAAAGATATTAATCAAGCCATTGAAATGATTGGTGAAACTCCGTATTTAGAATTTCGTGAACAACGTTCTGAAGAAGAAACGAATAAAATTTTAGAAGAACAAAAAAATAATAATCCAGAATATTTGTTTGTTGATCCTTATTTTGTTCCTTCTGAACCGCAATTAACCGGTCAATATCTTAAAAGCGCAAAATTAGATTTTGATCCTAATACTTATGAACCGGTAGTTAGTTTGGAATTTAATGAAGAAGGAGCGAAAATTTTTTCTCAATTAACCCAAGAAAATATTGGAAAAGTTTTAGCAATTTATCTTGATGGACAACCAATTTCTTTACCGGTTGTTCAAGAACAAATTAATGAAGGTAAGGCGCAAATTACTGGAAAATTTACCGCCGATGAAGCAAAAAAATTAGTAGAAAGTTTAAACGCTGGAGCCTTGCCTGTGCCAATTACTTTAATTTCTCAACAATCAATCGGCGCTTTGCAAGGAGAATTTTTCTTAAAATTAAGCATTAAAGCTGGAATCATTGGTTTAATTGTAGTAATTATTTTTATGATTTTTATATATGGCAAATTAGGATTATTTGCTTCGCTTGCTTTAATTATTTATACAATTTTAAATTTAACAATTTTTAAATTGATCCCTGTTACTCTTAGTCTTTCTGGTATTGCTGGTTTTATTTTGTCTATTGGAATGGCTGTTGATGCTAATATTTTAATTTTTGAAAGATATCGAGAAGAAATTAAATTAGGATTAAATAAAAAAAGAGCTATTGAAGAAGGATTTAGAAGAGCGTGGCCATCCATTCGTGATTCTAATGTTTCAAGTATTATTACCTGTTTGGTTTTATATAATTTTACTAGCTCAATGGTTAAAGGATTCTCTTTAACTTTATTAATCGGTGTTTTAACAAGTATGTTTACAGCCATTACAATATCGAGGTCATTTTTAAAAGCTTTTATTAAATAAATATGATTGATTTTATAAAAAACAGAAAATACGCTTACATTTTTTCCGCAATTTTACTTTTTGTTTCTTGGGGTTCTTTAATTTTATTCGGATTAAAACCGGGGATGGATTTTATTGGTGGTTCGGTTTTGGAATTAAAATTAAATAGTAATCAAATTGATCAAAATTTTATCGAAGAGACTTATAAAGAATACGGATATCAAAATGTTTCTATTGCTTTAAATGGTGATGATAATTTAACTATTCGTTCAGTTGACGTTAACGAAGAAAATCATCAGCAAATTATTCAAAAAATTAAAGAAAAATATAATAATGTTGAAGAAATGCGCTTTGAATCTTTTGGTCCAGTTATTGGAAAAGAATTGCGTGACAAATCTATTAAAGCAATAATTTTAGTTTTAATTGGTATTATTATTTATTTAAGTTGGGCTTTTAGACAAGTATCAAAACCAATGGCTTCTTGGCGTTATGGTGTAACAGCTATTTTGGCTTTAATTCATGATGTTAGTATTCCAACGGGACTTTATGCTTTATTTGGACATTTAAATGGATTAGAAATTGATTCTAATTTTGTTGTGGCTATTCTTGTTATTTTAGGTTTTTCTGTTCACGATACGATTGTTGTATTTGATCGTATTCGAGAAAAATTAAAAACTCACCCAACTTTAGATTTTAAAGGTGTGATAAACGAAAGTATTAATGAAACAATACGTCGTTCTGTTTTTACTTCGTTAACATTATTATTTGTTCTTTTAGCTTTATTAATTTTTGGTCCTCCTAGTTTATTCTATTTCACTTTAACGCTTATTGTTGGAACATTTTTTGGCACCTACTCTTCTATTTTTATTGTCAGCCCGTTGCTTTATGATTGGTATTTATTTTTGCAAAAAAACAAAAACAAACAAGGAAAAAACTTAAAAGGCAAAAAATAAATATGTTTTTAGGTGAAAAAGGTAGAAAATTTATCTTATTTATTGGTGATATAGTTTGTTTTTATATTGCTTTATTTTTAACAGCCAAAATTAGAAATTTAGAAGGAGAATATTTTTTAATTCATCTAAAACTTTTTTCTTTAATCTTTTTTGTTTGGTTGGTTGTTTTTTATATTGGTCGTTTTTACGAATTAGAAATTTTTAAAGAACGAAAACAATTGTGGGCAATAATTTTTCGCCTACAAATTATTAATATTCTATTAGCTATCATTATTTTTTATCTTTATCCAGTTATTACACCTAAAACCAATCTTTTTTTAATTATTCTTTTTTCCACCATATTAATTTTATTATGGCGATTTTTTATTAACTCACTATTTTTAAAAAAAATTTTTTACCGTGTTTTATTAATTGGAAATAGTCAAGAAATTAATGAATTAAAAGATTATATTTCCTTAGAACAATTTTCAGGTTATCGTTTTGGCGCTCAAATAAAAGATTTTTCTGCAACAGAAAAAGATTTAAAAGAATTAATTAAAAAAGAAAATATTAAAGTGATTGTTTCGGATAATTTATTAAAAGAAGAAAAAATGAGAAAATTTTTTATTGAAGAAATGTTTGATGAAAAAGAAATTTATGATACGGTAGAATTTTATGAAAAAATTTTTAAACATATCCCTTTATCTTGTATTGATGAAAACTGGTTTTTAAATTATTTAAACATTTATCGACAACAACCAAAATTTTTAATAAAAAAAATTTTTGACTTTATATTAGCTTTAATTGTTTTTTTGATTAGTTTTATTTTCTGGCCGTTTATTATTTTGGCAATTAAAATTAATTCTCCCGGGCCTATTTTTTATAAATCAACTCGGGTAGGAAAAAATGGTCAATTATTTAAAGTTTATAAATTTCGATCAATGTATTATTTACCAGAAAATAAAAATTGGTCACGTTGGTCTAGTGAAAAAGATCCACGTATTACTTCTGTCGGTAATTTTTTAAGAAAAAATCATTTAGATGAATTGCCTCAATTAATAAATATTTTAAAAGGAGAGATGTCGTTTGTGGGACCAAGGCCGATGGAGAAAAAATTATTTGATTTATGTATTGATGCCAACCCTCTTTATTATTTACGAAATATTGTAAAACCCGGTTTGACTGGTTGGGCACAGCTTAATTATCATTATGCAGCTTGTCTTGATGATGAATTAAAAAAATTTGAATACGATTTATATTATTTGCGTAATCGTTCTTTTTGGTTTGATTTAGCAATTATTTTAAGAACAATAAAATATTTTTAAATATTTTAAATTTTAATTTTCGTTACGTTTTTTTAACTTAATAATTTTTACATTTGTTTGTTTAATTTTCTTAATTTTTAATTAGTTTTTTATTACTAAAGATTATGAGATTTTTCGCCTGCCTGCCGAGAGGCAGGAATCCCACGCACATTAAAGATAGTTGCTTATTAGTTGGTATGGGATCCTTCGGGCTTTGCCCTCAGGATGACTGCTGTTTTTTTAGTGTCATCCTGAACGTAGTGAAGGATCCCTCGGCTTTCAGCAACAATCAGCAATTATTACTGTGAATGGGATTTTTCCCTGCCTACCGGTAGGCAGGCCTGCCCGTCGAGGTAGGGCTTCGTTCAGAATGACAGCTACTTTTTTAATTACAACAAATGTTTTTGCATTTTGGTTTTTGATTTTGTATAATATTTTTAATGTCTAAAAATATTTTTAAATCTGATCCAATATTAGATAATGCTTTACGACCGAAAAGTTGGGATAATTTTATTGGACAAGAAAAAGTAAAAATAAATTTAAAAATAATGCTTGAAGCGGCTGAAAAAAGACACGAAAATATTGATCATTTGCTTTTTTATGGTGGTGCTGGTTTGGGCAAGACAACTTTGGCCTATTTAATTTCGCAGAAAATAGGCGCTAATTTAAAAATTACTTCTGGTCCTGCTATTGAAAAAGCGGCAGATTTAGCATCACTTCTTGCTAATTTAGAAGAAGGTGATTTTTTATTTATTGATGAGATTCATCGTTTAAATAAAATGATTGAAGAGGTTTTGTATTCAGCGATGGAATCACGTGTTTTAAATTTAGTTTTAGGCAAACGTTCTTCAACCAGAACCGTTCAATTAGATTTACCCGCTTTTACTTTAATTGGCGCTACAACAAGAATAGGATTATTATCAAGTCCCTTACGTTCTCGTTTTGGAGCTATTTTTAAATTAAATTTTTATGAGATAGAAGATATTAAAAAAATTTTAAAAAATAACGCCAAACTTTTAAATATTAAAATTTCTGATGAAGCTACAGAGGTTTTAGCTAAAGCAAGTCGAGCTACGCCACGTGTTGCCAATCGTTTATTAAAACGGAGTCGCGATTTAGCTACGATTGAAGCAAAAGAAGAAATTGATGTAAAAATTGCTCAAAAAACTTTAGAACTGTTTGATATTGATGAATGGGGATTGGAAGCCACTGATAGAAAAATTTTAGAAGTTATTATTGACAACTTTAATGGGGGGCCAGTGGGAATAAAAGCTTTAGCAGCTGCCACCAACGAAGAAGAAGATACCATTGAAGAAGTTTATGAGCCATATTTGATGCAATTAGGTCTTTTAGAAAGAACATCCCGTGGAAGAATGGTAAGTGATGCTGGCTATAAACATTTAAATCTTTATAACTTAAGCAAGAAAGGGGAGCAAAAAAAGTTACTTTAAAATATAATTAAAATAATAAAATAATTGCTGATTATTGCTGAAAGCTATGATTTTTCACTTTTCTATGGCGGGTAAACCTGCCCGCCAAACAGACAAGGCTTTCTAAGAATGACTGCTTGTTTTTCTAGCGTCATCCTGAGGGCTTCAGCCCGAAGGATCCCACGGATTTCAGCAATAATCAGCAATTATTACTGTGGATGGGATTCTTCACTAACGTTCAGAATGACCATAGGAATTTGCTGTGTAGGGGTTTTCACCTGCTTACCGGTAGGCAGGTTCAGGATGATATTAAAAAAACAGCAGTCATAGGGCTGTAACCTTATAATAATTATTTTTATTATTATGTTTAAATTTTCTTTATTTTTAATACCAATTTTTATTTTTTTATTTTTTCCTTATCACTATTCATTAGCCAGCGGAGAAATAATTATTAATGAAATAATGTATGATTTTTTAGGTAGCGATGATAAACACGAATGGGTAGAAATAAAAAATATTTCTGATAAATCTATTGATTTAAAAGGCTGGTATTTTTATGATGGTAAAAATCATTTATTAAACGAACCACCAAAAAATGGTGGCCAAGGTTCTTTAATTATTCCCGCTTATAGTTATGCAATTTTAGCTGACGATGCGGTAACTTTTCTAACCGATTATTCAAATTTTTCAGGTATTGTTATTGATACGACAATGAGTTTAAATAATACTTCAGAAAAAATACAATTAATTGATAATAATAAAAATATAATTGATGAGGTAGTTTATCAAAAAGAAATGGGTGGGAATGAAAATAAGGGTTTTAGTTTAGAGCGAGTTGATCAATTTTCTAATCAGTTTTGTCAATCAAATAATGTCAGTGGATCGCCGGGAAAAGAAAATGATTTTAATTGTAATAAAGAAATAAATTTGCCCACTTCTCAAGCTTCATTAATTAGTGAAGAAAAAACTGAAATTAGTGAAAAAACAACCGATCCAGATATTATAGATATTCCCGATGTTTTATCTTCGATTAATTCTTCAGCAATCAATTCTTCAATTGAAAAAACTACGTCTACTTCAACAATAAATCAAACATCTCCAATAAAGGTAAGAATTTTGATTAATGAATTTATTCCTAATCCCAGTGGTTCTGATGCGGAAAACGAATGGATTGAATTATATAATGATAGCGACATAGATTTGAATTTAAAAGATTGGTTTTTAGAAGATGCTTCGGGAAAAAAATATATTTTTGATAGTGAAAAAATTAATCAAAAAGACTATTTAATTTTAAGCTCTAAAGATACTAAAATTTCTTTAAATAACAACGGAGAGACATTAAAAATTTTTTCTCCCAATAAAGAATTAGCTTTTCAAATTAGTTATGAGGGGACAGCTAAAGAAGGATTTTCTTTTGCGCGTTTTGGCGCCAATGATTGGCGTTGGACAAATATTTTGACACCGGGGGATAAAAATCAATTTAATGACAATCCAAAAGTTTTAGATAATAAAAAAGAAGATGTAATTATTGAAGGCGAAACAACTCAAAATTCAAACCTTCCAAATTCCGATTTAGGTCAAATATCTTCAATTGAAAATTCTTCCAATGTTTCTTCTAATAAAAACAAAGACGAAGTAATGCTTATGGCTATTGGTCTGGGATTAATTTTAAGCATAGGCGTAGCGATTTTTCTTAAAAAATTTTTACCACCTGTTTCTCAAAATAAATAAAAAAATAATAGCAGAATTATTAAAAAATTTTTATTATTTATTTTTTGTTTTTAAATTATTTTAAATCAGCTAAAGTTTTTCCAAAACTACATTGAGTTTTTAGAGGAAAATTAAAAAATTCATTTTCTTCCATGAGGGGGGTAAGATTTTTTTGTGTCCAATCAATCAAATCATTTTTTACTTCAAAAATTAATTCATCATGAATTTGTAAAATTAAACGAATATCATTTTCCTTTTTTTCTTTTTGAAGAAAGTTATCAATTTTTATCATAGCGATTTTAATAATATCAGCAGCTAATCCTTGAATAGGAAAATTAATAGCTTCTCTTTCAGCTAAGCTGCGATATTTTTGATTACCGGACATTAAGTCCCAAACCCAACGTAGACGGCCAGTTAAAGTTTTAACACAACCAGTTTGTTTTGCTTCGGAAATTGTTTTTTCTTGCCAATCTTTAATACTATAAAAATCATGATAATACTCATCAATAAATTTTTTAGCTTCATCTTTAGAAATTTGAGCTGTTTCACTAAAAGATTTTGCTCCCATTCCATAAAGAACGCCAAAATTTAAAGTTTTAGCTTGACGTCGCATTTCTGGTGTTATCTTATCAATATTTGTATTATTTATTTCAGCCGCTGTTAAAGAATGAATATCTTCATTGTTTAAAAAAGCTTTTATCATTTTTTGATCTTGAGATAAAAAAGCGGCAATTCGTAATTCAATTTGAGAATAATCAAAACTAATAAACTGATACCCATTTTCGGCTACAAAACCACCTCTAATTTTTTTTGCCCAATCACCTTTGGCGGGAATATTTTGAAGATTAGGATTTTCTGAAGAAAGTCGGCCGGTTGATGTACCTGTTTGATTATAGGTGGTATGAATACGAGAATTTTTATCCATTAAGCGGGGTAATGGTTCTAAATAAGTAGTTTTTAATTTCATTAATTCTCTATATTGAAGAATTAAGGGTATTATAGGATGAGTATTTTTTATTTTTATTAATTCATTTTCTCGAGTGGAAAACAAACCCGTTGAGGTTTTAATTAAACGTTTATTGCCATTTTTAATATTTAATTGATTAAACAAAACATCAGAAAGTTGTTTTGGTGAATTAATGTTAAATTTAACATTGCTGACAGAAAAAATTTCTTCTTCTAAATTTTTAATTTCTTGATTAATTTTTTTGGTTAAATCATAAAAATAGTTAGGATCAATTTTGATTCCATTCATTTCCATTTTGGCCAAAATATTAATTAATGGCATTTCAATTTCTGAAAAAACTTTTTGGAGTGATAATTCGTTTATTTTTTTTATTTGACGATCTTTAATTTTTTGAATAATTTCTAACGAAGAAATATTAGGAAGGGAGGTTTTAAAGATTATTTGCCAAATTCGGGATAAAGAATAATCTTTTAATTCAGAGTTTAAAACCCACTGAGCAATTTTTATGTCGTGTTTTAATGATAAATCAGTTGTTTTTAACTCTTTTATTAAATTTTTAAAATCATAACCGACTAAAAAAAGATTTTTAATTTGGCTTATAGATTGTTCGTTTTGGGGTAACTGAAAAAAATGATTATCAACAAGAATTTTGATTTGATTATCTCTAATACTAATTATAGCTTCTTTATTAGAAAAATTATTTATTTTTTCTTGTGTTTCCCAATTAATCGATTTATTATTTTGAGAATAATTATTTATTAATTGTTGCTTGGAATTATTGGTAGAATCATCAAGTTGATTTAAAAGACTTTCAAATTTCCATTCTTTAAATAAAGGAATGAGGTCATTTTTATTAATATTTTTGAATCTTAAATCGTCAAGTTTTACTTCTATAGAAACATTACAATCAAGAGTGGCTAAATATTTACTAAAAAAAGCTTGTTCTTTTTGCTCAATTAAACATTGAAGAGTTTTGGGTTTAATAAGTTTAGATTTAGAATTGTTTACAAAATTTTCATTTTCTATTGTTTGATAAAGATTTTCTAAAGAACCAAATTCTTTAATTAATTCAATGGCTGTTTTTTCTCCGATACCTTTGACGCCAATAATATTATCTGATGGATCGCCCTTTAAGGCTTTAAAGTCAACAATTTGACTAGGTAAAAGTCCATAACGTTCTTTTATTTGATTTTCGTTATAAATTATAGTGTCTTGAATACCTTTTTTCATGGTATAAATAACTATTTTATCATCATCAACTAATTGAAGAGTGTCTAGGTCGCCAGTTAAGATGATGATTTTTAAATTTTTTTCTGAAGAAAATTTTTTAACCAAAGTGCCAATTAAATCATCGGCTTCAAAGCCGGGCATTTCAAAGTGTTTAATTTTAGCAGCGTCAAAAAATTGTTTTACTTTATCAAATTGAGAAATTAAACTATCGTCGGTTTTTGGTCGAGTAGCTTTGTATTCTTTATAATTAATATGTCTAAAAGTTGGTTCAGCCAAATCAAAACAAGCTACTAAATAATCAGGTTTTAATTCTTTGATAACCTTAAAAATAATTCGAACTGTTCCATAAACAGCGCCGATTGGTTCACCTTTTGGAGTGGTTAAATTTGGCAAAGCATGATAACAGCGATGAATTAAAGCATGGGAATCAACAATAATAAGATTCATATGATAAATATACAATAATAAAATTTAAATCTCAAATTTTATTTATTTTAGAGAAAAGTTTGAGATATTAGTTTTTTTAATTATAATTAAATTAACATGAATTCAACATCAATAAAAATTATTACCGATTCGTCAGCTCAAACTCAAAAAGTTGCCGAATTATTAGTAAAAACATTATCAGATAAAAAATATTCTCCTCCTCATATTTTTGCTCTTCAAGGAAATTTGGGGGCAGGGAAAACAACTTTTATTCAGGGAGTGGCTAAAGCTCTAAAAATAAAACAAAAAATTCTTAGTCCAACTTTTGTTATTGTAAAAGATTTTGCCTTACCTAAAAATTCTAATTTTTCGAAATTTTATCATATTGATTGTTATCGTTTAAATGATCCGTCAGAAATTATTACCTTAGGATTTAAAGAAATAATCAAAAATCCTAAAAATCTTATATTTATTGAATGGCCAGAAAGAATTAAAAAATTATTACCTTCAAATACTGTTTGGATTAAATTTAAAATTCAGGATAAAAATAAAAGAGAAATTATAATTAAAAATTCTAATCTTGGAATAAAAATTTCAAAATGACAATATTTTTGATGTCATTCTGAACGTCAAAAGCCCTGCCCGCCTACGGCGGGCGGGGAAGAATCCCTTCGCACAGCAGTGATAGTTACATAATGCTAAAAGCCGAGGGATCCTTCACTACGTTCAGGATGACATTGAAAATTAACTGTCATTCTGAGCGCCAGCCCCGTCTTCGGCGGGCAGGCTACGTTCAGGATGACACTAAAAAACAGCAGTGATATTTTAATATGTAAAACATCCATCTTTTTGACTTTTTATAGTTTTTGATTTTAATATAGATAATGAATGAAATTTTTGAAATTGAAGGTGGAAAAAAATTAAGCGGTGAAATAAAAGTTTCCGGTAGTAAAAATAGCGCTTTAGCAATTTTACCGGCTTGTCTTTTAACAGATGAACCTTGTATTATTAAAAACATTCCTTTATTAACCGATGTTTTGGTAATGATTGAAATTTTAAAAAATTTAGGCGCAGAAGTAGAATGGTTGGATAAAAAAACAATAAAAATTCAAGCTAAAAATATTAATAGTAATGCAGATATAGTTCTGGTAAAAAAAATTAGAGCTTCTATTTTAATTGCTGGTCCAATATTAGCAAGAAATGGTGAATTGAAAATTGCTAAACCCGGTGGGTGTCATATTGGTGCTCGCAGTTTAGATGCTCATTTTGAAGGTTTTGCTGATTTAGGAATAAAATTGATTTTGTCAGAAAAAAATTCGGAAACATACCATTTAAAAGCGTCAAATAAAATAAAGCCAAACATTGTTTATTTAAATGAATTTAGCGTGACAGCAACAGAAAATTTAATGATGCTAATGGCGAGAATTGATGGCAAAAGCGAAATTCATTTAGCAGCTGCTGAACCGCATATTCAGGAATTAGGAGAATTTTTAAAAGCAATGGGCGCAGAAGTTGAAGGATTAGGCACTCATACAATTATTATAAAAGGAAAAAAACATTTAAAAGGAGTAGAACATACAATTTGGCCAGATTATATTGAAGCGGGAACATTTTTTAGTTTAGCCGCTTCTACTAAAAGTGATTTAAAAATCAGTAATGTTTTGGTTAATCATTTGGAAATGGTTTTTCGAAATTTGAAAAAAATGGGTGTTTGTTATAAAATTAAAAATAACAGTGTTTTTATAGAAGGAAAAAATAGTTCTCTAAAATCAGCTAAAATTCAAACTTTGCCATATCCGGGTTTCCCCACAGATTTACAAGCAATTTTTTCAGTGATGGCTACTCAAGCAAAGGGGGAAAGTTTAATTTTTGATACGTTATTTGAAGGAAGATTTAGATACGTAGATGAATTAAATCAAATGGGAGCAAGAATTTTTCTTTGTGATCCTCATCGAATTTTAGTTTCGGGACCAACACCTCTTTATGGCGCTAAAATAAAAAGTTTTGATTTACGCGCTGGAGCTACAGTTATTATTGCCGCTCTTGCTGCCAAAGGAAAAAGTCAAATTTTTGGCATTGAAGAAGTTGATAGGGGATATGAAAAAATAGAAAAACGTTTACAAAATATCGGTGCTCGTATTAAAAGAATTGTCGTTGAATAAAAAATAAATAAATTAATAAAATTATGTTTATTAGAAAAATAGGAATTGATTTAGGAACAACAAATACTTTAGTTTTTATTCCTAAAAAAGGAGTGATTATCTTTGAACCAACCATCGTTGCTTATGATTTAAATGATAATAAAGTTTTAGCCGTTGGAAAAGAAGCAAAAGAAATGTTGGGGAGAACACCCCATGATATAGGAGCTTATCGGCCATTAAAAGATGGAGTAATTGCTGATTATAAAATAACTAAAACAATGTTAAAATATTTTATTTCTAAGGCTTCGGGTAGTTTTAATTTTTTCAAACCAACTTTAATTATTTCTGGACCAGCAGGTATTACTTCAACTGAAAGAAGAGCAGTAATAAATGCTGCTATGGAGGCGGGAGCGCGAGAAGTTTATTTAGTACGAGAACCAATTTTAGCCGCTTTAGGTGCTGGCATCCCTATTAATTCAGCTTCGGGACATATGATTGTTAATATTGGTGGTGGGACAACAGAAATAGCGGTTATTTCTTTGGGGGGTATTGTTTCGTGGTCATCTTTAAGGGTGGCTGGTAATAAATTTGACGAAGCCATTACTAATTACATAAAAAAAAGATATAATTTAGCCATTGGTGAACAAACAGCTGAAAAAATAAAAATAGAAATAGGTTCGGCTTTACCTCAAAAAAATAAATTAGAAAGCGAAGCCAAAGGAAGGGATTTAGCTAGCGGATTACCACGATCAGTTATTATCAATTCTAACGAAATTGCCGAAGCGCTATCTTCTAATTTAGAAGAAATTGGCGAGGCAATTCGTTCAGTATTTTCTGAGACGCCTCCCGAATTAGCGGCTGATATTATTGAAAAAGGAATTGTAATTGCTGGCGGTAGTGGTTTATTAAGAAATCTTGATGATTTTGTAGCAAAAACTACGGGGGTGAATGCTTTTGTGGCTGATGATGCGCTTTATTGCGTGGCTAAAGGAACCGGTATTATTTTAGACCATTTAGATATTTATAAACGCGCTTTGATGAGTAAAAGATAAAATGAAATTTGAACAATATTTTCAAAAAATTATTGAAAATAAAATGATAGAGGGCGGTTGGCTTTTTTTGGGTATTGATGAGGAATTTATTTTTGAAAAAGTTTTTGATTTAGTTAAAAAGATAACTAATTTTCAATTCGTTTATATTGTTGATGCAGAAAATTCTATTAATGAAACAATTAGAAATAATTTTTTAGTTTTTAATTCTTCAATTCAAAGTATTTTTGAAATTCAAAAATCAATTTATTTATCTAGCGAAGAAGAAAAAATTGTTATTATTAAATCTATTGATCATTTATCAGAAGAAGCTCAAAATGCTTTATTAAAAATTACAGAAGAACCACCAAAAAATACTGTTTTATTTTATATCAGTAAAGATGAAGGTAAAATTTTACCAACCCTATTATCACGAGTAAAAATAATTAAATTGCCAATTACCAATGATTTTTATCAAAAACGCATTTCGGAAAAAATGAAAGAAACAATATCATCAACCGATTCCTTGAAAATTTATTTAGATGAATTTTTAGAAGATGATCCAGTGGTTTTTTTAGAAAATTTAGTAGTACTTTTACGAGATCAAATTTTAAATTTTTTTAATGTAGAAGAATTAAAAATTACTAATATTTCCGGATTTAATAATTTAAAAAATTTAAATCAAGCATTAAAAACATTGGAAGGAGTAAAGTATGCTAATTTAAATTCTCGATTACAAATCGAAAATTTATTATTAAACATTAATAAAAATTAAATTTTTTATTTTTTCTTACTGAAAGCCAAGGGATCCTTCACTACGTTCAGGATGACACTAAAAAAACAGCAGTCATTCTGAGCGTTAGCCCTGCCTGCCGGTAGGCAGGGAAGAATCCCACGCACATTAAAGATAGTCGCTTATTAGTTGGCAGGGGATCCTTCACCCTCCTACGGCGGGCAGGGCTTCGCCTGCCTGCCGGTAGGCAGGTTCAGGATGACGCTAAAAAAATGATGATTTACTTTACTACTATTTTATCACTAATTATAGAATGAAAATTTGAGATTTACATTTTATTATATTATAATTATTATAGTCGTTAAAATATTTATTTATGTCAATTAATCAATTAATTGAAAAATTCAAAAAAGAGGGGGCAATAATAGTGGATAACTTTAAAACAGAAACAATGGGAGTTCGTTCTAATCGTCCTCACCCGGCTTTAATTGAAAATATTAAAGTTGAAATTCCCATTTATAATTCAATTATGCCATTAAAACATTTAGCAACAATTCAAGTAAATCTACCCAATAATTTAATTGTACAGGTTTGGGATAAAAATAATGTTGGTGCTTGTGAAAAAGCTATTCAATTAGCTAATTTGGGTGTTTCCACAATTATTGAAGGCAATCAAATTCGGGTAATTTTACCGCCATTATCACAAGAAAGAAGAGATCAAATCTTTCAACTAATTAAGAAAAAATCTGAAGATACTAAAATTGAATTACGTCTTTTGAGAGATGAAATTATTAAAGAAGCGAAAAAAATGTATGAAGAAAAGCAATTAAGCGAAGATGATAAATATAAGATAAAAGACGATTTACAAAAAACAATAGATGAGTTTAATAAAATAATAGAGGAAATTATTGAGGAAAAAAAGAAAGAAATTTTTGAATAGTTTTTTGTAAAAAATTTTGAAAAATAAAAATATTATTTATTATTAAAATAAGCAAATTTTATGATGCCAATTTTAATTTTTATAATTTGTTTAGCAATATTAATTATTATCCATGAATTGGGGCATTTTTTGGTAGCGAAAAAAAATGGAATAAAGGTAGAAGAATTTGGCATTGGTTTGCCACCGCGTATTTGGGGAGTGAAAAAAGGAGAAACAATTTATTCTATTAATGCCTTGCCTTTCGGAGGTTTTGTTAAAATTTATGGTGAAAATGGTGAACATATTGATGAAGAGCGAAGTTTTTCGGCTAAAAAACCAGGTGTAAGAGCAAAAGTTTTAGCAGCTGGTGTCATAATGAATTTAATTTTTGGTATTTTTCTTTTAATGATTGGATTTAATATCGGTGTTCCGGCAGTGGTAACAGAAAAGACGATTCCTAACATGAAAGATATTAAATTAGCAGTATTAGAAGTTCAAAAAGATTCCCCAGCTGAATTAGCAGGATTAAAAATGGGCGATTATATTTTAGAAGTTTTTTACAATAATGAAGACAAAATTTTAAATCCCAAAGTAGAAGATTTGCAAAATTTTACTAAAAAATATGCTGGAAAGGAATTAAATTTAAAAATAGAAAGAGGTAAAGAAATTTTAGAAATAAAAGCCGTAGCGCGAGAAGGAATTGAAGCTGAAGAAAAAGGCGCATTAGGTATTGTTATTAGCGACACTGGTTTATTAAAATATTCTTTTTTTAGAAGTTTGTGGGAAGGATTGAAAAACGGATTAATGATGTTTGTTAATGTTTTTATTTCTTTATTTATATTTTTAAAAAGTTTAATTGTAGAAGGGCAAATGATAGGAGAAGTAGCTGGTCCGGTGGGGATTGTTGCGTTGGGTAGTAATATAGTAAAAAATGGTATTGGTTATTTGTTGCAATTTTTGGCGACTTTATCAATTTATTTATCGGCAATAAATTTAATTCCTTTTCCGGCCCTTGATGGAGCGCGAATTTTTTCAATTTTGATTGAAAAAATTCGAGGCAAAGCTATTCCGGCAAAAACAGAAAATTTAATTAATTCTATTGGTTTTGTGCTTTTAATGGGATTGTTTGTTTTTGTTACCTTTAATGACATAATGAAGTTGGTAAAATAAAATTAAAAAATATACGATAAAAAATATAGTAAAAAATGTGGCGGCGAAATTTTAAAAAAATTTCGCCGCCACCGTTTGTTTAACTCAATAACTTCTGGCTACGTTTTTGCCCAATGTCATTCTGAGCGAAGCGAAGAATCCCACGCAATGCAGTAATAGTTGCATAATGCTGAAATCCATGGGATCCTTCAGGCTTCGCCTTCAGGATGACACTAAAAAAACAGCAGTCATTTTGAGTAAAACTCTGCCTACGACGGGCAGGCGAAGGCTTTCATGGCTTTTGGCAAGAAAAAAAACAATTAATGTTAGCGCTGATGAATTTCTAAAAGAAATTCGTCACTCTATCAATTATTTGGATAAAAATTTGAAAAAAATTAAAATTGTTATAGAATAAAAAATATATGTTACAATCAAAACTCTTTTCCCAAATAAATCGAGATTTTCCCAAAGATGAAGTTTCTATAAATGCAAAATTTTTAATTCGAGCAGGTTTTGTTGATAAAGTAATGGCTGGAGTTTTTTCTTATCTGCCTTTAGGTTGGCGAGTGTATAAAAAGGTTGAACAAATTATTCGAGAGGAAATGGTAGCGATTGGCGGACAAGAAATTTTTTTACCGGTATTAATGCCCAAAGAATTGTGGGAAAAAACAGGACGATGGGAATCTTTTGGTGATGCATTAATGAAAATTAAAGATCGTTCTGGTAAAGATTATGTTTTAGGTCCTACCCACGAAGAATTAATTACTGAATTATGCCGAAAAAATATTTTTACTTATCGTGATTTACCTAAGGCTATTTTTCAAATTCAAAATAAATTTCGCGATGAACCTCGAGCTAAATCGGGATTATTACGAGGCAAAGAGTTTATGATGAAGGATTTATATAGTTTTCATAGTAGTAGGCAAGACCTTGATAATTATTATGAAGAAGTAAAAAAATCTTATTTAAAAATTTTTAGTCGCTGTGGCTTAAAAGCTTTTGCGGTAGAATCTTCTGGCGCTGGTTTTACGGAAGAAAATGTTCATGAATTTATGGTTAAAACGTCAGCCGGTGAAGATATAACAGTTTTGTGTGAGTTATGTGGTTTTGCCCAAAACAAAGAATTAGGAGAGGTTAGTGGTAAGAAAAAATGTCCAAATTGTGGCGGAATTTTAAAAGAAGAAAAAACAGTAGAAGTAGGAAATATTTTTAAATTAGGAACAAAATATAGTGAAAGTATCGGAGCTTATTTTATTGACCGTGATGGACAAAAAAAGCCAGTAATTATGGGTTGCTATGGTATTGGCGTAGGAAGATTAATGGGGACGATTGTAGAGGTGTCTCATGATGATAAAGGAATTATTTGGCCTTTATCAGTAGCACCATTTGCTATTCATTTGATAAAAATTAATAGTCCTGATTCAAAAATTAATCAAAAAATTAAAAAAGAAGCCGATAAAGTTTATCAGCAATTTATAAAAAAAGATATAGAGATTTTATACGATGATAGAGAAGAAAAATCAGCGGGAGAAAAATTTATTGATGCAGATTTAATTGGAATCCCTTATCGTTTAGTTATCAGTGAAAAAACTTTACAAAGAGAAGCGGTGGAAATTAAAAATAGAAATTCAGAAAATCCAGAATTTATTAAAAAAGACAACATTATAAATTATTTTAAAAAATTAATTAAAGAATAAAAATAAAGATATGTTTAAAAATTTATTAGCAAAATTATCACCGGGGTTAGGAATTGATTTAGGAACAACCAATTCATTAGTTTATTTAGAGGGTCAAGGAATTATTATTAATGAGCCATCAGTGGTGGCTTATAATCAAAAAACTGGAGAAATTTTAGCCATTGGAAAACAAGCGGAATTAATGGTAGGACGTACTCCTTCTCATATTTTTGCTGTTCAACCATTAAACAATGGAGTAATTTCTGATTTTGAATTATCTGAAGAAATGCTACGATATTTTTATCGTAAATTTCAAAAATCAAAAATGGGATTTTTGCCCTATCGTCCGCGGGTTGTTATTGGTATTCCTTGTGGAGTAACGGAGGTAGAAAGAAAATCGGTTGAAGATGCGGCTTTTAATGCCGGCGCTGGAGAGGTTTATTTAATTGAACAACCATTAGCATCAGCCATTGGGAGTCATATTGATATTTTTGAACCTTCGGGAAATATTGTTGTTGATATTGGTGGTGGCACAACAGATATTGCCACAATTTCTTTGGGAGGAATTGTTCGTTATAAAAGTTTAAAAATAGCTGGTCAAAAATTAAACGAGGATATTATAAAATATATTAAAGAAGAATATCATTTATTGATTGGTGAAGTAAGCGCCGAAGAAGTAAAATTAGAAGTAGGCTCAGCCAAAATAACAGGAATGGAAAAAATAGAGACTACTGTTCGAGGAAGAGATTTATCAACTGGTTTACCTAAAGAAATTACCGTAACGAATGAAGAAATTTCTAAAGCTATTGATAAATCATTAAAGATTTTAATTGAAGCTATTCGAGCAACTATTGAAGAAACTCCTCCTGAATTAGTAGCTGATATTTATACTAAAAATATTTGGTTAGCAGGTGGCGGTAGTCTTTTGAGAAATTTAGATAAATTAATTGAAAGTTATTGTGATATGCCAGTAAAATTAGTTGAGGATCCATTAATAGCAACGGTGCGAGGATTAGGAACGATTGTTGAATCTCTTGAAGAGTACAAAAAAATTCTTATTTATGAAAGAAAAACAAAAGAGTAAAATCATTTTTTTAATTATTGCCGGTTTGATTATTGTCAATCAAAATTTTGCATTAGCAGCTGAAGATCAAGGCAGATTGATTGGGTTTAGAAATGCGTGGATGAAAATAATGAATGAGGCGGATAGTTTTTTAAGAGGGTTGCTTTATTTTAAACAAATTCAGGAAGAAAATAATACATTGGTTTTTCAAAATCGCGCTTTAGAATCATTATTAATAGATTATCAAAGTCTTAAAAAAGAAAATGAGCTTTTAAGAGAAGCTTTAAAAATAAAAAAATCAGATAATTTTAATTTTGTTTTAGCTGATATTATTGGACGATCGCCCTTAAATTTTTCTCAAACTTTTGTTATTAATGTTGGTGAACAAGATGGAATTAAAGTTGGGCAGCCAGTTGTTTGGGGTGGAAAAAGTTTAGTGGGTGAAATAATAGACGTAAGAAAAAATACAAGTATCGTTCGATCTATTTCTGATACGGAATTTAAAGCCGCAGTATTAATTGGTGAAAAACGAATAGAAGGGCTTTTAAAAGGAAACGGTTTTTTGCCTCTTTATATAGATTTAGTTCCTGTTGATGTTGAAGTAAACCAAAATAGTAAGATTTATACTTCTGGATTAGATAATAAATTTCCTAAAAATTTGTATATTGGTGATGTTAGTCAAGTTGATAAAATAGAAGGAAAAATTTTTCAAGATATAAAGATTGAGCCGGTTTTAGATTGGACAAAGCTCTATCAAGTTTTTGTAATCACCAATACTAATTAAAAAATGAAAAATATTTTTAAACAAATTATTAAAACGCTTTTTTTTATTTTATTTATTTTTATTTTAGCAATTTTTCAGGTTACTTTTATTAATCGTTATTATTTGTGGGGAACAGAACCCAATATGGTTTTAATTGGTCTCCTTTGTAATATTTTTAATCCTAATTTTGCCGCTGTTATTTTAGGAGCAATTGTTGGAGGTGCAATTTATGATTTTAGCGGTTTGTTTAATTTTGTTTCTTTTTTAAGTTTTTTATTTACTATTATTATTTTTCATTTTTGGGGGAAAAAATATATTTTAAAAAAAAATTTATTTTTAAATTTTTTATTTGGAATTTTAGGAACAATTTTTTATAATTTCTTTTATATTTTATTAAGTTATTTTCTTTTTAATGCTAATTTTTTTCAATATTTTTTTAGTGTTAGTCATTTAATCGAAATGGGTATAAATGGTTTAGGGGTCTTTATTTTTTGTCTTATAGCCGAATTTTTTAATCTTTTAAAGAGTTTAATTTGGAAAAAATGAAATTAAATTTTAAAAAATATAAAAAATTAAAAAGGAGAAACGATTTTTTAGAAGCCGAAGAAATATTATTCAACAAAGAAGCTGTTTCTAAGCTAAAAGAAGAAAATGATTTAGAACGTTTAGAAATTTCTATTGGCCAATGGGGATTAAATTTTTTGTTATTTTTTGGCATTTTTATTTTAATTTTTTCATTAGGATTTGTTGTCCACTTAAATTTTTTTAGAGGAAATGAATTTCAAATAGCGGCTCAAAAAAGTGCTTTAAAATCTATACCAATTATTGCCGATAGAGGTTTGATTTTTGATTCGTCTAATAAAGTTTTGGTTTATAATCAAGAAGTATTTGATTTAGTTTTTTTCCCTAATTATTTACCAATAGATAAGGGAGAAAGGGAAAAGGTCTTAAATAAGATTAAAGAAAAACCTGAAATAGCCGAAGTAATTAATGAACAATATTTTAAAAAAGAAAATTCTTTAGATAGTTTGGTTATTAAAAATGATTTAACTCGAGAAGAGGCGATAATATGGGAAAGTTATTTTGCTGGTTATCCGACTATTCAAGTAATAAGACAAAATTTAAGACAATATGAATCACCTTTGATTTTTAGTCATATTTTAGGTTATGTGGGTAGAGTATCTTCTGATGATATTAAAAAAAACCCTCAATATAGTAATTTTTTAAAAATTGGAAAAACGGGAATCGAAGCATTTTATGAAGATAATTTGCGAGGCATTGATGGAGAAATTAAAATTAAACAAAATGCTTATATGGAAGTTTTGGGACAAAGCATTTATAAAGAACCGCAAGTTGGGAATAATTTATTTTTAACTATTGATTCTGATTTGCAGGAGTATAGTTATAAGCGTTTAGAACAACAAATAAATTCATTAGGAAAAGAAAAAGAAAGAGGAGGGGTGGTAATTGTCACTGATCCTCAAACGGGAAAAGTTTTATCGCTTGTCAGTTATCCGGGTTATGATATTAATGCTTTTTCTAAAGGAGTTAGTCAAGATTATTTTGAAAAATTAAAAAAATCTAATTTAAATCCTTTATTTAATCGAACGATATCAGGTTTATATAATCCGGGATCAACAATTAAACCTTTTATGGCTATTGCGGCGCTTGAGGAGAAAATAATCGATCCAAATAAAAAAATAGAAACGCATGGTTATTTGAGTTTGCCCAATCCATATAATCCAGACAAACCTTCTATTTTTCCTGATTGGCGTAATAATGGATTTGTTGATATGAAAGATGCTATAGCTCGTTCAAGTAACGTTTATTTTTACATTATTGGCGGTGGTTATGAAAATCTAGAAGGTTTAGGAGTTAAAAGAATTAAAGAATATTTAGAAAAGTTTCAATTTAATATTATTACGGGAATTGATTTGCCAGCAGAAAATGTTGCTGCTATTCCTGATGAAAACAGTAAAGATGTTTGGAGAATTGGTGATACTTATAATATTTCAATAGGTCAAGGTGATTTATTAACAACTCCGATTCGTCTGATAACTAATTTAAATTCCATAATTAATGGCGGAAAAATTATGCGTCCCTATCTTTTAGATTATATTAAAGATTATGATAAAAGAATGATTTTTCAAAATAATCCTTTAATAATCAAAGAAAACTTTATTAATCCTGATAATTTGAAAGTAGTTAAAGAAGGAATGAAAGAAACAGTTGATAGTCCTTTGGGCACAGCTCATAGCTTAGTTGATTTGCCATTTTCTGTTGGAGGAAAAAGTGGTAGCGCTCAAACGGCTGGAAATACCAAAACCAATGCTTTGTTTTATGCTTTTGCTCCTTATGATAATCCCAAAATATCCGTTTTAATTTTAATTGAAGATGTTCCAGAGGGTTCTTTGAATGCTATACCAGTAGCAAAAGATATTCTTTTGTGGTGTTATAAAAACAAAATATTAGAATAGTAAATATTTAAAAATTCCAAATACAATAGAGAATGTTGATTATTTTTAAAAGTCATGGGATCCTTCAGGCTTCGCCTTCAGGATGACATCGATGAGGGCGTCATTCTGAGCGTTAGCGAAGAATCCCACGCACAGTAGTGATTGCTGATTATTGCTAAAAGCCGTGGGATCCTTCACCCGCCTTCGGCGGGTAAACCTGCCTGCCGGTAGACAGTCCCGCCTACGGCGGTCAGGGGCTGAAGTCCTCGGAATGACATTAAAAAACAGTGGCGGCGAAATTCTTTTAGAATTTCGCCGCCGCATTATTTACTTTCCCAAGGATCTTGTTTATAATAATTATTACAGATATAATGATTATATTATAAGATAAATATTTTACTTAGCTTGTTTTATTCAAGCAAGTATTTAATTTTAATAATATGTCTCAACAAATTTATTTAACTAAAGAAAAATACGAAGAATTAAAAAAAGAACTTAAAGAAAGGGAAACTATTATTCGGCAAAAAATAGCCGAAGATTTGAAGCATGCTAAAGAAATGGGTGATTTATCCGAAAATGCTGCTTATTCACAAGCTAAAAACGATAAAGCTTTTAATGATGGAAAAATTATGGAATTAGAATATATTTTAAATCATTGTGAAATTATTGAAAAATCAGAAAAAAATGATAAAGTAGAGATAGGTTCTACGGTAAAACTTCAAGATGAAAATAATAAAATTTTAGAATATAAAATTGTTGGACCAGAAGAAAGTGATCCATTAAAAAATCTTATTTCTTATCAATCACCTTTGGGGCAAAAATTATTAAACAAAAAGGAAGGTGAAGAAATAAAATTAGAAAAACCAGATAAAACTTTTAAAAAATATAAAATTATTTCTATTAATTAATTTCTATGTCTACAGCTGATGAAATAAAAAAAATTAGAATAAAAAAAATTGAAGAATTAAAAAAAGATGGCAAAGAACTATATCCGAGCCATTGTTTTAAAAACAAAACGATTAGCGATATTTTAAAAAATTTTTCTTCTTTTAGTAAACAAAAAAAGAATAATTGGATAGCTGGGCGAATAATGAATATGCGTTTTCATGGCGGTATCGCTTTTATTGATTTGAGAGATGAAAGTGGAGAATTACAAATAGTTATTAAAAAAGAAAATATTAAAGATTTTGATTCTTTAGAAAAATATTTAGATAGTGGTGATTTTATAGAGGTTAGAGGTTATCCTTTTAAAACAAAAAGAGGAGAAAAAAGTTTGTTGGTAAAAGAATGGCGTATTATTTCTAAGAGTTTAAGGCCATTACCATCAGAATGGTATGGATTAAAAGATTCTGAAGAGCGCTTTCGAAAACGTTATTTAGATTTAATTCTTAATCAAGACGTTAAAAAACGTTTTGAATTACGTTCTTTGATAATTAAAACAATGAGAGATTTTTTTAATAATAAAGGTTTTTTAGAAGTGGAAACACCAATTCTTCAAACTTTAGCTGGAGGGGCTACTGCCCGTCCTTTTAAAACGCGTTTAGATACTTTAAACATTCCATTGTATTTAAGAATTGCTCCAGAGCTTTATTTAAAAAAATTAATCGTTGGTGGATTTGAAAAAATTTACGAAATTGGTAAAAACTTTCGGAATGAAGGAATAGACAAAACTCATAATCCAGAATTCACCATGCTGGAGCTTTATTGGGCTTATGCTGATTATCAAGATATGATGGGTTTTATAGAAGATTTATTAGTTTATATTCTGAAAAATGCTTTGCCTAAAACTAAAAATCCGTTGCTTGTAAATTACAATGGTCAATTAATTAATTTTACGCCACCTTATCCAAAAGTGAATTTTTTAGATATAATTAAAGAAGAAATGAAGGTTGATCCTTTAACAGTGGATGAAAAAAATATTTTATCTTTTTTGCAAAACAAAGGAGTTGATATTACATCGGAAATGCGGCAATATAATAAATGGGAATTGTTTGATGAAGTTTACAAAAAAGTTCATTTAGAAAAAATGATTCAGCCAACGTTTATTATTCATCATCCAGTGGCTTTATCACCCTTAGCTAAATTAAGAAAAGAAAATAATGAAGAAACTGAAAGATTTCAATTAGTTGTTGGTGGGATAGAATGTGTTAATGGTTATTCAGAATTAAATGATCCGATAGATCAAGCCAGACGTTTTAAAATTCAAGAAAAAAGAAGAAAAGCTGGTAATAAAGAAGCTCCTCAATATAATAGTGATTTTGTTGAAGCATTAGAATATGGTATGCCTCCCACAGCTGGTGTTGGTATTGGTATTGATCGTTTGGTAATGATTTTAACTAATGCCCCCTCGGTCAAAGAAGTAATATTTTTTCCCTTTATGAGAAATAAATAAAAATAAAAACAAGAAACATGCTTACAGATTTATTAAAAAAAATACGAGAAAATCCTGATTTTTATAAAGAAGGAATTTCTAAAAAAAATAGTAATATTCAAATTATTGATGAAATTTTAACATTGGATAAAGAATATAGGGCTAATTTAGGAGAAATCGAATTTTTAAGAGCGCAAATAAACGAACTTTCTAAAAATGTTAAATTTAGTCAAGATCATTTAGAACAAGCTAAAGCGACAAAAAAAAGAATAAAAGAATTAGAAGCAGAATTAGCGCCAATTGAGGAAAAATTAGATAAACTTTTATATCAAATTCCTAATATTCCATTAGATGATGTTCCTTTGGGTAAAGATGAAACGGAAAATAAAGTTTTAAGAGAAATTGGTGAGCGTCCAAATTTTAAATTTTTACCTAAAGATTATTTTGATTTAGTTGAAGACAAATGGATTGATACCAGAAGAGCAGCAAAAGTTTCTGGTACGCGTTTTGGTTATTTAAAAAATGAGGCAGTTTTTATAGAGTATGCTATTGTTAAATGGGTCATAAATTTATTAAAAGAAAAGGGATTTACCCCTGTTGTTCCGCCAGCCTTTATTTCGTCAAAAGCAATGAAGGGAATGGGTTATATTGATAGTGAAAAAGATTTGAATGAGCGTTATTATTTTTCTCAGGACGATTTATTTTTAATTGGTACCGCCGAACAAGCAATTGGGCCAATGTATATGGATGAAATTTTAGAAGAAAAAGATTTGCCTTTGCGATATATTGCTTTTTCGCCTTGTTTTCGAAGAGAAGCCGGTTCTTACGGAAAAGATACTAAAGGCATTTGGCGAGTTCATTATTTTGAAAAATTAGAAATGTTTATTTTTTGTACACCCGAACAATCCGAAAAAGAACATCAACTAATTTTAGCTATCGAAGAAGAATTAATGCAACAACTAAAAGTACCTTATCGGGTAGTGCAATTATGTACCGGTGATTTGTCTAATCCTTCGGCAAAATCTTTTGATATTGAAACATGGTTGCCGGGACAAAATCGTTATGGTGAAACACATTCCTCAAGTAATTGTACTGATTATCAATCACGGCGTTTGAATATTCGCTATCGCAGCAAGGAAGGTTTGAAATTCGTTCATACTTTAAATGGAACGGCCTTTGCCATCGGTAGAATTTTAGCAGCCATTATTGAAAATTATCAACAAGAAGATGGAAGTATTGAAATTCCAGAAATTCTCAAAAAATATTTATAAATTGAAATAAAAAAATTTTAATTTAATATTAATTTAATGGAGCATGTTATTACCTCCAATTCTTATCGATTAAGAAAAATTCAAAAAAAACGAAAAAAAAGACGTTTAATTTTTTTTATAATATTAATTTTAATAATTATTATTGTGGTTGCTTATGAAATAATTTTTTCGTCAGTATTTCAAATTCAAAAAATCAATGTTTCTCAAACGAATTTTATCAATCAAAATGATATAATTCAAAAAATTAACGATATTTTTGATAATAAAAAAATTTTTTCTTTAATTTCTTTGCCACCTAATTTATTATTTTTTAATTTTAATGATTGCCAAAGTTTAAAACAATCTTTTTCTCCCGTTGAATCAATAGAGTGTCAAAAAAATTTTAAGGATAAATCAATAAACATTAATATAAAAGAAAGGGTTGTTGAAGGTAAGTTTTGTTCTGGATTGGAAAATGAAGATTGTTTTTATTTTGATAAAGATGGAATATTATTTTTGGTTGCGCCTCAAGAGGAAGTAATTAGTTTTTTAATTAAAGAAACCAGTGATAAAAAATATTCGTTAGGAAATAAAATTATGGATAATTTTTTCTTGGTATTGCAGATTAAAAATTTTTTATCAGAAAAAATTTCTTTACCTCAAATAGAAATTAATACTTATGATATTATTTACTCGTTTGATAATAATTTTCAAATATTTATTTCTAAAGATAAATTAAAAGAGACGATGGATATTTTGCTTCATGTTTGGAACGATAATATATTGTTGGAAAATTTACAATATTTGGATTTAAGGTTTTTACCAAAAATATATTATAAATAATAAAAAACTAATTGTGCTGGCGGCGAAATTCTTTTAGAATTTCGCCGCAATAAAAATCACCAATTTTTATCAATTAATATTAAATGGAATTATTTATTATTTTGCTACAACTAATCCAATTATTTTTTTAGCATCGTTTTGTTTTAAAACCTTAGCTGCTTGTTGAAGCGTTGCTCCAGAAGTATAAACATCATCAACAAGAATGATTGTTTTGTTTTTAATTAATGATTTGGAATCATTTTTAATTTTAAAAGCATCAATTAAATTAAAAAGACGTTCTTTTTTGGTTAATTGGGCTTGAGGAAGAGTATTTTTTTGACGAATCAAGACATTGGTTAACAAAGGAAAGTTAAAATAATCAGCAAAGATTTTGGCTAATTCTTCGCTTTGGTTAAAACCCCTCCAATTATAACGCTTAGAACTTAAGGGTATGGGAATAACATAAATTTCTTTTGAATTTATTTCTAAGTCAGAAGAAATTTTTAACCAATAATTTATTAAAAAATCTCCTAAGGTAATTTTTATTTCTTTAACAAAATTATATTTAAACTCATGAATTAAATTTTTTACTGGTTCATTTTCATAATCTGTGGCACAACCTAAAAAATCAAGATAGGATTTATTATTATGATGGCATTTTTTTATAATAGAAATTCGTTTAAAACAAACAGGGCAAAATAAAGCCGAATAAATAGGAATTGTTTTAAAACAATCAACGCAAAGATAATGTTTGTTTTCGTTAGAAATAAACTTTCCACAATTTAAACAAAAAATTGGATAAAGACAATCATAAAAAATATTCTCAATTTTTGTTTTATTAATTTTTATCATTGTGGATAAATAATTTTTTATAAATTTAATTATTAATTATAATATAACTAATAATTAAATTAATAAAAATATGCGTTCATTAGGAATAGATATCGGAACAACAAATATTAAAATAGTAGAACTTTCGGGAACTTTAAATAGTATTAATTTAGAGAATTACGGTATTCTAGAAACTTATGGTTATTTAGAAAGAAATAATGCTGTTATTCAAACAAATTATTTCAAATTAGTAGAAGAAACAACAGCAGATTTATTAAAAAAACTTTTAGAGGTTGTAAAACCAAAAACAAAAAGGGCTATTTTTTCCTTGTCAACTTTTTCTAGTTTTATAACCAGTTTCAATTTGCCATTTGTTACAGATAAAGATATTATTCAAGCTGTTCCTTTTGAAGCTAAAAAATACATTCCAATGCCACTAGATGATTTAGAAATTAATTGGATGATCGTAGAAAAATCAAAAGAAGGTGGAAAAGAAAATAGTAAAATAGTTTTGATTGCCACTCCAAAAGAATTAATTGAAAGATATAAGCGAATTGCTCAATTGTCAGGATTAGAAATTGTTGGTTGGGAGATAGAAGGAATGTCAATAGTGAGAGCTTTAACCCAAAACGATAAAGATTCAATGATTGTAATAGATATAGGTACTCAAATTACTAATTTATTTGTTATAGAAAATGGATTTTTAATAAATTATGAAAATTTAAATATTGGTGGAGCAGAAATAACTCATATTATTAGTCAAAGTCTTGGAGTAACTCAACAAAGAGCCGAAGAATTTAAAAAAATAAAAGGATTTAAAGTTGATCCTCAAGAAATGGGAATAGTAAATATTTTAATGCCAATTGTGGATAATTTTGGTAATGAAATTTTACGAATGATGGACATTTATCATCAAAAATATAATAAAGATATAAAAAAAATTATTCTTAGCGGAGGAACAGCAAATATGCCCGGATTAGATGAGTATTTTAGCTCTTTTTTGAATGTTCCAGTTGAAAAATCTTGGCCATTTAAAAATATAAAATTTCAACAATTTTTAGAGCCACTTTTAAAAGATGTTTCTTGTTATTTGACAATAGCTGCCGGAGCAGCTCTTAAGGACTTTAAATAATTTTTTTAAATGTTATAATTAAATTAACGAAGGAATATAGAATAATTTTAAAAAAGTTTTATAATAAAATTATATAATAATAAAAAACAAAAATATGGCAGATTTTCAAATTGTAGAACCTATTAATACTAAAAAATCCACTGGTTGGTTAAGTGGATTAATTACTTTATCAATTATTTTTTTAGTTATTGCGATAGGAATATATATTGCTGCTTTGTTTTATCAAAATTATTTAAATAAAAGCATAGCTGATTGGGATAATAAAACAAAAGAATTATCTAAAGAAATTTCGGTAAATGATCGAAATGAAGTTTTAGCTTTTTATTCTCAATTATTTAATTTAAAAACTTTATTATCTCAGCATGTTTATTCAACTAATATCTTTTCTCGTCTTGAATTAATTACTCATCCGCAAGTAATGTTTACAAATTTTTCTTATAATTACAAAACATCGCAAATAAAATTAGAAGGGAATGCCAAAGATTTAAATGTTTTAGCTCAACAACTTTTAGCTTTTTATAAAACAACCGATTTTAAAAAAATTAATATCAGTGATATTAGGTCGACACCCGACAATATTAATTTTTCTTTAGAAATTAATTTTGATCCTAATTTTATTTTAAAATAAGTTTATGAAAGAAACAGCCAAAAGAAATATTAGTCTAATTTTAGTAATTGTTTTTTTTGGAGCAGCAATGATTGTTTTTTTTACTCTAAGCTGGCCAAATTTAACTAAAGTTTTTGATTTAAATTCTGTTCTTAATGAATCCAAAAAAGAGTATGAAAAACAAAATCAATCACTTCAATTAGCCAAATCAATCATTGAACAGTATAAAAATCTAAATGATGTCAATCAAGCTGTTTCTTTAACAATGCCCAAAACCGATGAAATATATAATATAATTGTTCAATTAAATAAAATAGCCGAAAGTAGTGGAATGAGTATCGAAGGATTATCTTTAAAGGAAGTCATAAATAATAATGAATTAGATGATTCTAACAATCGTCAAAATTTAGTAAAACCATATCGAACAATTAGTATTAATACTTCTCTTAATGGGTCTTATGAATCTTTTAAAACTTGGTTAGAATTAGTAGAAACAAACATTCGTTTAATGGATGTAAAAAGTGTTTCTTTTGAGGGGGTTAATTTATCATCAAATAAATCAATTAATAATTTTTTTAATTTTAATGTTAATTTAGATATTTATTATCAATTATAATTTAAAAAAACATGGAAACATCAGAACAAAAACCTAAAAAAAATATTTTCATTTATATTATTATCGCAATTTTATTTATTGCTATTCTAGTAGTTTATTACGTATTTTTTGGTCAAGAAAAATTAGCGCAAAGTGGTCCATCAACTAAAACAATTAATACTGCCACTCAAGAGGTGGGACAAGTTGAAAATACTAATCAAAATAATAATTTATATTCATCAGAAAGCACTTCCACTTTAGATGTTACTGGAGGATTAAAATCATTAAAATTAACACCCGAAGATGTTTTAAAAGATGAAATTTTTCAATCTCTTCAATCATACGCTGAACCAGTAGAACTGCCAACATTAGGAAGACCCAATCCCTTTATTCCTTATTAAAAAAATTTTTAAATAAAAAATAAAATGATACCAAATAAAACCATTATCGAGCTTTTGATAAAAAACCAAAAAATTGATCAAGCGATAGCCGATAAGCTTTTAAAAGAAAGCCAAAGTCTTAATAAATCAGTTGAAGAAATTCTTTATGAAAGAAATATTATTTCCGAAAAAGATCTAGCTCAAATTAAAGGTGATTACTATAAAATTCCGGTTAAATATTTTACCAAAGAAGATATAATTCCCAATGAAATATTAAATATTATTCCGGAAGATGTAGCCCGAACTCATCAAATGATTGCTTTTAAAAAAGAAGGTGATACACTTCACGTGGCGATGTTTCATCCCGATAACTTACAAGCCCAGGATGTTTTAAAATTTATTGCCAAACAACAAAAAGTGAACATAGCCGTTTATTTAATAACCAAAAGTGATTTGGATAATATTTTGAAAAATTATCGTTCTTTTGCAACGCGACTAAAAGAAATTCAAAGTAGTGTAGAAATTTTTAAAAGTCAAAGTAAACCTTCTCATCAATCTTATCAACAGCGAGTAGTTCGAATTGATGAAGCTAGTGGAATTATTGCCGAAGAAGCGCCTATTATTAAAATTGTTACTACTGTTTTAGAAGAAGCAATAAGCTCTAATGCTTCTGATATTCATATTGAACCAATGCAAAGTAAATTGCGTATTCGATTTAGATTAGATGGAAATTTAAAAGAAATGTTAGCTTTACCATTAGAATTGCAACCTGCTATTGTGGCGAGAATTAAAATTTTATCTAATTTAAAAATTGATGAAACTCGAATGCCACAAGATGGACGCTTTCGAACAATTATTGATAATAAAGAAATTGATTATCGGGTGGCCACCTTTCCTACGGCTTTAGGAGAAAAAGTTGCTATTAGAGTTTTAAATCCTTATGCCGGATTAAAAACGATAGATGATTTAGGCGTAAGGGATTATCATAAAAAATTAATTTTAGAAGCAATTAATAAACCATTTGGAATGATTTTATCAACCGGTCCAACTGGTTCTGGTAAAACAACTACTTTATATGCTATACTCCAAGGTTTAAACAAAGAAGGTGTTAATATTGTTAGTTTGGAAGATCCAGTAGAATATTTTATTGAGGGATTAAATCAATCTCAAGTTAAACCAGAAATTGGTTATGATTTTGCCTCAGGATTAAGGCAAATCGTTCGACAAGATCCTGATGTTATTATGGTAGGTGAAATTCGTGATAATGAAACAGCGGCTTTAGCTATTCACGCGGCTTTAACAGGTCATCTTGTTTTATCTACTCTTCATACTAATGATGCAATAGGTGTGATCCCACGTTTAATTGATATGAAAATAGAACCTTATCTTTTGCCAGCTTCTTTGATTTTAATGATGGCTCAACGATTAGTGGGACGATTGTGTGATAATTGTAAACAAAAAGTAGAAGCCACTGGTAGTTTAAAAGAAGCCATTGATAGATCAATTGAAAAATTGTCTCCTGAATTAAAAGAAAAATATCAAAAAGAAAAATACGAAGTTTATTTACCTCAAGGATGTAAAGAATGTAATTTCAAAGGAGTAAAGGGACGAATACCTCTTTTTGAAGTGTTAAAAATGACACCATCATTAGAAGAGATTGTTTTAAAAGATCATTCGGAAGCTAATTTAAAAATTGAAGCCGAAAAACAAGGAATGATTAGTTTGCGTCAGGATGGTATTATTAAAGCTTTAGAGGGATTAATTTCTGTGGATGAAGTTTTGAAAGAAACAGTTGAGTTGTAATAAAAAAACATTATAATAATTTATATGACCGATTTAATTTATAAAGAAAAATTAGAAAGTTTATTACTTTTAACAGCACAACAAAATGCGTCTGATTTACATTTTTCAGTAGGCAGAAAACCTACTTTAAGAATTGATGGACGATTAGTTCCCATTGCCAAAGAAGAAATTTATACTAAAGAAATATTAGAAGGATTAGTTAATGCTTTGGTTAGTCCCGAGCGAAAAGAATTATTTTTAAAAAATAGAGAAGTAGATTTTTCTTATTCTCTTTCTGATAAAGCTCGTTTTCGAGTTAATCTTTATTTTCAAAAAGGAAATATGGCTGCTTCTATTCGTTTTATTCCTTATAAAATTAAAACAATTGAAGAGTTAAATTTGCCTCCGGTATTGCATGATTTTACTAAATATAATCAAGGTTTTATTTTGGTTGTTGGTCCAGCTGGTCAAGGAAAATCAACTACATTAGCTGCTTTAATTGATGAAATTAATCATGAAAGAACAGAACATATTATTACCATTGAAGATCCAATGGAATATATGTTTACTCAAGATAGATCAATTATTGATCAACGAGAGGTTTTTTCTGATACTTTAAGTTTTCACCGCGCTTTACGGTCAGTTTTAAGGCAAGATCCGGATGTAGTAATGGTTGGAGAAATGCGTGATCCAGAAACAATTCAAACTGCTATTACGGCGGCCGAAACAGGTCACTTAGTTTTTTCAACATTACATACTAATTCAGCTTCGCAAACTCTTGATCGTATTATAGATAGTTTTCCTGCTTCTCAACAATCTCAAATAAAAACTCAATTGGCTGCTACTTTAGTTGGTATTATTTCTCAAAGATTGTTGCCACGTTTAAATGGTGGTCGAATACCAGCTTGTGAGGTGATGATAACTAATTCTGCCATTCGGAATTTGATTCGAGAAAATAAAATTTATCAAATTGATTTAATAATTGAAACAAGTATTCAGGAAAAAATGATTTCTTTAAATCGATCGTTGGCTAATTTAGTCAAACAAAGCGAAGTTTCTTTAGAAACGGCTCAATCATATTCATTAAATCCAGCAGAATTAACCAATCTTTTGGCTCGCTAATAATCAATTAAAATTTTATGGCAAAATTTCGTTACACAGGAAGAAATGAATTAGGAGAAATTCAAACTGGCGTTGTTGAAGCGGGTAGTCGTGATTTAGCTGTTAAAATTTTACAAGATAATAGAATTTATGTTCTTTCTTTGGAATCTTTAGAAAAAGAAGGATTTTTAGATCAAATTTTGGGATCTTTTAAAAAAGTAAAAATAAAAGAATTGATGATTTTTACTCGTCAATTAAGTACATTACTTTCGGCTAAAGTTCAATTAGTTGATTCTTTAAAAAGTTTATATAATCAAATTAACGATCCATTATTAAAAGATGCAGTATTCGATGTTTTTACCGATGTTGAAGGAGGTTTGTATTTTTCTCAAGCCTTAGCTAAACATCCTAAAATTTTTTCTGATTTTTATATTAATATGGTTCGTTCAGCAGAACTATCTGGCCGTTTAGAAGAAACTTTAAATTATTTAGCTGATTATTTAGAAAAAGATAATAAATTAAGATCAAAATTAAAAAATGCAATGACCTATCCAATTTTTGTTATTGGGGTTTTTTTGGTTGTTTTAATTGTGGTGCTAGTGGTGGTTATTCCTCAATTACAGGATGTTTTTGCTGAAGCCGGTGCTTCTTTGCCGTGGATAACAAAAACACTAATGGCAGTAGGTAATTTTTTGCTTGATTGGGGGGTAGCGGTAATAATTTTTTTAGGAGTAGCAATTTTTTTCTTTGTTCGATATTTGAAAACACCAGAAGGAAAAATTTTTTGGCAACGAACCATTCTTTCGTTACCAATTGTCGGGCCGATTAATAAAAACGTTTGTATTAGTCGATTTGCTTCTTCGTGCAGTGCTTTAATGAAAGGAGGATTGCCAATAGCTAGTTCATTAGAAATTTCAGGAAAAATTACTTCTAACGTTTTTTATGAAGAAATATTAAAAAAAACCGCTGAAGCAGTAAGAAGTGGTAGTAGTATTTCTAAATATTTAAATCAATTTCCTAATTATTTTCCTCCAATGGTCACTCAAATGATTTCGGTTGGTGAAGTATCTGGCCAAGTAGATGAATTATTATTAAGAGTAGCAGATTTTTATGGTAATGAAGTAGATCAAACAGCGAACAATTTAGCCGAAATTATTCAACCAGTTTTAATTGTTATTTTAGGTCTTTTCATTGGTATTTTTGTTGCCGCTGTGTTGATGCCTATCTATAATTTGGCACAAGTTTTTTAATTAATT
>Ga0116161_1000226_pt1 | contig 65428 bp, 52 predicted proteins | sample AD_JPNAS3_MetaG_FD_89877 | JGI IMG/M metagenome (GOLD analysis project Ga0116161, IMG submission 89877) | Active sludge microbial communities of municipal wastewater-treating anaerobic digesters from Japan - AD_JPNAS3_MetaG | ecosystem: Engineered > Bioreactor > Anaerobic > Digestate | place... | reverse complement strand
TGCGCTGGAACAGGAAAGGTGCCGAGCGCGTGATCCCAGTCCGGGCAGCTATCCTCAGCAATCGCTTCGACGGTGTCTGGGAGACTGTCTACAACTTGCCCCAAAACTGAACTACACCCCCTCCAGCGCCCATGGTTGCCTCACGGCCCGGATAGGCTACAATACGAGTCATACAGCCATGCCATCAACGAGGAGGAACACCCCATGCCCGAGCTGACCCACTTTGACGGCGCGCGCGCCTTCGCCCACCTGCGACATCTGGCCGTGGAGATCGGCGGCCGCCTGGGCGGCAGCCCGCAGGAGAAGCAGGCCGCCGCCGCCATCGAGGCCCACTTCCGCTCGCTGGGCCTGAGCACGCGCCGGCAGCCCTTCCCGGTGCGCACCTACGGCGCCGTGGAGGCGCAACTCGAGATCCTCGACCCGCCCCTCGGCCGCATCCCCTGTGAGATGTTCTACCTCTCACAGGATACGCCGCCTGAAGGCGTGACGGGCGACATCCACTTTGCCGGCTCGGGCGGGGTGGAGAGCATCGGCCCCGAGTGGCGCGGCAAGATCGTGGCCGTGCTCGGCGGCCTGCGCGGCGAGGCCCACGACCTGGCGATGCGCTTTGCGCCGCTGGCCATCATCTCCATCAGCGACCAGCTCGCCACCCCGCCGATCCGCGTGGAGCAACTGCCCGAGGTGCGCGCCAAGGTGGGCGCGGTGCCCGAGGTGCTCATCGCCCACAGCGATGGCCTGCACCTGGTGCGCGAGGGGGCGCGGCGGGCGCGCATCGTGGCCCGCTCACAGGAGGGCGAGGCCACCTCGCAGAACGTCGTCGCCGAGCTGCCCGGCGCCGTCTACCCCGACGAGATCGTTGTCATCGGCGGCCACTACGACAGCTCGCTGGCCATCCAGGGCGCCAGCGATAACGCCGGCGGCACTGCGCTCGTCATGGAACTGGCGCGGGTCTTTGCCGCGCGCGGCTCGGCGCGCACGCTGCGCTTTGTGGCCTGGGGCGCCGAGGAGCTGGGCCTGCGCGGCAGCGTGCACTATATCAAGGCGCTCAAGGCCGCCGACAAGGCCGCCCGCGAGGCGCCCGGCTTTGTGCCCGGCCGCGACCACACCGAGCTGGAGCAGCACCGCCTCTGCGTCAACATCGACGTGCAGGGGGCGCTCTTGGGCCAGAACCGCTCCCTGGCCCTGGGCCCGCGCGAGCTCGCCGCCGCGGTGACCCTGCTCGCCAAGGAGCGCGGCCCCGCCTTCGAGGTCAAGGAGGACGTCTACTCGTCGGACGGCACGCCGCTCTCGGAGGCCGGCATCCCCTCCGTCTCGTTCGTGCGCTCGGGCGCCACCACCTCGTACCTGCACACCCCCGGCGACCTCATCGACTACCTCGGCCCCGAGCCGCTGGCCGTGCAGGGCGCGTTCATCGAGACCTTTCTCGAACGTTACGTGGCCAGCGCGCGCAGCTTTCCCTTCGAGCGCCAGGTGCCGGAAGAGATGCAGAAAAAGATCCGCGAGTACTTTGAGAAGCGGCTGCGCATCGACTACTACGAGGAGGACTGAGAGGGCGCGAAAGGAGCACGAAAGGAGCGCGAAAGGAGCACGAAAGGGGCGCCATCTTTCTCGCCCCTTTTCGCGTCGCTTTCGCGCCGTTTCGTGCCTTTCGCGCCCTCTCGCCCCTTTTCGCGTCGCTTTCGTGCCGTTTCGTGCCTTTCGCGCCCTCTTGCGCCTTTCGCGCCCTCTTGCGCCTTTCGCGCCCTTTCGTGCCTTTCGCGCCTTTCGCGCCCCCTCAGTTCTCTCGTCTCTGCAGGGCGAGTATCCCCTCCACGGCCTCCGCGAACAGCTCGCCCATCACCCGCTTCTCGCGCACAAAGCCCTCGAGGTGGATGTCGTCGATGTACACATAGAGCTGCAGCGAGACGCCCTTCAGGTCCACGTGCGCGGGCTGCACCAGGGGGCGCTTCCAGGCGGGCGTGATCTGCTTGAAAGAGCGGGGCAGCCACTCCATCAGCTCGACGATGAGGTCGTCGAGGCGCTGCGCCTGGTAGAGGTCGGGGCTGTGCAGGTGCTTGCGCAGGCCCTCCAGGCGGCTATCGAGGGCGCCGAGCCGCATCTCGGCATCGCTCAGCAGGCGCTCGCGGTCGTCGGGGTAGCTCGCCAGCCTGGGGTCGGCCGCACGAGCCTGCGCCCACGCGCGCATGGCACGCACCAGATGATCGGGGTAGGCGTGCATGGCGTTGAGCTCGGCCATCAGATGGCGCAGCTCCTGTACCGAAAGGCCGCTGCACTCGGCACGCCGCACCTTGCCCAGCAGGTCGGTGAGCGACTGCTCCACCTCCGCCAGGTAGCCGTCGAGCTCCCGCTCGCGCTCCAGCGCGGCGAGGCCCCACTCCAGCTCGCGGGCCCGGGCCGAGCCCGGCTCTGCCGCCTGCAGGGTGCGCCGCATCGCCTCCTGCTTCTCGGCGGGGCGCCCCAGCACATAGGGGTTCGCATCGGCCAGCGCGAGCAGCAGCTCCGTCCCGGGGCCAATCAAGCGCGGGTCGGGCAGCGGCACGATGACGCGCACCTTGAGGTCGGGGCTGGGCCGCGTGAGGTTGGTCAGCTTGGTCGTCGCCAGGATGCTGTTGGCCAGGTAGACCTCGGCGTGGCTCTCGGTGTTGTACAGCGTGGTGACGCGCAGGCCGATCTGCTTGATCTGGCAGACCACGCCGTCGATGACGATGAGGTCGCCAAAGCGGAAGGGGGTGTCGACCAGCAGCATCACGCCGCCGAGGATGTTCTTCAGCGTATCGCCCAGCGAGAGCCCAAGGAAGAGCGCCGCGCCGCCGGCGGTGACGACGACGGTGGAAAAGTCGGCCCCAAGCAGCCGCAGCATCAGCACCGCGCCGGTGACGATGATGACCACCGGCGCCAGCACGTCGAGCACGGGAAAGAGGACGTCGTCAAAGTTGGCCTCGGTGCGCCGCGCCAAGCGCCGCCCGTAATACAGCACCGTGTCGCGCACCAGACGCCAAACGCACCAGGTCACCACGCCGATAAGGGCGATGCCCGCGCCCCGGCGCACCACCTCCACCACGCCATCCGGCAGCTCGCTGCGCCCGCTCAGGTCGATGGCGGCCCATAGGCTCAGGGCCAGCACCGCCGGCCACTGCACCACGCCCACGATGACGTCGTCGATGTCGTTCGGCGTGCGCCGCGCCCACCAGGCCGCGATCCAGAAGAGGATGACGTAGGTGCCGACAATCGCTCCCAGCCACGCCAGTGCGATGTTGTGCGGAGGCATGAGGCGATTCTCCCTTTCAGAACGCGGCCGGCACTTCAGGCCGCCAGTCAGCGAAGCTGCGCTCGACCAGACGAAGATAGCCACCGCAGAGGCGCAGAGGACGCAGAGAAGATCATTAGCGCCTCTGCGCCCTCTGCGCCTCTGCAGTGAGATCCTGACTCAGTCATTGAGCATCTTCGGGGGTGCCTAGATTACCCCCAGCCGCCTGCCGACGCGCTCGAACGCCGCCAGGCCGAACTCCAGGTCGCTCTGCGCGAGACCGGCCGAAATCATGACGCGGATGCGCGCCTTGCCGCGGGGCACGGTGGGGAAGCCCAGGGCCATGGCAAAGACGCCCTCTTCGAAGAGCTGCCGCGAGAACTCTTTGGCCAACGGCGCCTCGCCCAACATCACCGGTGTGATCGGGGTGACGCTCTGCCCGGTGTTGAAGCCCAGGCGCACCATCTCGGCCTTGAAGGTGCGCGTGTTCTCCCACAGCCTGTCGACGAGGTCGGTCGACTCTTCGAGCACGTCGATGGCCGCGATGCACGCCGCAACATCGGCCGGCGTGGCTGCGCTCGAGAAGAGGAAGGGCCGCGCGCGCTGTCGCAAATAGTCGGTGATCAGCTTCTTGCCGGCCACCACGCCACCCATGACGCCGAACGCCTTGGAGAGCGTGCCCACTTCGACATCGACCTTGCCGTGCAGGTGAAAGTGATCGGCGATGCCACGGCCGCCCCGGCCCATGACGCCCTCGCCGTGAGCATCGTCGACCATGAACAGGCAGCCGCAGCGCTCGGCAATCTCGTACTCTTGGTCGAGCGGGGCCACGTCGCCGTCCATCGAGAAGACGCCATCGGTGATGACGAGGGCGCGACGATACTGCCCGCGCTTCTCTTCGAGCACCCGCGCCAGGTCCTCAGGGCTGCAGTGCGCAAAGCGCTCGATGCGCGCCCCCGACAGGCGGCAGCCGTCGATGATGGAGGCGTGGTTCAGTTCGTCGGAAAAGACGCCGTCTTCCTTCCCCACCAGCACCGGGATCACCGCCAGGTTGGCGCAGAAACCCGACTGGAACGAGATCACGCCCTCGGCGCCCTTGAAGCGCGCCATGCGCTCCTCGAACTGCAGGTGCAGGTCCATGGTGCCGGCGATGGAGCGCACCGCCGCCGGGCCCACGCCATACGCCTCGATCGCCTTCGCGGCCGCTTCCTTCAGCCTTGGATGGTTGGCCAGGCCCAGGTAGTTGTTGGTGCAGAGGTTGAGCACCCTCTTGCCGTCCACCACCGTCCACGGCCCCTGGGCCGACTGAATGGTGCGGATGTTGATGAACAGCCCCTGATCCTTCAGGGCAGCGACGTCATCGGTGATGAAAGCCAGCTTGTCGGCGGTCACGGATTCCCTCCTCGAAATTGCACGCGCAGCGTACTGCGTACTACGTACTGCGTGACTGCGCGCCATTACGCATTACGCAGTACGCCTCACATCATGACCACACGGGCCACTCGGCAACGCCTCACTCGGGGCACTGGATGGCAATGAACGACAACCACTGCTCGATCTGCTCATAGAGCTCCGGGTCGAGCGGATCGGCGTTGATCACGGCAGCATAGGGCGCGCCGAACTGGTCGAGCACGAAGACGAGATGGCTCGTGCCCGTGTCGCCCGCCAGCAGGGTCTCATAGCTCTGGCGCATCCGGCCGCCCTCATCGGCCACCACCGGAAAGTGATAGGCCAGGCCACGATCGCTGCCCCGGATATCGTCCGCGCTGCCGGACAACAGCGCCAGCACCACGGAGCCCTCGCGGCTGAGCGCCTCGGCATGCTCCGAAAACGCGCGCAGCGCCGGCGTCCACTCGGCCGGGCCCGACCCCGTCACGAAGAACAGCACCTGCTTCTGTCGCTGCCGGTAGATGCTCGCACAGATGGTATCGCCCGTCGCGGAGGCCAGGCAAAAGTCGGGAGCGGGCACCAGGGCCTCGGGCCTCTGGAATGCATGCACCTTCACCGACCGTACCCCCTTCACGTGCAGAGTATGCCGCCTCCGACGTCTATGGATACATCACAATCTTGGCCGCCACACGATCGGAAGCGGTCATGAGGTCAAAGCCGTGCTGGAACTCGTCGAGCGTGATGCGGTGGGTGATCACCGGCTTGGGATCCAGCGCGCCCGACTTGAACATGCCGGCCATCTGGTACCAACTCTGCCAAAGCTGGCGGCCGTTGATGCCATAGATGGTCGCGCCCTTGAAGATGATCTGCTTGTTCAGGTCGAGCGTGATCGGCTGCGAGGGGATGCCAAAGATGCTCACGCGCCCGCCCTTGCGCAGGGCGGAGAACCCCTGGTCGATCGCCGTTTGGCTGCCGGTCATCTCGACGACCACGTCGACTCCGACCCCTTGCGTCGCGTCCAGCAAGGTGCGGACCACATCGGTGCCCGGCTCGGTGATGTTGAGCGAGATGGTCGCCCCCAGGGTCTTGCCGATGGCCAGGCGTGCCGGATACTTGCCGACGTGGGCCACCAGGCTGGCGCCGGCCGCCTTGGCCACGCCGACGGCAAAGAGGCCAGTCGGACCGTCGCCGAACACGACCACCGACCTGCCGGCGACCGGCTCGGCCAGCACGGCATAGACCGAGTTGCCGCAGGGGTCCTGGATGGAGGCAATGGCAGGGTCCAGGTCGGGATCGTTGACCCAGGCCGAGGTCTCGGGCAGGGCCACGTACTCGGCGAAGCAGCCGTCCACATCCACGCCAAAGATTTCGAGGTTGGCGCAGATGTGTGCCTGCCCGGCGCGGCAGACGGGGCAGGTGCCGTCGAAGCGGTGCGAGTCGGCGGAGACGAAATCGCCCACTTGGAGCGAGCGCACGGCGCTGCCGACCTCGACGACATCGCCACAGAACTCGTGGCCGATGGTGTAGGGCATCTTTTTGATGCGGCCCTGCGCCCAGGCGTCCCACTTGTAGATGTGCACGTCGGTGCCGCAGATCGAGGTCGCGCGAACCTTGACCAGCACTTCGCGGGGGCCAATTTTGGGGATGGGGACCCGGGCCATCTCGAGGCCCGGCCCCGGCCGCGGCTTGATAATGGCGCGCATTGTTTCGGGCATGGCAACCACTCCCTTCGAGCGTCCACAGGGTGAACAGCCGGCAGGGCCCGCGCCGCTCGTCAAGGCGCGAGCAGTGAGCCCTCTCTTTCGAGTATATCACTGCGGCTGAGCGGGGTCAAAAGGGAACACGAGCTGTCACACACGCATTGACGACAGACAGGACTCGTGGTATCATGCAGAACGTCGGTTCTGTTCATGCCGCCGGCATTCGACGGCATGCTTGCCGGCCCCTGGGCCACCAAGGAGGACAGATCATGAAGCCGGAACTCTGCCTCGACCGCCTGATCCTCGAACGCGCCAAGCTCTACGACACCCTGCTCGGCCTCGACGAGGCCACGCTCAGCACACAGCCCCTCTGCGGCGCGTGGACGGCCAAAGACGTCTTGGCGCACATCGCCGGTTGGGAGGCCCGCGCCGCCCGCCGCCTGCCCGACCTGGTGGCCGGCCGCGGCATGGAAATCGCCGACGTGCCCGACGTCGATGCCTACAACGCCGAGCTCGTGGCCCAGCGCCAGGACCTGTCGCTTGCCGGCGTGCTGGCCGAACTGGAAGAGACCCTGCGCAGCCTCGCGCGCACCTTTGGCGAGCTGCCCGCAGCGCAGCAGGCAGAGCAGCACCGCGTGCCCTGGGGCGAGGTCAGCGCCGCCGGCTGGGTTGAGCTCGAGGCCGGCCACGATGCCGAACACGCCGCCGCCATCGCCGCCTGGCGCCGCGAGGCCCAGCCTACCGCTGCGCCCGGCCCCAGTTGCCTGCTGCAGGCGGCCATCCGCGATGCCCGCTGGGCCGTCGCCCGCCTCACAGGCCACATGCCGCCCAGCGCGCGCGACACCATCCCGCTCTGCGGCCAGTGGACGGCCAAGGACGTGGTAGGCCACCTCGCCGACTGGACAGCCACCATGGCCGCTGCCGCCGCACAGGCGCCCCACAGCGGCACGCTGCCCGCGCTGCCGATGGATGACGAGGCGCTCGAGGCCTGGAACGGCGAACACGCCATGCGCCGCGCCATGCAGCCCTGGCATGCGGTGTGGGCCGACTATGACGCCGCCTGCCGCGAGTTGCTCGCGACCGTCGAGGCCCTCGGCGAGCAGGGGCTGGCCCAGCACATCCCCGGCGCCACGCCCCCCGCGCTCTACCAGTGGTTAGCCCTCAGCGGGCACGACGTCGAGCACGCCCGCCAGATGCTGGCCTGGCTGCAGCAGGCGTAGGCCCCTGAAGGCAGCGGGGCGGCTGCCACGCCGCCGGAACCATTCGCAGCCGCCTCCGCTGGATTTCCGCCGGAGTCGCCGGGTTCCCGGCCCCTTATGTACAGCCCCTGTCACGGTCGGCTGCCGCCGGGGCGCCGATTCTGCCCTTCCAGCCCCGGGCATCGGCGGCTCGCAGCCCCCTGCCCACTCGCGCAGGCCGTTGGCGACTTGCCGATTCCGTTATGTCTGCAACCTTTTATGGTCCATTCAGGCCGCCTTTGCAGGATTTACCCTACTTTTACGCTGCTTATGTTCGCTCGCCGGCCCCCCGCCGGCCTTTGCCGGGCCCTGCCACGGGCCCCGAGGCCCCGCGATGGCCGAATCTGGGCCGTGCCCCACGTTCTGGGCACTGCCACGCGCCGCGCTGGCGGCGCTACACGCCGAGCGCCACCAGGCCCCCGTCGGACGATTCCGCGCCTCCGGCAGCACCCGAAGCCGCTCGCCGGCGTCGCTCTGTGGCCACACCGGCGCCCTTTGTCCATCCTGTGCACCCCTTGGCGCCCCGCAGCCACCCCGATGCGTGCGGTTTGTGCACGCCGTGCAGCCATTGCCGCCTGTTGCGGCGGCTTGTGCTCACCGCGTGCAGCGGCGCCGCGCCCAGCCGGCCTCCCCTGCTAAGGCCACCCCCCCACCGCCCAGGGGCGGCCCACAAAAAAAGCGCCGCTGCCGGCCCCTGCACGGGGCTGGCGACAACGCTCGCCTCCCAGATCTCGCCCCATACCTTCGAAAGATCGCCGGCGCAGCGCACGCCGTGCTCGCACCGGTCCTTCACTCGCAGCCTGGCCACATCGCCCTGCGCCTGCGCCCCCGCCAACCCGCCCGCACAGCCTCACCCTGCCGCGCCGCGCCGGCACATCTTCACCACGCCAGGCATGGCCTACACACGAGCGCTATCTGGGTGACCACCCGCATTACCCTCTTCTCGTGAGGGCTTGAGTCCCTGGCACCGCGTGCATCAACGTCAGGCCCAGCGGCTCAAGCCGCCACTACAAAGGGCGCAGCCCCCCGCTTCGTAGTAAGGGCTTTAGCCCTTTGCGCAGTTGTCGTAACAAGGCACGACGGGCGCGCCGTCGGGGTCGCCGAAATAGCCCAGGAGCACCCGACGCCGGCAACCCTCCGTCTCGGCGTAGCGGATCATCTCGTCGAGCAGCGCGCGCTTGTGCGCCCGAAAGCGCTCGACACGCGCCATGATCGCCTCGGCCTCGAACGGCACGCCCTCCGCCAGCGTGAACACCAGGTCGCCGCCGTCGCGGCCCTGGTCGTCAAGCACGCCCGCCCCCTGCAGCAGGCTAATGCCCACACGCAGTTTGATGTCGCTCAACCCCACCCGGCGCCGCAGCTCCGCCTCGCCGGCCGTACGCCGCCCATCGCGGCCTACGCCGGCCCGGCCCAGGGCCTCGTGCAGCCGCGCCAACCGGTCCGCATCGGGCGCGTCGTTGTTGATAAACCACTCCTGCAGCGCGCGATCGGCCGCCGTGTACAGCAGCAGGCAGCGCGCGGGCTTGCCGTCGCGCCCGGCGCGTCCCGCCTCCTGGTAGTAGGCTTCGGGGCTGCCTGGGATATCCCAATGGATCACAGCGCGCACGTCGGCCTTGTCGACCCCCAGGCCGAAGGCGTTGGTGGCCACGAGCACCTGCACCCGGTTCTGCATAAAGCGCGCCTGCACGCGGCGCCGCACCTCCGGCTCGACCCCGCCATGATAGTACGCCGCGGCCAGCCCCTTCACCTCGCCGATGATATCGGCCAACTCCTCAGCCGCCCGCTTGGTGCCGGCATAGACGATGGTGCTGCCCGCGTTCTCGGCCGGCAGCGCCGCCAGCAGCTGCTCGAGCTTGGCGTCCTCGTCGGGCGCGTGCCTGACCTCGAAGAACAGGTTGGGGCGGTTGAAGCCGGTCACAACGCGCGCCGCACCTTCGATGTGCAACTGGCGCAGGATGTCGTCTTGCACCAGCGGCGTCGCCGTCGCCGTGGTCGCCAGCACCGTCGGCTGCCCCAGCGCCTCCCAGGTCTTGTGGATCTCCAGGTACGCCGGCCGAAAGTCGTGGCCCCACTGCGAGATACAGTGCGCCTCGTCGACCGCCAGCATCTGCACGCGCCCCACCGGCAGCGCCTGGGTAAAGGCGGCGCTGCGCAGCCGCTCGGGCGCCACGTAGACCAGGCGGTAGAGCCCCGTAGCCATGCGCCGCAGGATCGTCGCCTGCTCCTCGGCGCTTCGCAGGCTGTGCAGCGCCGCCGCCGCGATGCCGCGCCGCTCGAGCGCACGCACCTGGTCCTGCATCAGGGCGATCAGCGGCGAAATCACGAGCACCACGCCCTCGTTGTCGAGCACAGCCGGCAACTGGTAGCAGAGCGACTTGCCTGAGCCGGTGGGCATGACCAGCAGCGTGTGGCGGCCATCCAGCACCGCGTCGAGTGTTTCCAGTTGGCCGTCGCGAAAGTGCCGCAACTGGAAGCGTTCGCGCAGTGTCTGCAGCAAGAGTTCAGGCGAGGCAGTCACACAGTCTCTCCCTCAGCAAACATCGGTCGGACCGCCCACGTGTGAACGCGAGCGTGGCACCATCTGCTGGGTGTATCCAAAAAACGTCGACGCCACCTGCTTGTAGTACCGATATCGCCCATGATTCTGTGACTTGGCCATCTGTTTCCCCAAGTGCAAGAATATGCTATAATACTCATAGAGCCTCGCGCCTGCAGCCCTGCGTGGGTTCGCAACCCAATGCCCGGTACCCCGGTTTCTCACCCTGGCGGTTGTAGAGAAGTGAACCTCGGGAGAACATGAGGAGACCGGCATGCGCAACTTTGACATGGTGAACAGACTGCTCTTCGTGGCCATCATCCTGTTGATGGTGCTGGTGGCTACGGCGCTCCTGTACACCTTTCTCACCTTCGGCGTCCTCGGCCTCATCGGCGCGCTGATCATCGGGCCGGCGTCGGTGTTTATCACCATCAAGTTCTTCCGCGCCAACACGGTCACCGTACAGGAAGGCACCGTCAAGGTGGTCGAGCGCCTGGGCGCCTTTAGCCGCATCCTCTACCCCGGCTCGTCGCTGCTCCTTGACCCCTTTGACCATGTGCGCGCGACCATCGAAACCAGCGAGCAGCAGCACGAGTTCCTTGCCGATGAGGTGCTCGTCGGCAGCTCGGCCACCCCCAAGCTGCGCATGCTGATCCGCTACCGCATCCTGCGCCGGGAGGTCGACGGGCGCGAGAGCGCCGACGAAGAGGCCATCTACAAGGCCGCCTACGAGGTCGATAGCTGGAAGGACGCCACCAAACGCCAGGCCGAGGCCACCCTGCGCGACGTGCTCGGCGAGACCGGCTGGCGCGACGAGTTCATCGGCGTCACCTCGGAGGGCGATACCGCCATTGCCCGGCCCCGCTCGCGCCTCAACGCCAAGGTGCGCTACCTGCTCGACCAGCAGACGCGCCGCTGGGGCGTGACCATCACGCGCTGCTCGGTGCAGGTGATCCACGTCGACGCCGCCGCGCTCGACGCCGCCTTTGCCGTGCGCCGGGCACGCAAGCGCGCCGAAATCGCCTCGATCGACGCCCAGAGCGAGAAGGAAGTCGCCATCCGCCGCTTCGAAGCCGAGCTCGCCAAGATCAAGATGCAGGCCGCGGCCATCCGCGAGGGCCTGCCGACCGTCGATTTCGTGGCCCTCAAGTGGATCGAAGCCATCGAACGCCTGGCACAGGACCCGCAGGCCAAGTGGGTCATCCCGGTCGAGTTCCTCGAGACCGTGCGCCAGATTACCGGCATCATGCAGCAGCGCGCCGCAGGCGGCGGCGCGCTCATCCCGCCCCCGGGGCCGGAGGAAGGGACGTAAAGCGAAAACGTGAAACGTAAGGCTTGCCTGCCTGCCTGTTGCGTATTGCGTGTTCCGTCAGTGTGAGCCGACAAACGGAACACGCAACACGCAACGGGCAGACGAACAAGCCTTACGTTTTACGCTTTGCGCATCACGTTTCACGTCTCCCGCCTCACGTCAGCGACGCCAACTGCGCCACCGTCACCCCGTCGCCGCCCTCCTCGCGCGCGCCGGCCTTGTGGGAGGTGACGAGCGGGTGCTGCGCCAGCGCTTCGCGCACGACCTGGCGCAGGGCGCCGGTGCCCTTGCCGTGGATGATGCGCACGTAGGGCAGGCCCGCGAGGTAGGCGTTGTCGATGTACTTGTCGAGCTCGGGCAGCGCGTCTTCCACGCGGCGGCCGCGCAGGTCCAGCTCTATCCCCGGCGAGGGCGCGGCCTGCGTGATGCGCGTCACCGCGGGCACCGTCTTGGCCTCAATGGCCGCCTTGTGGCGCAGCTCGAGGCCTGCGGCGCGGGTGCGCAGGCGAAAGCTGCCCACCTGTACTTCGGCCTCGTCGCCGGCGAGCGAGACCAGCTCGCCCGTCTGCCCCAGGCTGGGCACGAAGACCGTATCGCCCACTTCTGGCGCTCCGCCGGGCGCAGGCGCAACGATGGGCGCCGGCGGCGTGGGCAGCGCCTCCTTCTCGAGCTGGCGCACCCGCTCGGCCGCCTGGCGCAGCCAGTCGTGCGTCAGCGTCTCGGTCGCCAGGCCCGCCGAGATGGTGCGCAGCTCGGCGCGCACAGTCTCCAGCTCGCGCTGCACCTGGGCGCGCGCCTCCTCGATCACCTGGCGCCGCGTCTCGTCGATGGCCGCGAGTTCCCCGGCCAGCGAACGGCGCAGCGTCTCGGCCTCGGCGCGCTGCGCGCGCGCCCCCTCCACCGCTTCCTGCGCCTCTTCGCGCGCCGCCTTGATCTCGGCCAGCAGCGCATCGGCCTGCAGGTCCTCCGGCGCCACCAGCGCCGTCGCCTCGTCGATGATCGCCTGCGGCAGCCCCAAGCGCTTGGCGATGGCCAGCGCATTCGAGCGGCCCGGCAGGCCGATGGTCAGCTCGTACGTCGGCGAGAGCGTCTCCACATCGAATTCGACCGAGGCGTTGCTCACCCCGGGCGTGGCATAGGCGAAGAGCTTGAGCTCCGAGTAGTGCGTCGTCGCCGCGGCCAACAGGTCGCGCGCCAACAGCGTACGGATCACCGCCTGCGCCAGGGCCGAGCCCTCCACCGGGTCGGTGCCGGCGCCTAGCTCGTCGAGCAGCACCAGCGACCCCGGCCCCGCACGGTGCAGGATGTCGATGATCGTCGTCATGTGCGACGAAAACGTCGAGAGGCTCTGCTCGATCGACTGCTCGTCGCCAATGTCGGCATAGACGCCGTGAAAGACCGGCAGGATCGAGTCGGCATCCACCGGCAAATGCAGCCCCGCCTGATGCATCAGCGCCAGCAGCCCCATCGTCTTGAGCGCCACCGTCTTGCCGCCGGTGTTAGGGCCGGTCACCACGAGCACGCGGAAATCGCCGCCCAGCCAGACGTCGATGGGCACCACCGTCTCGGGGTTGAGCAGCGGGTGGCGCGCGCGCAGGAGCGTGAGCGGCGCCCTTGGGGTAGGCTCGCCCGCGGGCTTGCCCTCCTCCCACAGGCGGGGCTGCACGGCGCGCAGCTCATAGCTGTAGCGCGCCTTGGCAAAGGCCAGGTCGAGCTCGGCGAGCACCTCCACCGTGCGCTGCACCAGCGCGCCGTTCTCGGCCACCTGCGCCGAGAGCGCCGCCAGGATGCGCTCGACCTCGTGCTGCTCCTCCAGCTCCAGCTCACGCCAGCGGTTGTTCAGCTCCACCGTCGCCAGCGGCTCGACAAAGAGCGTCGCCCCGCTCGCCGATTGGTCGTGCACGATGCCCTGCACGCGGCCCTTGGCCTCGGCCTTGATGGGGATGACATAGCGCCCGCTGCGCTGCGTGATGAGCGCCTCCTGCAGGTAGGGCGCGAGGTCCGCGCTCACCAGGCGTTGCAGGCGGTCCATCAGCCGGTCGCGCGCGCCCGCCAGCTCCTGGCGGATGCGCGCCAAGGCGGGGCTCGCCGCGTCGACAACCTCGCTGCGGTCGTTGATGCAGCGACCGATCTCGTTCACCAGGTCGGTGCACTCTTCGATCCACTGCGCGCGGCTGGCCAACAGCGGGAATTGGACCCCCAGCCGCGTGACGGTGCGCTTGAGCGTGCGCCCGGCGATGAGCGTCTCGCGCACTTCCAACAGGTCGCCGGGCAGGAGCGTCGCGCCCACAAAGGCACGGCGCACCAGCGGCCGCACATCGCGCGCCCCGCCCACGCCGGCATCGGGCTTGATGTCGTGCAGCGCGCGCGCCTCGCTCGTCTCCTGCTGGCGCTGCCGCACCTCCCCAGCCTCGGTCGCCGGCTCGAGGGCCAGCGCCAGCTCGCGCCCGGCCGAAAACGACGTCAGCCGCGCCAGGTGCTGCAGGATCTTGGGATACTCCAGTGTCTCCAGGTATTTAGTGTCCATGATTATGATTCTTGACTCACAAAAAAGCCCGCAACCCTGCGGGCTTGATGGCATGTTTGCTACTTGTCCCAGCGTGATTATCTCACAGAATCGATCGCGCGTCAACCGAGGGGTACTCTACACAGAGAGTGTCAAGGGCCACCCTGCGGTTCCGGCACCGCCATACAGGCAGATTGACAACTGCACACTTGGATGGTATATTGAATGTATACTCTGATGTACACTGAGGTGTGCCATGGCCACAAAGATTGTCCCGGTCACCGACCTCCGGCGCGATGCCGGCGACCTGCTGGAAGAACTGAAAGAGACGGGCGGCCCCATCTACATCACCCACCGCAGCCGACCTCAGGGCGTGCTGCTTGGCTACGAGGCTTTCGAGGCCCTGCTCGCTCGCCTGCGCGACCTCGAGGCCCTGCTGGCCGGCCATGGCGAGCAACCTGCCGCTGAGGCTGAGCCTGCGACCCGCTTCTCCGGCAGCGCCACAGAATTCGCGCGGAGGCTGATCGCCCGTAACCGTTCGCTCTTCGAAGAGCTGGCGAAGTGATGGGCGCCCCACTCGAAGAGGAACAGGCACAGCAGATTGCCGATCTCCTGCTGAGAGTCTACGAGATCCACGAGGTCATTATCGCCGAGACAGGCGGCACCCCGGGCCTGCGCGATGTGGCCTTGCTGCACGCCGCCGTGGCCCGGCCATTCGCCACCTACGAAGGCCAAGAGCTCTACCCAACGCACTTTGATAAGGCGGCGGCCCTGTTCCATTCGATCATCAAGAGCCACCCGTTCCTCGATGGCGCCAAGAGGACCGCCCTCGCGGCAGCACTCTACTTCCTCGACCGTTCGGGCCTGCAGCTTCCGGAGGAGCTCCCACAGCAAGAGGCTGTGGCCTTTTGTATGCGCATCGCAGGCGAAGCCGAGGGCACTCCTGCGGCAACCGTCGCCGAGATCGCCGCCTGGCAGCGGCAGATGCTGGGTGCGGCCTCGCCCGAAGAATAGGACCCACGGTCAGCCTGAGGTGCCGGGCGAGGGTCTGTTCGTCGTGCGCTAGAGTGAAGGAGGGCTGCTAGCAGCCCTCCTTCACTCTAGCGCACGACAAGCATCAACCTTCGGCGAGCACGATGATGCGGTCGCCCTCGGCGAAGGTGATCATCTCCGACTTGATGGGGTTGAGGTGCACGCCATAGCTCTGGGTCGCATCGGCCGCTTGGGCGCGCAGACGGTAGCCCACGGCCACCTCGCCCCGCCGCGCCGCCGCCTCGACCACCGTGTAGAAATTCACCGGCCGGCCGGGCGCCACATAGTCCTCCGCCGGCTTGAGATAGAGCTCGGAGCCCTCGGGGTCAAAGATGTCGTCAAAGACCGGCGCCAGCCGCACGTTCTCCGCAAGCTGGGCCATCATCAGGCTGACCAGGCGGTCGCTGACGATAAAGTCGTCGGCGCGGGCCACCTCGGCCAGCTCACGGTTGCGCACGTCGAGCATCTCGCTGATGACGGCCGGGCGCAGGCGCCGCTGCTCGATGATGCTGCGCAGGTGCAGCAGCGTGACTAGGGTGCGCGCGTCGGCCTCCTGCACGTCGAGCTCGTCGGAATAGCTCAGCACGATGATATGGTCCACCGCATCCAGGGGCAGCGCCTCGAGCGTGCGGCGCTCGGTGGTATCGCCCTGCTGGAAGATCACGGCCTGGTGCTTGAGGCTGTCGAATTCGCGCGCGATCTGGGCGCCGACCTCCTCGTCGCCGGCCACCACCAGCAACTCTGAGCCGGGCGCCACATAGTCGTCGAGAAAACTCAGCACCGCCGACATGCGCCGGTTCCACCCCAACACCAGCGTGCGCTCAGGCACGCGTGGCCGTGGCGTGGCTACGCGCATGGCGCCTTGGTCGATGCCATAGTCGCTCAGGCCCGAGAGACGCACCGTGTCGTCATCTTCGGAGATGGCAATGACCTCATCGCCCGGCCCAATGGGCGTATCCATCGGCGGGTTCAGGCGGCTGCCGCCATCCTTACTGAACAGGCCGATGACCGCCGAATCCTCGTAGGCCAGCAGCGCCTCGTGGAAGGTCTTGCCCACCAGCCCGGGCTCTTCTTGGAAGTAGATCTCATCGCCGCCAAAGTCCATCAGCTCGGTATAGACCACCGAGAGGCCCGATTGCCGGCAGGTCTGCGCCGTGATGCGCGAGATGAGGTCATCGGCGACGACGAACTGCACTTCGTCGCGCCCGGCGATGCGCGCCACTTCGACGTTCCGGCGATCGCGCATCTCGGCGATGATGTGGTACGGCTCGGGCCGGCGCCTGGCGTTGTTGACCAGGGCCAGCAGCACCTTGATGACGCTGGCATCGGGGTCGCCGCTCTCGGGCGATAGGGCGACGATCGTGCGCGCTGCATCGGGGTTGGCGATCTCCAGGTCGCGCGCATCGATCGGGCTCCCGGTGCGACAGACGACGCGGGTGCGGCCGGTATCGCCCACCTGGGCCGCGATCTCGTCTTCCATCTCGACCTTGTCTCTGTCAGCTAGGATCACGATGCAGCCGCTCTTCTGATTCGCGTTGGCGATGGCCAGCTCCGAGACGATGGTGAACACCTGCGACGACCAGCCAAGGATGACCGTGTGCCCCTGCTCGACCACGAACGAGCGCCCCTTGCGCAGGTCCTCCAGCTTGCCCTCGATGCCACTGGTGAGCACGCCGATCAGCGTGCTGACGACAAAGACGCCGCCAAGGGTGACGGCAAACATGGCCAGCAGGAACGGCCAGCCGCCGGTATCGCCGCCCATCGTCCCCGCGTCGAGCGTCCTCATCAGGCTCATCCAGGCGATCTCGAGGAAGCCCAGCGGCGTGCCGCTCTCGGGCAGCGGCGCCATGCGCAGCACATAGACCACCAGGGAAATGCTCACGATCAACAGCACAGAAAGGAGGAACAGCCAGCTAATGAGAACGATGGGGCCTTTGGACATGGTGTTGTCGAACCGGTAGCGCAGCCGATCGGAGAACGTGACCCGCCTCATGTGCCCTCCTGGCCTGGGATGTAGGGTCCTACGACGCAACCGCCCTGCATTATGCGCTAGAAACCACGTTGGGTCAAAAGAGCGCAGACAGCGCGCACAGAGCCAACAGTGCGGGTCTTTTGCCCCGGGCGAGCGACACATATCTGGGTGAGTTCACGAGTCGGGGGGGGCGAGATGCCACGATACAAGTCAGCGGACCGCGAGCGCCTCGTGGCCGAGGCGAGGCGGCGCCTGCTCGATGCCGCGCTGGGGGAATTCGCCGCCCAGGGCTACGCCGGGGCCAACATCAACCACATCTCGCTGGCGGCCGGCTTTGCCCAGGGCACGGTCTACAACTATTACCCCTCCAAACGCGCCCTCTTCGCCGCCGTGATCGGCGACATTGCCGCGCGCCAGGGCGAGCTGGTGCTGCAGGGCGCCGCCAGCGCCCCCACCCCAGCCATGCGCCTCGAGCGCTTCCTGGCCGCGGGCCTGGCCTTCGCCCAGGGCTTCCCCGCCGCCGCGCGGCTGGTCGCCGCGACCCTCTACGGCGCCGACGCCGAGGCGCGCGCCCTCGCGCAACATGCCTACGAGCCGCTCGCCTCCTACGTCACCAAGGAGATCGTGCTCGCCGGCCAGCAGGAAGGCACCTTCCGCACCGTCGATGCCGAGCTCGCCGGCGCGGCCATCATGGCGCTCTACCTCTGCGGCTGCACGGCCCACGGCGCCCCCCTGCGCGCCAACCCGCGGGCCGCGGCGGCGCTGATACTGGAGGGGCTGAGGCGCGGCACGTAAGACGTAAAACGTAATGCGTGATACGCGAGGCGTGAGGCGTACTGCGCAACGAGTCTCGCCATGCGCATCACGTTTTACGCATTACGCATCACGCATTACGTTTCACGCATCATGCCTCACGCCCCTCCTCGCCGGTCTCGAGCTGCACTTCCTCGTCCTCCTCGGGCAGCACCTCGCGGCTGTGCGTGGGGCCTTCGGGTGGGCCGACGACGCCGCGTTCCTCCAAGAGGTCCATGATGCGCGCCGCCCGCGCGTAGCCCACGCGCAGCTTGCGCTGCAAAAGCGAGACGCTGGCGCGGTTCTGAGCGCGCACCAGGGCGATGGCCTCGTCGAGCAGGGCGTCGCCGTCGTCCTCTGCCTCAGCCGCGGCGATCTCGTCCCACAGCGGGCGCTGCACGAGCGGCGCGCCCGGGGCCGGCAGCGGCGCCTGGTTGGCCCCCTCTTCACCTGCCTGGCTCGCGCCCAGGCTGCGCCAGTAGCCGGCCAAGCGGTCGATCTCGGCGTCGGAAACGAAGCAGCCCTGCAGGCGCACCAGCTTGGAGGCGTCGGGCGCCATGAACAGCATGTCGCCGCGCCCCAGGAGCTGCTCGGCCCCAGGGCCGTCGAGGATCACGCGCGAGTCGACCTGCGTCGAGACGGCAAAGGCGATGCGCGCCGGAAAGTTGGCCTTGATGAGCCCGGTCACCACATCGACCGAGGGACGCTGCGTGGCGATGACCAGGTGAATGCCGGTGGCGCGCGCCAACTGGGCGATGCGGCAGATGGCGCGCTCGACCTCGTCGGGCGCCATCATCATCAGATCGGCCAGCTCGTCGATGAGCACGACCAGGTAGGGAAACGGGCGGTCGCCGCGGCCCGGCGCCGAGGCGTTGTAGCCCTCGATATTGCGCACGCCTACCTTGGCAAAGACCTCATAGCGGCGGTCCATCTCGCGGGTCACCCACTTGAGCGTGCCGACTACCCGCTCCACGTCGACCACCACCGGCGTGAGCAGGTGCGGGATGCCGTTGTAGGCCGTCAGCTCCACCCGCTTGGGGTCCACCATGATCAGGCGCAGCTCGTCGGGGGTATTGCCACAGAGCAGGCAGGCGATGACAGCGTTGATGCAGACGCTCTTGCCCGAGCCGGTGGCGCCGGCGATCAAGAGGTGCGGCATCGTCGCCAGGTCGGCGGCCACCGCCTGGCCCGAGACGTCGAGCCCCAGGGCGATGCGCAGCCGCGAGTCGAGGCGGCCGAACTCGTCGGATTCCATCACGCTGCGCAGCGTGACCGGCGACTTGTGCTCGTTGGGGATCTCAATGCCCACCATCGGCCGCCCCGGCACCGGCGCCTCGATGCGGATCGAGGTGGCCGCGAGGGCCAGCGCCAGGTCGTTGGCCAGCGCCTGGATCTTGTTGACCTTGATCTTGAAGCGCCGCATCTTGCCGTCGGCATCGCGGCGCTCCACAAAGCCCGGCTCGAGGCCGAACTGCGTCACCGTCGGCCCCTGATTCACCTCCACCACCCGCGCCGGCACCCCGAAGTTGCCCAGCGTCTCTTCGATGGTGCGCACCTTGGCGCGGATCTCGCCCTGGCTCAACTCGCGCTCTTCGACCGCGTCGAGCATGCTGGCCACCGGCGGCAACTGCCACTGCGGCGACTCGCCAATGACCCGCGGCCTCTGTAGGGGCGGTTCGTAAACCGCCCCCGTAGGCTTGGGTAGCGGCGAGGGCGGTTCACGAACCGCCCCTACAGAGGCCGCCACAGGCGTTGCCCCCAGCCGCCCCAGCGGCGCCCCCGCCGGCCGCTCGGGCTGCAGCGGCGGCAGCCCGTTCCCGACCGGCTGGTGGTGCTGCGGGCGCCACGAGGCCAGCCGGCGCCACAGCGCAGCGCCCGCGGCCACCATCTCCGCCGGCCTACGGTCGATGATCAGCAGCAGCGCCCCGCCGCCGAGGAGCAGCAGCAGGAAGAGCGCCGCTACCTCGCCCACGGCCGCCACGAGCGCCCGCTGGATAACCCCTCCCAGGTAGCCGCCGCCGCCCCCAGCCGCCGCCAACGCCCACGGCTCGGCGGTGAAGGCCAGCGCGTGCAGCAGGCCCTCCATGGCCCCAAAGAGCAGCCCCAGCCCCGCCACGCGCCGCCAACGCAGGGTCACCGGCCGCTCGATGCCGGCCAGGAATACGAGCACCCCCGCCGCGCCCATGGCAAAGGGGATCACTAGCCGCCCCGAACCGAACGCCTGGCCCAGCCTCTTCAGCCAGGCATCGGTCACGTCGCTATGGCTGATCGAAAGCAGGCTGAGCAGGGTGAGCAGCGCCGCCATGAACAGCGCCAGGCCCGCGATCTGCTTCTTGGCCGCCGGCGAAAGGCGGATCGACGACCCGCCGGCTCTTGCTTTGCTGCTGCGCTTTCTGCTCTTGGCTTTCGACATCCTCGATTGGCTCCACTCGTAGACTGGAAAACCCCGTCGCCATCGCCGGGCTGGGTAGGACGTATGTACTACACTCTCTGTAGTATAGCACAACTGCACGCCTCCGGAAAGCAGCGCGGTGAGGTGTGGCATCCTTCGCGCTCCCCCCTTGACTCTGACGCTACGTTATAGTGTACAATACCCTGCAGGAGGTTGCGATGAGGGCCTACAGCATCAGCCAATTGGCGCGCCTGGCCGGGGTGAGCGTGCGCATGCTGCACCACTATGATCAGATCGGGCTGCTCAGGCCGTCGGCCCGGACCGCGGCGGGCTACCGGCTGTACGAGGAGCAGGACCTGCTGCGCCTGCAGCAGATCCTCTTCTTCAAAGAGCTCGACCTGCCGCTCGGCGAGATCGGCCGCATCCTCGACGACCCCGGCTTTGACCAACTGCGCGCCCTCGAGCAGCACCGGCAACTGCTGCAGCAGCGCATGGTGCGGCTGACGCGCCTCCTGAACACGATAGACCGCACGATCATCAAGCTGACGGAGGACAGCATGGCACTGAGCGACGAAGAGCTGTACGAAGGCTTCGCGAAGGAGCAGATCGAGCGCTACCAGCGTGAAGCGCGCGAGATGTATGACCCCGCCCTGGTAGCCGAGGCGGAGCGCCGCGTGCGGCGCATGTCGAAGGAGCAATGGCAGGCCCTCAAGGCCGAGGGCGACGAGGTCACGCGCGGCCTCGCGGCCCTGGCCGACCGCGACCCCAGCGACCCCGAGGTGCAGGCACTCATCGCGCGGCACTATGCCTGGCTCGAGCACTTTTATACCCCTACCGCCGAGGTCTACCGCGGCCTGGGCCGGCTCTATGTCGAGCACCCCGAGTTCCGGGCGACCTACGACCGCTACCGCCCCGGCCTGGCCGCGTTCATGTGTGCGGCCATGGCCTACTACGCCGACACCGTCCTCGCCAGCAAATAGTCTGGCGCCGAGCAGCCTGTCGGGGAGCCATCCAGTTACGCTCAGCGTCCTGGTCGCAGCCGGGCACTTGCTCTGCTAGCGCCCGGCGCTCACCAGGAATGGGGGTTTTGATGGGCGGTTGAGGGCGGGCTGCTGCCCCGCGGGGCAGCAGCCCGCCCTCAACCGCCCATCAAAACCCCCAGATACCGGGCCAGTACCGGGCTCGCGCGAAGCAGAGAACCCGGCCACCACCTTGGGGAGGTCTGTGCCGGCTACGGCGGAGCAGATCGCCCGGACAGCCCGAATTGCACTGGAATCCGGTTGCAGCGCCCATAGGCCGATGGTACAATCGCACCTCAGACGCTCCGGAGGATGGCGCTTCCATGCAGGCGAACGTTCGCGTGCACGCCGGCCAGGTCATCGGCCGCGTGGACCCCAACCTCTTTGGCCACTTTATCGAGCACCTGGGCCGCTGCGTCTATGGCGGCCTGTGGGCCGAGATGCTCTGCAACCGCAAGTTCAGCGGCCCCGACGTCGAAGAGTTCGGCGTCGTCACCCCCTGGCAGTCGGTGGGTCGCGCCGCGGGTATCTTTCTCAACCACGACAACACCACCTTTTACACCGGCAACCAGTCGCAAAAGATCGTGGCGCGTACGGACCCCGGCACGCCCCACGGCGTGCGCCAGGGGCCGCTCGCCCTGCAGTGCGGCCGGCATTACCGGCTGCGCCTGGTCGTCTGCCAACAGGGGCTGCGCGGCCCGCTACGCTTCGCGCTCGAGAACGAGGCCGGCCAACCCTATCTCGAGGAAGAGTGCCTCTGCGAGGAGGGCGACTGGCACCGCCACGAGGCCAGCCTTGTCTGCCCGGTGGATGACCCCACCGGCTACCTGGCCATCACCTTCCGCGGCACCGGCACGGTCTGGCTGGGCGCCGTCTCGCTCATGCCCGAAGATAGCCTGGCCGGCTGGCGGCCCGACGTGGTGCAGGCGGTGCGCGACCTGCGCCCGCCCCTTGTGCGCTGGCCGGGGGGCAATTTCGCCTCGGCCTACCACTGGCGCGACGGCATCGGCCCGCGCGACCGCCGCCCCACGCGGCTCGACCCGGTGTGGAACGCGCTCGAGCCCAACGATGTGGGCACCGACGAGTTTATGGCCCTCTGCCGCATCCTCGAGACCGAACCCTACCTGGCGGTGAACGTGGGCTCGGGCACGCCCGAAGAGGCCGCGGCGTGGGTGGAGTACTGCAACGGCCCACCCGAGAGCGCCTTCGGCCGCCTGCGCGCCGAGAACGGCCACCCCGCGCCCTACGGCGTGCGCTACTGGGGCGTGGGCAACGAGACCTACGGCAACTGGCAGTACGGCCACGTCGACGCCGAGACCTATGCGCGCCAGTGCGTGGCCTTTGCCGGCGCCATGCGCGCGGTGGACCCCCACATCAAGCTCATCGCCGTGGGCGCCCACGAGTACGAGGCGCCCGAATGGAACCGCTCGGTGCTCGAGACCGCCGGCCGCCACGTCCAGTACCTCAGCCTGCACCACTATGTGCCCGGCGAGATGCCCCGCGGCATCGAGCCCACCCACGACGAGCTGTACCCGGTAATCGTGGCCGGGCCCGAGCGGGTGGAGGAACTGCTGCACCAGGCCGAGGAGGCCATCGCGCAGGCTGGGCTCGCCGGGCAGGTATCGATCGCCTTTGACGAGTGGAACGTATGGGTACACGCGCACTATGAGTGCGCCTGGGAAGAGCCGTACCTGCTGCGCGACGGGCTCTACGCCGCGAGCATCTTCAACGTCCTCTACCGCGAGTGCCGCCACGTGACGATGGCCAACCTGGCGCAACTGGTGAACGTGCTCGGCGCCATCTATACCACGCCGACGGGGCTCTTCCTCACCCCCATCTACCTCGCCTGCCGCCTGCACCGCGACCACAGCGGCCCGGTGAGCCTCCACACCGAGGTCGACAGCCCCACCTTCGACGCCAGGCCCATGGGCCGCTTCATGCCGCCGCGCCTGGGCGCCCGCTACGTCGACGCGGCGGCCACGCTCGACGAGGAACGCCGCACGCTCTACCTCTCGGTCGTCAACCGCCACCGCTCGGAACCCGCCGAGGTGCAGGTGCAGATCGAAGGCACCTCGGTGCAGCTCGAAGGCGCCGGCCACGACCTCAACGGCCCCAGCGCCCTCAGCGGCAACTCCATCACCAACCCCGACGTGGTCCGCGTGCAGCCCATCACCCCCTTCCTCGCGGGCAACCGCTTCACCTACACCTTCCCCGCCCACTCGGCGACGGTGATGGAGCTGCGGCTGGCGGAGTGAGGCGTGAGGCGTAAAACGTAATACGTAATGCGTGATGCGTAAGGAGCGCTGTTCGACGCGGATTGCGCTCGCAACTGCTCAGCCTGTCATTGCGAGTATCCCATGCCGCCGCGCGGCATGTGCAAGCACAGAAACTACTGCTGTCATTGCGAGGAGGCCGCAGCCGACGAAGCAATCCCCATGTCTGACGCGGAGATTGCTTCGCTGCGGCTCGCAATGACAGGCTGAGCAGTGACTCGCACTCAACCGATAGGGCTGACAGAACTCGCAACAGGCGCTGCCATCACGCCTCACGTATCACCCATTACGCACTACGCCTCCGGCCGATTTGCGGCCACGGCCAGACTCATGTATACTCACTCACAATACAGGCGTCGGGATCAGGCGAAGGCCGGGCAGACCCGGCCTTCGCCGTCCCCGACGCCCTTTTTTTACCTCCGGCACAGACGCCGGTTGGTTGCCCTCGCGATGCCCGGTCTGTGGCAGGGCGCAGCGAGTCGCAGTTGGGCCGCAGCCAAATCTGGTAAGGAGCTTACCATGACGACTCGGGCCCTCCCCCACGATAACACCTCTGCCCACCAACGCAAGCCGTCACCCGGGCTGACTCAGGCCCAGGTGACGGAGGCGCGGCGCACGTACGGCGAAAACGTGCTGCCGAGCGCCAAGGGCGTCACCGCTTGGTCGATCCTCCTCTCGCAGTTCAAGAGCCCCCTGGTCTACATCATCCTGGTGGCCGCGGGCATTTCGCTGCTGCTGCGCGAGCTCGGCGACTTTGCCATCATCATGGCGGTCGTCGTCATCGACGTGATCCTGGGCTTTGTGCAAGAGCACCAGGCGCAGCGCACCTACACCGCCCTCAGAAGCCTGCTGCGGCCGACGACCACCGTCATCCGTGATGGGCAGCGGCAGGAGATCGAGGTCAAGGACCTGGTGCCGGGCGACCTGGTCGTGCTGACCGCGGGCGAGCACGTGCCCGCCGACGGCGAGATCATCGAATGCGCCAAGCTCTCGGTAGAGGAGGCCACCCTCACCGGCGAGAGCGAGCCTATCGCCAAGAGCGACGAGGGCGAGCACAGCCGGGCCTACATGGGCACGACGGTGCTGACCGGCCACGGCCTGATGCAGGTGACGCAGACCGGCATGCGCACCGAGCTGGGCAAGATCGCCAGCAGCCTCGGCGACTCGGCCGAGGAGGAGACGCCGCTACAGGTGCGCCTGCGCGCCTTTAGCCACACCCTGACCAAGCTGGTCATCGGCGTCACCGTGGTCATCTTTGCCGTCGGCCTGCTGCGTGGCGGCCTACACCCGGCCAGCATCATGCAGAACCTGGCGCCGATGTTGCGCGTCTCCATCATCCTGGCCATCGCCGCGGTGCCCGAGGGCCTGCTCATCGCCGTGACCGTGGTGCTCGTGTTGGGCATGCGCAAGATCCTCAAGCGCAACGGCCTGGTGAAGCGGCTGCTCGCGGTCGAGACGCTGGGCTCGGTGACGGTGATCTGCACCGACAAGACTGGCACGCTCACCGAGGGCCGCATGCGCGTGACCCGCCGGCACCTGCCGCAGCCGCAGCGGGCGCTGGAAGCGATGATCCTCTGCAACAATCTCGAGGGCCCGGTCGACGCTGCCCTGTGGGACTTGGCCACGGCCGAGCTGGCCCGGCAGCCGCAGGCGCTAGGCGAGACGTCGGCCGTGAGCGGCGGCCCGCAGGCGGTCGTCGACGCCTCGGAGCGGCTGGCCGAGGAGCCGTTCTCGAGCGAGTGTAAGTTCATGGTCGTCGCCGCCCGCCTCGGCGCCGCCGCACGCGACTATCTCAAGGGTGCGCCCGAGATCGTGTTGGGCATGTGCCGCGCGAGCGAGGCCGAGCGCGCCGCCATCCTGGCCGAGGTGGAGCAGTGGGCCAGCGAGGGGCTGCGGCCGCTGGGCCTGGCCTACCGCGATGCCGCACCGCTCGAGGAGCGCAGCGGCTACACCTGGGCCGGCCTCGTGGCCATGGAGGACCCCATCCGCGCGGGGGTGCGCGAGTCGATCGCCGTGGCGCGCCACGCCGGCATCGAGGTCAAGATGATCACCGGCGACTATCGCCGCACCGCCGAGCGCATCGCGCGCAACGTGGGCCTCAGCGTGGGACCGGGGCAGATCATGGAAGGCAGCGAGCTCGCCGCGCTCGACGACGCCGCCCTGCAGGCGCGCATCGCCGATACCGTCGTCTTTGCGCGCATCCGCCCGCACGACAAGCTGCGCATCGTGCGCGCCCTGCAGGCCCGCGGCGAGGTCACGGCCATGATCGGCGATGGCGTGAACGACGCCCCAGCGCTCAAGCGGGCCAACATCGGCGTGGTGGTCGGCACGGCCACCGACGTGGCCAAGGAGACCGCCGACCTGATCCTGCTCGACAGCAACTTTAAGACGCTGGTGGCGGCGATCGAAGAGGGCCGCGTGATCTTTGAGAACATCCGCAAGGTGGTGGCCTACACCCTGTCGAACTCGTTCGCCGAGGTGCTGCTCATCTTCGGCGCCATGCTGCTCGGCTGGCCGGCGCCGCTGATGGTGGCGCAGATCCTGTGGATCCACCTTATCTGCGACGGGCCGTCGGACATTGTGCTCGGCTTTGAGCCCAAGGAAGAGGGCATCATGGACGAAAAGCCCAAGCCGCTCAGCGAGCCGATCCTGAACCGGCTGGGGCTGTCGCTCATCGGCGTCATCAGCGTGGCCAGCGCCCTCGTGGGCCTGGCGTTCTTTGGGCACTATTGGCTCTCGCACGGCAACGAGACGGCAGCGCGCAGCTTTGCCTTCGGCTCGTTTGCCATCAACTCGATGATCTACATCTTTGCCTACCGCAGCCTGCGCCGCTCGATCTTCCGCGTGGGCAGCCTGCGGCAGAACAAGCCGCTGGCCTGGGCGGTGGCTGCAGGCCTGATCACAGCCCTGGCGGCGATCCTGCTGCCGCAGCTTCGCGCCCTGCTTGGCGTCGTGCCGCTCGACCCCTCCCAGTGGGCGCTCATCGCCGCCGTGGCGCTCGGCCTGCTCGCCGTGGTCGAAGCGGGCAAGTACTGGGCGAACCACGGCTACCGGCAGGCAGGCAAGCCGGCGGTGGAGTAGGCTGCACGCCGGCTCCCCCGCTTCGCTGTCGTCCCCTGGGCGCGGACAAGCCGGCATAGGCTCATGTCCTCGTGAGCCCGGCTCCAGCCGGGAGGGGTTTTTGTGGAGCATTGGCCGGAGCGTGGCCGCCCGCGGGCGGCCACGCTCCGGCCAATGCTCCACAAAAACCCCTACAGAGGGTCCGTTCCGGTGCCGTGCGAAGCCTTTTGCCCGGATGGCGTGCCCTGGCGACAAGTACGGCTGGAGAACGGCAGCTCCGGGGATAACAAAAGGGGGCGACGTTCCCGTCACCCCCTGTGGGTCACTGCCGGGCCAACCGGCCGGCGCTGCGGTCTACCAGCGATCGCTGTAGCGGTCGTTGTTGCGACCGTTGCCGCGGCCGCGGCCGCCGAAACCACCGGAACGCCCGCTGCCCGAGCGGCGCTGCGAGCCGGCACCGCCGCCGGCGGGGCGCTCTGCCGAGAAGCAATCCGAGCAATAGACTGGGCGGTCGCCACGGGGCTCGAAAGGCACCTGGGTGGGCTTGCCACAGCGGCCACACACGGCCGGGTGCATCTCGCGCTCACGCGAGGCCGTGGGCCGGTCTTCGCCACGGGTGCTCCTGCGAGCCGCACGGCAACTGGAGCAGCGGATGGGCTCGCTAAAGCCCTTCTCAGCAAAGAACTCTTGCTCACCGGCGGTGAACACGAATTCCTGGCCGCAATCGCGGCACTTGAGGATCTTGTCTTGCACGATCATGATCTCCTGATGTATGAGCTTGTACCTTCCGCAGCGCTTGCACGATCAGGAGACATGAGTATTGCTGGTGACATTACTTCACGGACCTATCGCTCTTTGCTCTTATGCGAAAGTACAGCCTCGCTATTGTACGCCAACTGACCCCGAAGTGCAAACGGAGTACCTGCCAAATGTGTCGCCGATCTTTTGGGCGCCAACATGGCTCCGCTGTGAGACACAAGCGGCGCTCCGGTCGATGGCCGGAGCGCCGCTTGTGTCTCACGCATCACGCACCACGCATCACGTTCCCCGCGCCCTACCGCACCGCCACCTGCTGCCCTTCCTTCAGCCCGTCGAGGATTTCGGTGCTGTCGGCGTCGCTGAGGCCGGTGGTGACCTGTACGTCGCGGGTGCGGCCGTTCTCGACGACGCGCACGTACTTGTTGCGCCCACGCGCCTCGACGGCCCGACTGGGGACGAGCAGGGTATCGTCGTGGGTGAGGGTGGTGATGCGCAGGTTGGCGCTCATGTCGGGGCGTACGGCGAGGCTGCCCGGCGCGAAGGAGATGACCGCTTCATAGCCGACGGTGCCGCGCTGCGGCGTGGCGCCGGGGGTGAGGCGCGCCACGCGGCCCGAGAGCACCTGGCCGGGGAAGGCATCGAGGCGGATTTCGGCCTCCTGCCCCACTTCGAGCTCGCCTATGTCGAGCTCGTCGACCTGCGTGCTCACTTCCAGCGTGGCCAGGTCGGCCAGGCGCACCACCTGGGCGCCGTAGGCCGTCTCGCCCTCGCGCACGTTGACCTGCAGCACGGTGCCGGCAAAGGGCGCGGTGACGGTGACGGCCTCGAGCCGCTTCTGCGCGTTCTGCAGGTCGAGCTGGGCCATTTCCAGGCTCTTCTCGGCGATCTCGATCTGGCTGGGCGTGGGGCCGCGGATGGCCTGCTCGAAATTGGCCTTGGCCGTCTCATAGTCGAGCTTGGCCGACTCGAGCGCGGCCGCCTCCGACGAGCCGCTGGCCGAGCCCCCGGCAGCCACCCTGTCGTAGGCCGACTGCGCCGCCTGCAAGACCGCCGCCGCCCGGCGCAGGTTGGCGCGGGCGATCTCGATCTGCGCGGCGCTGGGCGCGGCCTTGAGATCGTCGAGCTGGATCTGGCGCACCTGCAGGTTCAGCTCGGCCTGGCGCACCTGGGCCTCGGCCTCGGCGCTATCCGTGCGGACCAGCGCGTCGCCCCGGCCCACCTGCTGGCCGGGCTTGACGAGCACCTGCTGCACGATGCCGCCCGAGCGCAGCGAAAGCCAGGCCTCGCGCGAGGCGCGCACCGCTCCCGAGGCCTCGACGTTGGAGGTGATGCGCCCGCGGCGCACGCGCGCCACATCGTTGGGCGCGGCAGGGCGCAGGCTGAGGTAGACGCCGAGCGCCATCAGCGCGCAGAGCGCCAGCGCCGCTCCATAGGCCAGCCGCCGCTGCCGGCCGCTCCATGCCGCCAGCCGTACCCGCAGTTCCGCCATTGCCATGCGCAGTCTCTTGATCATCGCCCCTCGAAATCCTGATAGCGATACGGCCGCGTCTGCAACACGTCTTCGGCCTCTTGCAGCGGGATGGCTGCCCCCGACTCGTCGAGCAACGTCACCCGCGACACGGTGTAGGGCCCATCGACCTGCGCCCCGGCCAGCAGATAGCCGGGGAAGCGCAGCGTCGCCATCTGCGTCCCTGCGTTCAGCGCCACGGGCGCCACGGCCCGTGCCACCTCGCGCCCCTGCGCATCGGCCAGCGCCGCTGCGATGAGGAAATTGCCGCGCGCCCGCACATCCACGCCCACCTGCAGCGTGAGCGCATCGTAGCGCCCGTCGCGGTCGGCGTCGTCGCTGGCCTCGGTGTACGTGCCCGTCAGCGCCGCCGTAGCCGGCGAGACGGCGAAGAGCGTCTCGGCGGTGCGCGCAAAGGCCGCGCCGCCCAGCGTGCCCTGCGCGGTGACAAAGAGGGTAAAGTAGCCGCCCCCGCTCGGCGGGCGGTAGCTCGCGCCATAGACGCCATCGTGCGCGGCGCCATCGCCGTGCTCGCCGTCGTCAAAGAGCGTCAGCGGGTCCACCTGCATGTCGGGCCGGCCGATCTCGGCCTCCACCCGCGCGCCCGGCAGCGCGCCGGCGCCGCTCTGCAGCGTGGCGGTGATGGCGACGGTCTCACCCTCGCCGAACCATACCTGGCCCGCCGAGGCGCTGAGGCTCAGCGAGGAGCCGGGGAACACCGCATAGCCGCTAAAGCGCGCCGCGCCTCCGGCGTCGCCCGGCCGGCTGACCGCCACCCGCCACACGCCGGGCTGCGCCTGCCGGATGAGGTAGCCCTGAAAGTCGGCCAGGCCGAGGTCAAAGAACTCGCCCGCGTCGCCGATGGAGGCGGCGTCGACGGTGCGGCCCTGGGGATCGGTGAGGCTGAAGGTGAGCGGGCCCGTCTCGCCGCGCAGGTAAAAGCGCACCTCGCCCGCGGTGTCGACCGTCACTGTCTGCGTCACCGTCTTGCCCGGCGCCACCTCGCCCGAGTAGAAGGGCGAGTGGCCGGGGATGGCGGGCACGGGCGGTGGCGTGGCCTCTTGCGGCGGCACCCCGGGCGGCTGAGCACCGGCCCCCAGGCGCAGCCGGTTGCGGATGTGGGCATCGTAGGTGCGCCGCGGCCACAGGTACGAGGGCAGGCCGAGCACGATAGTCTGCTCCGACCAGGCGTGCAGGTCATCGGTCAGCACCTTGTGCACCGACGGGCCATCGAGCGCCAGCGCGCTGCCCGCCGAGATGAGCGCATCGCCCGGCGGCAGGCCGCGCAACGTCTCGGGCAGTTCGGAGCCGCGCGCATCGCCGGCGATGAGGGTGTAGGGCACAAGCGCCTCGTTCTGGTGCAGGCGGTTGAAGAGGGTGGCGTACTCGGGCGTCAGCTCGATGGCCGAAGGGTCGCGCGACCACTCATGAACCTCGCGCAACAGGAAGGGGTACCAGGTGCGCACGCCGGCCTGCGGCGTGCCCAAAATGAAGGCCTGGTCCACGTCGCCGGCGTAGAGGGCCGATTCGATGTAGGTGCGTGTGTTCAGGCCGCCCATGCTAAAGGCGATGATATCGACCTGGGCCGCGCCCGTCTCTTGCTTGGCGCGGGCGATGGCGGCGGCGATGTTGGCCGCGTTGGCGTGCAGCGTGTTCTTGGGCAACACGCCCGTCGCATAGTAGACGGGGTAGCCGTCGTCGCGCAGCCAGCTCGCCAGAAAGCGGAACTCGCTATCTTCCAGGCGGTCGCTACTAGGCCCGTGCCAGCCGTGCACCAGCACCACCGGCAGCCGCCGTGTGGAGGCCACGGTGCCGGCGCCGTAGCGCGCCGCCCCCGCCGAGACGCTGCCGAACCACGTTCCATCGCGCGACACGGCGACGGCCGAGACGTAACCGTGCGCCAGCCCTGCGCCGGGCGCAGGCGATGCCGCCCCCGGGCCGTGGAAGACGGCCCAGGTGTTGCCGTCGAACACCGCCGCGCCCGCTGCCGTGCCGGCCCAGAGGCGGCCCTCGGCGTCCATGGCGAGCGCCAGCACACGGTCATCGGGCAGGCCGTCGGCGCTGGTATAGGTTTGGAGCGCCGCGCCGGCAGCGTCGAGGTGCGTCAGGCCCTTGGCGGTGCCCACCCACGCCGAGCCGTCGCCCCCCGCGGCCAGCGCATTGACAAAATCGTCGGCCAGGCCGATGGAGGCATCCAAGTGCGTCCAGTGGCCCTCCGCCAAGCGCGCCACCCCGTGGCCGTGCAGGCCCACCCACAGGGCGCCGTCGGGCCCTGCAGCAAGCGCAGTCACGTAATCGGCCGGCAACGGCGAATTGCCCGAGGCATAGCTCTGCCAGCGGCCGTCGTCGAAGACGCTCACGCCGCGGCCCCAAGTGCCGCACCAGAGCCGCCCCTGGCCATCGACGGTCAGGGCGCTCACCCAGTCACCGGCGAGGCCCGAGTTGGCCGCGGTGTACGTCTGCCAGCGGTCGCCGTCGAGCACGGTCAGCCCGCAGCCAAAGGTGCCGAACCACACGCGCTCGCTCGCATCCACCGCGAGCGCGGCCACCCATTCGTTCGCCAGACCATCGGCTTGGCCGTAGCTGTACCAGCGGCCGTCGCGGTAGAGCCCGGCGCCATGGCTCGTACCCAGCCAGACGTCGCCCTGGCCCGCGCTCACAGCAATGGCCCACACCGTGTCGGAAGGCAGCCCGTCAACCGTGGTGAACTGGGTCCAGCGCAGGCTGTCGGGGTTCGCGGCGCCCCGGCTGGGCATGGCCAGCAGGGCCACCAGGAACACGGCCAGTGCCACCGTATGCCAACGCACATGGCGCATTGCAGACCTCGTCTAGGCCCACGGGCTGTAGGGGCGCGAAAGGACGCGAAAGCCCTCGAGAGACGCGAAAGGTAGCTTTGCGTTTTCGTGCCTTTCGCGCCCTTTCGTGCTCTTTCGTGCCCAGTGGGCGCAGTGATAATAGCATCGGCTCTTGCCCGTGTCAATTGCGGGTTTGTTGAAGTTGGCGGCGTGGCCGCATTCTGCTATAATAGTCAAGTGGTGAGGCGCCTGTGGGGAGAGCATGTAGCGGGTTGGCCGAACCTGCCGCCCGCAGGGCACCTGACACACCAATCTCCCTGGCGGGTGGCCAGCGCCTGCATTCTGGCAAGAACTCGGCCCAGCTCGCGCCGCGGCTGACAGACGGTTTCTCCTGCTGCAGGGTGAGCCCCCCCTGCGGGCCAAGCCCTCGGGGCGCAGGCCTGCCGTTCCCCCGTCGCGGGGGAATTGGGGCGCTCGACCGAGTCCTGTGTGGCCAAGAAACGGCAAGCGAGCGATCTAGTGCCGCGGAAGACAGCCCAATTCCCCCGCGACGGGGGAACGGTAGGGGGGGCCCCGCCCGTGGGTATGGGCAGGCGTCTGGCTGGGTCATCGCCAATCGCCTTCCTGCCATGGAAATCGGTGTGACAGGTCTTCGAAGGCCCGTCATCTGACCCGCACCCCCTCCGGGCACATTTGACGTAGTGTAGAAGCGATTTGGACCTTATGCAAAGTGGTGGTAGAATAAGGTGTCAAGGGCAGTGATCTCGGGGAGCATGGCCACGCTAGAAGGGGGACGAGAGGAATGGACGAAGAGATCGGAGGATTTCTCAAGTCGCTTGAAATCGAGAAGGGCTACTCGGTCAACACGCTGATCGCGTATCGCAACGACCTGCAGCAGTTCCTGCGCTTCCTGAAAGACCAATCCTCCCGCAAGTCGGCGGTCGCCTCCTGGTCCGATGTCAACAAGCAAGACTTGATCGCCTTCATCCTCTACCTCAAGAGTGAGCGAGAGTACTCGTCGGCCACGGTCGCGCGCAAGGTCGCCGCAGTCAAGTCGTTCTTCCACTACCTCGTGACCGAGCACCGCCTGCCCGACGACCCCTCCGCCACCCTCGACTCGCCCAAGGTGCGCAAGTACTTGCCCAAGGCTATCTCCAAGGAAGAGGTCGACCGCCTGCTCGCCGCGCCCGCGGCCATCGACAGCGCCCGCGGCCGCCGCGACCGCGCCATCATGGAGCTGCTCTACGCCACCGGCATGCGCGTCAGCGAAGTGGTCAACCTCGACGTGGGCGATGTGGACCCGGCGTCGGGCACTGTGCGCTGCCTGGGCAAGGGCAACAAAGAGCGTGTGATCCCCATCCACGACCGGGCCATCCTTGCTGTGGAGAACTATCTCGAGCGCTCGCGGCTGCAGCTCCTCAAAAAGCCCGACCAGAAGGCGCTCTTCCTGAACCATCGCGGCAACCGGCTGACCCGCCAGGGCCTCTGGCTGATCATCCGCCGCTACGTGGAGCAACTGGGCATCAAGGCCCCGGTGACCCCGCACACCCTGCGCCACTCGTTCGCCACGCATCTGCTCAACGGCGGTGCGGACTTGCGCAACGTGCAGGAGCTGCTCGGGCACGCCAACATCTCGACCACTCAGGTGTACACCCAGGTCTCCAGCGACCACCTGCGCTCGGTGTACGACGCGGCGCACCCCCGTGCGCGGCACGCGGCCGAGGATGAGGACGAAGACTAGCAGCCTGTCGGCGAGGGAACTCGCCACCCGCGGCCGGTGAACCTGACACACCGATCTCCCTGGCGGGTGGTTGGGCTGCCTTCACTGGCAAAAAACCAGTTCGCCGCCGGCAAGCTCGTAGTGCGCACGCCTGTGCGCACTACGAGCTCCGTCTTAGGCTCGCCAGCCTTCAGCGAGTTTTTGCCAATCGATACGCCGCCAGCAAAGTCGCTGTGTCAGGTTTCACGCCGCACCGCAGGGTAAGGGCGAGAGGTGACCCCTGCGGGCCAATGATCCGTGCGAGCACGGAGGGCGCGAGCCTTGCCCCTGCCACCTCTGCGTTCTCTGCGCCTCTGCGGTGAGATCCCGCCTCGTTCGTTCCGTACTCTAGGTTGAGGGTACCCCGAAGGAGCTTTCACATGGAAGGACCCCTGGGCCAGCCGTTGTACAACGCCATCGCCGCGCTCATCCGCCAGCAGATCGCGACCCCGCCCGATGTCGGCATCATTCTGGGCTCGGGCCTGGGCGCCGTCGCCGAGCAGGTGGAAGGGCCGGTGACGATCCCCTACCATACGCTGCCGGCATGGCCCTGCTCGACCGTCGCAGGGCACCATGGCGAGCTGGTGGTGGGCCGCTGGGCCAACCATACCGTGGCCGTGCTCAACGGCCGCGCCCACTATTACGAAGGCTATTCGATGGGCGAGCTGGCCGTACCCGTGCGCGTGCTGCGCACTTTGGGCGTCACGCGCCTCATCGTCACCAACGCGGCCGGCGGCTTGGAGCCCGGCTTCCGCGCCGGCGACCTGATGCTGATCACCGACCACATCAACTTGGCGGGCATGGCCGGCCCCTCGCCCCTGCGCGGGCCCAACGATGCGGCGTTGGGGCCGCGCTTCCCCGACATGACCCGCGCCTACGACCCTGCGCTGCAGCACCTGGCGCGCAGCGTGGCCAAGGCCAAAAAGATGCGCCTGCGCGAGGGCGTCTACGTCATGCTGGCCGGCCCCGCCTACGAAACGCCGGCCGAGATTCGCTTCCTGCGCCTGATCGGCGCCGACGCCGTCGGCATGTCGACCGTGCCCGAGGTCGTGGCCGCCTGCCACGCCGGCATGGCCGTGCTCGGCATCTCGGCCATCTCCAACGTGGCCCACTTTGCCCCGAGCGCCGAAAAGGTCTCGCACGACGAGGTCCTCGCGGCCGGCGCCGCCATCGGCCCCCGCATGCGCGACCTGATCGGCGGCGTCCTCGCGCAGCTATAGGCCGGACTCCACAATCGTACCTGGTGCGGGCCGTTGCAGACGATCCGGGTGGCTGCCGGCTGATCCGCTGCGCTTCCCCCGGCCCTGGCCCGGATAGCAGGCCGGCCCCAAGTGTTTGGCGCCGCTGCTTGCCTGTGCTATACTCAGGGCCTGCCCGGTTTCGCCCCTTCGACGCTGAGGAGGGCGCGCCGGCCCGCCCACGGGTTGCCCCCAACACGCTCCCATCCCTCGGCCACCGCGACACCATGCTGCCCCGCCGATTCCCCCGGGCCTGCCCTGCCGGGTATCGTCCGTGGCTCAAAAACCCGGGTTCGTCACCCCTGTCCGGAGGAAATTCTTGGAGCATCGCTGGTTGTCGTGGCTCAGACGCCGCTGGCTCTTGCTGTTGGCGCTCACCGGCTGCATCACGTTGGGAGTGTTTCGGCTCGACGAAATCCGCCAGGTAATGGCGACGCTGCTGCACGGCCAGTTGCAGTGGGTGCTGGTGGCGGTAGCGCTCCAGGTCGTGTGCTTTGTGTTGTACGCGCTGCTCTACCACCTCAGCTTTGCGACCGTCGAGGTCGAGAGCCGTTGGCGCGACCTGGTCCCCGTGCTTTTCGCTTCCATCTGCCTCAAGACGATGGTGCCGTCGGGTGGCGTCAGCGGCGTGGCCCTGTTCGTTGACGATGCGGCCAAGCGCGGCCAGTCGTCGGCGCGGGCAGCGCAGGGCGCGCTGCTCGTCTTGGCGGCCGACCTGGTCACCATGACGCCTATCCTGCTCTATGGACTGCTGTACCTGTCGGCCCAGCGAGCCCTGCAGTTCTATCAGATCATCGCCGTTGCCCTGTTCATTGCCTTTGCCGTGGGCATGGGGGCGCTGCTGCTGCTGGGTCTCTGGCAGCCCTGCCTGCTGCGCAGCGCGCTGCGCGCTGCGCAGCAGGCCGCGAACCGGGTGGCCGCCTGGCTGCGGCGGCCGCCCTTCCTGCCCGGCGACTGGGCGCGCCACAATGCCGACGAGTTCGCCGGGGCGGCCGCCGGCATCGCGGCCCACCCGCAGCGCCTGGGCCCCGCCCTGGCCCTGGCCCTGCTCATCCACGTGATCGACGTCATCGGGCTCTATGCCGTCTTCTTGGCCTACCGGCAGCCGGTCGCGTTGGGCGCCGTCGCCGTCGGGTTCGGTATGGACGTCGTCTTCTCGGTAATCACCTTCATCCCCCACGGCCTCGGCGTGGCCGAGGGGGTCATCACGGTGGCGCTGACCTCGCTGGGCATCCCGGCCGCTACGGCGCTGGTGGTGGCCCTGGTCGCCCGCGGCCTCAATATCTGGCTGCCGTTCATGCTGGGCCTGGTTTCTCTGCACCAGGTGCGCTCTTTTGGCGCAGCCAGGCGAGCCGAGCAGTGACGGCCGGTTCGCAGAACAGTTGGAATAATCCCCCTTGCGCGCTATAATTGACGGCGGACGGTGTTGTCCGTTGGCCCCTCCGGCCCAGCGATGCAAGGTCTAGTGCGGAGGCATATGGAGACAGTCGAAGCCAGTACCCTGGCCCGGCGCATCCGCGATGCCCTCATGGCACGCATCCTCAACGGCGAGCTGGCGCCGGGCGAGCGACTCAAAGACAGCGAGATTGCGGCCCGCTATGGCACCAGCCATACCCCGGTGCGCGAAGCGTTGCGCCTGCTGGCGCGCGATGGCGTGGTCGAGATCCTTCCCTATCGCGGCTGCGTGGTGCGCCGCATCGACGAGCAGGAGATGGCCGACATCTTTGAGGTGCGCACGCTCCTGCTCGGCTATGCCGCCCGCCGCGCTGCGGCCCGGCTGACGGCCGGGCAGTTGCAGCAGCTCGAGGCCCTGGCCACCGAACACGAGCAAGCGCTGGCGGCCGGCGAGCTGGAGCGCGCCGCCGAAGCCGGCCGCCGCTTCCACGAGGTGCTGCTCGAGGCGGTCGGCAACGGCTTTCTGACACGCTTGAGCCGCCACCTGGGCACACGCGTGCGCCTGGCCCGCCGGGCGTACCTGCGCAGTGCACCTCTCGACGCCGCCTCCTGCCACGACATTGTGGAGGCGCTACGGACACGCGACGGCGCACGCGCCGAGGCCCTCATCAGCGCCCACATCGCCAGTTCGGGAGACCACGTGCGCCAGGCACTGCGGGCGCAGGGGATGCGTGATGCGTGATGCGTGTTGCGTGAGACGTACTGCGCACTCAGTAAGGCGTACTGCACGAAGGGCGTTGTGTATCACGCATCACGCATCGCGTCTCACGCAAAACGCAACACGCAACACGCTTTACGCATTACGTAAGGAGCACATCATGGCACAACAATCCGTCCGCACGCCCAACGCCCCCGCCCCCATCGGCCCCTACTCGCAGGCCGTGGTGGTGAACGGCTTTGTCTACGTAGCCGGCCAGGGGGCGGTTGACCCGGCCAGCGGCAAGCTCGTCGAGGGCGGCGTCGCCGAACAGACGCGGCGCGTCTTTGAGAACATCAAGGCCATCCTCGCCGCCGCCGGCTGCACCATGGACGACGTCGTCTCCAACACCGTCTACATGGTCAACCTGGCCGATTTCACGGCCATGAACCAGGTCTACGCCGAGTACTTCCCCGGCACGCCACCGGCGCGCACCACTGTCGGCGTGGCCTCGCTGCCCGGCGGCACGCAGGTCGAGATCACGACCATCGCCGCGCTGCCGAAGAGCTGAAGGGGACGAGCACCACAAAGGGCACGCCGGTTTGACGCCATGCGGGATTGCTCAAGGCGCTCCAGCGCCGGCTACAAACCGGCCCGTGCCGCGCCGGCCGGCTCGGGCTCCCACTCCAGCCACTCGCGGTGGAACTCGGTGCTGTCGAAATGGCGGCTGGTCTTGTACAGCTCGTACTGGCCCCTGGCGGCGGGCTGCGCCGTGCGAGCCAGGAGGTCGGTGACCTGCTCCTCGCTCAGCGGCCGGAAGGTGCGCGCCGCCTGCAGCGCCTGCTCGAGGATGTCCAGGGATTCGCAGCCGGTGATGACCACCGCGGCCGGCAGGTTCATGGCATAATGCAGGCACTCGCCGGCGGTGACGGCGCCGCTCTGCAGGATGTGGCCGCCGCCCAGGGGCTTCATCGCCAGCACGCCGATGCCCTGCTCGAGCAGCACCGGCAGCACCTGCCGCTGGAAGCTGTCATAGTGGGCGTCCATGACGTTGAGCGGCAATTGCACGGTGTCGAAGGCGACGCCGTGCGCCAAAGCCGTGCGCAGCATCGCCAGGTGGATCTCGGGGCTCTTGTGGCCGGTAAAGCCGATGTAGCGCACCTTGCCCGCGCGCTGCGCTTCGAGCAGCGCCTCGATGCAGCCGCCCGGCGCAAAGACCCGCTCGGGGTCCTCGGGACGGATGACCTCGTGCACCTGCAGGAGGTCGATGGTATCGACGCCGAGGCGGCGCAGCGAGTCCTCGATCTGCCGCAGGGCGCCCCCGCGGCGGCGCGAGTCGAACTTGGTCATGACAAAGGCCCGGCGGCGGTAGCCGTCCCTCAGCGCCTTGCCCATGCGAGCCTCGCTGACCCCCTCGCCATAGTCCCACGAGTTGTCGAGAAAGTTGATCCCCTCGTCGAGGGCGGTGCGCACAATGCGGATGGCCTCGGCCTCGCTGGGCCGGATCAGGTGCGCGCCGCCGAGGCCGATCAGCGAAACCTGCTCCCCCGCGCGGCCGAGGGTGCGGTAGGGCATGCTGCCGGTGGCCATAGGCGTTCCTCCGCGGACGGGTTGCCCGACGACGCCGCAAGAGCCATGCCACAGGCCGTTGCCGGCTGCTGTGCTCCGCATCCGCCCGGCCCCAGCCCGGAAAGGGGTCTTTTCAGCAGCATGGCCGGAGCCATGCTGCTGAAAAGACCCCCCAAAAGCCCTTCGCCGGGTTAAGGAACCCGGCCTACCGTTACCGCTTGGCGTCTTGGCCCCTTTGCGGTGAACCCCGTTACCGTACGACGATGTTCACCAGTTTGCCCGGCACATAGATCACGTCCTTGATTGTCTTGCCGTCGATATGGCGCTTGGCGCCATCCGAGGCGACGGCGAGCGCCTTGGCGTCGGCCTCCGAGATTTCCGCGGGCACCTCGAGCCGCGCGCGCACCTTGCCGTTGATCTGCACGATGAGCGTGATGACCTCGTCGGCGGCCAGGTCCTCGCGCCATGCGGGCCACGGCTGCTGGTGCACGCTGTAAGGCTCGCCCAGGCGCGCCCACAGCTCCTCGGCCAGGTGCGGCGTGATCGGCGCCAAGAGCAGCGCCAGCGTGTGCGTGGCCTCGCGCCACGCGGGCGTGCCCGCGGCCGCCGTCTCCCTAAAACGCAGCAGGTGGTTGGTGTACTCCATCAGCGCCGCCAGGTAGACGTTGAAGCGGAAATGCTCGATATGCTCGCTGCAGGTGCGGATGGTCTTGTGCGTATAGCGCCGCAGCTCCGCCACCTCCGGGCGGGGCGACCCCGCCCCTACTCCCTCTCCCTCGGAGGGAGAGGGATGGGGTGAGGGTGAGCCTTTGTGCAGTGCTTCCCCCCTCACCCCCTGCCCCTCTCCCCGGGGGGGAGAGGGGAGGGCTTCGGTTACCAGCCCCCACACCTTGTTCAGGAAGCGCGAGATGCCTTCGATGGAGCGCGAGTTCCAGCTCCCGCCGAGCTCCCAGGGACCGATGAACATGATGTAGGCGCGCACGGCGTCGGCGCCGAGGGCGCTCACATAGTCGTCGGGGTTGACCACGTTGCCCCGCGACTTGGACATCTTCTCATTGTCCTCGCCCAAGACGATGCCCTGGTTGAAGAGGTTCAGCATCGGCTCGCCGTGATCCAAGAGCCCCATATCGCGCAGCGCCTTGGCAAAGAAGCGCGTGTAGAGCAGGTGCATGCAGGCGTGCTCGATGCCGCCGGTGTACTGCTGCACCGGCAGCCACGTCTTGGCCGCCTGGGGGTCGAACGGCCCCTGGTCATAGTGCGGGCTGGTGTAGCGCATCTGGTACCACGACGAGCAGACAAAGGTGTCCATGGTATCGGTCTCGCGCTCGGCCGGGCCGCCGCACTGCGGGCAGGTCGTCTGCCGAAAGCCCTCGTGATACCTGAGCGGCGACTCCCCGGTGGGCAGGAACTCGGCGTCGCTGGGCAGCAGCACCGGGAGCTGCTCCTCGGGCACCGGCACCGTGCCGCACCGCTCGCAGTAGACGATGGGGATGGGCGTGCCCCAGTAGCGCTGGCGGCTGATGAGCCAGTCGCGCAGGCGGTAGCTGACGGCGGGCTTGCCCAGGCCCTTCTCGGCCAGGAAGGCGGTGACCGCCTTGATGCCCTCGGCGCTGCCCATGCCGTCGAACGGGCCCGAGTTGACCATTGGACCTTCGCCGGTGTACGCGGCCGCCAGCGACCAAGCGTGTTCCCTCTCCCCCTCAGGGGAGAGGGCTAGGGTGAGGGGATCTGCGCACTGGTCGACGCGTGACCTCGCTTGCCGCCTCTCACCCTCACCCCTGCCCTCTCCCTCGCAGGGAGAGGGGGTAGGAGGGGCGATGACCACACGGATGGGCAGGTCGTATTTCCGGGCAAAGTCAAAATCGCGCTCGTCGTGGGCGGGCACGGCCATGATGGCGCCGCTGCCATAGCCCATGAGCACGTAATCGGCAATCCAGATGGGCACAGGCACGCCGGTGGCCGGGTTGACGGCATAGGCGCCGCTAAAGACGCCGGTCTTTTCCTTTTCGGCCGACAGGCGAGCAATCTCCGTCTGCCGGGCGGCGTCGGCCACGTAGGCCTCCACCGCGGCGCGCTGCTCGGGCGACGTCAGCCTGGCGACGAGCGGGTGCTCGGGCGCCAGCACCATAAAGGTGGCGCCGTAGACGGTGTCGGGCCGGGTGGTAAAGACGGTGATGTCGTCGCCCTGCTCGCTCTTGAAGATCAGCTCGGCGCCCTCGCTCTTGCCGATCCAGTTGCGCTGCATGGTGATGACTCGCTCGGGCCAGTTCAGGCCGTCGTGGTGCAGCAGCTCCTCAGCGTACTTGGTAATGCGTAGATACCACTGCGCCAGGTCCTTCTTGACCACCGGCGTGCCGCAGCGCTCGCAATGGCGGTCCTCACCCCACACCTGCTCGCGGGCCAGCGTGGTGTTGCACTGCGGGCACCAATCGACGGCCGACCTGCTGCGGTAGGCCAGGCCGTGCTTGTAGAACTGGAGGAAGAACCACTGGCTCCAGCGATAGTACTCGGGCTGGCAGGTGACGACCTCGCGCTGCCAATCCCACATGGCGCCCATCGAGCGCAGTTGGCCGCGCATGCGCTCGATGTTCTTGATCGTCCACTCATGTGGGTGGGCGCCACGCTTGATGGCCGCGTTCTCGGCGGGCAGGCCAAAGGCGTCGAACCCGATGGGGAACATGACGTCGTGGCCCTTCATGCGCATATAGCGCGCGCGGGCGTCCGACGGCGTATAGGCGAACCAGTGGCCGATGTGCAGATCCCCCGATGGGTAGGGGAGCATGGTCAGGAAGAAGTAGGGCTTTTTCACGTCGTCGTTGACGTGATAGAGCTGCGTCTCCTCCCAGCGCTTCTGCCACTTGGCCTCGATCTTTCGTGGGTTGTACTTGTCGGTCATCATGGCTCCTCGGATTCGTGATGCGTGATACGTGATGCGTCAGCGACGCCGCGTGTTGCGCCTGGCGTGTGCCGTCAACCTGGCCGACGAGACGGAACACGCGTCACGTAACACCATCACGTGTCACGTTTCACGCATCACGCCGCGAGAGTCTGCCTCTTTCGTGATAATTTGTCAAGGAGCGCACCTGTTCAGTCTGTCATTGCGAGCCGCAGCGAAGCAATCTCCATGTCCGAAGTGGGGATTGCTTCGCTGCGGCTCGCAATGACAAGTCAAGGCTCTGTGCTGGGCAGAGTTCGGAGACCCTGGGTTACTCGCAATGACAGACTGAATGGGGACAGAGGCGGTATCGGCTGCTTGACGCTCACTGCCTGCGGCTGTATGATAGAACCACAGGTAATGCCCGCCACGGGATTTCACCATCGTTGGATGAGATGAGGTGGCGTATGATTGACGCTTTCTACCAGAGGCTGGCCTCGCCGGGCAGGGCCAGGCAGGTCTTGCGGCAGACCACGATCGATGAGAACGGCCCCGGCACCATCCTGCGCGATTTCGACACCCTGCTGGCCTACGTCATGGAACACCCCCTGCAGGTGACGGCCACGGGCCTGCCGCCACTCGGCGCGCTGCAGGAGGTCAATGCGCGGCTGACTCACCCCCTCGAGCACGGGCTGCGCCGGCCAGTGCTCAAGTCGTTTCCACACCTCGAGGGCCTCTATCTGCTGCTGCGCGCCTCGGGGCTGACCTACATCGACACCGCCGGTAGAAAGCCAGTCCTCGCCGTCGACGAGCAGGCGCTGCAATCGTGGCAGCGCCTGAACCCCACCGAGCGCTACGGCAACCTGCTCGAGGCCTGGGTGCTGCACGGCAGGCCCGAGATCATCGGCGAGCGCGGCCCACGCTACTACCGCATCCCCGACCACTTTCGCGAGGCGCTCTACTTCCTGGCCAAGGTCTCTGAGGACGGGCTGCAGGTTGCCGGCGACCCAGGTGTCGAAGACACGATGCTGAGATACTACCCCGGTGCCTACAATGTAGCGCTGCTCGAGCTGTTCGCCATCGTCGATGTGCAGCATGCCGCCCCCGAGCCAGGCAAAGGCTGGCGCATCGAGCGCATTGCCCGCACGCCCTTCGGTTGGGCGCTCTTTTCGCTGCTGCAGGCCCAGTTCTTTGGCGATCTCAGCAACATCTTTGAGCTCGACAAGCCAGGGGAGGTCCCTTTCGGCGTCTTCCAGCCCATCCTGCAGCCCGCCCTGCCCGAGTGGCGGAACAACCTCACCATCCCGCCGTGGGCCTTCCGTGAGGGGGCGCACATCTTCAAGGTTTCGCTGGGGCGCATCTGGCGGCGCATCGCCATCCCAGCCCAAGCGCCGCTGGATAGTCTGGCTTCGGCCATCCTCAACGCCTTCGATTTCGACTACGACCACCTGTACGGGTTTGTCTACACTGATCGCAGCGGCGCTGAGGAGCGCGTCGTCCATCCGGCGATGGACGAGGGGCCGTACACCGACGAGGTACGCGTCGGCGACCTACCCTTGCGCATCGGCCAGACCATGACCTATGTGTACGATCTCGGCGATTGGTGGACGTTCACAGTGGCGTTGGAGCAGGTCGATCCTGCCATGGACATGCGCACCCCCAAGAAGCTCGCGTCGCACGGTGAGGCGCCACAGCAGTACCCGGACTGGGAATAGGAAGAGTACGAAGACAGTGGTGATGCCTGACCCGGCTGGCGATCGGCGCGCTCTTTGTCGTCAGGACGTCCAAGGAAGACTGCATGCTGCGGCAAGAGCTGGCGGGCTATGAGGAGTATGCCGCGCGCGTGCGCTACCGGCTCCTACCGGGAGTCTGGTGAGCCGGCCGGCTACAACCGGGTTGCACGCTCCGCAGCCTCCCGGTGCCGGCAACGGACACCCTCCAAAACCCCTACTCCGGGTCAGGGCCCCGCGGCAGTACCGCGGGTGGGTTCGAAAGGAGCAGGCCCATGTCAGTCCTCAGTCGTCTGGCTTCCGCCCAGGGCGTGCGCAGCGACGCGCCCAACCAGGCGCTGGCCCGCGACCTCGCCCGGACCCAGGATCGTGAGGGCATCCGCGAGGTGGTGGCCGGCCTCACCAGCCGCGACCGCCGCGTGCAGAGCGAATGCATCAAGGTGCTCTACGAGATTGGCTATATCGACCCCGAGCTCATCGCCGAGTATGCCGCCGAGTTCTTCCGGCTGCTGGGGAGCCGCAACAACCGGCTCGTCTGGGGCGGCATGATCGCGTTGTCGACCATCGCGCGGCTGAGGCCACAGGAGGTGTTCGACGGCATGGCCGGCATCCTCGAGGAGATGGCGCAGGGCTCGGTGATCACCGTCGACGCCGGCGTGGCCGCGCTGGCCGCAGCCGCTGCCACCGGCGCCGAGCGCCGCGCGGCCATACTGCCCTGCCTCCTGGAGCATCTGAGCAGTTGCCGGCCCAACAGCGTGGCCCAGCATGCAGAGAAGATGCTCGAAGCCGTCGACGCTGCGCATTGCGAGCGCTTTGTCGCCATCTTGCAGGCGAGGCTGCCCGAGCTGACAGCGTCGCAACAGACGCGCGTGCGCCGCGTCATCGGCAAGGCCGGCAAGCAGGGCGTATGGGAGGAGGGCCGGGCCTGCCGAAAGGCCGGCAGAGCAAGTCTCTTGCGCGGCACGATGCCGCGGCTACAGCTGAATTGAGCGTTCGACTCATGAGTGCCAGCCTGGGTGCCGCTCCTGCAGGATAAGGTGGAGGCCTAATCTCCGAATGAACCTGATGATCTGTCTGACCGGGGAATCGGAACAGCTCGCCTTCCTGCCGGAAATCGCCACACTCGGCGCCGGCATCGAGCTCGGCAGCTACGGCTTGACCGGTGTGCGGTCGGAGCGGGATTGGGAAGCGCGGCTCACACTGCACAAGGCGGTCCGCGCCCAATTCCGGGGCACGCTTGCCGTCCATGGGCCCTTTATTGGGATCGAGTATGCCCATGTCGACCACCTCTTGCGCGAAGCGGTCAACCGCCGGCTCGACATGACCTTTGACATGGCCGTGGGGCTGAAGGCAAGCCGGGTTGTCCTGCACAGCGGCTACAAGCCGGAAGTCGACCTCTTTGGATTAGAGGACTTTTGGCTCCAGGGGTGTACCGAGTTCTGGCAACGGGAAATTCGCCGTTGGGCCGATGCCGGCATCGCGATCGTCATTGAGAACAACACGGAAAGAACGCCGGACTTGCTCATCCGGCTGGTGGACCAGGTGGATCACCCCTTCCTGGGCCTGTGCCTGGATATCGGGCATCAGCACCTGTTCTCCGACCTGGACGCGCTGGAGTGGGTGCGCAGGATGGACGAGCGGCTGCTGCACATCCATCTGCACGACAACGACGGTAGCGGCGACCGCCATTGGCCCCTTGGGCGCGGGACCATCGACTTGGAGCCCTTCTACACGGCCATAGCGAGGCAAGTTCCACAAGCGACAATCTCCCTCGAAGTCGAAGATGCCATGCAAGTGAAGATGGGCGACCTGCGCAAGCTCGCCGCCCGCTTCGCGCCGGAGCGCGGCTGAGGAACGGAGACAGCGGGAAGCTGGGTTACCGGCCCGAGCCGGGGCTGTACTATTCGGTGCGCGATCTCTGAGGGAACAGAAATGGGCAACGACCAATCGGCCGCACGCCAGGCACGGGGAGAGTCCGTGCCGTTCGCCATCTGGCAGACGGGCGGCGCGACGGAGCATCTGGGCGGCATCTATGCCACGCGGCGGCTGCGGCAGATGTGCCCGCTGCGGCCCGGCCAGTTGCTGCTCGATATCGGCTGCGGCATGGGCTACACGGCCTGCTCGCTGGCGCGCGAGCACGGAGCGCGCGTGGTGGCCGTCGATAGCGGCGCGCGCAGCGTGGCCGAGGCGCGAGGCAGAGTGGCGCGCGCGGGGCTGGCCGGGCAGGTGCGCGTCGTCCGCGCCGACGCCCACGACCTCCCTTGCGCTGCCGGCAGTGTGGACTGCGTGATCGTGGAGTCGGTGCTGGTCTTTTGCGATGCGCCGCGGGTGTTGGCCGAGGTGCGCCGCGCGCTCAAGCCGGGCGGCTTTGTGGGCGCCAACGAGCTGACGCTGCTCAAGCCGCCGACGCCCGAGCTGCTGCGCCTGCTGGCCGAAACCCTGAGCATCCGCACCTTCGCTAGCGACGGCTGGCGGGCGCTCTTTGCGCAGGCGGGGTTCGTGGATGTGCGCGCTGCAGTGAGCCGGATGCGCCTGCGCGAGCAACTGGCCAGCCACATCGCGGTCGACGGCCTCGGCGGCTACCTCGCGGCGGCCGTGCGCGGGCTGGCCGACGCCAGCATCCTCAGCGCATTCATCAACAGGCGCATGCTCAAGGCGGCGCGGCAGTATGCATCGTCGGTCGGCTATGGGCTCTACGCCGGCCGGAAACCGCTGTGAGCGCGCAGGCACTACAAGGGTTAGCTCCGGCCCCGCGCGAAGCGCAGCGCCCGGATAGCCTTAGGTGACAGTACTTACGCGGTTGCTCGGAACAGCGCCAGCCACTGCGGGGTTCCCATCCCCCCACCCCCGCGCCGGGGGCGGGGGTGGGGGGGTCCTACCGCGCGCGAGACCGCCGACCGCGTAAGTACTATTAGGTGAGGCATTGCGACAGCGCCGGGGCTGAAGGCAGGCTGTGGGAGGTTCTGCAATGGAGTTACGCATTCCTCCGGCGACGATCGGGCTCTTGTGCCTGGCCAACCTGAGTGAAGTGCTCCTCGGCCTGGCCCTGCTCGTCGACTGGATCCGCAACTGGCGCCATGTGAAGGCGTACTGGGCCTGGGGGGTTGGCGCCGCCGGGGCGGTACTGGCCGCAGGCATCCTGCAGGTGGCCCTGGTGGCGTTGGCTGGCCTGCCCAACTGGCGCAGCTCTCTGCCCCCCGGCTTGACCGGCAGCGCCGCGCCGACCGAGGAGCAGGCGCTGATCCTGCTGCTTGCCGGCCTGCTGCTCATGGCGCTCGGCCTGCTGGGCATCGCCATCGCCGTCAGCCGGGTTGCCGGCTATACGATGCTGGGCCTGCACCATGCCGCCTCGCTGGGCCACCCGGGCTCGCGTCTGCTACAGCGCCGCAGCGTGCCGGCCACGGCCCTCGACGACAAGGTGCTGCCCGACTTGGGTGCAGACGCACTGTGGCCGGCTGAGGGCGCTGCGCCACCGGCCCCAGGGCACTGCCCGGCCCGCGACTATGCCCTGAGCACGCTCGCCGTCGCCGCCGTCGGGGTCGCCTACTCGGTGCTGCTCTTTCGCCTGACCTCGCCGCGCATCGCCGAGGTGCTGACGATACTGCCGAGCTACAGCGCCGACACCGCCCGTGCGCTGACGCCGGCGGTGGTGGTGGCCATGCTGAGCGCAGCCCTCAGCGAAGAGCTCATCTACCGCCTCGGCATCCAGGGCTTCCTGGCCCGGCACCTCGGCAGCCGGGGAGGCCGCTACTGGCTGCCTGTCGTGCTGACTTCCCTGCTCTGGACGATGCAGCATGCGGGGGTGATGGAGCCCGGCTGGGTCAAGCTGGCGCAGATCTTCCCCTTCGGCCTGCTGCTGGGCTGGCTCTACCGGCGCCACGGCGTCGAGAGCTGCATCCTGGCCCATGCGCTCTTTAACATCCTGCTGGCGCCCCTGTCGTCGTTCCTGATCGGCATGTAGCTGGCAGACCTGACAGGTCTCGGAGACCTGTCAGGTCTGCCAGCCTGCCGCCTACAGCCCGCGCCGGACCTCGTCGAGGGTGGCCTTGGCTGCGGGCACAAAGCCAAAGAAGCGCTCCAGCTTGGCGCAGCCCTCGTACTCGGCGCAGTGCGCGCAGTTGGCCACCTGGCGCGCGATGGCGCAAGCGCGGATGTCGCACTCCAGGCAATGGCCGCCGGCGTGCCCCTCGAGGTTCGTGCAGCCGTCGCAGGTCACATAGGCGGCGGTGATGCCGGGGGCCTGGTAGAACTCGCGCCAGTTGGCGGCGATGCGCTCTTTCTCCGCTTCGTCTTTGGCCTGGGTGGCCAGGTAGGCTTCGCAGGTGGAGCAATCGAGGCCGCAGAAGGCGATCTTGAGGGTCATCGGGGGCTCCTTTCTCGCGCAACAACAGTGGTGCCGGCGCGCGCCGGCCTCGAGTGTATGATAGCACGAATGTTCGCCATGCACAAATCGCACACACCTCAGAGAGGGGTAATCGTGGCAGCACAGAGCCAGACGTTCACAGCGATCATCCAAGATGCAGGCCGCGGGGGCGCCTACGTCACTGTGCCGTTCGATGTGGAGCAGGTCTTCGGCAAAAAGCGCGTCAAGGTCAAGGCCACCCTCGACGGCGAGCCATACCGCGGCTCGCTGGCGCCCATGAGCGGGCCCTGCCACATCCTGGGCGTGCTCAAGAGCATCAGGCAAAAGATCGGCAAGGACGTGGGCGATGAGGTCCTGGTCACGGTCGAAGAGGATAGCGAGCCGCGCGTCGTTCAGGTGCCACCCGACCTGAAGCAGGCGCTTGCGAGCAGCCCAGAGGCCGAGGCGCTGTTCGAGAGGCTCTCGTACACGCATCAGAGAGAGTACGTCAACTGGGTTGAGGAGGCCAGGCGAGAGCAGACACGGCAGGAGCGAGTCGCACGGGTCGTCGAGCTGCTGCGGCAGGGCAAGGCGCCACGCTAGCCGTGTGTTTCCTGGCGCCCGCTCTCCCGTGCTGCCAGCATGCGGCACCCCTAGCCCTGAGACATACCGGGCGTACCCCAGAATCGTCGGTGACCGCTGGGTCCGATCACCACAAAGGGCTTCAGGAAAGCCAGCCCGCCCGCCGAACTTCTACCCGAAAGGCCCGCACCGGGCTCGTGCGAAGCCCGAGCCGGTGACCAACGATGATGGGACAAACCGACATGCCCCGTGGCTTGGCATGATGGAGTCGGAAGTGTATAATGAGCAGGCACCTCGTTATCGCACGGCAGCAAAGAGATACGCATACCTCCATGAAAGCGACCGGCATCGCGCTTGCCGCGGCCCTGGGCATGGGCCTCGCGGCCCTCATGGCTCTGCTCATCGTCACCTCTCTGCTGCACCGGCTCGCGCCCCTGGAACTGGGCCCCTTCCTGCTGCTCCTGTTCCTGGTCTACCCCGCGGTGGCTTTCCTGCTGGGCGTTGCCGCCGGCCAGTTGGCGGCCCGGCCCTGGATGGTGCTCCTGGTCACACCACTCGTGTTCCTGGTGATCGTGGCCGTGTGGTACAACGAGACGGCACTGGTCTACATTCCGGCCTACACGCTCGCGAGCGCCATGGGCCTCGTGGCCTCGCGCCTGCTGCGGCGCCTGTTGCGCCAGGCCGGCAGGCAGGAGGGCGGCAGCCGAGGCGTGTCGTGAGGAGATGACGGTTGGGATGAACCCCGACCCAGGGGCGGTCTACCCCCGGGCGGTGGGGATGATTGAGAGCAATGGCTGTACACTCGGGGAAGGACCTCGTGTTGGAGATGGCCGCAAAGCAGAGGAGATATGATGGAAAACAAGTTCAAGGTCGGAGGCACGTACTGCAATCGCAGCGGCCAGTATGAGGTCGTCGAGCTCGACGAACCATACATGGTCATTCGCTACCAGGATGGCCGGCAGATCGAGACGACAACCACGCTCCAGGGGCGCATCCGCGGCAACATGCAGGCCGAGCAGCAGCGCCGGCAGGAGGTTCTCCGCGCCAGTGCGCGGCGCAAGGTGGGCACGGCCCGCACGGGTGCGCTCTCACGGGGCGCCAAGTTCACAGGCTTGCTGCCAGGCGATTTCCAGCGGGGCATGACGGGCACCACGTGGCGCGCTCGCCCCTACCTGGGTGGGCTGCTGGCCGAGCGCCTCTCGGCGGCGACACAGCGAGCTTTCCTGTCGTACGCCATCTATCGCCGCGCCGAAGTGCATATCGTGCTGCCTGAGCGCTATCATAACACCCAGAAGGATCGTGCGCGTGACGCCAAGCTCGTGTTCGAGCTGGATGTGACGGGCGCCCGCTATGGCTTCTACATCGAAAAGAACAACGGCCCCATGGACGGTGCGTGGCACTGGCTGAACATGCTCGCCGCGCTCGGCAGCGATGAGGCCCTGCAGCAGGCGACCTCGAAGGCCATGCGCCGCCAGAGGCTGCAGTGGGAGGTCTACATCGCGCCAACCCTGGAGGCGACGGCGCTGGTGGCCGCGGGCGAGGGCGGGCTCGAGTGGCGGGGCCAGGGCAACGACGAGGCGGAGAGCCTCTCCTGGCCGCAGTTCGCAGAGCGCTTGTCGGCGATCGACGCCGATGCCTGGTGCAACCTCTACCTCTGCGCGCGCATGACGAAGGAGGAGGGGCTCGCGGCCAGTGCGGGCATCGCGGGGCCTGTGGTCGAGGCCTACCGGGCGCTCTTGCCGCTCTATGATGCGGCCACGACGGGCGGGGCGCAGCAGGGCTGAGGCACGTTCGGGCAAGGTTGGCACACGTCGGAGTCCCCGACTTGTCGGGCGGGGGGCGGCCCGAACAAGTTCGGGAGTCCGGGCCGCGCATACAGGAGAGATAGCCTTGGCACCGTTTGAAGCGGTCCTCATTCGTGACCTGCCGCAGTCGCTGGCCGGTTTTGTCGCCCTGCGCGACGAGGTCGCGCGCACGCCGCAGGGCGGGGCCGCGCTGCTTGCGGTGGCCCTGCTGCTCTACGCCGGCGATGAGGCACTCGGCGCGCAGTGCCTGGCCGCCGCACTGGATCAGTCGCTGCTGCGCGCTGGGCCGGAAGGGCGGCAACTGGACCCGCAGGATCTGCAGCGCGTCGAGCTCCAGGTGCGCAAGCAGCGCTATCTGCCGCGCGCCTACTTTAGTGGCGCCGTGCCGCACAATGGCTACGCGCTGCCCGGCCCGCCATACGAGGTCCAGTGCAGCGGCAGCCCCGCCGGCTGGTCGCCGGAGGCGGGCAGCCTGACCGTGTTCGTGGCCTGCTCCGGCGCCAGCCCACGGCCGGTCACGCTCAAGCGCGACGAACAGGGCCTGTGGCAGGCCGCCGAGTACAGCAGCCTGCTCGTCGGCATCAGGAACCCGGCGTAGTGCAGAATCGGGAAACCTGAACGGTATTGCCCGGGCGCCGCAGCCAATGCGCACAGGTCTCCTGCTTCGGCAGTAGTTGGCCGGGAGCGAAGAGAGAGAGCCATGATCAACGTCGCCGGCGGACTCGTGCTCCTGGCAGCCGCGGTCGGCTGCCTGCTGGCCGCATGGCGCGGCCTGCGCGGACCGGCGCGGCGGCCCCTGGCCGTGGCCGGCCGCGTGGCCGCGGTGACCCTGGTCGTCACCCCGCTGCTGGCGTACGGCGTCTGGCGGCTGAGCAAGTCGCGCAGCTTTCAATTCTTCGGCAGCCTCGTGCAGCGCGTGGAGACGGCTGAGCCGCTCGTGGCTCTCACCTTCGACGACGGCCCCACGCCCGGGCACACCGAGGAGGTGCTCGCCCTGCTGCGGGCGCAGGGGGTGCGAGCGACCTTCTTCCTGATCGGCAAGGAGGTCGAGGCCAACCCCACGCAGGCACGCCTGATTGTGGCCGATGGGCACCAGGTGGGCAACCACACCTACAGCCACGCCACCATGGTCGCCCAATCGCTTCCCTTCACCCGCCAGGAGGTCGAGCGCACCGACGAGCTCATCCGCGCCGCCGGCTACCAGGGCCAAATCCTCCTCTGCATGCCTGGCTGCAAGCGGCTGTTCCTCCTGCCCCTCTACCTGCAGCAGACCAACCGCACGACGGTCATCTGGGACGTCGAGCCCGAATCGTACCCCGAGGTTGACGCCAGCACCGAGCGCATCGCCGCCCACGTGCTCGAGCGGGCGCGCCCCGGCTCCATCATCCTGCTGCACGTCATGTACAGCAGCCGTGCGCGCACGATGGCAGCCCTGCCGGCGATCATCGAGGGCCTGCGCGCCAAGGGCTACCGCTTCGTCACAGTGTCGGAACTGCTGGCGGCGGGGCGCTAGCATCACTCTGCTGGTGCGACTCACGGAACGGGCAACCTGCACATGGCATGAACCGACAAAGCAATGCGAGGTCGCTTGACAGGGCCGAGTGTGCAGGGTATGCTGTGTCTGCATGCGACCCGGGAGTCCGGGCGGCGAATGACTATGCCCTTGGGCCTCTGCGCGCCGCCCTGACGGTTTGCAGGAGATCGATGCCATGCAAGCATACTCACACAACGAAGCCCTGCCCCTGTGGCCCTCGCCGGAGGGGTAAGGCCCCCCTTGCGTTCCCCCGTCGCGGGGGAATCGGGTTGGGGTTCGCCGCGTTTGGAGCTCCTGCAGCAGGCGGAAGGGCTAGTTGGCGCCGCGGTCCTGTCGTGGCAGCTCGGGAATGAGGTCGCTGCCCGGTCGGGTTGCGCCCTCATCGCAGGGGTAAGGCCCCCCTTGCGTTCCCCCGTCGCGGGGGAATCGGGTTGGGGTTCGCCCGTTTGGAGCTCCTGCAGCAGGCGGAAGGATTGGATTGGCGCCGCGGTCCTGCAGCCCCATTCCCCCTCGCAGGGGGACGGTTAGCGAGCGGCTGCCGCCGCAAGCGGACTCCTCTGGACGACAAGGAGGCGCGCAACGTGCCATCGCAAGGCATCGTCTCCGGCGACAGGGTGACCGCTGAGAAGATGCGCCTGGCGCGTGAGCTGCGGCGCCACATGACCCCGGAGGAGGCAGTCCTCTGGAGGCATCTGCGCGCTCACCGGCTGCGGGGCCTGCACTTTCGCCGCCAGCAGGTCATCGACGGCTTTGTCGTCGATTTCTTTTGCTTCGCGGCCAGCCTCGTGGTCGAAGTTGACGGCGGCGTGCACAAGGCGCAGAAAGAGTACGACGCCCAGCGCGACCGTGCACTCGCGCAACGCGGCCTGCGCGTGCTGCGCGTCAGCAACGAGGACGTGAGGCGTGATATGGACGCCGTCCTCGCGCGCATCGCCAGCCTGGCCGCGGAGACTCCTCCTACGGGGCAGGCGGGAGAAGAAGCGGCAGGGCCTGCGCAAGAGACCCCATTCCCCCGCGACGGGGGAACGCAAGGGGGGCCTTGACCGCAGCCAGCGGCGAGCCGCGGTCCTGCGACCCCATTCCCCCGCGACGGGGGAACGCAAGGGGGGCCTGAGCCGAAGCTGGGAACCTTCTGCCCCCTTCTGACGTCATAGGTATGAGGCGCTGGCGGCCCTCCCGCCGTGGTCCGCGTGGGCCTCTCTGACTGACAGGAGGCAGGCAATGAAGAATCGTACCTTCCGGTGGCTCTTATTGGCCTTGGCGCTGGGCGTGATGGTGGCGCCGCTCGCGGGCTGCGCAGTGGGCGTGGCCAAAGCCGACGTCGTCAAATCCGACAAGGCGCGGCTGCAATCGCCCGATGCGGCTGATGTGCCGGACCTGGTGGCGGGCAACACGCAGTTCGCGCTGGATCTCTACGGTGTGCTCTACGACAAGGGCGCCAACCTCTTCTGCTCGCCCTACAGCATCTCGCAGGCGTTGGCCATGACCTACGCCGGCGCCAAGGGCGCCACCGCGCAAGAGATGGCCCAGGCGCTCGCCTTTACCCTGCCGCAGGAGCGGCTGCACCCGGCCTTCAACGCGCTCGACCAGGTGCTGGCCTCGCGCGGCGCCAACGTGGCCAAGGACCAGGGCGAGCGCTTTAGCCTGCACGTGACCAACGCGCTCTGGGGGCAGCAGGACTATGCCTTCCTGCCGGCGTTCCTCGACGTGCTGGCCGAGAACTATGGCGCCGGCCTGCGCCTGCTCGATCTCAAGGGGGCGTCGGACGCCTCGCGCCAGACGATCAACCGTTGGGTCGAGGAGCAGACGGCAGAAAAGATCAAGGACCTGCTGCCGGAAGGGTCCATCGACAGTCTCACGCGGCTGGTGCTCACCAACGCCATCTACTTTAACGCCGGCTGGAAGAACCCATTCCAGGCCCAGGCCACGCAGGAGGGTGCCTTCCATCTGCTCGACGGCTCGAGCGTCACCGTGCCCATGATGCGGCAGGGTGAGCGCATGGGCTACGTCGCAGGCCAGGGCTGGCAGGCGGTGGAGCTGCCCTACGTGGGCGACGAACTGTCGATGGTCGTCGTGCTGCCGGCCGAGGGCCAGTTCGAGGCCGTGGCCCGCGGGCTGGATGCAGCCACGCTGGCGACGATGACCCAGGGGCTCAAGCCCACAGATGTGGCGCTCGCGCTGCCCCGCTTCAAGTTCGAGGCCAAGGCCGAGCTGAAGGAGGCCCTGGTGAAGCTCGGCATGGCGCAGGCCTTCAGCCAGGATGCCGATTTCAGCGGCATGACCGAGCGCCCCGAGCTGTACATCGACCAGGTGTACCACAAGGCCTTTGTGGCGGTCGACGAAAAGGGCACCGAGGCTGCCGCCGCCACAGCCGTGGCGATGAGGGTCACCGCCGCGCCCGCCGAGCCCAAGCAAGTGCGCGTCGACCGACCCTTTATCTTCCTCATCCGCGACGCGGAGACCGGCGCCATCCTCTTCCTGGGCCACGTGGTCAACCCGGCCCAGTAGCGAGGCAGGGCAAACCCGGCTTCGCGGGCAACCGCAGGCGATCCGGGTGGCTGCCGGTTGACCCGCTGCGCTTCCGCCCGGCCCTGGCCCGGAAGGGGAATTTCTCGGCGGGTTAGCCGGCCCATGGCCGCCCGTGGGCGGCCATGGGCCGGCTAACCCGCCGAGAAATTCCCCCCTTAAGGGTTTGGTTCCGGCCACGCGCGAAGCGTGAAGCCCGGATGCCCGACCACCACGGACAAGTACGGTTGCAGTATTCGTGGGCATCCACTTGGGCCAGATGTCAAGGAAAGAGATGGAGTACTGCCATGCCGCAACCAGCGAGGCGTCTGCTGTACTGGGCACCCCGAGTGCTCGGCGTGCTCTTTGCCATCTTTGTGAGCGTGTTCGCACTCGACGTCTTTGGCGCGGGCTACAGCTTCTGGGAGACCCTCCTCGCCCTGCTCATCCATCTCATCCCCACCGGCCTGCTGGCCATCGCGCTGGCCATCGCCTGGCGCTGGGAGTGGGCCGGCGCGCTGATCTTCATCGGCCTGGGCCTGGCCTACATGGCGATGACGATCAGGGCGGCAGGGGCCGTGTTCTCGGTGCTCGTGGTGCCGCTCTTCCTGATCGGTGGGTTGTTCCTGGCCGCCTGGCTGTGGGGGCGGCCGCGGCGGGCCGCCTGAGCGCGCAGCCGGCGCTTGACGCAGGCACGATGAGCGCATATCATGTGTAGGGTCTGTTGTTGCCTTCCTTGGCCGCGAAGTCACTGCTCAGCCTGTCATTGCGAGCCACAGCGAAGCAATCTCCAACGTGGCCGTGACGCGCATGGCTGGGGATTGCTTCGCTGTGGCTCGCAATGACAGGCTGAGCAGTTGCGCCGCGAATACCACTGGGGAGATGAGTCATGGGTAGAAAGGCATTCCGCCTGCTCTCGCTGGCCGTCGCGCTCGGGCTGCTGGCGGCACCGCTCTTGGGCTGCAGCGTGTTGGCGCCAGGCGGCGAGGTCAAGGCTGAGGAGCTCACGTCCAGCAAGTCGCGGCTGGCCGCGCCGAGTGCGGCCGATGTGCCGCAGCTCGTCGCCGGCAACACCGAGCTCGCGCTGAGCCTCTACGGAGCGCTGTTCGACCCGGAGGCCAACCTCTTCTACTCGCCCTTCAGCGTTTCGCAGGCGCTGGCCATGACCTACGCCGGCGCGCGGGGCGACACCGAGCAGCAGATGGCCCAGGCGCTGCACTTTACCCTGCCGCAGGAACAACTGCACACGGCCTGGAACGCGCTCGACCTGGCGCTCGCCAACCGGGGCACGGCCGGCGCCGAGGAGGGGCAGCGCTTCCGCCTGCACGTCGTCAACTCGCTCTGGGGGCAGGCCGACTATGGCTTCCGCCCCACGTTCCTCGATCTGCTGGCGCTGAACTATGGCGCGGGCCTGCGCACGCTCGACTTCAAAGGCTCGCCCGATCCCTCGCGCGAGGCGATCAACCGCTGGGTAGAGGAGCAGACAGAGCAAAAGATCAAGGACCTGCTGCCGCCCGGCTCGATCACCCCGCTCACCCGCCTGGTGCTGGCCAACGCCATCTACTTTGACGCGGCGTGGCAGCATCCCTTCCAGGCCACAGCGACGCAGGATGGCCCCTTCCACCTGCTCGACGGCACCAGCGTCACCGTGCCCATGATGCACGAGAGCGAGCGGCTGGGTTACGACGAGGCCGAGGGCTGGCAGGTGCTCGAGCTGCCCTACGTTGGCGGCGAGCTCTCGATGGTCATCCTGCTGCCAGAGGCGGGCACCTTCGAGACATTCGCCCACGAGCTCGACGCCGCCAGGCTCGCTGCCATGCTCGAGGGCGTGGCGCGCACGCAGGTGGCGCTGAGCCTGCCCCGCTTCACGTTCGAGTCGGGCATGCGCCTCAAGGATGCGCTCAGCAAGCTCGGCATGACGCAGCCCTTTAGCATGGCCGCCGACTTTACCGGCATGGCGGCGCGCCCCGAGCTCTTCATCGACGACGTCTACCACAAGGCCTTTGTCGCCGTCGATGAAAAGGGCACCGAGGCCGCCGCGGCCACCGGCGTGGTGATGGACCTCAAGGCCATGCCCGCGAGGCCCGTAGAGGTGCAGGTCGACCGGCCCTTCGTCTTCCTCATCCGCGATGTGCAGACCGGGGCCATCCTCTTCCTGGGCCACGTCGTCGACCCGGCCTGATATGGGGCAGGGGTTTTGGTGGGTGGGTTGGCGGCATCGCGGGCCACCAGCCCACCCACCAAAACCCCGCCTCTCCCTCCTTGACGCGCCAAGCCCCCTGCATATCATATCCCTATTCCAACAGTATGGAGGACGCGATGCCTGAAACCACGCCCTCTCTCGACGATTGGCGCCGGCTCTACCAGGCGGCCGGTCGGCTGAAGGAAACCGCTCCCTGGCAGTGGATGGAAGAAGTCGACATCTTTGGCGTGCAGGATCCCGAGACGGGCGAGCTGGGCTTTGTCAGCATCATGGGCCTCTTGGGCGAGCACTACGCCCTGGCCCTCTATCGAGGTGCCGAGGGGCTGTCGCGCTTCTGGGACTACCAGGAAGCGGCCAGCACCATGCCCCCCGAGGAGCTACTCAACATCCCCAACATGCAGGCCTCGTTCGAGGATCGCGGCGAGCTCTTCGACCGCGACCGCGCGCAGATCAAAGAGCTGGGCCTCAAGTACCGCGGCCGGAACGCCTGGCCCATGTTCCGCGACTATAGCCCCGGCTACTGCCCCTGGTACCTGGAGCCGGCGCAGGTGCGCTTCCTGACCCATGCCACTGAACAGGCCGTGGAGGTGGCGCTGCGCTTCAAGCAAGACCGTATAGTGGTCAACCTGCCCGACGAGGATACCTACCTCGTGCGCGTGCCGCGACAGGAGGCCGGTGCCCTTGTCTGGGAAGACCAGGTGATGGCCATCCCCTACGTCGAGCCCGAAGGCATCCGCATCGTCATCGACCGTGGCGCACTCGAGGCCGCGAGGCGCCTGCCGCGCAGCGGGCTCAAGCTCGAAGCCGACCTCTTCATGTTCCCCGGCTGCATTGGCGAGCGTGGCGAGCGCCCCTACTACGCCTACAACCTGCTGGTGGTCGAGAGCCAGCGAGGGCTCATCATCGGCACAGAGTTGCTGGACCCGCGGCCGGGCCTGGCGGCGATGCGCGGCCTGGCTGCACCCAAACTGCTGGCGTTGCTCATCGCCCTGGGGCGGCTGCCGGCCAGGGTCGCCGTAGCCAACGGGCTGCTCTTCCACCTGCTCCAGCCGCTCGGCGCGGAGCTCGGCTTCCAGGTTGGTGTCGGGCCTGTTCCTGCACTCGACGAAGCCAAAGAATCGATGATCGGCAGGCTACTCGGCCGGCGTTAGCCTGTTCTTCTGATGCTGGCGGTGGGAACAGACAGTCGCACGCTGTCGAGCGCCTGGCCGAGCGTCCACAGATCGTGCTCGTGGCGCTGCCCAGCTATGCACCGAAGCTCAGCTTGCAGGACTCATCTGGCGCCGGCTGCGCCATGATGTGACACACAGCCACCTCTTTGGCTCTCTGGGGGATAGCGTGGCCGCCGTCAAGCGCTTCTTCGCTAGACTCGCTGAGCAGCGTGACCCCGGCCTGCAATGAATCGGCATGTCCGTCGCCCCGTAGTAGACAGTTCTTCCCACTTTTGATATTTGTGGGATCCTCCGAGACTGACCCCACCTTCAGGACATCCGTTGCGGCCCCACCCCTCTGGACAGGACCATGCAGTGGCGCGAGTTGGCGACCAAGAGGGCTGGGCAGACTAAAGTGGTGTCTGCCCAGCCCAAGCTCTGCACATCCGAGACCGTCGCGGCTTTGCAGACCGTCCTTGCAGAGGTCAGCCGCCCCTCATCGATCAGGAGGTCATGCTGGCCCTGCGGCATCGCGGGGTCCTGGTCTACGATGGCAATCTCACAGGGCATCCGGTGTCCAACACCAGTACCAGCTACCCGGATGCCGCATCCGGATGGATGAGTGATGAGGTGCGACTGGGCTGCCAGGTTGCCCCGGTCTGCATGCACAGTCTGACGTATGGCCGCTTGTGGCTATCGCAGCAGCTGGCCCAGTACGAAGAGGACAACCGTCACAACAACGCGCCGATCCGCGCCATCTTCCGCCTGGATGCTGGCCTTGGCCGTAGCGCCAACACCGCTCTGCTGATCGAGATGGACTATGCTAGCGTTGTGGCAAGCTAATGTAACGCATCGATGTTTTGCAAGACTCCGCAGCGAGGGATAGACTCCACGTGCAACCCCAATGGGCTGCCTAGATGGAGACCCTCGTGGCGTATCGCTTCGTTCGGCGGCTCAAGGCCGATGAGTACACTCAGTTGAAAGACACGTTCAAACACAGTAAGGACGTTCGTCTCGTGCACCGTTGTCAGACCATCCTGCTCTCTGCGGATGGCTGGCCGGTGCCCAAGATCGCCGAGTTGTTGCGAGTTGATCAGTCTACTGTCCATCGTTGGCTTGATCGCTTTGAAGCGGTTGGTGTCAAGGGCCTACCCATTCAATGTGGCGATGGTCGCCCGCCTGGATGGGATGAAACTTACGAGTCCCTGTTGGTCGAAACGGTACGTCATGATCCGCGTTGGTATGGACTGGAGCAGTCGGTCTGGACCTGTCCCTTGCTGGCCGGCTACCTGGCCAAACGGACTGGCGTGACCTTGGGTGCGGAGCGTGTGCCTGTGCTCTTGCATCAGCATGACATCCGTCTCAAGCAGCCCACGCCCGTCGTGCACAGTCGGGACCCACAGTACGACCCAAAAGGATAAAGGCGGAGAAGATCCGCGCGACCGACGAGCCTACAGTAGCGGTGTTGGACGTGGACCAGGCCGAATTGGCTCTGAATCCAACCCGCACCCGGGTGTGGGCGCCCATTGGCGTGCCGATAGAACTCGAAATGCCCGGCGACAACCGGAAGCAGGTGATGTTTGGCGCTGTCAACAGCCGTACTGGCCAGACGCACTTTGCCTTGGCCGAGCACAAGCGCAGCGCCGACTTTCAGCAATACGTCGATCGCGAGATCATCTCCGCCTATCCAGAGGCCGATGTCATCTTTCTGATCGTCGATGGCGCATCCATTTACACATCAAAGAGCACTCGAGCATGGCTGGCTGAGCGTCCACAGATTGTGCTCGTACCACTGCCCAGCTATGCGCCGAAGCTCAACCTACAGGAACTCATCTGGCGCTGGCTGCGCCGTGATGTGACACACAACCATTACTTCGGTTCGTTGCAGGAAAGCGTAGCCGCTGGTAAACGCTTCTTTGCCAAGCTTGCAGGACAGCCTGAAGCTGTTCTGCAACGAATCGGTATGTCTGTTGGTCCGTTGGATCGAGCCCTTACAAACATTACTTGAGACACATTAGGGCTTGACAGCATCCACTTGTTCATGTATACTGTATACAGAAGACTGGATCCACGATCACGTTCAAATGGACCTTTTGACCTACGAGGTGAGCACCATGGGCCTCCGCCTGGGGCAAGAAACCAAGCCATTCCCTAGTCGTCAAGGCTTCGTCACCGACCGCCTGCGCGACGCCATCCTCAAGGGCTATCTGACGCCGGGCCAGCGCCTCGAGCAGAACGAGGTGGCTTCCCTCCTGGGCGTCAGCCGTAGTCCCGTCCGCGAGGCCATGCAGGTTCTGGCTGCCGAAGGCCTCATCACCCTTGAACCCCATCACAGTGCAGTCGTCGCCGAACTCTCCCCTCAAGAAGTCGTGGAAATCTACCACGTGCGCGGCATTCTCGAAGGCGGTCTCGCTGCCCTCGCCGCAACGCGCATGGATGCCGCTCGTATCGCTCATCTGCAGTGCGTCCTCGACGAAATCAGCACCGCCACCGAGCCCGACCACTGGCTTGAGCTCAATCACGAGTTTCACAACACCATCTACCAGGCTGCTGGCCGGCCGCGCACGCTGGCCATCGTCGTCAGCCTGCGCAACACTGCAGCCCTTTTCATCCGCTCCTTCGTTACCTCCCTCGAACATCGCGAGGACTCGATCAAGGGGCATCGCCTGATCTTTGAGGCGCTCGCCAACGCCGATGCTGCGGCCGCCGAGGCCCAGACGCGGCAACACCTGCAGTTGGTCTGCGATGGCGCCCTGGTTTGTCGGCGGGTGGATTAGCCAGAATCCGCCTTATCGTGGGCGTCTCGCTCGAGTTGGAGGTGAAGTCAGACACACGACGATAGCTTCTGCCGCACAATACCCACGTTAGCATCCGATCGCCTTTGTTACGCCAAGTAGGAGGGAATCGTGGAACCGAGAAATGTCGACCACTTGCTCAGAAGGCGCAATCAAAGCGAGACTCAGGGCGCCATCGATCGTCGTAACTTTGTCAAGTATGCGGCCGGTCTGATTGTCGGAGGCAGCGTTTCTTCCCTCTTAACCTCATGCGCAGCTCCGGCGGCTACGCCCGCTTCGGCTACCGGCAGTAGCGGCCTGATGGGGAACGGGGAAAAGTACCCCTATATCTACTACCTGACCAGCATTTCCTACTGGGATATGCATCTTAAGGGGATGGAGGACGCGTGTAAACTGCTCAATGTGACGTTCGACAAGGCAGGGCCCGCCGGAGCCGACGTCGAGGCTGAGGTCACAGCAATCGAGCAGGCGATCTCCGAGAAGGTCCCCGGCCTCATCGTCGCAGCAATCGTCGACGACGTAATTGCCAAGCCCATCAACCAGGCCATTGATGCGGGCATCCCCGTCGTCACTTGTGACGCGTCCTCGGACACCAGTAAACAACTCTGCTATGTGGGAACCCCCAATGAGGAGGCGGGCTACCTGTCTGCCAAGAGGCTCATTGAGATGATGGGCGGCCAGGGCAAGATCATTCTGACCACTACCACGGTCGCGGCGCCAGCGAAGGCTATGCGCGAGATTGGCTTTCGGCGTGCTGTTACCGAGACGAATGGCGCAGTCGAGATTGTTGCCAAGGTTGACGATGGGGATCGCGCCGAGGTCGCCGTCCAGTCCGTCGGTCAGGCGATTCAGGCCAACCCCGACGCCAACGGTATCTTCACGATCAGCGCCGGGGCCGGCCTGGGCACCATCAAGGCTCTTCAGGAGGCAGGACGCGACGACATCAAGGCCGGCGCCTTTGCCAACGACCAGGCGGCCTACAAGCTCACCAAGGAGCGCCCCGGCACCTTTATCGCTGCCCAGGATGGTTACAAAATGGGCTTCATGTCAATCCTCTTGGTCCACCTGGCTGCCAAGGGCCTGATTGTCCCGCGCTACGGCTTCAAGGAACTGGGGCTCTCGCCGCTGCCTCCGTTCGTGAGTTCCGACATCCTGTTCATCGACGCTGACAACGCCGATCAGTACATTGGCTGCGAGGCCTGCTAACCGTCGTTGGCGTGCCGGCGGTTTTCCTCTCCTTCCGCCCACACGCGGTTCTCGCTCCACAATTCTCCTAGTGTGCTCTCACACAACAGTCCTTGGCTCTTCTAGCTTACCACTGGCTCGAAAAGGTCGAGGTCTGTTGTGTGAGACGGCACTAGAGCCTGTCCTGGACTTCAGACCATCAGGTGAGCCACGTTCTTGAGCACAAAGATTGCGAAGATGAGCGAATGCAAGCCTGCCCGTGTCTCGGGCAGTCTCCAGTCACGCGCCAAGCGGCGAAATCTGGCTACTAAAAATTGCGCTCGACCACCCAGCGACGTGGCCGTAGGACGACTCCTCTCCTGGCTTGCGACAGTCTGACTACTGCCAACTGCGGGCCTTGGGCGGCTGGGTCTTGCTCAGGCTGTTGCCCGGTGTATCCTTGGTCCACATGGGCCAGTTCGACCGATTGACCAGTGACCTGCTTGACCTGCTCGGCCAACCGCTTGACATACAGCACAGCAAGGCGCGCAGTTCGTGCACCTGGCATCATAGAGGCTGAGCTTGAGCCAACGCTGGGTCTGCTGGCAGACGGTGTGCCAGACCGCCAACATCACTACGGTTGGGTTCCCGTTCCTGCCCCGAGCATAACAAGCCCGGGGCAGTGAATGCAAGTGCATAACAGACTTGGGAGGTCTCAGAGATGGCTGATCGGCAGCTCGAGGAACTCGTACGTCGCTTGCAGGTCATCGAGGACGAACAGGCTATCCAGCGGCTCGTCAACGAATACGCCTGGCTATGCGATGACGCCTACAATCCGGACGGTCTAGCAGCCCTCTTCACCGAGGACGCCAAGTGGAGTTCCGCTTCGCCAGATGGGCAGGTTGACTTTGGCCACTTCCAGGGCCGCGAGGCGATTCGCGAGTACTTTGCTGGTGCTTCCGCCACGATCGGCCCCATGACGCTGCACTACGTCATGGCGCCGCACATTATCCTGCACGCAGACGGCAAGACCGCCTCGGGGCGCTGGTTTTCGCTCACCTATATGCAGAGGCAGGTGGCGGGATCAACTGAATCCGAGACGGTAGTATTAGGCTCGACCTACGATGACGACTATGTCAAGGTCGATGGACGTTGGCTCTTCGCCAGGCGCGATTGCACAATCAGCTTTGATGCACCGGTCTTTCCCTCATAGGCCACGCGAGAAGGGAGGCATACATGCTGCGCCCCATGAACAAGCGCGACATCGAGCACTATGCTGCACAGGCGGGACTGCGCCTGGATGACGATGAGCTGGCCGAATTCGCCATCGTTGCAGAGTTCATGCTCAGCCAATTGCGACCTCTCGACACTCAGCCCGCTCCCTCCGTGCCGCGTGTCGAGGCGGTGCGTGACGTCGGGCGCCGGGCGACCCGATCCGAAGATCCGCGCAACGCGATCGTACGCTGGTGCAAGGTCAAGGGCTTCAAGGATGGCATCCTTTCGGGGAAACGGGTAGGGCTCAAAGACAATTTCGCGATCTCCGGAATCCCTATGACCTGCGGATCGCAATTGTTCCAGGGCTACATCCCGGAGAGCGACTCCGTCGTGGCAGAGCGTCTACTACAAGCAGGCGCCGAGATCGTTGCTACCCTCAACATGGACGACCTGGCCTTCTCCGGTGGCGCCGACCTCAGTGCCTACGGGCCGATCCTCAACCCCATCGATCCGACGCGCACTTCTGGCGGGTCGTCTGGTGGAGCGGCTGTCGCTCTCTACTATGAAGGCATCGACATCACCTTCGGGGCTGACCAGGGTGGCTCTATCCGTGAACCGGCTTCCTGGTGCGGGGTTCTCGGCCTCAAGCCGACATTTGGCCTGGTGCCCTATACCGGCATCCTCGGGCTCGATGCCTCCCTTGACCACGCCGGCCCACTGGCACGCACGACCGAGAACCTAGCCCTCGGACTCCAGGCGGTCGCGGGCAAGCACGAATCCGACCCGAGGCAGGTGAATGTGGTGACCGCCGACTATGTCGCCGCTGTCCGTGATGCGCCAACCGATCTCAAAGGCATCACCATCGGCCTGGTGAAGGAGGGTTTTGATCCTGCCAACGTCGAAACAGAAAGTATAGAAGCCACTCTTGAGGCGGTAGAGCGCATGCGCCGACTCGGCGCCCGCACTGTTGACGTGAGCATCCCCGAACACGCAACGGCCGGCGGCATCAGTTTCGCCACTTTCCTCGAAGGCGAAATCGCCTCGCTCTTCGGGTTCGGTAACGGTTATCACTGGCAGGGCCGCTACGACCTCACCCTGCCCATCGCGCTTGGGCAAGGCCTGCGGACCTTCTCCGACGACCTTCTTCCACAGCTCAAAGCTGTCCTGATCGTCGGCAGTTACCTCCACGACCACTACTTTAGCTACTACTATGCCAAGGCACAGAACCTGCGCCCCAGCCTACGTGCAGCGTATGATGCTGCTCTCAAACACGTTGACTTTCTCGTCATGCCTACAACTCAGGTCCGTGCCCACAAGTACGAGGCTGAGATGTCAATCTCCCGCCGGATCGTCACCGGCTGGGATATGCTCGGCAACACCTCGCCCACCTGTCTGACCGGACACCCGGCTCTTTCGATGCCAGCGGCCGAGGCGGAGGGGCTGCCGGTTGGGACGATGCTGATCGGTCCGATGTTCTCAGAAGCTCGCATGCTCGCATTCGCTCGGACCTACGAAGGTGCCTTCGATTGGTGTCCATCGGCTGCTCAGCGCATCAGCCGGCCTCGCAGGGAGGTGGAATCAGGTGAGAGTCACCGACAATGCCCTTAACATGTCGGGCATCTCGAAGAGCTATGGAGCCGCGCGCGTGCTCGAAGATGTCTCTCTGTCGGTCTGCGCCGGAACGATCCATGCGGTCCTCGGCGAAAACGGCGCGGGCAAGAGCACACTGATCGAGATCCTGGCTGGCAACGTGCTGCCCGACAGCGGTGAGATCCGTGTAGACGGGCAGTCCGTGCGTTTCTCCTCGGCTCGCGATGCCATGCACCACGGGATTGCGGTGGTTCATCAGCACCTGTCCCTTGCCCCAAATGTCACCGTCGCTGAGAACCTCCTGGTATCGCGTATGCCCGGCGGTCGCGCCCTGATCGACCGCCGGGCCATGAACAGCATGGCGCGAACTTATCTCGACCAGTGCGGTGTGCGGGCTGGTCCCGACTCCATCACTGGTGAACTCTCTCCCGGCATCCAGCAGCAGATCGAGATTGTCCGGGCTCTCTGCATGAACGCGCGCGTCATCGCCCTCGACGAGCCGACCTCTTCTCTGAGCATCGCCGAATCGCGTGCTCTTTTCCAGCAACTACGCCGCCTTCGCGACGACGGCGCCGCGATCATCCTGATCACGCACTTTCTCGAAGATGCGCTGCAGTTGGCCGATCACATCACGGTGTTGCGCGATGGGACCAATGCGGGGTTCTTCCATCGTGGGGCCGCTACGGTCGACGAGATCGTCAAGGCCATGATCGGCCGCCCAATCGATAAGGTGTATCCGCCCAGGGCGGACCCAGACAAGCTCGCGCTTGCCCCACGGGTACTGCAGGTGACCGGCCTCACCAGTGGCACCCGTGTGCGCGATGCGACGCTCACAGTCCGCAGGGGCGAGATCGTCGGCCTCTATGGCCTGGTCGGCGCCGGCCGCTCCGACTTGCTGCAGGCTCTCTTCGGTCTGCGCTGGCGTGATCGAGGCGAGATCACCGTGGCAGGCAAGACTCTGCCACCTGGCCACACCCCTATCCAAGCGATCCGGGCCGGGCTCGCACTGTTGCCCGAAGACCGTACAACGGAAGGCCTGTTCGAAGACCGCACGGTAGCCGAGAACATCTGTGTTCCGCGCCTGGACGAGTTCGGCGGTTGGCTGCTGGACGATAAGGCCGCCAACGACGAAGCTCGCGCCTGCGTGGACAGGTTTGAGATCAAGGGGGAGGCCTCCGACCGGGTGGCAGCCCTCAGCGGCGGAAACAAGCAAAAGGTCCTGTTCGCTCGCTGGTTCTTGACTGCACCGGCCGTCTTCCTTGCTGATGAGCCCACAAGGGGGGTGGACGTTGGGACCAAAGCGCGTATCCACGCCGAGTTACGGGCGTCCGCCGAGTCGGGCATGGGCGTCCTGATGGTAAGTTCTGAACTGCCCGACGTCTTGGGCCTGAGCGATCGTATCTATGTCATGGCGGAAGGGCAGTTGGTCGACGAGGTCGACGGCTTGTCAGCAGACGCGACGCGTCTGCTGACAAGTGCCTCTCAGCTGGCGATGACCGGAAGGAGAGAGCTTATCCATGAGTGCGAAAACTGATAGAGACGTACCAGCCTTGGCGGCTGGCCTCGGAATGGGCGGGGCCTTGGCCAAGCTGCGCCAGATCCGCGAGTTGGGCCTGGCTGGACTGATCGCCGTCGTCTTTGTGCTTCTCGCCTTCACCAACAGCGCCTTCCTTAGCAAAGGCAACCTGGCGGCGACCGGAAATGGCATGGCCCCCATACTAATCGTGACAATCGGCATGACCATCACCCT
>Ga0116161_1000214_pt1 | contig 67106 bp, 57 predicted proteins | sample AD_JPNAS3_MetaG_FD_89877 | JGI IMG/M metagenome (GOLD analysis project Ga0116161, IMG submission 89877) | Active sludge microbial communities of municipal wastewater-treating anaerobic digesters from Japan - AD_JPNAS3_MetaG | ecosystem: Engineered > Bioreactor > Anaerobic > Digestate | place... | reverse complement strand
TATAATAGCTTCGGGAGACAAATAAATGTATGCCGAAATATAGTCGGCTTGATTAATTGTTTTGATACCATAAATTTTATTTAACGACTTTCCTTTTTGCATTTTATAGCTGGAAATGAAGTTATTGGTATAAGGCGACATTTTGGGAGACTGCGAAAAGAGAGTTAGCGCAAACAGTAAAGTCGCTATACAAAGAAAACTTTTTTTCATAAAAAATTATTTTAAAACATTTATTATCAATTATTTATATAAATTACTTACAAAATCGTTTTTTAGCGACGGATAATGATACGTGTAGGCAACTCAATCCCTGTAATGCCTTCTGCCTTCAACAACTCCGGCAAACGCACCACCGGACAGGTAAACGACACAATCTCATCGGACAATTCCGTGATTTGGCAACCAAACAGACCGACGGCAGCCGCATCAAACACAGATGTTTTCCGCAAATAGCCGCTTACCGTAACAATTTTATCCTCTTGACGTTGCAAATTGTACTGCTTTACAATTTTATCAGACGGTTGATAGCGCGATAGCGATTTTAAACCCGCCGTTTCTTGCCCTAATTCGTACCACAACGATTCAAACATTACCGAATAGGTAATATTTTCGGGCAATTTCTCCGAAAACTTATTGGGAATGGCTTTAGTGGCAGCACACCCCGATAGAACCGCAATGCCTAAAATGCAGACGGTCAATTTATACAATAGTTTCATTTTATGAGTTTTATGTGAATATATTCTTTTGTTTCACGAGTTATTTTATAACGGTCGTCGATGCGTTGCCCCACCACCCAAACAATGTGTCCTTGCGAAGTCAATACCCACGTTTGGTCTTTTTCTATCAACGATAATTTGTTGTCTATCAAGAAGTCGCTCACTTTTTTTTGCTGTTTCATACCGAACGGCACAAAGCGGTCGCCGTTTTGCCAACGTCGCAGCACCAATGGAAAGGTCAATCGTTCCACATCGAGAAACGCATCCGACTTGCTTTTGTTCACTGTTACGCCCGATTTACAAATTTGTTTATTCAGCTGCAAATGAAGTGGTTCGAAGATCTCCTGCACATCGGCATCTATCGTAAATCTTTCCGACAAAGTGTCTTCTATCGGTTCTATCAACAACATTTCCCTATCTTTTACCAAACGGTGCGTGTTTGAGAAAAATTGTCGTCCCGACTCACCCTGCAACGCCTCAAACACATTTTCCGACACATCGGAATTGAAACCGAAACGAGAAAGAATTTCATATAATAATGTTTGCGGTGCAGTTTTCTTCAACAATTTGCCAATAGGTATTTGATAAACACCATTGTTTTCACTGACAATTTCTTGCTGAGCTTGTTGGCAATATTCGTTGTAAATATCCTCTATATCACGCAAATACGACATTGTATTTAACATCGTTTTTGTAAAAGACGGATTGATGGTTTCCAATTGTGGCACTATTTTATGCCGAATAAAATTGCGCAAATAAACGGTATCCGAATTTGTTGAATCGTAAACAAAGCAGAGTTTATTTTTACAAGCATAATCCTTTATTTCAGGACGTTTGCACAACAATAACGGTCGCACTACACGGTTTTGTTTGGCTTTCATACCTGCCAATCCATGTATGCCCGACCCGCGCGTCAGATTGATAAAAAAGGTCTCTACTGCATCATCGGCATGATGTGCAACCACCACATAATCAAGATTTTGTTCATCTAAAAGAGTGTTAAACCAATTGTAACGCAGTTCGCGAGCCGCCATTTCCACCGACAAGTGTCGCTCTGAAGCGTAATCTTGAGTGGCAAAATCGGTACTAAAAAACGGAAGATTATAGGTGCGTGCCAATTGTTGCACAAATTTAAAATCGCGATTGGACTCTTCGCCGCGCAAATGAAAATTGCAATGAGCAACGGTACAATCGTAGCCCAACTGCACCAATAGATGCAGCAGAACCACAGAATCGACGCCTCCACTTACGGCAACCAAAAGTCGGTCAGATTTCGTAAACAGCCGTTTGTCCTTTATGTATGCGGCTATCTTTTGATGCATATTTTTACGCTTCACCACCACCGAACATCGGTGTCGGCGGCATCATTGTATTGTTATCAATCTTGATTTTTCCGTACTGTTGTTCGTATTTCGTAATATTGTCCTGCATGGCAAACAACAGCCGTTTAGCGTGTTCGGGCGTGAGAATAATACGCGACTTCACATTTGCTTTGGGCGTGCCGGGCATAATGCGCACGAAATCGACTACAAATTCAGATGATGAATGAGAAATGATAGCCAAATTGGAATAGATGCCTTCCGCTACTTCAGCCGAAAGTTCAATGTTGAGTTGGTTTTCTTGTTTTTCCATATTTGTTTGATATTAAATGATTAAATCGGTAAAAAATTGTATTTTTGCAAAAGTAAAAAAAAATGTTTTTACAACAAAAAAAAATAGTATGGCAAAGATAGCAAAAAATTTAATGGAGTTGGTGGGAAAAACACCATTATTGCAATTAATTAATTTTCAGAAAAATAACGCACTAAAAGCCAACATTTTCGGCAAATTGGAATACTTCAATCCCGCCGGCAGCATCAAAGATAGGGTTAGCGTAGCCATGATAGAAGTGGCAGAACGCAATGGAACACTAAAACAAGGAGACACTATCATAGAGCCGACCAGCGGCAACACAGGCATCGGCTTAGCCATGGTGGCAAGCATCAAAGGTTACCGACTTATTTTGACCATGCCCGACAATATGAGCACAGAACGACAACAACTACTGAAAGCTTTAGGTGCGGAAATTGTACTGACGGAAGGTAAAAAAGGCATTGCCGGTTCGGTAGAAAAAGCCAATGAACTGCACCAAAAAATAGCAGGCAGTTTTATACCGCAACAATTCGCCAATCCCAACAATCCCGACATTCACTACCGCACTACTGCCGAAGAAATTTGGCACGATACCGACGGCAAAATTGATGTTTTCGTGTGCGGCGTGGGTAGTGCAGGCACTATTACCGGTTGCGGTCGCCGACTGAAAGAACTAAACCCCGCCATAGAAATAATTGCTGTGGAACCTGCCGCATCGCCCGTACTGTCGGGAGGAAAAGCCGCGCCGCACATTATTCAAGGTATCGGAGCAGGATTTGTACCCGAAAATTACGAAGCCAAAGTAGTGGATAAAATTATTCCTATCGATAATATGGACTCCATTCGTATATGCCGCACCGTAGCCAAAACGGAAGGTTTATTGCTAGGCTTTTCGGGAGGTGCTGCACTGTGTGCTGCCACACAATTAGCCAAACAAGATGCTTACAGCGGAAAAAACATTGTCGTTATTTTCCCCGATTCGGGAGAACGCTACTTATCTACTGTACTTTTTGACGACGAAAAACTTCCTTTATAATTTTTGGCAACAAATAATACGATTTTCAAAAGATTTTACGTACCTTTGCAAACTCAAAAAAGGAAAGATGCCAGAGTGGTCGATTGGGCCGCACTCGAAATGCGGTGAACGGGTAACTGTTCCGGGGGTTCGAATCCCTCTCTTTCCGCAAACAGTTAAAAACACCGAAAATCAATCTTTTAAAAATTTAAAAGATTGATTTTTTTAATATAAAATTTTTGCAAGCATAAAAATATACATAATTGATTATAAACATAATACAACAACTATTTGTTTCTTTATTGTTCACTGTTTAATTTAAAAAAGACAAATTGTAAAACCTTTATTAGAATTGAATAATTAAAATTTTTAAAAAAAATGCTGTTTTAAAAATAATTTATTATATTTGCGATTATAAAATTTTAAATTAAAACGACTGTTTTTTCGATAAACTAGAACAGATTGATTTGTAACTGAATTTATAAAATTACTAATCTAATAAAATAATCAGCTATGAAAAAGTTTTTTACATTGCTTATGCATACAAAGAAAATGACAAGTAAAACGCTAATTTCCATTACTTTGATGTTTTGTGCATTATTATGCAGCAATAACTTGCACGCATTAAGCGCACAACGAGCCACTATCTCATCTGTTAGCAGTTCTCCTGATGCATCAACATCGTGGATTTATGGAGAAAATGCAGATTACCTAAAAGCAGGTAATAATCTTACTTCGAATCCACCAATAAATGTTGATCAACCTACCCCTGGTTATACCATATATATATATTACAAGCAGGGGATGTAATAACATTTACCATTAACCTCAATGCAAAATACCGCATTACATCTGCCAATCTCTGTGGAGTTATCCATAAAGGTACGGATAGTTGGAAAGGAATCAACACTATCTCCATGAAATACAAGCTCAACAGCGGAGACGCTTGGACTGCAACTTCCACTCCTGCAGTTAGCGATAATGAAGGAGGAAGCGAAAGTACCGGATGGCGCGGGGTAGTAACTATCAATCCCAACGACTTTACTGCACAGTATTTACAAATAACAGTCAAAGCATTCGGCAACTGTGTGGGTTTGTCAGGAATACAGGTGTATGGATATCCGTTCCAAACACTGACTATCAAAAAAAATAACGGGGAAACCGACCAGACTATCAGCAACTACCAAACCGGCACCACTTCCATTGCGGATCCTACCAGAACAGGCTACCGTTTTGGCGGTTGGTTGCAACAAAAAACAGCTTACAGCGCCACTTGGGCACAAGTGTTCTATCACAAAAATAATAACGGAGCAAATATGTTCACAACAGCGGAAGCAAACACTTTAGACGCTATTTCCATCAACGATGTGGACAGATTCTCACTATTCAATGTGTTGGACAACCTAAGATACGACGAAACTAAATACGAATTTTTACTGGAATATGCCAGTTTTACAGGCTACAACCGCTGGGAACAGACTTCCAATCCTGCAACCACTAATAATATGGTAACAGGCTATAAGCCTATACAAATCAGTTGGACAGCAAATTACTGGCGCGGTTTAGCTGTTTCGCATCTAAGAGGTCAATTTACATTTATTGACGGTTCGCAGGAAGGAACCGAAAAATGGTTCTATGCCTTAGGTGGCTGTTATGTGTGGAGTGGCGGAATTCCGGCATGTCACGAAACAGAATCTGAAAAAGACCATGTAAGACTGTGGGTGCGTACAAATGACGACTTATCAAATATTGGCAATCGTCTAACTGCACCTTTAGCTTCGGACGCACTAACTGCGGATAATAAATATGTTTTCCGCCCCGAAAATGCTACAATCAAAGCCATTTGGATTCCCAACCGTTATACAGTAACCTACAACGGAAACGGCGCAACAGGTGGCAGCACAGCCAATTCATCGCATACCTACGATGTTTTTCATACACTGACCACAAACGGATTTACCAAAACAGGCTATACTTTCAGCGGTTGGGCTACATCAGCCTCAGGTGCAGTTGTTTACACCAACGGACAAAGTGTTGCCAACTTAACTGCAGTAAACAACGCAACCATAACACTCTATGCTAAATGGACTCCAAATACTTACACTATTATCTACAACGGAAACGGCGCAACAGGTGGTAGTACTGTCAATTCATCGCATACTTACGATGTTACAAGCGCACTGACTCCAAACGGTTTTACATTAGCTAACAGCCTGTTTTTGGGATGGTCGACCACTCCTACCGGCGAAATTGAATATACCGACGGGCAAAATGTTATTAATCTGACGGAAGAAAACTACGCAACCATTCCACTCTACGCTCAATGGGGAAAATTCTACCGTTTGTATAGCGACCAAGATGGAGGCGATAATGACTTCATTTCCAACGTATTATTCTACGACGGTCACTTCTCGCTCTATCATCCTGCAGGCAATACGCTGAAATTACAACGGAAAGATATTAACGACAATTGGCGAGACGTAGTTACCCTTTCATGCGACTACAGTAACACAGTCATCAAGACACAATTTGACGGCAACGCTAAAACTGTAGGTGCCGTTAGTGAATATACAGGCGATTTCTTTGTACGTACAGAAGCTGCCAGTGGTGGTATGGACGAACACCTAAATCCCTATATGGACAATAAAATGACTCTTCTGACCGGAACAACAAAATACTATTGGGCAAAACAGGTCAATCCGGATCCGGAAATCGAGATGAGAACGATTATAGGAAACCTCTACAATTCAAATATTTCCGCCTCTGTGTGTGACGATAAAGTACTGAACGACACTTCGGCTATTCGAATAAACTACGACCGTTCTACCAACGAAGTGAAAATTTATCAAGCCAAAGATGAAATTGTATCTTTAGGCACAACTAATGCCACCATAGATTCACTTATGCAATGCACCTTTATGATTCCCGCATTGGCAGAAGGAGGTGGAACTATCACTTCTACAGCCAACGTAGAAGGAATAAATGCTCTTGCAACCGCATTCAACAACACCACCTTGACAGGAAAACGCACACGCATTGTTTACGATTTCGCTACCGATAGCGTATTCTATTCATACCTGCCCGAAGATGAAATGGAAAACATCGATATTGCTAACAGCGACCTCGTGATAGTTGCTACTGATGAAGAGACGCAAACACTATTTAATCCGTTCTACATTATTAATGGACGTGTTATCTACGAACGTACTTTCTCGAACAATAAAATCTGGTATTGGATTTCACTCCCCTACGATGTAAAAATTTCCGATGTGCAAGGAATACCGCACTACGGAACAGCGTGGATTATGAAAAAATACAACACTCAAGCACGTGCTAACCTATCGTGGGGCAACGACACCACCTACTGGGAAATTTTACCCGTTACGGCTACGCTAAACGCCCACGAAGGCTATTTGCTCGGCTTCGAAAACAGTTATCCGATGCCTGCACTATTGAAATTCCCGTCGGATTACTACAACACGACAACCACGCTCAATACAACTACCGATGTAACATTGTCTGACTATACGGGCACACACGAAGATAAAAACTTCGATGCCAACTGGCATTTGGTAGGAACTCCGCTTTACAGCGCTTCTACGGTAACCGGTCCTGCATACATTGTAACCATCAACGCCAACAACACTGGCTATGTTTACGACAGAAGTGCCGATACTACAAATTTGGATCCGTTCAAGGCGTTCTTGGTACAATACGCCGGCGAAGAAAACTTTACCAAACAGGCACAATCCGCCCCCTCGCCTGCACCACTGTTGCCAACAAAAGCCACAGCCGAAGACGTGGATGCATATTATGAATTGGTAATGACCAGCCCCACTTACACTGAAAAAACGGGCATTATCATGGCAAGCGACGGTAGCATTAACTTGTATGAGTTGAACAAAGACCTGTTGTTATTAGATGCTTGGGGAAAGAACTACCCGCAACTCTTTACCTTTGGAGCAAAAGGGAAAAAAATGGCATTCAACCATATAGCAAAAGCAACACAAACAGTAGTGCAAGTGGGTCTTTATGTAGGCGAAGCTGAAACGTACACCTTCTCGTTGAAGAATAAAGAGGTACCCGCTATCAACGTTATACTAAGCGATAAATTGCTCGGTACAGATACGGAGTTGCTTCACAACGACTATACATTCAACGCAAATACCGGCTACGCCAACAGCCGCTTCGAACTGATTATTAACCGCAAAGCTGACGGCACCACAGGCGTTTTGAACACTACGGATAATGCTGTGCAGTTCACGCAAAACAATGGCAAACTGACGATTTCGGGTGTTGAATCCGGCACCGAAATACGTCTGTTCGATATGGCAGGACGCTGCTTACATCAAAGCAAGGCACAAGAAACCACTACTTTACAATCCTTGCCCAGCGGCATATACACCGCTGTTGTAGGCACGGAAGCGCACAAAATAGTGGTGAAATAAACTGAAATACTCTATTTAAGTGATGAAACGATAGTGATAGGGTGGCTACAAAAGTCATCCTATCATTTTTTTATCCCTAATCTAAAATACAAAATTGTTCAATGGCTATTTAAATCTTTTTGCTACCTTTGTACATTATGAAATTTGTGGTAAATCATCCTAAAATTGGTACTATCGAAGTACGGTCACGCAAAGGAAATCGACAGATTTCTTATAAGATTTATGCCGACAAAGTGAGTATCACTTCTCCCGTTTTGGCAATACCGACCTTATTTCCTTTGCCACAAGATAAAGAAAATTGGATAATTGAAACACAAACGCAACTACAATCGAAAATGCGCGACTACTGCTTAACGGCAGCAGGTTTGCACACTTCGCACATTGATATTGACATTCAAGCATCGAATTACATAAAAACCACTTTCGCCACAGAAACATCACCGCAAAAAATGATTATTTTTCACCAGCCGCATATTGTCCTTTCGGAAACTAAAAATCAGAAAATTCTGTGGAACATTATTACACCATTTCTCAAAAAGGAAGCAGCCATACTACTGCCCCAACGATTGGACGAATTGGCTAAAATACACCACTTTACATATCAAAAAGTCAGCATCAACAGCGCAAAAAGTCGTTGGGGAAGTTGCTCGGCAACAGGCAAAATAAACCTTTCGTGCTACTTGCTTTTGTTGCCCGACCGACTTATTGATTTCGTATTAATTCACGAACTGTGCCACACTCGCGAAATGAACCACGGAAAAGAATTTAAACGCTTGATGCGCTCTATTTTTCCCGACTACGATTGTCTGAACAAAGAGCTAAAAAACACAACTATAAAACCCATCTAACAACGTCATTATGAATTGGAACCAACTCCTCTCCTCCAAACGTTTCGGCATGGAAACATACAGCGGTGGCAAACACGACGACCGCAGCGAATTTCAACGCGACTACGACCGCCTCATTTTTTCAGCACCATTCAGACGGTTGCAAAACAAAACGCAAGTATTTCCGTTGCCCGGCAGTGTTTTTGTACACAACAGACTGACTCACAGTTTGGAAGTAGCGTGCGTTGGACGTTCTATCGGCAATGCCATTGTGCCCAAACTCAACGAAAAATACCACAACAGCATCCAATTTATTAATGACATCGGTGCTGTTACATCGGCAGCTTGCTTGGCACACGACTTGGGCAATCCGCCTTTCGGACATTCCGGCGAACAAGCCATTGCCACCTACTTTTCGGAAGGTAATGGTAACGTTTTCAACGAGATGATGACTACTGAAGAATGGGCGGATTTAACTCATTTTGAAGGTAATGCCAACACGTTTCGCCTACTGACGCACCAATTTGAAGGACGCCGTAAAGGCGGTTTTGCTCTTACCTACTCCACGTTAGCAGCCATTGTCAAATATCCGTACGAATCGCAGTTTGCAGAAAAAGACAAAATAAAATTCGGATTTTTTCAATCGGAAAAAGAGTCGTACAAACGCATCGCCGACGATTTGGGCATTGTAAAAGACCCCGAAAACAGTAATCGCTACGCCCGCCATCCGTTGGTCTATTTGGTGGAAGCTGCCGACGATATCTGTTATTTGGTGATGGACATTGAAGACGCACACAAACTGAAAATTATCACTACCGAAGAGACGAAAGAGATTTTGATGCAATTTATGACGGAACAAAAACAACAACACGCAGCAAAAATATTCGCTAACGTCCACGATGCGAACGAACAAATCGGTTATTTGCGCTCTGTTGTTATTGGTCTGTTGGTTGACGCTTGCACTCAAACCTTCATCGAAAATGAAGAAAACATACTCAACGGCACATTCCGACAATCGCTCATCAAACAAATTGACACGCCTCTGAAAGAAGCCTACCGAAAAGCTTCAAATCTCTCAAAGGAACGTATTTACAGTGCTTCCGAAGTGTTGGATATTGAATTGTCGGGCTACAAAATTATTACTATGTTAATGGACAGTTTGATGGAAGCAGTGTTCCACCCCGAAAAATCTTATTCAAAACGCCTGCTGATGCGCATTCCGTCACAATACGCCACCAAAGCGCCCACTCCTTACGGAAAAGCACAGGCAATTTTAGATTATGTATCGGGAATGACCGATATTTACGCCCTCGATTTGTATCAAAAAATAATGGGAATGAGTTTGCCTACTCTTTAACGAAGTAAACACACGCAATTTAAAACAGCAAAGTGCCAAAAAAGTTCGGTTGATGAAAATTGGGATGTTCACTTTCAATCGGATTCCAACTCACATAGTGCTTCAGCGAAGTGGCATCGGCACATTTGTAAAAATTAGCCATCAATTTATCAGGCAAATGGTCGGCATCAATTCCGATGAGTGAAAAAGGAATAGAAACTGTTAAATCCCACTGAAACAAGCCTTCAATTTCCTCGAAAGGTTTGGTACCAATTGACGGATAACGCTCTATTTGCGCCATTTCGGAAGGTGAAAGCAACTCTTTGTCCGTTCGTTTTACACGTTTGGCGGCATAACACGTACCGATGCAATTAAATTCAAAATTGAAATATTGGGAAGAATTAGGCAGTTTGCAGAAAAACTCCACGCAACTGTCTTGACTAACAGGCTGCTGGTCAGTATCATGCACAGCACGCAACAAATTGCCTTTCACAGCAAATTTTATGTACAACCGTTCGGACGTACGCGCCAAATAAAAGAAAGTAATCGGTTTGTAGGGAAATTTTTCCTTCCAATTAACGGAATCAATGCTGCCGCAAACGCCTTTTTCATCGAGCAAATCGGCAATTTGTTCCAACTTTAGTTCTGCAAATTCAGGACACAAAGGAATTTTCAGTTGTTTCATAATCTTCTTTACCTATTCACTTATTAGATTAAAAAAAAGTGTGTCAGTTTAAAAAGAACAGAAACATTTTATTTCAATGTCTCTTTGAGGCGTTTCGGCAATCGCTCAAACACCAAATTGTACGAATTAAGCACCAATTCCAATAGCAGCTTATCGGACACATCGGTATCAAAAAACACGGTGTTCCAATGTTTTTTATTCATATGCCAGCCCGGAATAATGCCTTCATAGGTTTCGCGCAACATTATTGCCTGCTCCGGTTCACACTTTAAATTAACACGAGTAGCATTTCCCAAATCCACCAAAGCAAATATTTTTCCGCCCACGCAAAAGACCAAAGTTTCGTCATCGAACGGAAACTTTTCTTCCGAAAAAGGTAAATTCAAGCAATAGTCGCGCAAATTCTCGATATTCATAACCTACAACACAGTTATTTCAAATTGTCCGAACGTTATCACATCACCGGATGTTAATTTGGCACGTTTGCGCAATTCTACCGCACCGTTACGCAACACAAATCCCTTTGCCACAACAGTTTGCGCTTCACTTCCCGATTCCACTACATTCATCACTTTCAGCAATTGAATGAGCGGAATAAACGTTTCGCCCGTTCGTAATTTAAAATTCAGTTGTTCCATGATTTTTTAATACTCGAAAACACCTTTTCCTTGCCGAACAACACGCATTTCTCCGTCCGTACAATCAATTACCGTTGAAGGCTCTGTTCCACCCTCACCGCCATCAATTACCACATCAGCCAAAAATCCATATTGCTTCTCCAACACATCGGGAAAAATTTCGTAATCGCCTTCTTCATTTTTAGGAACGGAAGCCGACATCAGCGGACGCCCAAGTTCTTCGAGAATCATTTTTACGATGGCATTGTCAGGAATACGAACGCCAACTTCTTTGCGCGCTTTGAAAAGTTTCGGCAAACAATTCATGCCATTCAGAATAAACGTAAAAGGTCCCGGCAAAGCCGATTTCAGCACCTTAAACGTAGCATTGTCTATTTTTGCGTATTCGCTCACCTGACTCAAATTGGCACACACAAACGACAAACGAGCTTTGCGCGGATCCAATCCTTTGAAACGACAAATTCTTTCCACTGCCGAAGAGCAAAAAATATCGCATCCGAAAGCATAAACGGTGTCTGTCGGATAGATGATAACGCCGCCGTCCTTCAGTATTTGGACAACTTTTTCCACCTCTTTTCGGCTCGGATTGTCAGGATAAATTTTCAGTAACATCGGATTAATAAAGTTTATAGGTCGTTTTGGTAACTCGAAACTGCGTACGGCGATTGATTTGGTTTACTATTTCCCGTTGCTCTTCGGACAAGTTTTTCAAAAACGGTTCATTCAGCACATCGCCGACTTTCAAAAATTTGTACCGCTCTGCTAAAGCTTTATCTACTTCCACAGGCATCGATTCGCCAAATCCCTTTACAGTAAGACGATCAGGATCAATGCCTTCCTGAATTAAATAATCCACTACCGATTTGGCGCGTTTTTCCGACAAATCCATATTGAATTCATCGGTACCCAGCACGTCGGTGTGCGCCGCTATTTCAATAGCTATATTCGGATTATCCGTAAGCATTTTTACCAATCCTTTCAGAGCTTTTTCAGAATCCAATGTCAATGTCCATTGCCCGAATTCGTAGAAAATATCATCAATTTGAATCGGTTTATTAATAGAAGCAAGTTTAAAATTGGCTTTAAAAAGTTTGCTTTGATTCAAATTTTGAGTCGTTAGTTTATTCACTTGATTCAGGTAACCGCGATTGGAAGCCAACATTACATATTCGGTATTCGGATTGAGCTTAATTCGGAAAGTGCCGTCTTTTTTCGTTTTCATTTTCACATTCTGTCCATCGGTTCCAACCACTTTTATGGTAGCATCGGACAGCACTTCACCTTTTTCATCGGTTACTTTGCCTTCAACAGCATAAGTCAGTTCCGGCAAATCAAAGCTCCAAATACGGTCGTAACCACGACTTTGATTGCGATTTGACGAAAAAAATCCACGTTCAGCCTGCCCCTCGAAAGTTATTCCAAAATCATCGTACAATGTATTAATAGGCGATTTCATATTTTCCACTTGCCAATTGCCCAATGAATCGGCAGTCGCTTTGTAAATGTCAAGTCCTCCAAAACCAACATGACCATTGGACGAAAAATAAAGAGTGCCGTCGTATCGAACATACGGAAACATCTCATTGCCTTCCGTATTTATTTGATTACCAAGATTTTCAGGAACGCCCCAACCTTCATCAGTTTTTTCAGCGCGCCAAATATCCTTTCCTCCGAAGCCTTGCGGATTATCGGAAACAAAATAAAGGTACTTCCCGTCGGGCGACACTGCCGGATGAGCAACAGAAATGGTACTATCTTGAAATAATCGAATGTTTTTCGGCGCTGTCCATTGTCCGCCCGAACGTTGCGATGAGTAGATTTCGGCACCTACGGCTCCGGCGGTCGAACGACAACGGGTAAAATAGAGTGTTTTGCCGTCAGACGAAAAAGAAGCTGCGCCTTCATCGTCTTCAGTGTTAAATTCACCTTCCAAAGGCGACAATTCTTCCCATTTGTTCATGGCGTTTTTGCGCGCTACAAACAAATCATTGTTCGGAACACCCGTAATAGAGCTGTTTTTACCTTTGGTAGAAGTAGTTCCGCGATTGGAAGTAATAACAATGGATTGTGCGTCCGTTCCCATAAATGCCGGCGAAAAATCGGAATTACGGCGAGAATTTAGGACATCGGCAGGCTTTACAACATAACGTGTAGGCGTTTTTTTCCAAACCGGCACTTCTATAGTTGCCAACAAACCTTTTTGTGCCAATTCACTCTGTGGATGCCCTTCTAAATAAATAGTGTAATTTTTTCGCGCCTCCTGATAGTTGCCCAAAGCCTGCAACGAAAGCGCATTATTAAGATAAACCGTACTGTCCTTACATTTGTAGCGAATAGCCTGAGCATAAGCCCTTGTCGCCTTTTTGTGATTATTGATGATGCGGTAACAATCTCCCAAACGTAAATTTACATTCGCTCGTTTATCCCTTTCTTTTGACGAAATACCCGATTGAGCTTTGCGATACAAATCAGCCGCTACATAATATTCACCTATTTCGTAACGTTTGTCGGCTTTCTTCAGTTGTGCTTCAACGCCACAAGAAATCAACAAAACACTGACAGACAGTAAAATGACTATTTTCGAGATGATTTTTTTCATAATTATAAATGGAAAAGCAAATATAATGATTTTATTTGGGTTATAACGAAAAAAACGGCTTCTTCGTATAAGAAACCGTTAATAAAACTATTATTGCGTGCTATTTATCTCGCTGAAATGCGTGCAACAACGCCGTTAGTAGTCGTCAACACCCAATCGGTATCGGAAATCGGAACTAACGTATTGATGATACAATTACCAAGTTTGTGTTTCCAAAGAATGGCACCATCTAAAGCGCGCACTGCCGTAATTTCGCCGTTTTTAGTAGCCGAAACCACTACTCCGTTACGTTCTACAGGCATACAAGCATTATGGTCGTATCCGTAGGCAGCATCTATTTTCCAAAGAACTTTCGGCGCATCAGCCGTAGCATCGATGGCTACAATACTGTCATTCATACAACGGCTGTAAACACGCTTGCCGTCTTCCGAAAGACCAACCGTTTCGCGCACCTGATGCGCATTTGTACGCCAAACTTCACGACCTGTTTCCACATCCAAAGCTGTAAAGAAACGGTCGGGCGCAGTTATAAACACTTTACCATTGCTCACAACAGGACAGACAGCCGCAGGCGAAAAATGCAAGCGCGGATGCCCGTTGTTCCATTTCCACACCAAATTGCCGGTCGCTTTATCCAAAGCATATAAATTGGTGTCCCATGCGCCAAAAATCACTTTATTGTCGGCTATCACAGGGCGCGATTCTACATAACCTTTCAGTTCTTCAAAAATCCATTTCTGTTTGCCTGTGGTCAAATCCAACGCGCGAAAAGAACCGTCGCTGCCGCCAATATAAACCGTTCCGTCTTCGATGAGCGGTGAACCGAGCACGGCATTTTTAGTAGCAACGCTCCACACCAATTTTCCATCGTTTTGGTCAAGACAATAGATGTTGTAATCGCATGAACCGAAAACAACTTTACCATCAGCCACCGCAGGCGTATTGGCAATGCGGTTACGCGTTTTATATTGCCACAACAATTTGCCTTTATCCAACGACAGACAGTTGAAAAAGCCTAAATCATCGCCATAAAATAATTTATTGCCCGATACTGCCGGAGAACCGTAGATACCTTTTTTAAAGTTTTTTGTCCACACTTGTTTCACTTTTCGGAAACGCTTGTTGATGGAATAATCGGGGCGAGGAAACTCTTTTTCGTTACCTTCTACATAAAAGCGTTGCTCCAAAGGCAATGAGTACCAATGGATTGGCATTTTACCGATTTTTTTCTCGTAAACATACAACGAATCGCGTACATTGAAAATGGTGTAGCCGCCCAATTCATCTTTAGAACGCATTGTAGAGCGCAAAATAATCCCGGGAATGCCATCGTAACTAAAAACAAGATTGCGGTGATAGTGTCCGCCAAAAAACGCTTGTATATTGTAGCGGCGCACCACATCGGTCAGTTCGTACCAATTATCGACATCGCCCGACTTGAGCGGATAATGCGTTACCAAAAAAACCGGCTGTTTTTTGCCGACTCCTTTTAGTTGCCTTCTCACCCATTCTATATCTTGCGGCGCAACGTGTCCATCGCCCATTTTAATTACGGGACCGGTATTGAAACCCAAAAACAGGTAACCGTTCATATAGATACGGAATTTATCATCGCCGAACACGCGAGCAAAATCAGTCGCACCCGACTCCGACCACTTTGTTTCGTGGTTGCCCGGAATAGCAAAGTACTTGCAATTCAGCCTGTCCAAGATGGTTTTTACCTTTTTCAGCGATTCATAGTCGCCCGTTTCTGTCAAATCGCCCGTAACCAAAACAAACGCAATGTCGTGTTGATTGTTTAAATCCGTTACCGCATTGATAAGGTCGCTAGTGGACTCTTCATTGGTCATTGATATGTGTAAATCGGTAAAAAGCGCAAATCGAAAACTACTATCGTATGATTGATTTTCATTATTAGTCGATTTGCCTTGGGCAAAAAACAACGTAGTCGCCAGCAACAGCACTGCTATAAAAGAAAAACGTTTCATATTTTTGTAGGTTATTTTAACTTGCTTTTTTACACAACTTCATCGTGCAAAAAACCGAAAAAATACTTCGGGGATTATTTCAATCTGCTTTTTTCATACTGTTCCATCGCAGCCAAACTCATTCCTGTAGTTGAGAAACCGCCGTCGTGGTACAAATTCTGCATGGTTACCATTTTGGTATAATCGGAAAACAACGTTACGCAATAGTTGGCGCAATCGTCAGCCGAAGCGTTGCCCAAAGGCGACATTTTATCGGCAACATCGTAAAACAGGTCAAAGCCGCCAACGCCGCTACCGGCAGTCGTTACAGTGGGTGATTGAGAAACAGTGTTGATGCGCACGCCCTTTTCAGGTCCGTAAAGCAAACCGAAATTGCGAGTTATCGATTCGAGAAGTGCCTTTGCATCAGCCATATCATTATAGCCTGTAAAAGCCCTTTGAGCGGCAACATACGTCAGAGCCACAATAGAACCGCCTTCGGCAATAGCATCCAACTTGCGCGCAACTTGTAGCATTTTATGAAACGACAAAGCTGAGATATCTAGTGTTTTTTCAAAAAACTCGTAACTCAAATCATCATATTTCCGCCCCTTACGCACATTTGGCGACATACCAATAGAATGTAACACAAAATCGATTTTCCCGCCCAACAACTGTTGCGATTGTTCAAAAACTTGTGTCAAATCTTCCACACTGGTGGCATCCGCAGCAACGACAGGCGCATTCAACTTCTCTGAAAGACGGTTTATTTCGCCCATCCGCAAAGCAATCGGCGCATTGGAAAGTGTAATGGAAGCGCCTTCGGCAACCGCCTTTTCTGCTACTTTCCACGCAATGGATTTTTCATTCAATGCACCAAAAATAATGCCACGTTTACCCTTTAACAAATTATTGCCACAATTTTCATTTTGCAGCGTATTAACATTAGTACTCATAATATCTATTATTTTTAAAAGTTATACTTGGCAAAGATACGATTTTTTTCAGAAAGCAAAAAAACGAAACAATTAGTAAAGTTGAACGTTGCAAAGCTATTTAAATTTTTATATATCCTGTTTTTTTCTATTTCACAGGTTCAATATGTATAATCACCTGTGTACCATCGCCATATTTTTCTTTCAAACGTTTTTCTATGGATTGAGTTAATTTATGGGAATCGTTCACCGACATCGCACCATCTACTCGCACATGTAACTCTATGGCAAAATGGGCGCCCAAACGGCGAGTTTTCAAATTGTGAAGGTCGCTCAAACGCGAATCTGACATAATAATACCGATTATTTCGTCTTCCAATTCTTTAGGCAACGAGCGTTCGAGCAGTTCGTTCAAACCATTCTTTACTAAATTATAGGCAACCTTGCCGATAAACAGACTGACAATAACAGCCGCTATCGGGTCGAGCACTCGCCATTGTTCACCAAGAAAATAAGCACCGCCAATGCCTATCAACGTACCAATGGACGAAAAAGCATCGCTGCGGTGATGCCAAGCATTAGCCTCCATAGCAGACGAATTGACACATCGCGCCGCAAGAATAGTGTACCAATAAAGTGCCTCTTTGACAACTATGGAAACGGCTGCTGCCACCAACGCAATCAATCCCGGACGGTCGATAACCACACCATCAACCACTTGACGAATAAGTTCGATGCTATTAATCAAAATGCCTATACTAACAGCAAACAGTGCCAATCCGATGATGACCGTTGCCAAAGTTTCGTATTTTCCGTGACCATAGTCGTGCCCTTCATCTTTCGGTTTAGCAGACACTTTTACAAAAGCAAGCACTACGACATCGGTTGCAAAATCGGATATAGAATGCACCGCATCGGCTATCATGGCACCGCTTCGTCCAAAAATACCCGCTAATAATTTAGCAATAGACAAAACCAAGTTTGCAAAAAAACCAACCCAAGTAACTTTATAAATTGTTTTTTCACGATTTCCGGTTTTCATATTCATTCAAGTTAAAATTCAGACACTACTTTATTTAAAATTTGCACTAACTTTTCTATCTCCACTTTCTTTCATTGTTTTTTCAAGTTACAAACATAGTTAGTTTTGTCTAACTAATGAATAGTTTAGAGATGTTTTTTTCAATTTTTGTATCAATTTTTAAAAAACCAACAATTTTTAAAAACCACAACAGGTAACTTTTTTGTTATTTTTAACTACATTTGCAACCTAAAAATTGTAAACTATGCGCATCTATATCGAATTGCTTTTTTTCGTCCTCTTTGTAGCTTATTTACCCACTGCTGTATTTTATTATAATTGTAAACGTATTCGCCGTTCCGTTGCGCTCTCCATCGCACTTTGGGCGTTGCCGAGCATCTTTATCGTTGCATTTACTCTACTCCACTTCAAAATTGGCGATTTATCTTCCAATATGCGCTATATACCATGGTTTATTTGGGTATTCGTAACTCTGTTTTTCCCTGCCAATATCTATTGTCTTTTCTACGTTGTCGATAAATTAGTAGAACGATTTATCAAAAAACGCTTCATAGTCTTACGCTGCATTGGTGGAATAATCGCGGTGATTACATTAATCGGTCTTGTTTTCGGCATGTGCGACCGTAAAACGCTAAACGTGCGCCGTATTGCAATAGAAATGGAAGACTTACCACAAAGTTTTAATGGATTAAAAATTGCACAATTATCCGACTTACATTTAGGAAATCTCAGCCAACCTGAACGCTATTTGACCGAAATTGCCGAAAAAACAAATGCCGAAAATCCCGATTTACTTGTGTTTACAGGCGATTTAATCAATCTGTACGCCAGCGAAGGCGACGGACTTGACACACAATTAGCCACTATTGATGCTCCGTTTGGAAAATTTGCCGTGCTGGGTAACCACGACTACGGCGATTATGTGCAATGGCGTACTGCTGACGAAAAAGCGGACAATTTGCACAACGTGAAACAGCTCTACAAACGTTTAGGATTCGACCTGCTGATAGACGAACACCGCACTTTGAGAAAAGATTCCAACGAGATAGGCATTATTGGAGTACAAAACTGCGGACAACCGCCTTTTCCCTGTTACGGCGATTTGGGCAAAGCCACAGACGGAATTTCTACGTCATTCAACATACTTTTGAGCCACGACCCGACACATTGGCGTGCTGAAATACTGAACCATGAAAACATACAACTCACTTTAGCCGGACACACGCACGGTGCGCAACTCGGTTTCGATTTCGGCAAGTGGAAATGGTCGCCTTCACACTGGATTTTCGAAGAATGGGACGGGCTCTACCAAGATGACGAACAATTTTTATTTGTCAATCGCGGTTTAGGTTTTGTAGGTCTTCCTTTCCGCCTCGGAATGCGTCCCGAAATAACCATTATCACTCTCTATTCCAAAGAAAATTGAGATTTTTTCATCGAAAAAGATTTTTTTTGATGTTTTCATTTGGTGAATTGAAAAATAAACTCTAATTTTGCAACGCAATTGCAACGAGCAGTTGCGTGAATCACAATTCGCGAAAATAGCTCAGTTGGTAGAGCACAACCTTGCCAAGGTTGGGGTCGCGGGTTCGAGTCCCGTTTTTCGCTCTTGTTTTATAGGCAGTAACGACTGCCTATTTTTTCTCAAAAAAAGAATTGCCCAAATGGCGGAATTGGTAGACGCGTTAGTTTCAGGGACTAGTGACCGCAAGGTCGTGCAGGTTCGATTCCTGTTTTGGGCACAGTGCATAAAAGCGCAAGTGGTGAAATTGGTATACACGCTACTTTGAGGGGGTAGTGGACATTAGTCCGTGTGAGTTCGAGTCTCATCTTGCGCACTAAACAAAAAAGTTCCCAAAATGGGAACTTTTTTGTACCTGCTGTCATATAATTTATTCGTCGTACACCGACAGTTGACGCTTAAAAATTTCGTCCAACGACAATTGGAACGTTTCCGTGTTAGCAATCCCCTTTATTACCGACAATTTTTCAAGGATAATGTGTAGCAAATGGCGATTGTCGCGCGCATAAACTTTAATGAGCAACGCATATTTGCCGGTGGTATAATGGCATTCCACTACTTCGGGAATTTGCTTTATAGCTTCCACCACTTCCTTAAAACAGGTCATGTCTTTAATGATGATGCCGATATAAGCACACGTTTGATAACCTATTTTATAGGTATCCACAACAAATTCAGAGCCTTTAATCACGCCAAGTTTCGTAAGTTTTTGAACACGTTGGTGGATGGCAGCCCCTGAAACATTACACTCTCGCGCCACTTCCAAAAAAGGAATACGGGCGTTTTTAGAAATGAGTTGCAAAATTTTTTTGTCTAAACTATCAATTTGATGTCCCATGGTATTAATTTTGTTTTAATAAAAAACGGTTCAATTTTAGACATCAAAGGTAGTGATTTTTTTAAAAAATAAAAAAAAAGAATAAATATTTCTTTTTACACGTCTATTTGTGTCTTTTTGTGTCTTTTTGACCTGTTTTTTTGAACAGAAACCGAAAAAACGGCGGGCAATCCGAAAAAAAATAATATCTTTGTTTCTCAAAAATATCAAACTTCCATTTTAACTATGAAGATACTGTTTCTGTGCGTCGGGAAAACTAACGTTTCCTATTTTGAGGAGGCGACAAATATGTATGCGAAACGCCTGAGCCACTACTGTTCGTTTAAAATAGAATTCGTTCCCGATGTGAAAAATGCAAAAGCACTGTCGGAACAAATACTAAAAAAAATGGAAGGCGACGCTATACTGAAACAGATAGAAAACAACGACACGGTAATACTATTGGACAACAATGGCGTGGAATTTTCGTCAATGGATTTTGCCAAATGGTTGGAAACAAAACGCACACAAGCGGTAAAACGCATCGTGTTTGTTACCGGTGGAGCATTTGGTTTTTCTGAAGAGGTGTATCATCGCGCCGACGGTTTACTATCGCTATCGCGCCTCACATTTTCGCACCAAATGATTCGCCCGATGTTTGTAGAACAACTCTACAGAGCAATGACCATCATTAAAGGCGAACCGTATCACCACGAAGCTACTTTGTGGCAAAGCACTTATAATAAAATGAAATAATGCCATGAAATCGTACCGACTAAAATTAAGCCTTATCTGCATGGCGTTTTTCCTGACGGGAGCTTTGGGCTATCTCTTCGAACACGTTTACTACCATTCAGGAAATCGGCTGATTCCTTTTGAAATTTTCAAAAATGAATGGAAAAACAAAGAAGAAGAGACGGAGAAAACGTTAGATAAACTTTCGGAACTTATTGCCGACAACCGTTTGGAAGCAGTAACAGAGTTCGATTTCAAAAACCACGACATCGGTTACTACATTTTTAAAAACGATAATCTCGTCTATTGGAGCAATAACCAACTGGGCATTCTCACACTGACGGATTTGAAAAACAACCATTTTTGCGCCTTAAGCAACGCCTATTGCGTAACTAAGTCGCGGACAGTGGGCGACTACACCGTTTTGGGTGTAATAAAAATCAAAAACAACTATAAATCAACCAATTCATACATAAAAAACAATTTTGCCAAAGGATTTCGTTTAGACAGTAATATCGGACTTAACGCCTCTACACCCGATAGTCCTTATGCCCTTACCAGCAACGACGGCAAATACCTCTTTTCTCTGGTCTATAAAGACGATATTGTGTCCGACGATATTTATGCCTACCTAAGTCTCACTTGTTGGTGGCTTTGTGTCGGTTTCTTTTTTCTGTCGTTCTACAGTTTGAGTGTTTGGGCGAGCAAACGAAGTAAGCGCCCATTCCGAACCTTTCTGTTCATTTTAGCAATTTACACTGCCATTGTATCGGTATTGCTACACATCAACGTTCCCCACATTTTATTTGGAACAACTATATTTTCGCCCATCTACTACGGTTCTGGCACACTACTGTCGTCGCTGGGACATTTGTTAATAGTTACCGTGCTATTTTGTACTACTATCGTCATTTTTTATTTTCATATACCGCTGAAAATCGTCCGAAAAAAAGATTATCGCTCCATTCTTTATATCGCTTTTGTACAGATTTTCTCCATCTGCATTTTTTTGGTGCTTGTTTGGCTTTTTGCCGACCTTAACGACAATTCCAGCGTGGAATTGAGCCTCTATTCAGTTGACCATCTTTCACCTTATTCGGTTATAGCTTATTTACTGGTACTCTGTTGGATAACAGCATTTGTACTACTTCGAGACAAATGTATCGCTTTGATAAAAGTTCGTACAACTTACAGACAGTTGGTGATACAAAACATTGCAATAGCAGCGGCAATGGCTTTGCTGATGGTGTGGTTTAATAGTACTTTTTTTGCTTTCACTTTTATTTGGTATGGTGTGCTTTGCTGCGTTATTGACTCGTTCCGTTTTAGTAAAGAAAAACCTCTGTCGTACCAAACACTGGCTTTGGCGGTATTCGTGTTCAGCCTTTATGTGTCGTGGTTCATCTATTCGCGACAAGATCAAAAGCGCATTGACAAATACCAAATAGTTGCCGAAAATATGGTGATAAAAGGCAACGGTTCTTTCGATATTGTTTCCGAAAGTATTTTAAAAGATGTGGAAGATGAAATAAAAAACGACGGCAATTTGAGACGCTACCTCGCCTACGGCAACAAAAAAATAGCAAACGAACAAATTGTGCACTACCTGACCAAATATTATTTCAAAAATTATTGGGACGCTTATAATATTAATGTACAAGTATTACCAATAACAGACCAAAACAACAACCGCTATAACAAACTAATATCCGACGGAAGCGTAAAACTCTATAACACAAACTATTTCTATTGCAGTAATCAGAAAGATAATCCGTTCGACTATTTGGGTGTGTTCAGTTATCCGAACCCGACCGACACCACTATGCTATATGTAGAACTTTACGCCAAAGAGAGAATAAATTACGGCTATTCCGACGCTGTTTTAGACAAAAGCGAAAGAGCAAGATTGAATATTTCTTCGGCAAAATACGAAAAAGAAGTGTTACAATGGCAATGGGGAAAGTTTGAATATCCCAACCTCTACTCTTTTCCGAAAACCATGAAAAACGGTATTGCTTCGGTGTGCGTGGACAAACACAAACATTACTTCTTTTCTTTTCCTAACGACACACACATTGTTATCAGCGAGGAGCGTCCCAACGATTTTGTTGCTTACATACTGTTTTGGACTTACATCTTTTCCATCTATTTAGCCATTGTATTTGTCGGCAAATTCGTATTCATGCGCATCCAAAAGATACAGACAATCAATAGTCTATTCACAAAAATAAGAATTCAATTCATTTGGTACATCGTAGCTTCGCTTGCCGTGGTTTTCTGTATCTCCATTCTTTACATCAACGAACAAAATTTTTCTTCGCAGCGCAAACACCAAATGACCATCACCAAATACATAAAATTTGAATTGGAACGTTTCATAGTCGATAATGATTCTTTGCCAAGTAAAACCGCTATTAACTTTTTCCTTCACGACCTCTCGAAGCTCTACGAAACGGACATTCATCTGTACAACGCTTCCGGAGAATTAATATCAACCTCTGTACCGTACATTTTTGCCAAAGGATTTGCCAGCAAACTTATCAATCCTAACCCCTATTTCGGCACCAACAACCACGAATTGATACAGACCGAATATATAGGTAGTTTTAAATATTTAGCTTCATACTTACCGGTAATAGACACAGACGGTCGCATAGTAGCCTATGTCTGCTTGCCGTCGTTTTTAAGCTACAAAAAATTAGCTAGTAACTTATTCAATCTCTTAGCCATTTTCTTGCTCATCTACTTTGTTTTTATCGTATTATCGTCAATTATCGGCGTCTTTCTAAGTAAACGTCTTTCGCGTCCCATCAAAACTATCGAAGAAAAGTTGCGTGCAGTAAAATTGGGCAAACAAAATGAAAAAATTGATTATCAGGCAGCACCCGATGACGAAATCGGTATGCTGATAGTACAATATAATCAAATGGTTGACCAACTGGCTGAGAGTGCAGAGCTTTTGGCGCAATCGGAACGTGAATTGGCTTGGCGCGAAATGGCGCAACAGATAGCGCACGAAATTAAAAATCCGCTTACGCCAATGAAACTCACCATACAACAACTGCAACGCGCCAAGAATATGGATAAAGAGACGTTTGACAATTATTTCGAAAAAACGGCGGGCGTACTGATAGAGCAAATTGACAACTTATCGAGCATTGCCAGCGAATTTTCTAACTTTGCACGTATGCCGGCTGCCAAATTGGTGCGAATTAACATTGTGGACAAACTTATCGCTGTGGTAAATCTTTTTAAAAACAACTACGAAGAGACCGACATTGTTTATTTGAGCACCATTGAAAAAGCCTTCATAAAAGCCGATAAAGAACAAATGACACAACTTTTCAATAACCTGCTGAAAAACGCCATACAATCCATACCGCCTGATAGAGACGGGAAAATACGCATTGAGCTTGATATCACACAAAATCAGGTAGTTATCTCCGTGAGCGACAACGGCACCGGTATTCCGCCTGCCGTGCAAGCCAAACTGTTTACACCTAATTTCACCACCAAAAGCAGCGGTATGGGACTTGGGTTAAGCATTGTAAAAAGCATTGTAACCACCTCGCATGGCGAAATTTCGTTTACTACGCAAGAAGGCGAAGGTACAAAATTCATCGTCAAATTTCCTTTGGTGAAATAGGAAATAGCGACAATTATCATTAACTTAAAACTTCTAATTTGTGATAGATACCCATTCACACATCTACGAAAAAGAGTACGATTTAGACCGACAAGAAGTTGTTGAAAACGCTCGTCGTAAAAACGTCTCTCAAACAATTTTGGCAAATGTCGATAGCAGTACCATTACACCCATGAAACAAACGGCACAAAAATTTCCCGATTTTTTTGCTATGGCAATGGGCTTGCACCCCACCAGTATTACCGCCGACAATATGGCAGCCGAACTTGAGCAAATACGAACAGAATTGGAAATCGGCAGCTACTGTGCCGTTGGCGAAGTAGGCATCGACTTATATTGGGATAAAACCTACATAGCAGAACAGACACGCGCTTTTGAAATACAAATTGATTGGGCTATTGAATTCGACCTGCCGCTTATTATTCACACACGCAAAGCTTTTGCGGAAATCTTCGCCACTTTTGCAAAATTTCGCAACAAACCACTACGCGGAGTGTTTCATTGTTTCAGTGGCGGCATTGAAGAAGCTAAAAAAGCTTTTTCAATAGGCGATTTTTCATTAGGAATAGGTGGCGTGGTTACCTATAAAAACAGTACCTTGCCAACGCTGTTAAAACAGATAAGTTTAGAACGTATTTTATTGGAAACTGATGCCCCTTATTTAGCACCTGTACCCTATCGCGGAAAACGTAACGAACCACAATTTTTAGAGCAGATTGCCGAAAAATTAGCCGAAATTTACAAAGTTCCGATTGAAAAAATTGACGAAGTAACCACTAAAAATGCCAAAAAGCTCTTTTTCGGAAACTGAAAATCAAGTATTAAAAAACTGATAATTAGCCTTTTGTAAGACAAAAATAATTGTTGAAAAAAAACTTTCGTTAAGACTCTTTTATGTCATTTTTTTTTTGTAATTTGCACCCGTTTTTAACAGGCTTAAATTTGCCCTAAAGGAGAGATGCTCGAGTGGTTGAAGAGGCACGCCTGGAAAGCGTGTATACGCCTAAAGCGTATCGCGGGTTCGAATCCCGCTTTCTCCGCTTAATTTATTAACTTTTTATATTAAATCTTTAAAAACAAAATTTTTATTAATTAAAAAACAAACAAAATGAAAAAATTATTTGCAAGTTTGACCATCGTGGCTGCTCTCATTTTCGGAATGAGCATGAATGCGGTTGCACAAGAAGCTGAAGCCGCTCAAGTAGCACAACAAGAGGAAACCGTAGCCGATGTAGCTGAAGAAGCCGTAGTCGTTGAGGAAGAAGCGGTAGTTGAAGAGAGTTTTCACAAAACATTGAAAACTAAATTTATTGAAGGTGATGCCGCGTACATGTCCACTGTGGCTTTCTGTTTGATTTTCGGTTTAGCATTTGCTATCGAACGTATCCTCTATTTGAACTTAAATTCTATAAACTCTAAAAAGTTGTTGTCCGACATCAACAAAGCAATGCAAGAAGGTGGCGTTGACGCTGCACTCGAAATTTGCCGCAACACTCGCGGTCCGGTTGCTTCTATTTTCTACCAAGGACTTTCGCGTTATGAAGAAGGCATTGACGTGGTTGAAAAATCGGTTGCATCTTATGGTTCGGTACAACTTGGTTTGTTGGAAAAAAACCTCTCTTGGATTTCGTTGTTCATCGCCTTGTCACCAATGTTCGGATTTATGGGTACCGTAGTTGGTATGATTCAAGCCTTTGACAAAATTCAACAAGTTGGTGATATTTCAGCTACTATCGTTGCCGGCGGTATTAAGGTTGCTTTGTTGACCACCGTATTCGGTTTGATAGTTGCCATCATCCTGCAAATCTTCTACAACTACATTCTTTCCTTGATTGAAAGCATGGTAAACGATATGGAAGACTCCTCCATCTCTTTACTTGATATTGTAGTAGAATATTCAAAAACCAACAAAAAATAATAAAATCTATGTTTCAATTTATTAACAAAATACCAAAAATATCATTATGGGTATTGTTCTTAACATCCGTAGTGATAGGCGTGTTGTTCTTTGCGGGTGGTAGCCAGCAAATCGATATCGCCGGCAATATGTGTAACAATCCTAATTTTACCGATGCATTAATCTATTGGGCATACATTTTATTTATATTGGCTGTTGTTATCACATTAGGTATCCAATTAATGCGACTTATCTTGAATTTTAAGAACGATTTTAAAAAAGCTCTTAATTCTTTAATCAGCATTATCGGTATCATCGGTCTGTTTGCCATTGCATGGTTCTTAGGCGATGGTGAAACGAAACTGGATATCATTGGATATGAAGGAACAGACAACGTGGGCTTTTGGGCTCAATACAGTGATATGTGCCTCTATTTAATATATATGTTTATGGGTGCTGTTGTTTTAGCAATGATAGGATCGTACATATACGTTAAGGTAAAAGATAGGAAATAATTTATTCAATAATTAGCATTAGCTAATTTTAATTTAAAAAAGAAATGGGAAAAAGGGAAGTACAAGAAATTAATGCAAGTTCGATGGCCGACATTGCCTTTTTGCTGCTCATCTTCTTCCTTGTTACCACAACCATGTCGGTAGACAGCGGTCTGTCGCGGCAATTACCGCCACCGCTGCCGCCTGATATGGAAAAACCGAATGTTGAAGTTAAAGAACGTAACATTTTTGTAGTTCTCATCAATAGTCAAAATCAGTTGTTGGTTCAAGGAGAATTGTTGGACATTAAGCAATTAAAAACCAAAGCCAAAGAGTTTATTAAAAACGAAGCGAATAGTGTCAACTTACCGGAAATTCTTCCCGTGGAAGTAACTTTTGAAGGTGGAATAACGGAAACGGTAATGACTACTAAAAACCACATTATTTCGTTGCAAAATGACGTAGGCACACAATATCAAAAATACATTGAAGTGCAAAACGAATTAGTTGCCGCTTACAACGAAATACGTAACGAATATTCAACAAATCGATTTGGTTCAACCTATGCAGCACTCAGCGAAGAAAACAAAAAAGCTGTTCAGGATATTTATCCACAAAAGATTTCGGAAGCAGAACCTAAAAAATACGGAGGAAATAAATAATGGCACAAATTAGAAAAGGCGGAAAAAAAAAGGTACCAGCCATCAGCACGGCTTCACTTCCGGACGTTGTCTTCATGCTGTTGTTTTTCTTTATGGCTGCCACCTCTATGAAGGAAGTTACCTATATGGTAACCATGAGAATGCCGGAGGCTACTGAACTTCAGAAATTGGAAAAAAAATCGCTGGTTCGCTACGTTTACATTGGTGCCCCGAAACCGGAATTTCAAAAACGTTTCGGCACCAGCACTCGCATCCAACTTGATGATGCCTTTGCAGACGTCAGCCAATTGGAAGACTATGTAGTACGCGAACGTAGTGCTATGAAAGAGGAAGAACAAAACTTGTTGACCATTTGCATCAAAGCGGACAAGGACACCAAAATGGGCGTCATAACAGACGTTAAACAAGCCTTGCGTAGAGCCTATGCGCTGAAAATAAACTACGCCGCAATGAAACGTACCAACGTTTATTATTGATTGGAAAATCCAACCAAATAGCAACTAAAAATAGGGATAAGCGATGCTTATCCCTGTTTTTTTACGTAAAACCACAAAACGAATAATCATCCGTTTTATAACTATTCTGCTTTAGTTTGGATTTTCCGAATGCTTTTTATCGGTTTTTCAAATAGTTTGATTACTTTTGTAGATTGATACTAAAAACAGCAAAACATTTATCATGTTAGGATTAGATACACTTGGACGGTATGTAGTGCTGATGAAACGAACTTTTACCAAACCCGATAATTGGCGTATGTTTGGGCGTCAACTACCGAGAGAAATGGTAAAATTGGGCGTTGATTCCATCGGCATCATCATCATCATATCCATATTTATGGGTGCCATTATGCTGATGCAAACTATTTTGAATACCGAAAGCCCTTTTATTCCACGTTACAGCAACGGTTTAATTTTGCGCGACACCATGCTGTTGGAGTTTGCTTCTTCCATTATGAGTTTGCTTTTGGCGGGAAAAGTTGGTTCTAACATCGCATCGGAAATAGGCACTATGCGCATTACCGAACAGATAGATGCATTGGAGATAATGGGTGTCAATTCAGCTAATTACTTGATATTGCCGAAAGTAATCGGTTTGATTTTGTGCATGCCAGTTTTGGTAACCCTTAGCGTATTTTGCGGTCTATTAGGCGGTTTGGGTATTACTGTGCTCACAGACATGATTCCGATGGCAGATTTCATATACGGCATTCAATATGCCTTTATTCCTTACTACTTTACCTACTCTATTATCAAATCGCTATTTTTTGGGTTTATCATCGCATCGGTTTCATCGTTTTACGGTTACTACGCTTACGGTGGAGCTTTAGATGTGGGTCGTGCCAGCACTAACGCCGTTGTCAACAGTTCCATTGCCATATTACTGATGAATATTATTCTCACTAGAATACTGCTAACATGATAGAAGTCAAGAATTTATATAAATCGTTTGATGGGGAGATGGTGTTAAAAGACATTTCCGCCACATTTGAAAGCGGAATTATTAACCAAATTATCGGGAAAAGCGGTTCGGGAAAAACTGTGTTGATGAAAAGCATTATCGGCTTGTTTCCCATTGATAGCGGGCAAATTCTCTACCAAGAGCGCAACTTGCCGAATATGAACCGCAACGAACTAAAGCTGTTGCATCAAGAAGTTGGCATGCTTTTTCAAGGAGCGGCATTGTTCGATTCGATGACAGTAATCGAAAACGTAATGTTCCCGTTGGAAATGTTTTCCAAAAAATCAAAGCAAGAGATGATTGAACGTGCCCGTTTCTGCCTTGAAAGAGTAAACCTACAACCGGATACGGTATCGTCACTGTTTCCTTCAGAAATAAGCGGAGGCATGCAAAAACGCGTCGCCATTGCGCGTGCTATCGCACTTAACCCAAAATATCTGTTCTGCGATGAACCCAACTCCGGTCTCGACCCTGTTACTGCATTAGTCATTGACCGACTGATAGAGGAAATTACCCAAGAATACAACATTACGACAATTATCAACACCCACGATATGAACTCGATAATGGAAATTGGAGCACACATCATTTTCATCGAAAAAGGCACCAAAGCATGGGAAGGCTCGAAAGAAGAGATATTTACCGCCAACAACGAAGCATTGGAAGACTTTGTTTTTGCTTCGAATCTCTACAAAAAAATACGCAAAACACAACAAAAAACTAAAAATAACTAGATATCAATTATTTAACCTATGAAAAAAAACATGAATTCTTTTAAAGGAGTATTGATGTTGTTGCTGATTACAATTGTAACTTCAGCAAGCGCAGTTGTAACATTCAGACCTATCGGTAGCAGTTACAACACACTGAAAATACGCTATATACGCGACTATGTAGATGCCAACATTGTAAACGACTATTCGCATTGGATAGAAATACAGGCTTACACAACATCGGGAACGAATGTTGCTCTTAATAAGACGGTAAAAGCCTATCGCACAGCTACTAACGAAGAGTTTACACTTACTAACAATGTCACTCAAGCCAGAGGCAATGATTTGGTAACGGACGGAAAAACGGGCAACGACCTCTACCCTACCACAAAAGGGACAGATTACAACGCCTATGTTGTGGTTGATTTGGGCGAATTACACCTAATTGCTTATCTCAAAATTTTTCACTATTATGACAACAATGTGATTAACTCGCGTGCTTACTACGGCACAAAAACTCAAGTATCAGCAGACGGAATTACATGGATAACCGTGTTCGACAGTCAAAGTTCATACGGCAATATTACCACAAATATGTATCGAGAATCGTCAAGTGGACGCACCATTTACATAGCTGACAAAATTTCGCGCAACGACAATATTACCGTGCTCAACTCCAATGACCGCATTACATTTCCAAAAATTACAGAACAGGTTACTGTGGATGGCAACACTTACACTTTCGCCAACTTTCATCGCGAAGGTTACGTCTTTAACGGATGGAACACCAAACCCGACGGTAGCGGTACACGTATAGCCGCCGGAACAAAGGCAATACCAACACAAAATATCTACTACGCCGATTGGACACCGGCTGCTTGTACGTTGACGCTCAATCCCAATGCAACGGAAGGAACAGAAGCTATACGCTACATACGCGACTACGCCAATGGCAATACCATCAACGACATTAATCATTGGATAGAAATAAAAGCTTACAACAGCAATGGCGAAAATGTAGCATTTAACAAAACGGTAAAAGCCTACACAGCCGAAGGTACTGAAATTACCATAGCCAACATTGACAAAATAGTTGACGGCGACACCACCAACACTGCCTACGCCGATGCCGGCACCTACAACAACTCCTATGTAGTAGTGGATTTGGGCAGTCCTCAACAAGTAGCTTACCTCAAAATTTTCCACTTTTGGAACAATGCACTACCACGCGCCTACTATGGTACAAAAACCGAAGTATCGGCTGACGGTATCAATTGGCACACCGTATTCGACAGTAAAAGTGTTAATGGAACGATAGGCGGAAAAATGTACCGCGAAACCCATATGGGACATACCATTTATTTAGGCAACAACGCATCTACCAACGGATTAGATAAAATTTCCGTACCTCAAGGCGGTCTCTTTGTGTATGACGCATACGAAACTTTTAATGGACGTAAACTGCCAACATTTACCCGTGAAGGCTTTGCGCTCAATGGTTGGAATACCAAAGCCGACGGTAGCGGCACCGCTTACCCTGCAACTCTATCGGTAGATGCAAGTGTATTGGGCAACAATTCAACACTATATGCACAATGGCGTTCTTATTTGCTCTCTATCAACCCAAACGGCGGAACTTACGACACTAAATCCGATTTACAGAACATAGATGTTGTTTCGTTGCCAATGCCTATCAATTTTCCAAAACATTTGACAAAAATTTTCAAATGCTGGAGCGGTAGTGGCGAAAAATATCTTAGTAACTACCAAAACATTCCTTGCTCGTCAAGCAACGAAACCACTTTTAATGGCACAGAAAGCTACACAATTGTCAATGGTAGCGATTATCGATTCAACGACAAATTTACGGTGAACGCATGGGCTTATATAGAAAAATGGACAGATAAAGCAACACGTCTGCGCATAAATGTTGATGCATTGAATAACGGCTTTGATATTGTGCTGAATGCTCAAACCACTAACCTCCGCTTCGAATATTACGGTAACGAAAAACGCATTTTTACTACTAACAAGGAGAGTAATACTCTGACCGATGGTTGGCACCAATTTACTCTTACTTACGACGGTGCTGTACTGCGTGGCTACATTGATGCAATCGAAGTGTTTAACAGTACACGTTCGGTAACTTCAACAACGGCGTCCGTTCACGGAACACCTTTCAATGGAAAATTAAAAAATGTGAGCATTCTTCATCACGCCATGACGCCCAGTGAAATCATCAACCAATACAATTATCCAAACACCGCTTATTACTTCTGCGCCGATATTGATGCCAATTTGAAAGCAGAATGGGAAGAGGGTTATACCATTATTTATAACGCCAACGGTGGAGCCGGAACAATGAGCAGTGTATCGTGCCAGCCCGACCAGACTTACACCTTGAGCGTTAATGCTTTCACTCGCCGACACCACACATTTACGGGATGGAACACCCAATACGATGACAGCGGCGATGCGTACACCGACAAACAAGCCATTACCAATTTGGTGGATCCCGGCAACACTATTACACTCTACGCACAATGGCAAGTTTCTTCCAAAGCATTGACAATCAATCCAAACGGAGGGTTATACAAAGGATCTTCAGACATTCACCATGAATTGATTGACTCGCCAACGCTAATCATAGAGCAACCCACACACGACTCCAAATCATTTTTAGGATGGAGCGGAACAGCAGAACCTTTCATTAGCAACTGTCAAAATTTCACTTCATCGTCATTTGAAGAAGTTACTTTCGACGGATCGACGGCTATATCGCTAAAACCTTACATTGCCAACTACAATTACGATAAATTTACTGCCAACGTGTGGGTGTTCAACGAAGATTGGTCTACATTTACCACATCCATAAACAACACCAACAGTTCACTAATAAGTTGTATGCAAAGCGGAGGATGGAAAATTTACGCCTCTAACGGCGGTGCTTATATCGGTTTCCAATGTACCACCAAAGCCGGTGAACAAACAGCGTTGATAAACAATTCCAATGAAGGTGCAAAAATGTGGAAAGATTTGGAAGCTGGTTGGCACATGCTTACTTTAGTATTTGACGGTACTAACATGACCGGATACTTAGACGGTCAGCAATATTGCACTCCTATAGCTATTTCGGGCAACATTGCACCAAACTACGAAGCTACTATTATGGCTATTGGCGGTGACCCCAATTCTACCGGCACAATAGAAAATAACAGCTACTTCAAAGGAAAAATGAAAAACGTGAGCATAATGAACTATGCTATGACGCCTGAAGAAGTAGACCGCCAATATAAAAATCCCAACACAACTTACTATTTCTTTCGCGACAAAGAAGAAACATTGACAGCCAACTGGACAATACGCCGAGCCGTCTCTATCAACACCAATGGCGGTACGTACAAAAATGAAACAGGTACAATCACGGAAACTATTACCGCTATACCGCAAGAAGTTTTCCACCCGACAAAAAACGGCAGCGCATTCTATGGATGGAATGGGACAGGTGAAAAATATCTGAGTAACCATCAAAGTTTCAAAACTTCGGCAGACGATGAAGTCAACTTTGACGGTACAACGGCTGTATCGCTTAAACCTTACATTGCCAACTACAACTACCAAAAATTCACCGCTAACGTATGGGTGTTCAACGAAGATTGGTCTACATTTACCACATCCATAAACAACACCAACAGTTCACTAATAAGCTGTATGCAAAGCGGAGGATGGAAAATTTACGCTTCCAACGGCGGAGCTTACATCGGTTTCCAAGTATCAACAAAAACAGCGGCATCAGTTGCTACCATCAACAAAGCGAGTGTCGGTGCGCGCACATGGGCAAGTTTAGAATCCGGTTGGCATATGCTTACCCTTGTGTACACAGGGACAAAACTAACCGCTTACCTTGATGGCAACCAATACTGCGACACGGTAGCTGTTTCGGGCAATATTGCACCAAACTACGATGCCACCATTATGGCTATTGGCGGTGACCCCAATTCCACCGGTACGATAGAGGACAACACTTACTTCAAAGGAAAAATGAAAAATGTGGGTATAATGAACTATGCCATGACACCCGAAGAAGTACGCTTACAATATCAAAATCCCAATACTGCTTACTATTTCTATCCGGGAAGCACGCTCACATTGGCAGCCATGTGGCAAACCGGCTACACCGTAGTTTACAACGCCAACGGCGGAACCGGTTTAATGAACAATCAGCCTTGCACTACCAGTCAAACCTACGTAACCACAGCTAACCAATTTGTTCGCGAAGGTTATAAATTTGCAGGATGGAACACAACAGCAAACGGTACCGGTATGGCTTATGCTGTTGGTCAATCTTTCACCAACTTAGCTGTAAACGGTGCAACAGCTACACTCTACGCCCAATGGACAGCACTCCCCTACACCATTACTTACGATTACAACGACGGCACCTCTCCGCAAACGACTACTTACTACGCCAATAACAACCTATCCCTCGCCGCTGCACCCATCAGAGGCAACTACACGTTTGAAACGTGGCTGGTAACTTCAGCCGATGAGGGCACTTGGAAGTGGGGAAACAGCTACACAGCCGGTCAGAATGTAGGTCAAAACCAATATGGTAACGTGCAACTGACGGCACTTTGGAAAAAAACACCCACAACCACCGAATATACCGTGGGAAACAATATTTTTGCACTGCAAGAAGGTTCAGTTCTGCGTTTCTATGGTATTCCATCAGGAACTACTAAAGTGCAATTGTACGATTTAGCCGGACGCTGTATTCGTTACTGCACAATCAACGACAATACGCTCAATATAAGCGAAATAGAATCAGGAATTTACCTGTGTACTATCAACCAACAGACCTTAAAAATAATTATCCGAAAATAAAATGTAAAAACACAATATTTGCAAAATAAAACATTAACAAAATGAAAAACAAAACATTAGCAAAAAAAATAGTATTAATGACTATAGGTTTACCTATGATTATCGGATGCTTTACTGCGTGTGAAGAAGAAGAACAACAAAACATCGGAAAAACCGTCACGTTCAATATTTCCGCGCCACAACAGAAAAACGGTATCCAAACCAAAGCCGGCTTTGGTGAAAACATCGATGGTCTCTATCCTGTTGTTTGGGAAGAAGGCGACCAAATAAGGATAAGTCTCAACGGAGCAACAGACCCACAAGGAAGTTTTGTAGGCACCGTAAGCGAATTGAGTGAAAATCAATGGACGGGAATTCTGCGAGCTACGCTTACCGACGACAACAGCGGTTCATACATCTTTAAAGCCGTTTATCCTGCGGACAACGACCTAACAGGCACTAATATCACTGTTCCCGCTACACAAACGGCACGCACCGACGCTCCCGCAAAAGACGCTATGGTACTGACAGCTGTAAGCGAAACTTATGGCGAATTTCCAAACGAAGCCACGCTCAACTTTGTCCACCAAACTGCTTATGGCAAATTGACATTAATCGACATACCTCTTGGTTTGACCACCGTTGAGAGAATTGTCATTACAGCCGATAAAAACATCGCTGGCAACGCTACAACAGCATCAAAAAGCATCACATTGAACCAACCGGACATTTCAAAACCCATTTGGTTTGGTTGTTTGCCTGTTTCAGGCATTGACAGCATCAACATCAATATCGTAACAGCGGACAATTCGTACAATGCCACAATCCTAAGTTCGCACTACGACAAAGCCCTGTCGTTCGATAAAGGTAAAGTGAGCGAAATTCCTGTTGACATGGGTAAAGTAAGATTTCAGGAAGGCGAAATCAGTCGTGGCGTACAAATACGCTTGAGAGAAGCCAATAAATCGGGCGGGACAGTCAATCCAATTACTGCCAACGGTTTTGGTGTAGAATGGTCAATTACCAACTTCCAAAGCCTCGAACTCGATGCAGCACAAACTTACAATGCCGCTCTTTACACCGATGCAACTTGCAAAAATTGCGTCGTGGCTTGGGACTTTTTAGCCAAAGGAGGAAATGGCACGAAAGGCGGAAATGCTTCTAACCCCGTTTTGCTTTGGGACCCGTCCAGTACATCGTTTAAAATTCAGAAATGGGCAGGTTTCTTCTTCTCAGGATTAGAACCTTCCACCACTTACTACGTGAAAGTAACAGCAGGAAATGGTGATTACGGTATCAAAAAAGTAACCACAGCCGCATCGAAAGTGGTAACAATGCCCGCTACAGCCGCTGTCGGAGACACTATTTTATACGAAGATTTTGGCGAAATGATTTGGGGCGGAGAAGCCGTCATCGGTTTAGCCGGTTACTCATCTACTCAACGCAGTTCACTCACCTCATTACCAAAAGCCTCAGGAACAGACCCTTATAGTTCAGATGCCAGTATCTATTTAGTTACTTCCGATGTTAATATGGGACTATTTAGCACTATTGGCAAAGCAATAGTCGGCAGCAATTCGCGTCTGAAAACATGGGGACAGATAATTGAAAACACAACGGCAAATTCTCTTTTAGTTGGCCCCGGATACGTTAAATGCGGCGCATCGAGCATGACCGGCGAAATTGTTACGCCACCACTTTCGGCACTCACCGGCACTGCCACTATTAAACTAACAATCAGCTTAGCACCCTATTTTAGTGAAATAAGCAATTGGGATATACCGATTTACATTGTTGAAGTAATCGACGGTGGCACTTTTGCCGACACCGGCGACAAAGGCATAAACTACAATTATATATCGGGAGGTACGCGCACCGTGATAAAAAAAGGGACAGCTCATAATACCAACGAATGGAAAGACTACAGTTTCATCATCAATAATGTAGAACCCACTTCGCGGATAGCTATTGGCACCTATCGCCCCGACGGTGAGGCAGCAGGTAGCGCACAACACCGCATTTACCTTGACAACATTCAAATTTCAATCATATCGTATAATTAAAACCATAAAAATACACTTGTATTATGAATACGTACAAATTTTTATTTTTAGCATCCGCAACAGTTTTATGTCTAACATTAAACTCTTGTGAAGAAAACTTGCCACCGCTTCCCGAAGCAGTGAATCCCAACGTTGAAGCCACCGCCGATGCTGCCGAAGGCAATACTTACACTGACGTACAACCAACAGTAATTGACCCGAAAAACAACGTGTACGGCTATATTACCGATAAAACAACCGGTAAAGGAGTTCCCAATGTTCCCGTTACAGACGGCTATCACTACACAAAAACCGACAAAAACGGCTGTTACCAATTTGTAGCTGACAGCAGGGCGCGCAACATTTACTACTCTACACCTGCCGACTACAAAATAGAAGTAAATACCAAAAAAATGCCGGCTTTTTTCAGTACGACACAACTTGACTTTACCAAGCAAAACCGCATCGATTTCACACTTGAAAAATTGAACAAAGATGAAACGAATTTTACCTTTGTAGCCATTTCCGACCCACAATGTAAATACACATGGCATGCCGACCGTTTCCGTGACGAATCCATACCCGATTTTCAAAGTACTTTTAATAATGGCTCGTGGAGAAACATCTACGGCATGACACTAGGCGATATTTTGTACGACGACCACTCGCTTTGGGGCACCATGCAATCGCTATTGGGCAACATTACTATCAACAAAGATTATGGCTATTTTCCCATTTTCAACTGTATAGGTAACCACGACCACAATTACAATTATGCCAATGTTTCGGACTACGCATCTACGATAACTTACGTCAATTATTTCGGTCCAACCGACTATTCGTTTAACCGCGGTAAGGCGCACATAGTAGTAATGGACAACGTGGTAGTGCACTCACTCGGCAACAACACCTGCAACTACTACGCCGGTTACAACGAAGAACAATTGGCATGGCTCAAAGAAGACCTTGCTTGCGTTCCCAATAAAGAGGAAATGTTATTGATTTTCGTAGGGCACATTCCCTTTCGCAACGGTGGTACGGACAGCGGTGGTAATGTGAACAAAACGCGCCATTACAGCGATGTGCTAAACTTAATGACTGACTTTAACGAAGCACACATTATGATTGGACACACGCACTACCCGCAATTCTACGCTCATAACGGCTATAAGACACGCAACGGACAACCTATTTTCGAGCATGTACACGCTGCTATTTGCGGCGGATGGTGGTGGTCAAATCTTTGCACCGACGGTACGCCAAACGGCTACGCCATCTACGAAGTAACGGGTAATACCATTAAAAACTACTACTCCAAAGCGACAGGAAAGAGTATCGCTGATAGCCAAATCCGCGTTTATAACGGTAACGAAACCTACAGCGACTTCACTTGGGATTGGGGTACCACATCGTGGACACAAGACGGTAATTCATTTACGAGTAACAATCTAAAAGGCAAAGTGATAGCTGATGTGTTTTACGGCGATGCCAACAATTGGAAAGTCGATTTAATCTATAACGGTGCCACATATCCCATGACGCAAGTCACCGTATCGCAACGCGACTGGAATACTTACTCGTTCTTCATCAACAAATGTGGACGAAGCATTACCAATACATCGTGGATGTCGCAAAAAATGCACTATTGGACAGTAACCGCGCCTAACGGTAACCCCGCAACGCTTACTAATTGGCAAGTAGTAGCCACACACACCATACCCGGAAGCGGCATACAAAACATATATACTACATCTACCATGCAGAACGGTTATAAAAGCTACATTTATACCAACGGCACCACAAGAACGGAATTCTAGCCTTTAGGCTTGTTAATAACTATTTTTTGCAGTTTCTACAAAATAATGTATATTCGCACAATCAAATAACACAAAACAATAACTCTAAATATTTACAATTATGAGCGAGAAAAAGAGGTACACCGACGAAGAATTAGCCGAATTTAAAGCTATAATTTTGTACAAATTGAAGAAAGCACAAGAAGAATACGATGAGTTGCGCTCCTATGTAAGCAACTCCGATGGTAACGACGTAAAAGACACTTCACCAACATTCAAAACATTGGAAGAGGGTGCATCTACCTTGTCAAAAGAATCGGCAGGACATTTGGCACAACGTCAAATGCAGTTCATTCAACATTTGCAAGCTGCTTTGGTACGTATTGAAAACAAAACTTACGGTATTTGCCGCATTACGGGCAAACTGATACCCAAAGAGCGTTTGCGCGCCGTGCCACACGCCACTTTGACCATTGAAGCGAAAGAAGGCAAAGTATAACAACAAGCAATAGCGCCCAAAAAGCCTTTTCCACGTTTCAGGAAAGGGCTTTTTTTGAAAAAAAATCATTTATGAGCAAAAAGAGATGGGTCTATCTGGTAATGGGAATAATTCTCATAGCCGATCAAGTTTTAAAAATTTTCATCAAAACATCGTTCACGCTGGGCGAAAGCGTTCATGTATTCGACTGGTTTCAAATCGTATTTGTGGAAAACCCGGGCATGGCTTTCGGTATCACTTTGGGTAGTAAACTGTTTCTCACGCTATTCCGCATTGTTGTCATTGCCTTTGCCATCTATTATCTGTATCTTTTAATACGCGATAAATACAAAACTTCGTACATTGTGTGTGTGGCATTGATAGTAGCCGGTGCGATTGGAAACGTCATCGATTCACTGTTTTACGGTCTCATATTCAGCGAAAGCACACCGTTTCAAGTCGCTGAATTGTTTCCCGAAGCAGGAGGCTATGCACCGTTTTTAATGGGCAAAGTGGTGGATATGTTCTACTTTCCGCTCTTTGTGATACCCGATTGGGTTCCATGGATAGGCGGCGATATTTTTTTCAGCCCCGTGTTCAATATTGCCGATAGTGCCATTACAGTAGGAATTATTATTCTTTTACTGTTTTTCAGACAAGACTTTAGCCTCACATTAGACAAATACACTAAACACAAAAAGAAGAATTGATGCCATTGTCCAAATTTCATAAAATTCTTTGGTGCTTGCTCGTGGCTTTTATCTGCTCAGCATGCCATATAAAACCGTTCAACGTGCTATCGGAAAAAGAAATGACGGATGTTTTAGTTGATTTGCACTTAACAACCGCAGCCGTTAACATCCGTGTACCTATTGAACAAAAAGCCATACGCCAACAGTACATCAACGCTGTGTTTGAAAAACATGGACTAACACGCGAAGAATTTGAAACTTCATTGGATTGGTACACAAAGAATTCCAAACAACTGAGTGCCATATACGATGCGGTAGAACTACAACTCACTCAAATGGAAACGGACGTGGACAATTACGTTTATCACCCCGAATTAAACCCCGCTAATGACACGATAGATACCATCAACATTTGGATGCGCCCCACACGGTTTCACTATGCTCTGAAAGCGACAGATTCACTGCGTTTTGAATGGCATGACAGCAATTTTTTGACCAAAGGCGATAAATTAATATGGTCGTATGTGTTAAAACTATCAAAATCGGACACACTACCGGCACCGACTATGGAATTCGGCGTAAAATATACCGACGGCACAATCGATTCTATCAGACATCGCATGCACGGCGATACACTTAAAAGGCAAATTACCGTAACACACACAATGCGTTCGCAACCGATAAAACTATGGGGCATTTTTTGCGCATCGGAACAAACTGATGACAAAAATGTAACTATCGATACTGTTTGGATGACGCGTATTTTCAATAAAAAAAGCCATCCGTTGGACACGGCTTGGCGAACACATTTGGATACTTTGCAAAAACGCACATACAATTTACCGTTACCGCAAAAAGTTATGGAAACAAAACTCGGCAAAGCCAACGAACTAATGGCACTGCCCGACAAAATGCCACGATAATGCAACGGATTGCTGCCAATAAAGTGTTGATAAAGAAAGGTTTGATTGTAAACAACGGCGTGGTAACACTTGATGAAAAACATCAAATTATTGACCTGTTTTCGCTGGACGACTGCCAAACAGAAAGCGCAGGTACTAAATTTTATAATGGATTGATAACCACCGACATAAAAAAATCAACACAAACCATTGGAAGTTACATACCTGATTTAATCGACGAATTTATGCAAATAGGTTACAAAGGCAAATTACTACTGTGGGAACACGTAAATTTAAATGATTTAATCATTACGCCCGACATAAAAATAACGGAATTATAAGTTTTAAACTAAACGTTGATAAATAACAGAACAACAAACATTGAAAAAACAAAGAATATGGCAAAAGAATTGAAAGAACTGACATCGCGAGAAGAGAACTACGCACAATGGTACAACGACTTAGTCATAAAAGCGGATTTGGCTGAAAATTCGGCTGTACGCGGATGCATGGTCATTAAACCGTACGGATATGCAATTTGGGAAAAAATGCAACGACAATTGGACGATATGTTTAAAGAAACGGGACATATCAACGCCTATTTTCCTCTATTTATTCCGAAATCGTTTTTGAGCAGAGAAGCCGACCATGTGGAAGGTTTTGCCAAAGAATGTGCCGTAGTAACACACTATCGCCTTAAAACGAACCCCGACGGCACCGGTGTGGTAGTCGACCCTGAAGCAAAATTGGAAGAAGAACTGATTGTACGCCCAACTTCGGAAACCATAATTTGGAGCACTTATAAAAACTGGATTCAGTCGTACCGCGACCTGCCTATTTTGTGCAACCAATGGGCTAACGTTGTGCGTTGGGAGATGCGCACACGCCTATTCCTGCGTACTGCCGAATTTTTGTGGCAAGAAGGACATACTGCCCACGCCACCGAAGAAGAAGCTTTGGAAGAAGCGCGCAAAATGCTTGATGTTTATGCCGATTTTGCCGAAAAATATATGGCTGTTCCCGTCATTAAAGGCATAAAATCGGCTAATGAACGTTTTGCTGGTGCAGTAGAAACTTTCTGCATAGAAGCTTTGATGCAAGACGGAAAATCCTTGCAAGCAGGTACTTCGCACTTCTTGGGACAGAATTTTGCCAAAGCGTTCGATGTACAATTTATCGACCAAGAAAACAAACTACAATACGTTTGGGCAACATCGTGGGGCGTATCTACACGTCTGATAGGCGCACTCATCATGGCACACTCCGACAACAACGGTTTGGTGCTGCCTCCTAAATTAGCACCTTTCCAAGTGGTAATTGTCCCCATTTACAAAAACGACGAACAACGTAATGCTATCTCCGAAAAAGTGGCTACCATAATAGCACAACTGAAAGCCATCGGTATCAGCGTAAAATATGACGATAGCAACAATCGGAAGCCGGGGTGGAAATTTGCCGAATACGAATTGAAGGGAGTTCCCGTGCGTTTGGCTATCGGTGCGCGCGACCTCGAAAACGGTACAATAGAAGTGATGCGCCGCGATACGCTCAAAAAAGAAACCGTAACAATGGAAGGCATCGAATTGTACGTAAAAGACTTATTGGAAGATATTCAAACTAATATCTACAAAAAAGCCTTAGATTTCCGCACTTCGGTAACTCGCGAAGTGGACAGCTACGACGAATTTAAAGTAGAAATAGAAAAAGGCGGTTTCCTTATGTGCCATTGGGACGGAACTTCCGAAACCGAAGAGCGCATCAAACAGGAAACAAAAGCCACTATACGCTGCATACCGCTAAACGGCGACAAAACACCTGGGAAATGTATAGTAACCGGTAAACCGTCGGCACAACGCGTAGTTTTTGCACGCAACTATTAAAATTGCAAGTGTATAATTGCTTAAAAGCAGGGATTTTCTTCGATAAATTGGAATTTCTCCTGCTTTTTTGTTTCATTAAGACCCAATTTTACAAGTATTTTTCGGTTAAAAGCCTCATAATTTGATACTTTGCACAACTTGATTTCAACAATAATCTATTTCCAAATAATAAAGCAAAATTTTAATCGTTTACGGAATTATGAAAAACATACATAACTATTGAGTTTTTTTGTAACTTTGTACACTTAATCTACGGAATATGCGCCAAAGCAAAATTATCATTGCCGACACTATCGTGCCACTTTTGGAACAGGAGCTGGCAACTTTCCAGTCGGAAGCCATTTTCATCATCTCTGATGAGAATACGGAACGTTTTTGCTTGCCCATAATTCTTACTATCGAAAAACTGCGCAAAAGTCGCCTCATTACCATATCCGCAGGCGACGAACACAAAAACATCGACACACTCACATACATTTGGAACGAACTCAGCACACACGGCGCAACACGTCATTCGCTCGTTATCAACCTCGGCGGAGGCATGGTAACAGACATTGGCGGATTTGCGGCTGCTACTTTTAAACGCGGTTGTCGATTTATAAATATACCCACCACCCTACTCAGCATTGTAGATGCCGCCACCGGCGGAAAAACGGGCATCAATTTCAATGGACTGAAAAACGAAATAGGTGTTTTTGCACCGGCACAAGCGGTACTTGTCGGCACACAATTTCTTGCTACGCTCGACAATAAAAATCTCTATTCAGGCTTTGCCGAAATGATTAAACACGCTCTTATCAGCAGCAAAAAAGAGTATGCTACCCTGCTCGCTCTTTCGCTGGAGAAACAAGAATGGAGCAAGTTTTGTCCCATACTCGAAGCCAATATCGCTATAAAACAACGCATTGTGGCTGAAGACCCGAAAGAAACGGGCATACGCAAATCGCTCAATTTCGGACACACTATTGGTCACGCCATCGAAACGCTTTCGCACCAAACAAAACAACCTGTACTGCACGGCTATGCGATAATGTGGGGCATGGTGTGCGAACTGTACTTGTCGCATATCAAAATGAATTTTCCGTCTTCTACGGTAACCGAATTATTGAGTTACTGCAAAGAGTATTACGGTCAACCGACTTTTTTGTGCGAGCACTACGAAACACTTTACGAATTGATGCTTCACGACAAAAAAAACGACGGCAGCGGTATCAATTTCACCTTGCTATCGGAAATCGGTCAAGTACATATCAACCAAACAGCAACTAAAAACGAAATATTTGAAGCTTTAGACTTCTTACGAGAAAACTAAGAATTATGAAAATTGCATTAATCGGATACGGCAAAATGGGCAAAATCATCGAAAAGGTGGCTTTGTCGCGCGGACACGACGTGGTGTGTCGCATAGATATAGACAATCAGAACGATTTTGAGTCGGACGCTTTCAAAAGTGCCGACGTAGCAATAGAGTTCACTGCTCCGACAGCAGCCATAAACAACTACCGCCGAGCGTGGAAAGCCGGCGTAGCAGTCGTTTCCGGCACAACGGGCTGGACTTCGCAACTTCCTGAAATAAAGGACGAAATCGCAAAAAACGGTTACACACTTTTTTGGAGTTCCAATTTCAGTTTGGGTGTCAATCTGTTTTTTGAACTCAACAAGCACTTAGCGAAACTAATGAACCAATTTCCTGCTTACAATGTAACCATGAAAGAAGTACACCACATTCATAAATTAGACGCACCAAGCGGAACAGCTTTAACATTGGTTGATGGTATTATCAGCAATCTCGACCGCAAAGATAAATGGACGCTCGGCACAACCGCCACACTCAATGAAATTGCCATAGAAGCCCTACGCGAAGGCGAAGTTGCCGGCATACACACAGTGCGCTACGAAAGTGATGCAGACAGCATAGAAATAACGCACAGCGCTAAAAACCGCGAAGGATTTGCGCTTGGGAGCGTGATAGCAGCCGAATTTGTGTGCGGTAAAAAAGGATTTCTAACCATGAACGACCTACTTAAATTTTAAAAACAGAGCAACATGACACAAAAAAGAAGTGAAATGAAAAAACATATCCCATTGAATCAACTGAAAACAGTTGAAAAAAAACAATGGATAAAATTCAGTATTTGGAGCACCATCTACATTCTTTTCATTGTATGGGTAAATAATTTTTGGTGGCTACTGTTGCTACCGTTCATTTTCGATGCATTCATTACTCGATATATTCCTTGGGATTTTTGGAAACGCACAAAAAACAACACTCTATATTCCATTTTTAGTTGGATTGATGCCATTCTATTTGCTTTGATAGCCGTCTATTTCATCAATCTCTACCTGTTCCAAAACTACCAAATTCCCACTTCTTCGTTGGAAAAAAGTCTGCTTGTTGGCGATTTTTTATATGTGAGTAAAGCTAGTTACGGTCCGCGCATCCCAAACACACCTCTGTCGTTTCCGTTGGTGCAACATACGTTTCCTAATTGGCTTGGCGGCGGCAAATCATTCATCGAAAAACCGCATTGGGACTACAAACGCCTAAAAGGAAGGGACACGATAGCACGCAACGATATTGTGGTATTCAATTTTCCTGCCGGCGACACAGTAGCAACATTGCAACAAAATCCTGATTACTACACACTTTGCTACCATTTAGGACGCTATTTTGTGAATGAAAATAAGGATGTTTTTGGCGAAATTGTTTACCGACCGGTGGACAGACGCGAAAATTATGTAAAACGCTGCATAGCCATTGCCGGCGACTCTCTTCAAATCATTAACAATCAAGTATATATCAACGGAAAGCCACAAACAGATTTTGAAGGCGTGCAATACAACTATTTTGTGCAAACTGACGGTACTTATCTCAACCCAAGTTTCCTTGAATCGTTGGGTATCAGCGTTGACGACCGCCATTTGGTGACTAAAAACACCATGGCTAAAGAACTCAGTTACATGAATTTAGACGGTAATTTTCCGATTTACCATTTTCCGCTAACAGCAGCTTCAAAAAAAGAGTTGGAACGCAACTCACATATTACAAAAATGGTTATCGAACCCGAATTTTTTGGCGGCGAAGTCTATCCGTTAGGCGCATACTCTCATTGGACGCGCGATAATTTTGGTCCTATCTATATTCCGAAAAAAGGGGCTACAATACAACTTACAATCGAAGAATTGCCTATCTATCAACGTATTATACACAATTACGAAGGCAATGAGTTAGCAGTAAAAGACAGCACCATCTACATCAACGGTCAGCCTGCCGACAGCTACACTTTCAAAATGGACTACTATTGGATGATGGGCGACAACCGCCACAATTCAGCCGACAGTCGCTCGTGGGGCTATGTACCTGAAGACCATATAGTTGGACGTCCGGTATTTATTTGGCTGTCGTTGGACAAAGACAAATCATGGTTTCAAGGCAAAATTCGCTGGAACCGTTTTGGCAAAAACGCTAAACGCTAAAAAACTCATTTACTGTTTTTTTTGTTCAATTTTAAATTAACGCAGATACCGGCTTTTATGCAACGTCCGGGCTGCTCAATGCCGCCATAATCGTAATAGTGCGTGCCCAGCAGATTGCTGCCTTCCACAAAAACATTAATTGTCGGATTTTTCCAATAAATGCGACCGTCAAACAACCAAACAGGGGTATAAGCCATTGTTGCGCCGTTGATATCCAAATAGTTACCTGTTCTGTTTTGGTACATTAATTGCCACGATGCTCCAAAACCTTTATAGATTCCGTGTTCCAAATTGAACGTAAGTTTGTGCTTCAAGTAGTCGAGCGCATATTTCGACATCAATTCGCCGGCATTTTTATTCAAATGGCAGTAGGCATAACTCACAGCGATATTTTTTAACCAATACCCATAACGGTAACCTATTTCCGCCTCACCGCCGACGGCATCTATGCGCGTATGGTTCACGCTTTGCCATTTTTCAGCTTCGGGCGTTTTAACCCAGTCTATAATATTTTGTCCCATGCGGTAATAGACGTTAAAAGTCGTACGCAGACCGTAATCCGCCCAGCGCAAACTTATTTCCGTTGTCAGACTCTCTTCCGGCATCAACTCGGGATTGGCTATCTGGGTAGCACTTTTATAATACAAATCGGTAAAAGTCGGCAAACGCAACGCACGATTGACATTAAGACAGAGACTGCCGTTTTTGGTAAACGCATAACCGACATTGGCGACAAAAGCAAAATTATGCCGAACCTAATCTTATTTTTTTATTATTTTAGCATAAATCCAACGCTGTTTTCCCTGTTTTTTAATATTTGTTGTTTATAAGGATAATTCATTCTTATAGATATAAAAGAGGGCGGATAAAATATCCGCCTTCTTGGGGTAATAGACCTTTAATAAAGGATACTATATTTTAACATTGCTGGTATCTTACATTAATTAGATACGGATTTCTGATAATTTTTGTTAAAAAGTTTAATATCATTTATTGACTTCTGAACAATATCTTTCACTACTTGTTCTAAATTATTTCTATCAGCTAAATTGAAAACATCTTGTGTGTTAAATTCTTTAAAATTTAATTTTGGTGTGACATATTTCTGGCCAAGCCACAATGGTTTAGTTTGATAATTATCATCTATTTCTTTTATAATATGTCTTATTTCTTCGCATTCTGGTAGATTTGATATATTAAAATTCTTATTCTTTTCTGCCGTAAAACCGCAATATATGTTGTGATAAATTTCAATTTTATAATATATAATCGTATCATTTATTACGAGGACTTGTGTCCACAAACCATAAAGCTTATTATTATTTTTGTTATTGTAATAGTCTTGAACCTTTTCCTCTGATACCACAGATTTACCACTTGTTCCATCTAATAAAGTTATTCTTTGTTTATCAAATTCTTCACGCAATTGTTTCCAAAATTCCCACTGTATTTTACTTTTTGCACCTATTGTAGAGTTTGCAATTTTAATAGCGATTTCGATATTTTGCGGTGTTGCGAGTAAATCTATTATCTCTTTGTCCATTGTCGTATTATTTGATTGTCCTGTTAAATGTTTAATTAAATTCATGTAATGAGTTATTCCTTCTCGTAATAGCGGTAACGATACACTCTCTTTCTTGCAGTTTTCTAACCAAGTAAGTATATCATCTTTGTATGAAATTACTTTAAAATCTTCGTCTATCTTTAACCCATGGCAGCTATATTCTGAAGGGTCACTCCCATCAAGATTTAAATAGAAAATAATTTTACTATTGGTTTTATAGTTAGAATATCTGACTAATTGATTTTCTTGGTCACTTGCATATATTTTGTTCTCAATTATTATTGCATTCTGGTTGCTGTCTTCAATTAAAATATCAATTCTTCCACCTTCGGTGTCAGTTTTATTCCCAATATATTTTTCTACATCAACTTTTGATGTTTCTGGATCAACATTTTTAATATCAAACTGTTGTATAAATAAATCCAAGAACTTACTCCCTTGACCATGTGAACCTTTGGGATTTAAAAGTTCTGCCAAAAATTTAGAATGTAATCTAACTTCGTCGGATGTTAACTCTATTACTCGAAAGACATTGAAATTATCTCCTGATACCTTCGAAATTTCTTCATACTTATTTGAGATTTCATTGATTCTGGTCATTAATTGTTGTATATTTTCAATTTCTAATGGTTGTTTAGTTTCACTCATATAATTTGTTTTTAGTGTTATGTAATCACAACTTTGTAGGTTGTATGTTATTAAATGATTCCGTTGTAACGGTTTTGTTTACATGTGGCAGCTGTTTTTTTACTAAAATTCAATTTTTAGGTTTTAAAAGGAAATTTAATAGGGTTGAAAAGTTTGTGCCTGCTAATGTACAGTTTTTTTTAATATTTCATTAAGTTATCTTTGGTTTATTTTTATAAAAAAATTACAGAATTAGTCTTGTAAGTTGATAAAACACCATACTCTTGTGTCACAAGAGTATGGTGTTACTAATTTAGTCCAGCAATGCTAACACGTGACCATCTTGATCGATAGTTATCTGTTTGAATATTGTAGGTAATACGGGATTACCATTTTTATCAAACAGACCATATTTATTCTCTGTTGTTCGCACTCGGAATTGGTTGGTAGTTCTATTGTATGTGACATGCTTATAAAGGCAAGGAATCACTATTTGTCCATTGATATCAATATAACCTCTCAATCCTTCAGTTGATTTTACAGGAATGAGCTCCTCATATCCAAGTACTAATATCTCTGCATAGATTGGTTCTACAATAACTTTACCATCAGGTTTCATCAATCCAAACTTTTCATCTTGGTAGAATGCTAAACGATTTGAAGCAACCCACATACAACGCCAATAAGGATAAGGTAGAGAGTCATCATAAGTTGCAGAATAATTGGTATGATGGAGTATTTGTTCCTCCTCATCAATAATTACTAGTTTGCCATTTACTTTAGCAATGGCATAACCAGCTTCGGTAAATGGTTCCAAAAATTCGTAATGTCCTTTAGTAATGCGTTTCTTTTGTGCTGATAATAGAAAATACTCCCCATTGAGAGCTACGGCCACTGATTTGTCTTTTGCTTTTGCTCCAATTAATAGTCGTACATCTTCTACCATGGAATAGTTTGTTTCTAATTGTTCGTTCAAAACAAGCCAGCAACGATCTGATTTTTTTAACCAATAAGTCTCTGCAAAATAGATGATACGCTCATAAATAGCTGGTACTAGAACTTGGTAGTTACTATCGCAAATTCCGAACTTTTTATTTTCTTCTAGATTACTTGTACCGTTTACATGTTCGTAGAAAATACAATGACCGTTACTACCATTGTAATCAATCATGATTGGTAGAATTTCATTAAGATTGGTGTCAAAAGTTGCATGCGTAAAATCTTCTTTTGTTAGATCAAACAAATGGTCGTTTAGCGCAATAACTGACATGTAGTCTTTGGCTGGAAAAATAATTTCTCCATTGCGTTTTATAATACCTTCTTTATTGTCGGAGGTACGATAGACGCCATACTGATTTTTAAAATCCTTCACCGAAATGAGATTTTTCACTTGAGATACATTCATAAGCATAATAATTAGGTTTAATTTTTAAAATAAATAACTGTCAATATAAGCGGTTTAAACCGCAAATTGGAGTATTTGAAAAAACCTATATTTGATTATCAATTAGTTACGATTTTGTGTAAATTGGTTTTGACGCTTTTTTAGCAAACGGTTCACAATCGTAGAAAAAAATACGATACAGATAGTTATTGTTACCTACATGAGAATGAGCGATATAATATAAATCTTGTACAATATCTATAGGTGTTTTATTTTTTTTTGTATTGTATAAAACATTATACCGTTTAATAAAATAACCTCCATCAACTAATACTGCTACTTTAATAGGTGTAGACTGATAGGTTGAATCACTTTGTTGTTTTTTTGTGTTATTCTTGATCATAATATACAATAAAAAATGGCCTTCAGGTAGGCACATTCGTTATTTAGAAATGAATGGACTTTGCTGAAGGCGCTATTAAGTTTATGCAAAATTACAACTTTTTTTTATATACCAAATTTTTTAGTAAAAAAATATCCGTAACGCAAATTGTAACGTCACAGATCTTTTTGTAATAATATCACAATAGCTACTATATTTTTTACAAATTCTGTCAATATTATCTACAGAATTACAGTCCATATCTAATTATCTTTGTTTTTCAAAACATATCATAATTTGCCCCCTAACTGATAAAAAGAGCTTGCAATCGATTGATTGCAAGCCCTTTGTATACCCGGTGGGATTCGAACCCACGACCCATTGATTAAGAGTCAATTGCTCTACCGACTGAGCTACGGATACATCTCTATTTTAACACACTTCTATAGCCGACAGCACATTTTCGGTAATGTAAGCCATTTGTTCATCGTCCAATTCGGTGTGCATCGGCAACGACAATACGCACGCCGCCAATTTTTCCGCAACAGGGAAATCGCCCGCTTTGTAACGCGAATCTTGATAAGCTTTTTGCAAATGCAACGGCACCGGATAATAAATCATAGCCGGAATTCCTTTGTCAGCCAAAATTTGGCGCAGTTTATCGCGATTGACATCTACTAATTTGATTGTATATTGATGATACGCATGCGTGGTAAATGCCGACACAACGGGAAGTATCATTTTTTTGCAATCGGCAAAAGCCGCATTGTAAGCAGTAGCCGCTTTTTGGCGGGCTTTTATGTAACTATCGAGAAGTGGCAGTTTTACATCCAACACCGCAGCTTGAATGCTGTCTAAACGCGAATTGACACCTACCATATCGTGATAGTAACGCACCACCATACCATGGTTGGCTATGGCAGACATTTTTGCAGCCAATTCATCGTTGTTGGTAAAAATAGCACCGCCGTCGCCGTAGCAACCCAAGTTTTTCGACGGGAAAAAAGACGTGCAACCAATATCGCCTATGCAACCCGATTTAACGGTTTTACCGTTTTTAAAAATATATTCGGAACCTATCGACTGGCAGGCATCTTCTACAACAAACAAATTGTGTTCGCGTGCCAACTCCAAAATGGCTTCCATATCGGCATTTTGACCAAACAGATGCACCGGCACTATGGCTTTGGTTTTAGGCGTTATGGCACGTTTAACCGCTTCTATATCAATATTAAACGTATCGAAATCGACATCTACAACTACGGGGGTAAGTCCCAAAAGAGCAACCACTTCGGCAGTAGCAATAAACGTGAATGTCGGGGTAATTACTTCATCGCCGGGTTTCAAATCCAGCGCCATTAATGCAATTTGCAGAGCATCGGTGCCATTGCCAACGGGAATAACGTGTTTAACGCCAAGGTATTTTTCCAAGTTAGCCTGAAATTCGTTCACTTTACCGCCTTTGATAAAAGTAGTTGTGTTTAAAACCTCTTGAATTCCGGCATCAACCTCGTTCTTGATTTTTTGGTATTGGCTGAACAAATCAACCATTTGAATTTTTTTCATACCCTTATTTTGAATTTGCAAAGATACTGCTTTTTGTTTTATTCCACAATATAGAGTTTTTCTTTTTCTGTGTCCACATCAATTTTCACAGTGCTTCCGGCTGCTATTTTCGATTCGAGCAAAGCATCAACCAACATATCTTCCACATATTTCTGTATGGCGCGTTTCAACGGTCTTGCTCCAAATTGAACATCGTAACCTTTCTCTACCAAAAAGTCTTTAGACGCATCGCTCAATTCCAACTTAAAATTCAAGTCAGCAATACGTTTATACAAAGCGTCCAATTCCAAATCGATAATTTTAAAGATGGATTCGCGAGAAAGTTGGTCAAACATAATAACATCGTCAATACGGTTCAGAAATTCGGGTGAAAAGGTCTTGTTCAACGCTTTTTGTAACACGCCGTGAACGTATTGCTTGTCCATGTCCGATGAAGCATTGGGCAGCGCAAAACCGACACCTTTTCCAAAATCTTTCAACTGACGAGTACCGACATTGGACGTCATAATAATAACGGTATTTTTAAAATCTATTTTTCGTCCCAAACTATCCGTTAAAAAGCCTTCGTCGAGCACTTGAAGCAACAGATTGAACACATCAGAATGGGCTTTTTCGATTTCGTCGAATAACAGAATGGAATAAGGTTTACGGCGCACCTGTTCGGTCAGTTGACCGCCCTCTTCGTAACCCACATATCCGGGGGGCGCACCAACAAGGCGCGACACACTGAATTTTTCCATATATTCGCTCATATCCACACGAATAATAGCCTCTTGACTATCGAACATATATTCCGCCAACTTTTTAGCTAACAGTGTTTTACCGACTCCTGTAGGTCCTAAAAATATGAATGTGCCAATCGGTTTATTTTTGTCTTTGAGACCTACCCTATTGCGCTGTATTGACTTAACGACTTTAGCGACAGCTTCATCTTGTCCAATAACCTGATTTTGCAACGCACTTTTCATTTTCAACAAGCGAAGACCTTCGGACTGCGCAATGCGTTGTACCGGAATTCCCGACATCATCGCAACCGTTTCGGCAACCGTATCTACATCAATAACGGTTTTGTTGTAACACGATTCTGCCAACCATTTTTGTTTTGCTTTTTCGAGTTCTTCTGTCTTTTGTTTTGCTTTATCGCGAAAATCGGCTGCCAATTCGTAATTTTGCGATTTTACGGCTTCCAATTTCTGTCGGTTAGCTTGGTCAATAGCTTGTTCCAATTCCTCTATATCGGCGGGCACTTTTATATTGGTAATGTGTACCCGTGCACCAACTTCGTCCATCACATCGATAGCTTTATCGGGGAAACAGCGGTCGGTAAGGTAACGCTCCGACAATTTGACACACACTTCGAGAGCCTCAGGAGTATAAATAACTTGATGGTGGTCTTCGTAGCGCGATTTTATATTTTGCAAAATTTGCAATGTTTCATCTGCTGTAGTAGGCTCTACCAATATTTTTTGGAAACGGCGCTCCAACGCACCATCTTTTTCAATGCTTTGACGGTATTCGTTGAGCGTAGTCGCTCCGATACATTGTATATCGCCACGCGCCAAAGCCGGTTTCAGCATATTGGCAGCATCCAACGAACCCGATGCGCCTCCCGCACCCACAATGGTATGTACTTCATCGATAAACAGAATGATGTTCGGATTTTTCTCCAATTCGTTCAAAATAGCTTTGATGCGTTCTTCAAATTGCCCGCGGTATTTTGTTCCTGCCACCACAGAAGCCATATCCAACGAAATGATGCGTTTGTCGAACAACACTCGCGACACGCGACGTTGCACGATGCGCAAAGCCAAACCTTCGGCTATAGCCGATTTACCAACGCCCGGTTCACCAATCAGCACCGGATTATTTTTTTTACGACGGCTCAAAATCTGTACAACACGCTCTATCTCTTTTTCCCTGCCGACAATAGGGTCTAGCTTATCCTCCATTGCCAATCTGGTAATGTCCTTTCCAAAATTATCAAGCACAGGCGTATCGCTGCCTTCCGACGATGAAACTTTTTTAATATCCTGAGAAACAGGTTTTTCGTCTTCAAAGTCGTCTTCGTCGTTGGAAACGGAACCCATATAAAAATCGGTTTTTTTCACCAATAAATCCTTAATACTGTCGTAGGTAACTCCCAACATGTTCAGCACATCGGCAGCCACATTGTTTCTTTCTTTCAATATAGCCAACAAAAGATGTTCGGTATCAGCCACTTCCGTTTTGAGCGAACGAGCTTCCAAACGCATAATTTTCAATATTTTATCGGCAGATTCCAATAATTGAAACGACATGCGGTCATTGATATGCTTTGCGCGCACTTGCGCCTCTACTTTCTCTTTTATTAATTGTAAATCGGCATCCAAACGACTTAATGCGACAATCGCACCGCCATCGTCCTGACGCAACATAGCCAACAGGAAATGTTCCGCACCGATATAGTCGTTATCCAAGCGTCCGGCCTCTTCTTTGCTGAAAGAAAGGACTTTCCGTAATGCTTCCGAATAATATTTTTCCATTTTCTATTTTATTCCTTTATTTTCAATTAGTAACCTTCGTTCGGTTTCCTGCTTCATGTTGTTCAAAAATCCCGTGATACGCCATTCTATCAAATCCGCATATCTGCGCTGAGTGATGAACAGATTGAAAAACCAATTGAACGTAACATTCACTCGCATCACATACAAGAAACCGACTTTTTGAGGAAGGACAAAAAACGTGCCATGGGCTTTTTTAATAAGAAAATTCGATTTATGGATGCTTATTTTCACATTTAGCGACCCATCGGCGTTTTTGGTTTTAATCATATCTCCCTCTATTACTATATCTCGTGCCACAACCTTGTCGGCTATCATAACATCTGACAAAATACGAAAAACTCCTGTCATTTTGTCAAGTGTCGTCTCTTTCAAAGCCAGTACCAACTCATTTTTTTTAGCTTCTTCCTGCCTTCCGAGTCCTTTGAGTGCCCATTCAAAAAGCAGTTCAGGGTCGCCTCTAAAATCGGCAATCAGATCATCGACTACTGCATCAGCAGTTGTTAGCGACGAATTAACGCGAACAAAGCCGTACGTTACAAATTCTTGTGACTTGTATTTTGTGAAAGTTGTATCGTTGGCGGCAAAGGCAAACACCGTTGCTAACAACAACGAAACAGATACTATAATTCGGGTAAATGATAAACGCATATTTGCCATTGGCTAAATAAAGGCAGCGCAATCCGCACTGTTAAAATCCGGAATACATGAAGCGAATTTTCATGTGCGAAACCGAGTTTTTACCGCTGCGCACCGCTACTCCTTGAATTTTCGATTGAGCTTTAACCCCTATGATTTGGTAAGAACTATTAACAGACACATTGACAGGCACTAAGAGTACATTCTCCAGTTCAGTAAAATTATAAGGATCCGTCATTATCTCTTTGTCCAAAAAATAGGCTAAATCGAACATGTATGAGCCATTAGTAGAATTGTAATAGCCAAGTACAGCGGTCGTATCCTTCGTTCCGGGTATGCGATTTCTATTGATAAAATCATCAATCTGACTTTCCCTAATCAACATCAGCGCATCGGGTACCGGCAATGCGGACTCTAACGAACTGTGTTTAACAGCTTCTACGGTCAGCACGGCACTGTTTATACTCACAATTTTATTGGTATCGATACGGTTAAAAATACGTTTGCGCATTTCGCCTACCGGCAACTGCAATTTTGGATACATGCCCGCTGCCGATTTTATGTAATTAACACTATCACATAACTTTATAGTAGTTTCTATTTCGGGATGCGACAATTTATTCAACTGCCGAACTTCGCTATTCGCAGGATAAATTATAGACGTATTAACCACCGTGTCCTTGCCGTTTTTGTTATAAGTGTAGTGGTAAAAAAGTTTCATTTCTATGCCCGACAGGTGCAACACCGTAGATGAACCGTACGTTGTAGTAATGTACATTCCTTTAAAATGTTGGCAGAAATTCTTTTCGCTTGCATAAGCTTCTTTGGGCAAATTAAAAAAACGTGCCGTTTGCTCCGGTGTACATTTGTAGCGAACAGTAGGAACATACGTGGAAAGTTTACGCGCAGAATCGGTCAATGTTTGGTCAACCGAAGTAATTAATTTTTTGCCCATCATTACCGATTTGTCGGTAAATTCCGAAACATCTAAATTGGTATAATAGGTTGTAGAATAGTCGGGCGTTTTTTTGTTCAGTTCGTATATGCTGATTTCCAAAGGAGTGTTCGACAAGCCAAACCATGTACGATAATACATATAAAGCACCAATGAATCGGGTTGCGGATTGTTGGCTTCAGGCGGAAATTCGTAATCGACAGGCGGTGCGAGTTGAACAATGATTTCGCCTTTGGTCAAACCAAATTTTGCATCATAATATTCGCCCAAAAGAAGCGTATCAATCTGTGCCGATATTTTTTCTACAAAAAAATTGGACGAGGTAACCCCCACAGTATCTGCATAAACAGAAATTTTATCCTTTTCCGGTTGAATAATGAGTCCTGTTCCTTCGTCGTTGTCGCATGCCAACAGTAAAAAGAGAGGCAATAGCAAGAATAGATATGAGATTTTTCGCATCAGCTCTAAAAATTATAAAAAACGGCTGTACACTTAACTGACATTATGCAATTTTATTGTGCTTAAACCAACTATACCTACTCTGCCATGGGCGGATAAACAGAAGAGTAGAAATTAAAGTAATCTTCTTTGTAATTTTCGCTGTAAGGCAAACAAGGCAAGCCTTTTTCTGCCACATATTTCGTTATTGCTGTATTCACATTAGGCGAGCCAAGTATAACCGCATCCGAAAAATCAATAGCCAACTTCGATAAAGAGACGAAATCGACATTTTTAACGCCGTTGATAGCGGCTAAATCTTTATTTTCAATGCCTTCCATCATCAAATGGCTATGAAAACCTGTCCTGAATTTCTTTTTAAAATCGTCTCCGAATACCGAATAGACTACTTTCGCATCGCGGAAAAACGGGTCTTCATTATAGGCTTTTTTAATGTAAAGCGGCACCAAAGCTGTCATCCAACCTTGACAATGGATAATATCCGGTGTCCAAAGCAATTTTTTTATGGTTTCGAGCACGCCCCGCGCAAAAAACACCAATCGGTCGTCATTATCTTTAAATTCTTTGCCTTCTGCATCGCAAACAGTACCTTTGCGACGGAAATAGTCGTCATTATCAATAAAATAAACCTGCATACGAGCAGGCTGTATTGAAGCTACTTTAATAATCAATTGATGGTCGGTATCGTTGATTATCAGGTTCATACCCGAAAGGCGCTGCACTTCATGCAATTGGTTACGCCGTTCATTGATACTACCGAAGCATGGCATAAAAGTTCGTATTTCACATCCTTTTTCTAGAACATATTGGGGTAATTCTCTGCACATTGTGGCAACTTCTGTTTCCGGTAAATAAGGAGCAATTTCTTGGGATATAAACAAAATCTTTACTGGTTCTTTCATTACTTCGGTTGTTTTAAATTATTTACTATGCAAAGATATAAAAAAAAAATCATTAATAAGCAAGGATTTAGCATAAAAAAAACGCCTGAACATCGCAAATTTTTCATAAGCAGCTTATTTATAAACACTTGTATAAAAGAAAAAGAGTAAATAAAAAAGGTGTCGATAACCTCACTAAAATTTGGTATTTTACATTGGAAATTGTATATTTGCAGAATGTTTTGAAATTTGGGAATAGAATATACTACTTTCTTTAAATAATTTTACAAATGACTGACAATCAGTATAAAAAACGTAAAAAATCATTTTTCAATCTCCATTTTACCACTACAATTAGTGTCGCTTTAGTTCTGTTTATGGTAGGTCTCATTTCGTTTTTGTTCATTTTCACAAAAGAGATGACTGACTATGCCAAAGAGAATATCGGCTTTTCGGTGGTGCTAAAAGACGATTGTTCAAATAAAGAGCTACAACGCCTCAAAAAATACTTGGAAAACGTCAATTTTGTAAAATCGTTCACTTATATCAGCAAAGAACAAGCGTTGATTGACCACGTAGCCGATTTGGGCGAAGACCCGACCAGTTTTTTGGGCTACAATCCCCTACAAGCTTCTATAGAGGTGAAATTGCACGCCAACCACACCGATTCTGCCGGTATTGCTGAGGCAAAAAATAAACTTTCTGTGTTTAGTAGCGTACAAGAGGTTGTTTATCAAGAAGATATTGTACACCTGCTCAACAACAATGTAAAGCGACTTTCTATCATTTTCGGAGGCATTACACTTATTTTGCTATTTATTTCTATCGCATTGATAAACAACACAATACGCATTACCGTTTATTCCGACCGTTTCATTATTAACACCATGAAATTGGTAGGTGCAAGAGCATGGTTCATACGCAAACCTTTTATTCGCAAAAATTTGCTGGACGGTTTTTGGGCGGCATTGTTAGCCTTAGTTATGCTGGCGGGCATTATCTATTATGTGCAAAGTGAAATAGGCGATACCTTCAACCTCTACCAGTTGCACATCTGGTTGCCGGTCATTGCCATTGTGTTCACCATTAGCTTTGTCATCATCTTTTTTGCCGCATTATTTGGTGTTAATCGCTTTTTGCGACTGAAAACAGACGATTTGTACTACATCTAATAAAAATAAATTTTATGAACCAATTTCCTTTAAAGAAAATGAATTTTATCCTGATGGGCATTGCCGTATTGCTGATAATCTTAGGATTTGTACTTATGCACGGCAGCACCACCACTTTAGAATTCAACCCTGACATTTTCAGCTTCCGTCGCATCACTTTAGCGCCCATTATTTGTATGATAGGCTTTGTACTTATGGTTGTAGCTATTTTATGGAAGCCTAAAAACGACAAATAATGAATTGGGTAGAAGCACTTTTGTTGGGTATTCTGCAAGGTCTCACGGAATTTCTTCCTGTAAGTAGCAGCGGTCATCTCGAAATCAGTCAAGCTATTCTTGGCACTGCCGGAGAAGAAAACCTAACGTTCGCCATTATAGTACATGCTGCTACGGTATTGAGCACCATCGTTATACTTTGGAAAGAAATTGTACAACTATTTTCAGGTACATTCACCACAAAAAAATGGAACGCCGAAAAAGACTACGTAGCCAAAATAGGCATTTCGATGATACCTATTTTCATTGTTGGCATCTTTTTTAAAGACCAAGTGGAAGCATTTTTCGGCAACGGACTTTTGTTGGTAGGTTGTTGCTTGCTGGTAACGGCGGGACTGCTGACTTTTGCCTATTTTGCCAAACCGCGCCAAAAAGAGAACATTTCTTATTTAGATGCATTCATCATTGGATTGGCGCAAGCTGTAGCCGTGCTGCCCGGATTGTCGCGTTCAGGTTCTACCATTGCTACAGGATTGATTCTCGGCAATAAAAAGGAAAGTATTGCTCAATTTTCATTCCTTATGGTGTTGATACCCATACTCGGTGAGGCGTTTTTGGAACTTATCGACATGATTGGCACGCAAACAGAAATAGGCATCAGTTTCAGCGCATTGGCAGCCGGATTTTTAGGTGCATTTGTTGCGGGCTGTTTTGCTTGCAAGTTTATGATAAATCTTGTAAAAAAAGGAAAGTTAATTTATTTTGCTATTTACTGTCTCATTGTAGGCGGAGCAACGGTTATCTATTCACTTGTATCGTAAGCCGATGGATTTTATAGAAGGCGAAGTGCTTTATTTCAATAAGCCGCTTACGTGGACATCGTTCGATTTGGTAAATTACGTACGCCGCGCATTGTGTCGCCATTTGAAAGTAAAAAAGCTAAAAGTAGGACATGCCGGCACATTAGACCCTTTGGCAACAGGTGTAATGATACTTTGTACGGGAAAAGCGACAAAAAAAATAGAATCATTGCAAGATGAAGTAAAAGAGTACGTAACAACTTTGAAATTGGGAGCAACAACGCCATCGTTCGATTTGGAACATCCGATAGACAACTACTACCCTACTGAACACATTACTCGTGAGTTGGTAGAGGAAAAAATAAGTACATTCGTCGGTGAAATATGGCAAACGCCACCGGTTTATTCTGCTATAAAAATTGAAGGAGAACGCGCTTTTAACTACGCTCGCAAAGGCAAAGAGGTAGAACTGAAACCGAAATTGCTGGTGATTGACAAAATAGAAATTCTGAAATTTGATATGCCTTCATTGACCATTAGAGTAACATGCAGCAAAGGCACTTACATTAGAGCGTTAGCGCGTGACATTGGAATCGCATTGGGTTCAGGAGCGCATCTCACAGCTTTGGAGCGCACCCGAATAGGCAACATCACCATTGCCGATTGTATGGACGCTGCAACATTTGTAAACGAACTCAGCAAAAAACAAGACTAACAAAATCAAAATATATAGTTATGAAACTTTCACAATTCAAATTCAAATTACCGGAAGAACAAATTGCACTTTATCCTCACCACATAGAGATTACAGACGAAGAGAGCAAAGAAATCATCCGCGAATATCACCGCGACGAGTGCCGCCTGATGGTGTTGCACAAAAACGACGGCTCGATAGAACACTGCCAATTTAAGGATGTTATTAACTATTTTGACGACAAAGACCTCTTCATCTTTAACGACACCAAAGTGTTTCCGGCACGTTTGTACGGTAACAAAGAAAAGACGGGCGCACAAATTGAAGTGTTTCTATTGCGAGAACTAAATCCCGATTTACGCCTTTGGGACGTGCTGGTAGAGCCTGCACGCAAAATTCGCATCGGCAACAAACTCTATTTTGGCGAAAACGAATCATTGGTAGCGGAAGTGATTGATAACACCACTTCGCGTGGACGCACCGTACGTTTTCTGTTCGACGGTGACCACGATGAGTTTAAAAGTACGCTTTATTCCTTGGGTGAAACACCACTACCCGATTTCATAAAATCGAGACGCCCCACAGAACCCGACGATGCCGAAAATTACCAAACTATTTTTGCCGAAAACGAAGGAGCTGTAGTTGCCCCAATGGCAGGCTGCCACTTTAGCCGCGAATTGCTCAAACGAATGGAGATAAAAGGCATCGAAAGAAGTTTCATTACATTGCACGCAAGCCTGAGTATGTTTCGCGACATTGAAGTAGAAGACCTCACTAAACATAAAATGGATTCTGAGCAAGTCTTTGTTAATGAAGAAGTTGTTAAAAAATTCAACACAACACAAAAGAACGGTCACAAAATTTGCGCTATAGGAACAACTGTTTTGCGCGCTTTGGAAACCGCTTCTACCGCCAACTCTTACATTAAACCGTACGAAGGCTGGACGAACATATTCATTTTTCCAACCTACGAATTTGCTACAGTTAGTGCGCTAATATCCAATTTCCAACTGCCAATGACTACTATGTTAATGAACACAGCCGCCTTTGGAGGTTACGATATTGTGATGAATGCCTACAATACAGCCGTAAAAGAGGGTTACCGATTTGGACCTTACGGCGATGCGCTGTTGGTTCTCTAAAAGCATAAAAAATGCAGTGCATAATAAATGCACTGCATTTTTTATTTCTTCTTTCCGGAAAACATCAGTTAAACATCTTTTTAAATCTGTTGAAAAAATTACGGGTATCGGACGCAGACGGCTTAAAATTGTTCGAATCGTCCAACTTTTCAATCAGTTTTTTCTCTTCAGATGAAATATTGTCAGGAATATAAACACCGATGTTTACTAACAAATCGCCCGTTCCATAACGGTTGAGTTCAGGAAGACCTTTGTTGCGCAAACGAAGCACTTTGCCCGGTTGCGTACCTTTTTCTATCTTCACCTTTACACGTCCATCGACTGTAGGAATTTCGACCGTGCCGCCTAAAATTGCCGTTGGTATTGTCAATAGCAAATTGTAAATCAAATCGTTGCCGTCACGTATCAGTTCCGGATGTTTTTCTTCTTGAATCACTATAAGCAAATCGCCATTGATGCCGCCATTGCGCGCTGCGTTACCCTTACCTTTCATCGATAGTTGCATACCTTCGGCTACTCCCGCCGGAATTTTTATCGAAATAATCTCTTCCGAGCGCACAATGCCTTCGCCGCTGCAATAAGAGCATTTATCAGTTATCACCTGACCTTCGCCACCGCACGTGGGGCAAGGCGACTGTGTTTGCATATGTCCCAAAATGGTACGCTGCACTTGCGTAACGTAGCCCGTTCCATTACAGGTACTGCACGTTTTACGACTGTGAGCGTCTTTTGCTCCGCTACCGTCACAATGCGAACACGCCACCATTTTTTGCACCTTTATTTTCTTTTCCACGCCTTTGGCAATTTCTTGCAACGTCAGCTTTACCTTCACGCGCAAATCGCTGCCACGGCGCACGCGATTACCGCCACGCGCCCCACCGTCGAAACCATCAAAGCCAAAACCGCCAAAACTACTGAAACGCCCTCCGAAAATATCGCCGAAATGGGAAAAAATATCCTCCATGCTCATGCCTCCGCCAAAACCGCCTCCGGCTGCACCGCCGAGACCGGCATGCCCAAATTGGTCGTAACGTTGGCGTTTTTCAGAATCACTCAGAACTTCATAAGCTTCAGCAGCTTCTTTAAATTTTTCTTCAGCCACTTTGTCGCCCGGGTTTTTGTCGGGGTGAAACTCGATAGCCTTTTTACGGTAAGCCTTTTTTATGTCGTCGGCTGATGCGTCTTTCGCCACACCGAGCACTTCATAATAATCACGTTTTTTCATTGTCTTATGTCATTTTTACTCGCCAACCACTACTTTAGGAAAACGGATGACCTTATCGTAAAGTTGGTAGCCTTTTTGCACACAATCGATGATTTTTCCTTTCTGTTCTTCAGTCGGTGCCGGAATAGTTGTTACAGCCTCGTGTATGTTCATGTCGAAAGGTTCATTTTCTGTTGCCACCACGCTCACTCCGTTTTGCTTTAAGAACGTCATCATTTGAGAATAAATCAAATCTACGCCCTCCTTCAAAGCCGCTACGTTTTCCGCATTTTCCATAGCTTTGAGGCTGCGTTCGAAATTGTCGATGATGGGCAAAATATCGATTAAAATACGTTCAGACGAAGTTTTTATCCAATCGGACTTCTCTTTCATCATCCGTTTGCGATAATTGTCAAATTCAGCCATCAAACGTAAATACTTATCGTTCACATCATTAAATTTCGCTTCAAAATCGTCAGCCGATTGTTCCGTTTGTTGAGAAGAAGCAGTTTCTTCGACTTTTTCCGTACTTTCCGTGTCTGATTGCGCCGATTCTACCTTGATTTTCTCTTTCTTTTTTTTGTTCTCTTTCATAGTGATTTATTTGTATTGTATTTATATCCAATTTTTTACAAGCACTAACTGCAATCATATAGATAAACATTGCAGGTAGCCTACGCATTTCAACAAAAAGTTTGCCAACAAAGGATTTAAGGAGTTATGATAGCCAAACTGACAAAGTTACTGCACTTTTGTCATACTATCTTTTTAAATCGACCATTTCAACCACACAGAGCCCCATGCAAAACCAGCTCCAAAAGACGAAAAGATCAAATTGTCACCCTTTTTAAATTTAGATTGATTATCCCAAATTAAAATTGGAATTGTAGCCGACGATGTATTACCATACATATCGATATTAATCAACACTTTAGTCTCTTTGTCAATACCCATGCGGTTAGCCACTGCATCGATAATACGCAAATTAGCTTGATGAGGCAAGAGGTAAGCAATATCTTCTGGTTGTAGATTGTTACGCTCCATTATTTCAGCTGAAACATCAGCCATTTTGGTTACCGCCCATTTGAATACATTTTTACCGTCTTGGTAAATGTAATGTTGACGATTAGCCACAGTTTCATGCGTTGCTGGATGTAATGAACCACCAGCGTACATATACAAAAACTCTTTACCTACACCATCAGTACGCAAAATAGCATCTTGTAAACCTGTACCGTCAGTACGACCTTCGAGCAACACTGCACCAGCACCATCACCAAATAGTGGACATGTATTACGGTCTGTGTAGTCCGTTATTGATGACATTTTTTCACCACTTACAATGAGTGCTTTTTTACAAAAACCACTTTCAATATATAATGAAGCTGTTTTTAAAGCATGTATAAAACCAGCACAAGCTGCATTCATATCAAAAGTCATGGCATCCACTATTCCACACTCACCAGCAATAATTGATGCGCTGGACGGGAAAACCATATCAGGAGTTACAGTAGAACAAATAATTGCCCCAATTTCGCTAGGGTCAACGTTGTTTTTTTCTAATAATGCTTTTACAGCTTTAACAGCCATAAACGTCATCCCGTGTTCGCCTTTCAAAATACGACGCTCACGAATACCAACACGCGACATAATCCACTCATCGGAAGTGTCGACCATGGTACTCAATTCTTCGTTCGTAAGAATATAGTCTGGGACATAGGCCTCTATAGCGGTGATAGCTGCCCTTAATTTTTTAGAAATTTCCATTTAATACAAATTTTTAACAAGTACTAACTGCAATCATACAAATTCACTTTGCAGGTAGCCTACCGATTTCAACAAAAAGTTTGCCAAAACCCTTTGGTATGACAATAGGGCTTTCTTTTCAGTAAAACGCTGAATTTTTGCCAGTATTGTGCTTTTACTTGGCAAAAAGTGGGCAAAGTTACACATTTTTTCACGTTAAATTGTCCATTTCGACCAAAAGTCAAAGAATTTTTGTAAGTTTGCGTCTTCAAAAAGGCATCTCATGTCGAAGCAAAAAATAAATATAAAAAACAAACGCGCCTCGTTCGATTATGAACTGATTGAACGGTTTGTGGCAGGAATTGTGCTCTACGGCACAGAGATAAAATCGATTAGAGAAGGCAAGGTAAGCCTCAACGACAGTTATTGCGCTTTTGCAAACAATGAATTGTGGGTGTACAATATGCACATAGCTGCCTACCGTTTGGGAACTTTCTATAACCACGAGACACTTCGGGTGCGCAAGTTGCTGCTGACTAAAAAAGAGCTGCGTCGCTTGCAACGCTCCGTTAAAGAAGACGGTTTGACCATTGTTCCCACCTTTCTATTTATCAACGACAAAGGCTATGCAAAATTAGAAATAGCTTTGGCGCGCGGCAAAAAGCTGTACGACAAACGCCAATCTCTAAAAGAGAGCGACGACAAACGCGAAATTGCGAGAGCCTTCAAGCGGTAAAAAAATGCTTTGAAAATAGTTGCTCGGTAGAAAAAATAATATTAACTTTGCAACGCAATTAAAGGATTTGCCAATTTGGCTCAGTTGGTAGAGCAACGCATTCGTAATGCGTAGGTCCCCGGTTCGAGTCCGGGAATTGGCTCAAAGCCCGTCAATAGGGCATTAAAACAAAAAGGTAGGAAACTGCCGCAATTCCCACTTTACAAAACTATCCACTGACATTTTCTTCCGACCGTATTTAAAAATCGGACGGACAGTGGTGTTTTTATTCATTTATCACATTCTATACAAAAAGTTGCGGACGAAATTCCAGTCGCAATAGCAACAAAGGAAATCCGTCCGCAAAGAGTACCAATAACAGATTGTTATGGTAGTGGTTTGATTTATTTCAAATCAATCACGTGGCATTTTTTCTTTTTATTATTAACTTAAAAAACTATCACTTTTTGCACTTGGTCGTCGCCTACTTTTACAAGATATATGCCTTGACGTCCTATGCGCACTACAAAATTGTTTGTGGTAATTGATGTCTCTTTTACAAGCAATTGACCTGTTAAATTGTAGATACTCAAACTTTTACCTTGTGCATTATCTATAACAACACCCTTATCTGTAGTTGAAATCACTACTCCTGTCAAGTAATTTTCGTAAATGCCGTCAGCCACGTCGAAGCGTGCTGTAAATGTAGTATCGCACAACACCACAAAAGTACGCGGATTGTCGGTATTGCCGTCTTGCCACTCTTTGAACTTGTAACCATCTTTCGGCTCGGCAGTCAGTGTTGCTTCAGTTCCATACTTATGAATGCCTCCACCTATTACGCTGCCCATGTTCGGATTGTTGCTTATTGCTGTTACCTCGTAATCAAGAGCTTCGAAGTAAGCCACAAGGTTAAGGTCTTCTGTTACGGTTATGGTACGTGGATTTTCGGTGTTGCCGTCGCTCCAAGATACAAATTTATGCCCTCTTTCCGGTTCGGCAAAAATGGTTACTTCCGTTATCTCTTCGTTCTCGTTTTTCCAAGAAACAAAATTTACTTTGCCCGATTTCGGGTCTGCCGATACGGCTCTGACCGTATTCTCTCCCTCCTCGATAAAGATTTTCTGATTAGGCATTTTTTCCTTATAAGCATCAGTTGTTCCGTTTGGAATAAACATAGGAATGTCGCGTGAATAGAGGAAAGCAGTATTCCCAACTGTTGTGGGAGGTGTGGACGACTTGAATGTAACGTATTGCAAATCATAAGATAAAAACGCTTGTGGTTCCAAACTTGTCAGCTGATTGCCAAAAACTACGGCAGGAATTCCACAATACATAAAAGCCCCCAAACCGACAGAGACTATCGACGGCAATTGCAGCGTATCTGTCATATTATCGCAATCGCGGAATGCCCACTGTCCGATGGTTTTCAACGAATTGTTAGCACTCAAGCCAATGCTTGTTATTCCGTCACAACCGAGAAAAGCACTTTTCCCGATGGTTGTTACTGCATCAGGAATATTGAAATTACCGGTAATGCAGCAACCGGCGAAAGCTTCATCTCCGATAGCGGTTACTGTTTCGGGAATAACAGTACGGTAGCATCCCTTAATAAGCGTATTGGTAGATGTTGCAATCATTGCATTGCAATTATTTCTACTGTCGTACGTGGAGTTACTGTTACTAACGGTTATAGTAGAAAGATTGTCGCAAGGAGTTGCAAAAAAAGCATCTATGCCTATCTCTTGCAGTGATGCGCCAATGTGCAAGCTGTTTATGCTGTCGCAACCGTAAAATGCTTCCCTTTTAATGGAAGTTACGCCGTTAGGTATTGATACCAATCCCTTAATTCCTCCGCAACCCGAGAATGCATAACTCTCGATAGTTTCCAAATTTGAGGCACTGCCCAAGTCAATGCCCGACAGTTTATGGCAGTTTCCGAACGCACCCTCCCCAAGATAAGTCAGTGATGCAGGGAATTCCAGTTTGCTTTTAATATTCCAACAATTGTAAAAAGCTTTAGGACCAACACCCTTCAAACTATTAGGCATGGTTAATTGGCTAATACCTGTACATCCGTAAAAAGCTTCCCACCCGATTGTTTCCAGTCCGTCAGGAAAACTTACGCCGGTAATTTTTTTGCAGTCGGAAAAATTTTTCCAACCTATATACTTCAACGGCTTGGGAAAATTCATTTTTCCCTCTATGTTCGTACACCCTTCGAAGGCATGGTTACCGATAATTCTAAGAGAATCGCCCCATGCTACGTTGGTTAGTGCCGTACATGTGTAAAATGCAGATGTACCGATGGAGTCAACCCCTATCATTGTTACTCGGTTCAAATTCGGACATTTATAAAAAGCCCTATCGTCTATAATTCTCACCTTCGCCGGAATATCTATGCTTTCCAAATTCGGGCATTCGTAAAAAGTGCCATCTTGTATAATTTCCAACGATGGACTAAGCACTACGTTCGTCATACCGCATCCCCAACAAGCTGAACTTCC